>Ga0182024_10012015_pt1 | contig 17223 bp, 14 predicted proteins | sample P32metaG_FD_120480 | JGI IMG/M metagenome (GOLD analysis project Ga0182024, IMG submission 120480) | Permafrost microbial communities from Stordalen Mire, Sweden - P3-2 metaG (Illumina Assembly) | ecosystem: Environmental > Terrestrial > Soil > Wetlands > Permafrost | place: Sweden: Stordalen...
GCCCCCAAAATGAGACAGCGATCTCACAGCATCATCCAGTCGGCGAGGACCAACTTACCCCCTGGATCAGAAATAACGGGGCCGATCACTGTGGAGTGCCCGACGAATTCTGTACCAGGAGCACGCAAGACAAACTTTCGATATGGCCCAAGGCTCTGTCCCCTCACCAACGGGGGCTGCGTCTCCGAAACATTCCCCGATGCAATGAGCGAGGACGTGAGATTTTAGCTCTGCAAAGCCGCACACATTCGGGCATTTTCTTAGCTTGAGTCTTGCTTCGGCCAAGCTTGAAGAGCGGCGGCAACTACGCACAACAGATCCTTGCGGGTGGCACCGGTGGACGCCTGAACAGTCAAGCCAAAGTTGACCGTCTGCACGATTTTCGCGAGCGTGTCCACATCCGCTTTGATGGGCAGGTCGCCTTCGGAAACTGCGCGCCGGAAGCGTGCGCGCAACTCCTCGAATCCGGCGACACGTTGCGCCGCGAATTCCGTTCGCAACGGATCGTCCCCGCAAGAAAGTGCGCCATGCACCCACATACAGGTTGTCGGCGTATGCGGATCGGTCAACAGATCAACGACCCCGTGGAACATCCGCTCGACTACGGCGCGCGCTGTCGGCTCTCGGAGCGCCTCAGAGAGATAAACGGATGGACCCTTGGAATAGCGGTCGAGCACTTTGCGGAAAAGAGATTTCTTGTTGCCAAAAGCGGCGTAAAGGCTCGGACGATTGATGCCCATCGCATTTGTGAGATCGGAAAGCGACGTGCCAAGGTAACCCTTCCGCCAGAAAACCTGCATCGCGCGGTCCAACGCTTCCTCTGTGTCGAAAGCGCGGGGACGCCCGAGTGCCGATGTAGCTTTCTCCCGTTTCATACCGATAAGTAAATAAATCATTGACAGCTTTCCTGTCTATGATGTTTTATTATGTACTGTTCGGTAAATAATAGCAATTAACCAACAGAATATGGAAGGAGCCAAAGTCATGAGCACCAACAAACTTTCAGGGAAAATCGCCCTAGTCACCGGCGGCAGCAGCGGTATCGGACTCGCCACAGCCAAACGGTTTGTGTCCGAAGGCGCGTATGTCTTCATCACTGGCCGTCGTCAACCCGAACTCGACGCTGCCGTGAAACTCATTGAACGCAACGTTACCGGCATCTGCAGTGACGTCTCCAACCTTGCAGACCTCGATCGCGTCTACGCCGCCATTAAAAACGAGAAGGGCCGCCTCGACATTCTCTTTGCCAACGCAGGAGGCGGTGCGCTCGCGCCCCTTGGTCAGATCACCGAGGAGCATTTCGACAAGACCTTCAATACCAATGTCCGTGGTCTACTATTCACCGTGCAGAAAGCGCTGCCGCTAATGCCGCCGGGATCATCCATTATCCTGAACGCGTCCACCACTTCGATAAAAGGCACTCCGGCATTAAGCGTTTACAGCGCAACGAAGGCGGCAGTTCGGTCATTCGCTCGCAACTGGACGCTTGACCTCAAAGAACGCAAAATACGCGTCAATGCCGTCAGTCCGGGCGTCGTGCCCACTCCGGGCTACGATTTGATTGGACTGACTAAAGAGCAGGTGCAGGGTTTCGTGGACTTCCAGGTCACCACCATTCCGCTTGGTCGCGTCGGCACAACTGATGAAATCGCCAAGGTGGTTGTGTTTCTCGCGTCTGACGACAGCAGCTTCGTCAACGGTATTGAACTTTTTGTAGACGGCGGCATGGCGCAAATCTGACAACAAGAAAAACCACCGCGCGGTCAACAACTCAACAACAAGACATTTCACACGAAAATGCTGTGCATAAGCACCCGAGCTTCACGGATGCAGGCGCGTTACCTCTCAACTTTGCGTCCTCCTCTGCGTGTTTTCTCTTCGCGCCTCGCAACTTGTCCCGCAACGTCTTCACTACAAAGGTGCTTCTCTTATCTCGGTTGAAGATCGGAATTAAGACTATGATGAAATTAACCTTCCAAATTGAACCTGATTATGGAGGGACCGGAAGCTGAATGGAACCGGAAGCTAAATGCTTGAAAGAGACCACTGAGCCAAATGCACCACATGCCTTGAGATTGCGTTTCGGAGGAAGACTTATGTCAGTTTGCCAGATAGCCCCAGAAAACGAAGTCACACTCAAAAACCTTTTGACAGCGTATAAGAGTGAATTGAATGCTCATACTATGCACACTGCATACGCCGAGAAAGCGGATTCCGACGGGTTGCATGGAGCAGCCAGTCTGCTCCGGGCCACAGCTCGCTCCGAACAAATCCAAGCCAGCAACCATGCCCGCTTAATCCGGCAATTGGGCGGCGAACTCGAGGCTCAGATTCAACCGGTCGAAGTGAAGACCACCCTGGAAAACCTGACCGAGGCGCTGGTCAAGGGAGTCTACGAAATCGACTCGATGTATCCGCGGTTTCTAGCGGAGAACATGAGCACCGACAATTCTGCTGCCCAAACGCTTACTTGGGCGCTTGAAGCAGAAAGAACAAATGCGCGTTTGATCAGTGAAGAGATCGGGGAGATGGGAGCCGTTGGCGCGGACTCTCTGGCTAGCACGCCCGTCGATTTTTTCGTTCGCCCAGTCTGCGGCTACGTCTCAAAGACGCCCGAGCCGGAACGTTGCTGGAGTTGCAATCGCCTTTGTTCAACATTCGAGACCATCCGGTAGACCAAAACACTGCAGCCGCTGTTGAGCCTAAAATCAATCGCGATACTGTGCGCTAACCGTGGCGTGCGCCTACCTGGAACGCCTGCTCGGAAATGCGAGAGTGGAGAAATACCTGGAACGAAATCATGTCGATACCATGCGGGCACTGCGCTCAATTGTTGCCGACGTTCAGCTTGGCGACACGAGCCCGGTATGAATGGAGCGCTTCGCCCCGAGAGCGCCGTCCGTGAGTTCGCAGGTCTGAGACAGGCTGCAATGGGTGAGCGGAAAACCCGATCGGAAAATGTCCGAAGAAGTGGTGCGTCTAAACGCTTTCCGCATGTGCTGTGAAGGGAGCGGGAAGCGGACACGGATTGTGGTGGTCAGCTGATGCTCTTGGCCGCAATGCGCGGAGCCGTCAACGGCTTGATGGCAGAAGTACTTGAAGACCACATTCGTTTCCATCTTACGGACGGTGCACAAGAGCAGATCGCCCCGGAACTGGCAGAAGATCTCAACGATTTGGTGCGGGCGTATTTGAAGTAGTCTCCACAGGGTGGCGTCCAGGTCGCGTCCACGAGTTGGGCGGTTGTTTCCACGGCAATGAAATAGCACAAGTGGCCTCTAGAGCGTTTTCGGAAATAGTGTAGCCCCGGGCTTGATTGGTATCCCACCCTTTCCGCAGAAAAAAGCGGAAAGGATTTGTACGCATCGCTGACGATGGCATGGACGAGATCGATTCGGACCGCATCGACGCAGACATCGTGGGAATCAGCGCCATCACTGGGACCGCCCCCCGCAGTTATGAGATGAGCGCGCACCTTCGGAAAAGGAGAATTCCTGTCGTCCTGGGAGGAGTTCATCCCACGCTGATGCCGGACGAGGCGATGCAACCCGCCGACACAGTTGTCGTGGGCTATGCGGAGGAGTCCTCCCGCATCAGCAAGTGAGGGACTATCTTGAGGCTGCGACTGACAATATTAGTAGGCCCTATTTTAGATGGGGCATTCTATCCAACGGGAAAGAATGGAGGTTGTATTGCAAGCTTGGCCTCAAGCAGTTCGGCACTTCAACGGCCTGTTCACTGTAAATTGCGAATACTTCATCGGCAGACTCCTCTCCTCCCTCGGGCTAGGTTCAACATGGCGTCTAGCGTATGTGCTCTGCACCCGCCGAAGGGCAGAAGAATAAGCATCAGCGCCTACCGATCGATCACGGGAACAATGATCCCTCTTACTTAATCTCATATCCGCTCTGATCATCCCCAACAGGGTCGGCAAAGCGATAACCGATGTGGGAGTCGGTAAGCAGGTAGACGGGATTGGCGGGATCATCTTCGATCTTGATGCGAATTTGCCGAATGAAGGTCCTCAGATATTCCAGCTCATTGCCGTACTCCGGCCCCCAGACAGATCGCAGCAGCCTGGCGTGAGGGATGGGCCGGCCCGCATTGACCATCAGATATTGCAGGACCTCAAATTGCTTCGGCGTCAGATGTACGGCTTTTCCCTTCTTCTCCACCAGATGTCTCTCAGGATCCATGAGAACATCGCCGATCAGGATGGCCCGCCCGCCATCGTCATCGACGTTGTTGCGGCGAATGGCTGCTCTCAGCCGCGCCGTCAACTCCCGCAGTTGGAACGGCTTTGTAATATAGTCATCGGCGCCGGCATCCAGCGCCTCCACCTTCCGGTCTTCACTTTCCTGCACGGTCAACATCACGATCGGCAGCCGCGGAGCGTTTTTGCGCATGATACGGCAGACTTCGATCCCGCCCATCCCGGGCATGTTGATGTCCAGAAGAACCGCATCGAATTGCGCGGTCCGAACCAACGCAAGCGCCTCCTCTCCGCGCGCAGCCTCCACCACGACAAAGCCAAAATTGCCTAGAATCGTCCTCAGCGAAAGCCGGATCGAGCGTTCGTCGTCCACGATGAGAAGGTTGCCTGATTCCTTGTTCACTGTCTTTCTCCTCCATTTTGAGGAAGCGACAGAAAAAATGTCGTCCCCTCGGCCGCATTGCTGATTACCCAAACATGGCCGCAGTGCGCATCGGCTGCCATCTTCACAGTGGACAGGCCAATCCCGGTCCCCGGCGCGCGATGCATCGTTCCCTCGCTTCGGTAAAACCGCTCAAAAATCCGTTCCCTGTCGAAAATAGGAATGGGAGGTCCGAAGTTGTGAACCGAAATCAGAACCTCCGAGTGACTTTCCCATGCAGCCACCTTGATAGCGGTCCCGGCGAAAGAGTACTTCGCGGCGTTGTCAAGATACTGCAAGAGAGCCATCGACAGCAGGTCGCGATCGCCGCGAATCGTCAAGCGGTGGTCCGGTACTGCCACTTCCATCGTGTGACCTGCCATGCGCTTGCTTTGCTCCTTCAGAGCGGCCGTCACCAGGTCCTCGACAACAATCTCATCTTTCCCGACGCTCATCTCTTCTGCTTCAAGTTTGGCTGTCTGCAAGAGCCGAGTGCTCAGGAGGCTGAGCTTGTTCGACTCGTTGTCAACCAGCGACACCAGTTCCATCTGCTGCTTGTTCAGACTGCCCACTTCGCGTAGCCCGGCATTGGCAGCCTGAATCGCCGTAAGCGGGGTCTTTACCGCGTGCGCTAAAGAGTCGAGCACCGCGGTCCTTAGCCGCTCCCTTTCGCGCGCAGTCTCAATCTGGTTCTCCTTCTGAAACGACACGGATCGGTCATGCGCAATCGCGGTCAGCGATGCCAGAGCATTGATCACCAGAGGGCCGAGCTGTCCTCTGATGGCCAGGGCGCCAATCGAACCTGCCCCGGCTCTTAAGATCCTCCGCGATGTTCTTGTCGACTTATCCTCGTCGTCAGCCTGATTCAGGTAACATTCCTTGGCAACATCCTGCTCATCCTTTGACCATGCGCCTGCCAAATCGCTTGAGCCCGAATCGGCATCGAATACCGCCACGGCTTCCGCCGAAAATATCTGCTGAATCAGTCTTGTCAATTGCGGCCCCGGCGACTGGTGCATGTTGATCAGCAAAGTGCTCCTGCTTAGCTCGTACAGCTGTTCCATCGCCATACGTTGCATCTGGGCCTCGCGCGATTTCATTTGCTCTCGCGAAGAAAGCCGGCTGACCAGAAGCGCGCTGATCTCGAAAGCCCCCAATGCCACCCAATTCTGCGGATCGGTGATGTTGAACGTCAGGAGCGGGGGATAAAAGAAGTAGTCCAGGCACGCGCACGCGACCACCGACACAATCGATGCCTGCCAGAATCCGCAAAGTATGGACTCGCACACGACTACCAGAAGAAACAGAAACCCTACCGGCGCCGGATTGAAATGCAGTTCGTATCCTGAAAACGTCAGCAGCGCGATGACCCAGCATCCTGCCAGGCTCTCGCCCAGGAATTGCAGCCTGGACGGACTGCTCTTCTTGCCGAGGAATTCCGCAATCTTGATTGCAAACAAGATGTTGCGCTCCAGAATCCGCTAACTAAGGCTATATGGAGATGAATTAAGGGGGCATAAAGGAATCACAAAGAAAACATTAGGGCCGAAGCAAAGACCGTTTTTGGGTCATGCCCGGCCCTTCTCTTATTTGCTGAGCAGATTCTTGTTAGCGCTGTGCCTTCGCCAATAGCCCTTCGAAGTACTCTGCCTGCCGGCCCATCTGCTGCGCTTCATAGGCAAAGTATTCATATCGGTTCCTCGATGAGTCGACCGGCCTCGCGTACTTGGCTGCTGGCCCTGTTACGTCTTGACTGCGGCGCCCCCACTCAGCCTTCTCCGACTGTGCCTGCAGTTCGTCGGCCTGCTGCTGCGACCGGAAATATTGTGCAAGCGTCTGGTATTGCTGCGCTGTGTGAGCATCGCGGGCCATTTGCTTGATCTCGGACTTGCTGTAATGAGGAGTATTGGAAGGCAATGCTGACGACTGTACGCCCGCAACAACGGCCAATGCAATTGTCAGGGCAACGGGGAATACTCGGGTCATTGTGCAACCTCCTTCACTTATGGTGTCGGTCGCACAACGTGAAGGAAGCATGAACCTTCCATAGAGAGATTGTATGGATTACCAGGCCCGGTCGAGTGACCACTTATGCCGGGTCATAGTGTCAACCTAAACCGCAGCTCGGCCATCGTTTACGTACCTCAGAAACCGTCGTGCGAGCTCATGAATGCGATCATCCTGATGTTTTTCGACCGCATCGCGAGGAATCAATTCCGTCCCGACCCCGAGAGCAGATGCACCGGCAACGATGAAGCTTGTTGCGGTTTGCTGATCTACACCACCCGCAGCGATCAATTTGACTTCGGGCAATGGCAACTTCAAGGAGCGAATGTAGAGACCGCCTCCTACCGGACCGACGGGAAATACCTTCACCAAGTCCGCGCCCGTCTTCATGGCGGCGATGACTTCGGTCGGTGTAAGAGCCCCCGGAATCGCAACAACGTCTCTTTTCAGTGCGCATTCAACTACTTCGGGAACGAGGCCAGTGCTGGTGAGAAAACGGGCTCCTGCATCGAGACAACGCTCTGCTGTCTGCCGATCGAGGACTGTTCCGGCGCCCACCACCATATCTGGGAAATCCTTCGCAAGCTTGCGAATTACTTCGATTCCACCGGGAACGGTCATGGTGATTTCCGCCACAGGGATTCCGGCGTGATACAAGGTTTCAGCGGCGTAAAGGGCGTGGTCGCTCGATTTCACGCGAATTCCGGGGAATATCCCGATTTCTTCAATGATAGCGATGACCGTTTCCCGTTTCATGCAGTTATCCTGACCTCACTTGGAGTCTAATTGGCTGACTTCAACAACAGAGTTGAGCGAATCTAGAATCCTTGCCGAACATTTTTACGGAAGTTTGTCGGTGCCGACGGCGAGAGATAATTGGCCCTCTGCCGTTAGATAGGAGCCGAGTAACTGCGCATAGGCGAGTTGCACCTGGCGATAGTCACTTTGCGCATTGAGGAAATCCATCAAGGACGCGCCACCGTGCTCGTAGGCGAAGGTTACGGTGTCGCGCACGCGCAACGCTTGGGCGTTGTATTTTTCCTTATACGGCTTGAGCAGTGCAATGTTGCTGCGCACTAACTCGTAGGCCGTGTCCACATCACTGAAGACTTGCGCCCGCGTGGCTTCGCTGGCCTGCTGGCTTCTATCGATGTCGATGAGCGTGCGCTTCTTCTCGCCCTGGTTGCGGTCAAAGATGCGCAACGGAATGTTCACGCTCACTCCCAGGGTCTGCGGGCCGTTGGGATTGTTGGTTGAAGCGTTGTAGGTGTACCAGGACGCAAACGTCGGGTCGGTCGAGCCGTTGGAGATGGCCAGCTTGTGGTTGGTGTCGGATTGCTGAATCGTCTGCAGCGCCGCCTGCAAGTCCGGCCGCGCCGCCAGCGCCGCATCGTGATAGATGCCCAGTGGCTGCAGATTATCGGTGAAATCGAACGGACCTGTCACGTCGAACTGATCGACTGGCGTGCGATCGTCCAACAATTGCAGGAGCTGAATCTTGGCCGTGCGCAGGTTTACGATCGCGTTCTCGATCTCCGACTCGTACTGCACGCGCAGCAGCTCAATGCGGTCCAGATCGATCTGGCCGATGGCGCCGGCCTTGAACATTGCGCGGCTAATATCGATGATCTTGTCGTAGTAGTCGAGGTCCGCCTTCGCTAGATCGAGAATGTACTTGGCTTGCAGCGTCCCCACAAACGCTGTGCGCAGAGCAAACACCATGTTTATTTCCAGGTCTTCATGCTGCGACTGCGTGATGCGTGTGCCCTCCTGCGCGCTCTCCAGGCGCAACTCGCGCTTGTGATCCCGCTCGTGCAGATAGCTGAAGTTAGGCTGCTCGTAAGTGCCTTTGAAGGGAGTCCACGCTCCGTCGTGCGGAGCAATCTGCGTTCCATCCGCCAGCATGGTGAACTGTGGATTGGGCCTCAGATAGGCCGTGATCTCCTCGGCCCTCATCTCGTCCACGTTGTCAGCGTCGGCCTTCAACGCCGGGTTGACAGCTTCAAACTTCGCCTTCACCTGATCCCAGGTGAGCGGCTGCTGGGCAAACACGACCGGAGCAATCGCCGACGCGACGATCAATCCGCAAACCGCCGCGAGACTTCTGCGTATTCTCCGAATTCGCGTGAGTGAAGAAATCAGATCAATGTTCAAAGGACGTCCCCTTTTCCGGTTCCGGCAGCGTGTCGCCCTCTCGCGCCACCCAGACATACAAGGTTGGCAGCAGGAAGATGCTCATCGCGAGAGCTGCCACGAGTCCCCCCACAATGACAATGGCGAATGGGCGCTGTGAGTCGGAGCCAATGGCGTGAGACATCGCCGCTGGAAGAAGTCCCAGGGTAGCTACCAGCATCGTCATCATGATCGGCCGCAGCCGCAAGACTGCACCCTCAACAGCGGCATCTGCAACGGTATAGCCACGGACTCTCAATTGGTTGATGTACTCAAGCATAATGACGCCGGTTTGCACCGAGACGCCGAACAGCGCCAGGAAGCCGACACCGGAAGATACGCTGAAGTATGTGCCGGTCACATAGAGAGCGAGCAAGCCTCCGAGGGGAGCTATGGCCACGTTGGCGAGAATCAGCAGCGCCCATTTGAAGGAACGAAACATGGCGTAGAGAATGATGAAGATCAAGAAGATGGTCAGGGGCACGATCAGGGCCAGCCTGGCCTCGGCGCGCTTTTCGCTATCGTATTCTCCCGTCCATTCGAGGTGATAGCCACGAGGCAGTTGCACATTCTTGGCGATCTTGTCGATGGATTCCCGGACCGTTGTGCCCAGATCGCGCCCGCGAACCTCAAAGCGGATGGCCACGTACCGGGAACCGTCTTCCCGGTAAATGTCGTAAGCGTCATCGTGAACCTGGACTTTGGTCACCTGAGCCAGCGAGATGCGCTCGCCTGAGGGAGAGAGCAGTCGAATATCTTGGATAGCCTCCTTGGTATCGCGATACGGTTTCTGATAGCGAACGACCACGTTGTAGACTGCTTCTCCCTGCAGGACCTGACTGACAGCATTACCACCGACCGCGGTTTGAATTGCATCCTGGATATCGGCGACATTGATGCCGAAGCGCGCAGCCGCCTGACGGTCAACGGTGAGATCGATATTCGGCTGGCCCGTATCGCGTTGAATTCCCAAATCCTTGACCCCGTCAATATTGGCCATGACCTCTTTGATCTGTTCGCCCTTTGCCTCGAGAACGTCCAAGTCCGGCCCGTAAAGCTTGGCAGCCAGTCCGCCCTTCGTGCCGGTCATTGTTTCATCCACGTTGTCCTCAATGGGCTGGGAGAAATTCCAGAAAGCTCCCGGGTGTTTCTCCAGTTCGCGATCCATGGCGGCGATCAGCTCCTCTTTATTCTGATGAAAGATGGGTCGCCATTGATCCTTGGGCTTCAAGTCGACGAAATATTCCGTGTTGCCGAATCCTCCCGTGTCGGTTCCATCGTCGGGCGCGCCGGCTTGCGAGACGACCTTGGTGACCTCGGGGAACGAGGCGAAGATATAGCGGGATTGCTGAGTGAAGCGCGTGCCTTCCGTCTCGCCTACGCTGTTCGCCATCGCACCGCGCGCCCAAATAGCGCCTTCATCCAAATGCGGCAGGAACTCCGAGCCAATGACACCGCTGAACGCCAGGAAAAGCGCGAGGGCCAACGAAGCCAAGCCAACGCCGACTACAACCACGCGGTGTTCGATAGCCCAGCGCGCGCCGTTCCGGTAGCGCTTGGTGAGAAAAACCATGACCGGATTGTGCCACTCCGTCACTTGACCGCGGAGCAGCAAGCTGCATAGAACCGGCGCAATCAGGATCGAGAACGTCATGGCGCCGAGTAGCGCGAAGGCAACGGTCCAGGCCATGGGCCGGAACAAACGTCCTTCGACTCGTTGCAGCGTGAAGATCGGCATGTAGGCGGTGATGATGATGGCGATGGCGAAGAAAACCGGACGTTGAACCTCGTGACACGCCTCACGAATTACAGCGGAGACGGACTTGGGAAGCGTCACTCCCGCTTTCTGTTCGCCGGCTTGAGTTCCGAATTGGGTATGGGAGCCAAATTCGCGGCTCAAGTGGCGAACGATGTTCTCCACCATCACCACTGCGCCGTCAACAACCATTCCGAAATCGAGCGCGCCAAGTGAAATCAGGTTTGCGGGGATATTGCTCAAATTCAGGAAGATTGAGGCGAACAACAAGGAAAACGGTATCGTCACCGCAACAATCAAGGCCGCGCGAACATTGCCGAGGAAAAGAAGCAGGATGATCGTAACCAGGATCATGCCCTCGCCGAGGTTGTGCAGTACGGTGTGCAACGTGAAATGAATCAGATCGCTGCGGTCGAGCATGGGAATGACCTTCACACCCTCGGGCAGGAGTTGATTGCTAAGCTCATCCACCTTTTTGTGAATCCCGTCGAGTGTAGGGCCTTCTTCGGCCCCCTTGCGCATCAGCACGCCGCCCTGGATGACGTCGGGCTCATCGACGATGACGCCGTCCGGACGATGGTCGGCTCTGGCCATGTGCCCCAGCCGAATTCTGGGGCCCCATTCGACAACCGCAATGTCCTTTACGCGAACCGGAGCCCCATTCGAAGTGGTCAGCACAGTATTCTCGATGTCCTGAACATTGCGGAAAAGTCCGAGCGCGCGGACATTCAGTTGCTGCAAGCCCTCTTCAACGAAGCTGCCGCCAGCGTTCACGTTGTTGACGGACAACTGGTTCTCCACCCGGCTGATGCTCAAGCCGTAAGTGATGAGCTTGTTCGGGTCGACTCGGACCTGATACTCGCGCGCGGTACCGCCGAAGTCGCTCACGTCCACCACGTTCGGAACTTTCCTGAATTCCTTGTACAGCGTCCAGTCTTCGATACTCCTCAAATTCATCAGGTCATACGCCGGATTCGTGCTCCGGATTGTGTACCAGTAGATCTGGCCCGTCATGCTCCAGTCCGTTCCAATTTGAGGCAGCACGCCCGCCGGCACACTGACCTGCGTGAGCCTTTCCAGCACCTTCTGGCGATTCCAGTCGTTAACAGATGAATCGTCGAAGATCAGCGTAATCAGAGAAAGACCAAAAATCGATTCCGACCGCACCGTCGTGAGATGCGGAATCCCGAACATCTGAATTTCGACGGGAACCGATACTTGCTGTTCCATCTCTTCGGCGGAATGCCCGGGCCACTGGCTGATGATATTCACGTAATTATCGGCAATGTCCGGATAGGCCTCGACGGGCATGTTGTGAAACGACACCGCGCCCCACCCGAGCAACAGCAACCCGACCGCCAACACCACGTACCGGTTACCGAGAGCAAAATCTACGAGATTGCGAATCATGCTTTCTTCCTCGAGTCCCGGAGTCGGGCGTTATTCATTGTCGATCGCATTTTCGAGATTGATCGCGTTTGTCACGATCTGCTGGCCCGGCTGCAGCCCGGATAGAATCGCCTGCATGTTGTTCGGCAACTGTCCACCACTGACGACCTCAGTCCGCTTGAACTTCCCTTGCATGGGGATGTAGACCCAATCGCGGTCGTGCAGATGCACGATCGCGGACGCCGGGACAGCCGCGTAGTTCTGCTTTCCCTTGCCGAACAAAGTGGCCGTGGCGAACATACCCGGCCGCATCATCTCGCCCGGATTGGCCACTTCAATACGGACCTTCGCGGTGCGGATATTCGGATCGAGAATCGAGCCGATGTTGCTGATCGTGCCCTTGAGAACTTTGTCCGGATAGGCATTCAGCTTGATTTCTGCGAGTTCCCCCATGCGCACGTTGGCCATGTCGTTTTCGTAGACGTCACAGACGATCCACACGGTGGTCAGGTCCGAGATAGTGAATGGGTTCGGCGTAGAGTAGGCCTGCACGGCCGCCCCGATCGCCACTTCCTGATCGGTGATCACGCCGGAGACAGGCGCGGTTATATCGACAAGTCCTTTCGGGTTATCGGGATCGCTGCCCAGCAGATGCAGATGTTCAGTAGCAGTATCGAGGGTGGTCTTGGCGTCGTCCTCGGTGTCTTGCGCGACCTCCAGGTCTTGCTGCGCTATAGCCCCGTGCTCGTACAGCAGTTTGGCTCGATCCAATTGCTTGCGCGCAAGAAGCTCATCGGAGACGGCTTTGCGGTAGGCGTCGAAGCCTCCCGAAATGTCGTCGCTGCGAACACGCAGCATGAGCTGGCCCTTCCTTACTGCGTCGCCGAGGCGAACGCGGATGTCCACAATGCGGCCGGAAGCAAGCGAAATCACCGGAACCGTTCGCGAGATATCCGGAAATACAGTGCCGGTCACGGACATTTGCGACGGGGCCTGGTATTGGGTCGCTGTTACGATCGGATACACTTCCGGATGCTCGACCGCGAAGAAGGAGGGGTCCACTCCGTTAACCACGTTGGCCGGTGGCGGGGCCTCAGCGTCCGCATTGACCTTATCGCTCTTGCAACCGTTGATGACGTGAGTTGCGATCAGCACCATCGGCAGAATTGCAAGTTTCATAGCTTTGCTTTTCATGATGATTCCCGTACCCCTTTGTGCCTTTCGATCATCTGGACACCCGGAGCCTTCAAATAGCGGTAGCCGTTGTTAACGTGGCCGGATTGTGGAACAAGTTTCTTTCTGGAGCGGCCACTGTGCATTGCTTCGCGCAGCAGCTGCAGAAAGTAAACCAGCCTGGAGTTTGATCGAATGAGAGGAGTGGATCAGGCCACGGGAGGAGGGCGGTTCTGAATGGAGGAGAGAGCGGGAACCTTCACAGGCGGGACAAGGAAGCTGCCCGGCACAGTAAAGCGAAATGTGTTGAAAGGAAGCTCCTCGGCAAGCGTGGGAGTCGATGCCACGACCGGATGAAGTGGGGCGTGCGCATGCGCGCCTAAATCATCCTCGCGCCGGAGAAAGCGCGTCTCGGCTGGATTCTGCGCCATCGCCATGTCGTCATATATCGAGATCACAACAAACATATTGGCGAGAACTAACGCCAGGGCAATGAACTGCACTTGGCGCCCTGGGCCCTCGCGCGGCGCTTGGCGCACCCACAGCCAGCACATCAGCGCGGCTAGCACCACCCATTCGAGATTCAGGACCCAAACCATCAATGATTACCTTTGCATTACACTATTATTCCTGCGAACATCTGACAGTACTTATGCGCTAGTAAGTTGCCGCTGCTCGGAAGTTACTGATGCACCTGAGCAGCACCGGAATTCGATGATATCCCGGTGCTGCGTACCAGGCTCGGAGATATAAAGTCCGGCCGCCTTCACGAGCGTGCGATCCGGCGGGCCATGCCGCGACTAAAAGCGAACCATAATCGCGATGGTGCTGACCGTCTGGTTGGTGCGCAGGTCAGGCCACCAGATTGAGTTAAGACCTACGGGGGTTCCCGCGGCTGAGCCTGCGCCGCAAGCTAGCTCCGCGTTGAACAGGCCCACGGTGCCGTAGCCGAAGCCCGAAGCGCCGCCGCCGGCACAAGCGTATTGCGCAGGCTGGCCGGTATTCCCTCCTGGCGGGGTGATGCCGCCACGCCCCGTCCAGTAAGGCGTGTCCGAGTAGCGATAGCCCTGTTCCAGGCGAAATGTGATGAACTGGCTGGGCATGTAGTCGAATGTGAATGTGCCGTCGTGCATCTGGGCGCGATCGCCGGCAGTCTCGGTGTAATATGGAGAGCCAGAGATGGCGGTGGCGCCGTTGATGGGCGGCAGCAAGGTAAGGTAGCGGCCGGGATTGTTCATTTGACCACCGCCAATGGTAATGGCAAAAAGATCGTGCTTAAACCAGTAGCGGTTGTACATCATCCAGCCGATAAAGTCCTGCTTTGGCCGGCCGTTTTTCGAGTTGCCGTGGCAGTTTACGCCGCCATTGTAAGTATCGGTGGTGCCTTTCAAGGGTGAGAGGCCCTTCTGGTTTAACGCGCCATCGGACGTGGCGAAGGAAACAGGGCCGCCGCCATATTCGCAACCGGCATCGCCGGTGACTGTAAACGCGATCTTGTCCAGAACTTTCGTGGGCTGGTCATATACCTTGAGCTGCGCGCTATAGTCCGCGTGGATGCGCGAGCGCCCGAGATTTGCCGAGTCGTCTTCACCCAGGCCGTAGTTATTCCACACAAAGTCAAGGTACGGCTTGGGACGCCAGAGGATCTGTCCACCCAGGCCAGGCTTGCTGCCATAGCGCGCGTACGATTGCCAACCATTGATAATCCATGGCTCAATCTTCAACTTGGATGTGGGGAAATACTGGATGCGCAAGCCGTTGAAGAACCATGGCGTATTCGAGGATACGAAGGAAGGCTGATACGTCCAATTGTCGAAGTTGTAATAGCTGAAGAGGCCAATGTAGGAAACGAAGATACCGGCATCGACGTTCAGCCCATGAGACACATCCCAGTGATACCCGCCCCACGCTTCGGAGACATATTTATATGCGTCTCCCAGATCCCACTGACCGCGATTGGGGCTACCATCGTTGCGCACGGTCGTCGTGGCGAACAGTCCGTCCATCGTGAGAATGCGTCCGCGCACGTTGTTAATATGAATGTCGCCGCCAACACTGATCTGTTCCAGTTGCCACTCATCCGAGCGGAACGTTTCTGTAGATCCGCCCAGGGTGTCGTCCTCTGGATGGTTGTAATCGATCGTATAATTTGCGTCGGCTCTGAACTCCGGCGTGAAGTACTTAGTGGCCATGGGGCTGTCTGTCTGGTGTCCGTTGCTGTTCAGCCATGTCCAGTCGCCGGGGAAAGGTTCGCCTTTGGTGGTCGTTTGAGCGCTAATCTCCGGGGCCGGCGGTGCGGCGGGAGCAGCCGGCTCCTGCGGGGTGACGGCCTTGACCATGGCGGAGCCTGTAGGCGTCGCAGCATGGAGGACGGGGGCTTGATTGGGGCCGAGGAGATTCTTTTCCGCGGCGCTCAGCGCACTGGCGTCACTGGAACCCTGGAGCGTGGCCGTGTGCTCAACTTCTTTTTCGAGCTGGTCGATGCGGGCCTTGAGGACGTCGACCTCCTGCTCCAAAGGCGACTCGGGCAGTGCAGTTGCGGCAGCGGGGTGGTTGGTGGTGGTGCCCGCGGCGGCCGGTGGGTCGGTAGCCGCCACGTGCGCGGGCTGCGAAGGCGTGGCCGCGATCGTGGATCCGGTGTCGGGAGCTGGCGCTCGCAGTGCTGCTCCAGCGGTCTGCACTGGCTGGGCGGAATTGGTTGCTCCGGTCTGAGCCGTTGCGTTACAGCTTATGCCAACGGTCAGCACCGCAAGCATCATAGCATTCCACAGTCCGATTTTCATTGGTCACCTCTTGACCTCAAAATCTGGAGTTTGAGTAAATAGGACCGTCACCCCAGGTGGAGCCTGCAAGAAAACTGCCCTTCATCTCATTCCCCAAGACCTGGCGCATCGAGAATCGTGAAGAGCAAGCCGTCGAACGAACATCTTCATCTGCCTCGTTCGTCAGGGGACGGCCTGTTTTCCGTCGCCCCGTATATCCATTGCAAACGACTGCACGTAAGAACCACATAAACAGTTTCGAAAGTCTTCATAAGTAAATTCGGAAAAAAGCGGGCGGATGATTCGTTTGGAGAGAAGATACAGTTCTCTGGCGTGCGTCAGAAATCACTAACCCTTACGCGGCGAGGGATCACTTTAATCATTGCGGATTACTTGCCTAGATATGGCCATATAACAAGTATCTTACTGTGCTTTCTACTTCTCGAAACACGACAGAAGACAATGGAGTATGCCAGAGAACTGCGATGCCGACCGCACTGGACATAAAGAAAGCATGAACATGAAGGACTATTGTTTTTGATTTGCTCGGCGAAGACTGAGACTGGTGGAATGGAAATCTCGTTGAGAGAAGGAGGGAGCAGTGAGTAAGGAACGAATGCCTACTGCAATCCCGCTGCATAGAGCCAAAAAACCTTCGCGAAGAGGATATTGAGGTTCGCGGGACGGAAGCAGAGCCGGATTGAGGAAATCCTTCTGATGGCGCGCCACGCGCACACGATGGCTTCGATCCCGCCCTAGTACGCAGTGCCGGAAGTGGTTGGTTACTTCAAAGGCAAGAGCGCGATCCACTTGCGCGGGTATACGGGGAGAATCGGGGGAATCTTGTGGATCAGCACTTCCGTGCTAATGGTTGCATGGTGGCGGCGGTAAGTCGGGATGAAAGGGGAATCCCCGACTACATACGCAATCACGAGAAGGAAGACGAGCGGTTGTGCCAACTGAACCTGTGGAAGAACCGGCAGCTAGCAGGCGGCCAAAATCAACAGGGGCCGCATTAGCGACCCCGCTTAAGCCGCTTTGACCGGCTCACATCATAAAGCCCCCGGATTTGCCGTGGATTACTTACATTCTCTTCATGCCTCCTTTACCATAAATCTCCAACACTACTCATGTGCCCGAGTAATTGATGCTTGGGTAACTCGTTAGGGACAGCGTTATGGCGGCGAATCCTGAGCAGATACGTGATGACACTTTCGGCTCACATGGATTCTTAGCGTAGATACGCGCCTGACAACGCACCAAGAGGAGAGAGCGATGATTTCAAAACTGTTCAAATGCGTGGTGGTGGTCCTGCTGGTTACCGGCACGA
>Ga0182024_10012016_pt1 | contig 17223 bp, 12 predicted proteins | sample P32metaG_FD_120480 | JGI IMG/M metagenome (GOLD analysis project Ga0182024, IMG submission 120480) | Permafrost microbial communities from Stordalen Mire, Sweden - P3-2 metaG (Illumina Assembly) | ecosystem: Environmental > Terrestrial > Soil > Wetlands > Permafrost | place: Sweden: Stordalen...
TATTGCCTGGGGGTGTATTACCAGGATGGGTTTCGGGTCCCGAAGGACTTGGCGAAGGCCCGGGAGTGGCTGGGCAAAGCGGCCTCCCAGGGAATCGGCGGCGCCAAGATCCAGTTACATGCCTTGCTGATGCGGCACGGAGATGAGATTTGAAAGGCCCAATGTCCGCATATTTCCGGGTGCTTCCGCTTATTTCCGGGTAAGCGGGGGAATGGGCTCCCTGAGGGGACAGAGCGGGAAGCGGCGCAGGCAGAACATAGGCAACCTTATGCCAAAATGGCAAAGTTCACAATTTCTTGAGCGCCCAACGGAGTTTGGCGGGCGTGGAACGGGGATTGGCCCGGCGCTCATCGGGGCCTGGACGCAGCACTTCGCGGGCAATTTCCGCGTAGGCGCCCTCGCGCAAGCCTGCCTCGAAGGATTTTTTCACGCGCCGGTCTTCGCCGGAATGGAATGTGAGAATCGCGGCGCGCCCGCCGGGATTCAGGCAGGCAGGCAAAAGGCGCAAAAGAGTTTCAAGCGCCGAAAACTCGTCGTTCACCGCAATGCGCAACGCCTGGAAGACACGGCGAATCGAAAGCTCGCAATCTTCCCTGTTCAAACGCGGCAGGGCGGCTCGAATCGCCCCGGCCAGCGCGGTCGTGGTGGTGAAAGACTTCCCGGCCAGGACCGGCGCGAGCGCCGCGGCGCGGGGTTCGTCCGCGTTTTCGGCCAGCGCCTTTTCCAAAACGTCGGGACGTACCCGCGCCAGAAATGCCGAGGCGGGCTGGCCGCGCAACGGATTCATCCGCATGTCCAGCGGCCCCTCGTTTTTTATGGAGAATCCGCGGCTCGGGTCATCCAATTGCATGGACGACACGCCCAAGTCCGCCAGGATGATGTCCGCGCCCGCGATTTCCGCGGCGGCAAGAATTTGCGGCAGACCGGCGAAATTGCTGCGATGGGCCGTGAATACATCCACGCCAAATCCGAGCGTGCGCAAGCGGGCCTCGGTCTTTGGAAGCTCCACCGGATCGGCATCCAACCCAAGGAGCCGCCCGCCCGGCTGAATGCGGGCCAGGAGTTGCTCCGCATGACCGCCAAAGCCGAGCGTGCAATCCACCGCGATCTCGCCAGGCCTTGGCGCGAGCACTTCCAAAATTTCCTGCGCCATGATTGGGTGATGCGTTCCCGCCGGGGTTTTGCCCGAGGCCAGGACTTTCACCACGGTGTCAGCGTAACGTTGTGGATTGTGTTCCTTGTATTTCTCCTCGAAACGACGGGGGTTCCTGCCCGGATAACGTGGCCGCCGCTTGGGCCGGATTGTGGTGGGCGGGGAAACCGATTCGTCGTTCACAGCACCGTCAGAATCAAGTCTCAGGGCGCAAAGTTCAAGTGCGATGTTGATCCTGCGGGTTTCTGCCACGGCGTTGCGCCGCCGCGCTGGATTTGCCGGCGCAAGGCCGCATCCAGTGCGTCGAAGATTTCGCTGTTTTTTGCAGCGAGGTCTGTTGTTTCCAGCGGATCGGATTTCAGGTCGTACAATTCGAGAGGGGCGAAGGGACTATCTTGAAGGAGTTTCCAACCATCGCGGCGAAACGCGTCAATTGTCTTGCCGCCGTAAGCGGGACCTCCTTCGCGACGGACGAAGTAACAATCGCGGCGGTCTTCCGGATCGGCTTCGCCGCGCAACGTCGGCAGGAAACTGATGCCGTCAATGTCCTGCGGAGGTTGAACCCCGGCGACAGCGCAGGCGGTCGCGAAGATGTCCATCGTCAGCGTGACGCGTTCGGTGCCGGAGCCGGACGCGATCACTCCGGGCCAACAGGCGGCGCCCGGGACTCGCAAACCGCCTTCGTACATGTGCCCCTTGTCGCCGCGCCACGGGCCGTTGTTGGCTCCGTTGGCAAGAACCCCGCCGTTGTCAGAGGTGAAGATCACGAGCGTGTTGGTGGCCAATCCAGTGCGGTCCAGTTCGTCCAGCACTTTGCCGATGCCGGAGTCCAGATGTTCGATGAGCGCAACGAGGCGGGCGCGTTTTTCCGAGAGGCCCGGTTCGCGTTGCTTCACCTTTGCCAGCCATTCCGGCGGCGGTTGAATCGGGTCATGCGGAGCGTTGTAGGCGAGATAGAGAAGGAACGGGCCGCCCGCTTTCGCGCGTTCGGCCAGATAGTCGCAAGCCCAGTCCGTAAAGATGTCGGTGGCGTGGCCTTGCGGATCGACGACCTCCAGGTTGCGGCGCATGAAATTATAGCCATGGCGGCGGTGCGTCCAATAATCGTCCATCATGTCACCAAGAAATCCGTGGAAGAAATCGAACCCGCGCTCCGTTGGCGTGTTGGGCGAACCAATTCCAAGGTGCCACTTGCCAATGATGGCGGTGTGATAACCGGCTGGCTGGAGAAGTTGCGGCAGCAATTTTGCGTTGGGCGAGAAGTAGCCCCAGGAATCATCGGGCGTCTCTTCACGAATCACCCCCGGCACGCCAACGCGGTCAGGGTAACATCCGGTCAGCAACGAGGCGCGCGAAGGCGAACAAACGCAACTGTTGGCGTAGAAATTATGAAACGTGATCCCTTCACGGAACAGCCGATCCATGTGCGGCGTGCGAATGTCCTTGGTTCCAAACCCGCTGTAGTCGCCCCTACCCTGATCATCGGTAAGAATGATGAGGATATTGGGCTTCTGCGCCGCTGCGCCGCGGAGCGCGGCCAGTGGCGCGAGCCACAGCAACAGGATGGAAAACCAAGTCCCCCTGCGCTGATGCAGGCGACGAAAAACGGCGGCGATAAATGACCAGACCAAATAATCCAATTCCTAAAAGCGTCATCGTTGTTCCTCCATCCGGGACGCTAGGCGACGGAGGAGGGGAGCCTTCCCAAATCAACTGGTCCTGTTGCGCCGTTGACGCTGACTGGACATCAACCGGGCCGTTATCAGCCCACAATTCCAAAATATAAACGCCATCGTATCCAGCGCCCCCAGCGGCATCCGCACCGGCCCAAGTCCCGCCGAATTCATCTTCGGCCGCAATCAGGAACGGGTTGCTGCTATTATTAGCAGCGGTTTGCCCTTCCTGTCCAGCCATAAGCGCCCAAATGGCATCTTGAAGCTCCGCCGCTGTTGTGGAACGGCCAACTCCATAATTGTATGTCGCGTTTCCGCCGAAATTGCCGCCGCTGGCGAACTGGGCATACAGATATGCCGCCCCTTTGGTCAAAGTATCGCCATCGAACGAAACGCCGCTGAACGAGACATAGGATGTGGTGTTCGGATAAATGTATTCATTTCCTTCCACACAGAACGTCTGGAAATTGGGTGTGGTGCCAGTCACGTTCCACTGGTCTTGCGCCAATGGCGTATAACCAGAAATGATGCCGGCGAGCGCGGTCGAGTAGAGGGTGAATTCGCCGCCGACTCCGGTTTGGTAAGGTCCGTAACCGCCATTATTACCGCCGTTCCCTACTGTGGTGACGGTTGGATCTGCAAACAATACCGATGTGGCGAAAGCGGCTAACATTGAGCCAAATAAAACTCCTTTTTTCATAATACTGATTAGTTCCAGTTATCTTGGACTCAATATCAAAATAACCAACACCTTAAGCTGTTATTGTGCCAATATTCTGTGACTTCAAATAGGTCGAGTATTACGTCGCAAGTTATTCACCATTAACTACTAGTGAATATAATAGTTTCGTTTCAAAAACACTTTGTAATCGCTACTTGTAAGATATTCCGACATATTGCGATGAAAAGGTGTGATTTTATATACATAAACCTCTAAATCACAATTGCTTGGGCGTGAATACTCAAAACGTAATCAATCCCGACCCAAAACTCCTACCTCGTCGTCACGGATTACGCCAAGTCGTGAAAAGCCCGGACTTTAGCGGTTGTTCTGGTAACGTCCATTCCGTGAGTGCGCGACGTATTGTGGTGGTGGGCGGTGGTGCCGCAGGTTTTTTTGCGGCGATCACCTGCGCAGAGGCCACGCCCGGCGCGGCCGTTACGCTGGTGGAAAAAGGAGCGCAATTCCTGGGCAAAGTTCGAATTTCCGGCGGGGGCCGCTGCAATGTAACCCACGCCTGCTTCGATCCGCGCGAGTTCACCACGCGGTTTCCGCGCGGCCAACGGGCGCTGCTCGCTCCGAGCCATGTGTTTCAGGCGAGCGACACGGTCGCCTGGTTCGAGACGCGTGGTGTCAAACTTAAAACGGAAAGCGACGGACGAATGTTTCCCGTCACCGACTCGTCGCAGACTATTATTGACTGCCTCATGCGCGCCGCCACGGCAGCCGGGGTCAAGCTGCTGGCCAATTGCGGCGCGGCACGGGTGGCCACGCAACCCGATGGCGGCTTTCAACTGACATTGACCAACGGCGAATCGCTCGTCTGCGACCGGTTGCTTTTGGCCACGGGAGGATGCCGGGCCGCTCTGGCCGGAGAACTGGCGGTGTCCCTTGGCCACACCCTCGAAGATCCAGTGCCTTCACTATTCACCTTCCACGTTGCGACCCCGTGGGTGCGGGAACTGTCCGGAGTTTCCGTGCTATCAGTGGCGGCGTCGGTTCCGGGAACGAAATTGCGCGAACAGGGGGCGCTGCTATTGACGCATTGGGGTTTGAGCGGGCCGGTTATACTTCGATTATCGGCCTGGGGGGCGCGTATCTTGCGCGCTTTGAATTACCAGTTCACCCTGCGCCTCAACTGGCTTCCTCATCTTGACGCGGAACAAATCGCGACGGAACTGCGCGCGCGACGCGAGGCGCAACCGGCCCGCCTGATTGTCAATACTCCTATTGCGCCGTTGCCGGGACGTCTTTGGGAACAATTGGTCGTGGCGTCGGGCACGCCGCGCGACACGCGCCTGGCCGCCCTCTCCCGCCCCGCGCAACACGCCCTGGTCCAGCAACTCATCCGAACCGATCTGCAAGTGACGGGCAAAAGTTTGAATAAGGACGAATTCGTCACCTGTGGCGGCGTCCGCCTGGACGAGGTCAATTTTAAAACGATGGAAAGCCGGATTTGCCCGGGCTTGTATTTTGCCGGCGAACTGCTGGACATTGACGGGATTACGGGCGGCTTCAATTTTCAGGCAGCCTGGACTACCGGTTGGATTGCGGGCCGGGCGATGGCATCTTAATTATTTTTGGAACTCGGGATAAAACGGGTTGTGTTTCTTTTGCTCACCCACGGTGGTCAAAGGCCCGTGTCCGGGACAAATGATGGTGTCGTCCGGCAGACTGAAAATTTCCTTGCGATTAGTCCGCAGCGCTTCTTCATACGAAACCGCGCCGCCGCCCATCGACGCCGCAAAAAGCGCGTCGCCTACCACGGCCACACGGCGCGGCAAACCGGAAACAACATAGGTGATGCCGCCGCGGGCATGCCCGCTGGTCTGGCGCGTCTCAATTTTCAAGTTGCCCAGCCGAAACGTTTTCCCGGCCGCAAACGGGAGCGCGCCGCGAAATTGTTCCAATTCGCCGACATAAACAGGCGCGTCGGTGGCTGATTCCAACCGTTCCAAATCGGCCACGTGGTCCACATGGGTATGGGTCAGCAGCAACAGCTCGATTTTCAAATGATGCTCCTTTGCATAATCGAGCAGGCTGGCGGCGGTTGAGCCGGTGTCGAAAACGGCCGCCTGCTTCGTTTGGGGATCGAAGATTAAATATGAATTGACAGTCATGTCCTCGTAAGCCGTGTTGAAGGCCGCCAGCCCGGTCGTTTCGTGCGGCTCCGGATACCACGCTTTTTCCCCCAGCTCGATAAGGGCCGCGGCGCCCAGGTTTAGGGCAACGGCCAGTTTCCGCGCGATGCCCGCATCGAATGCGCCCGATTTAAAATGGGCCACTTCGGTCACGGCAATGCCGGCGCGTTTGGCCAGTTCCTCGTCGCTTAAACCCAGTCCGCGTTGGGCCTTGCCGACGACATCGGTAAAATTATCTTCCAATGGAATTTTATTCATAGGTCACATCAAACAAAAATAGTCTGCTCCCGCGCCGGGCCGACGGATACAATTTTCAACCGCGCGCCGGTCAATTCGGCCAGGGCCCGCAAATAATTTCGCGCCGCGCCCGGCAGTTGTTTCCATTTCGTGCAATGGGTTGTCGAAGTTTTCCAACCCGGGAACTCAGCGTAAACTGGTTCGCATTTGGCGAGCAATTCAATATCTGCCGGCACATGATTGAATCGCGTCGGTCCCGCGCGGTAGCCGAGGCAAACCTTGATCGTCTCCACCGTGTCCAAGCCATCCAGACAGGTCACCGCCAACTCATCGATGCCATTGATGATCGTGGCATAACGGGTCGCCACCGCGTCGAACCAACCGCAACGCCGCGCCCGGCCCGTAGTCGCGCCAAACTCACGGCCCATGGCATGGAGCATGTCGCTGATCTCGGCGCTCTCGGTTGGCAGCGGCCCCTCGCCGACGCGGGTTATGTACGCCTTCATCACTCCCAGCACGCTGTCCATTTTGTTGGGCGGCACGCCGGAACCGGTGCAGGCCCCGCCTGACGTGGTGTTGGACGAAGTGACAAATGGGTAGGTTCCGTGATCAATGTCCAAAAACGTGCCTTGCGCGCCCTCGAACAAAATGCCCGCCCCACGCCCGGCCGCCTCATGTAGCAACACCACGGTGTTGGCCACAAAGGGCCGCAATCGGTCTCCTGCCGCCCGATATGCCTCGTGGACTTTGGAAAAGGACAGCGGCTTCGCCCCAAGAGCCTTCAGAATCTCGTTGTTCTCCTTGATCTTAGAACGCAGCAAGGCCTCGAACCGGTCCGGGTTGATCAAATCGATCATCCGCAACCCCGTGCGCGCCGCTTTGTCGCCGTAAGCCGGCCCGATGCCGCGTTTGGTTGTTCCGATTTTATTTTTGCCCTTAAGGATTTCCCGTTGCTCATCCAACTCCCGATGATAAGGGAAAACCAAGTGGGCCGATTCGCTGATCAACAAATTTTTGACCCGCACTCCTAGCTTTTCCAAGTCGTTGATTTCCGCCACCAAACTCACTGGATCCACCACGACACCATTGCCGATAACGCACGTTTTGCCGCGGCGCAGGATGCCGGACGGTATGAGGTGCAGGATATATTTTTTCTTGCCGATAAAAACAGTGTGTCCGGCGTTGTTACCGCCCTGGGTGCGAACGACGATGTCCGCTTTGTCGGTCAGAACGTCGATAATCTTTCCCTTGCCCTCATCGCCCCATTGGGCGCCGACTAAAATCGTATTGGCCATAATCTTCTCACAAGCTTCAACCGCGGCATGCCGCGACAATAAAAATCCCGGAAAGTAAAATCCGGGCGAGACGCTCAAGTCTTTACGGCCAGAGCCTAGAAAGAGAAAGCGCCGGTGTCAAGGAAACCGGAAGTCTTTTGCAATTTTGCTGCCCACAGCTACACTGCGCCCATGAAATCGTGGTTTTATTCCAGCGTGGCCGTCCTCGCGCTGCCTTTGGCTGCAGCAGGTCAGGGTTTGCCCGCGACCAATCTGACTGCTTTTGCCCTGGTCAAGGAAGGCGATCACTTCATCGCCCCTCAGGCCAAAGACAAAATAACGCAAATTCATTCGGAGAAATCGGTCGGCAGCCTGGTTCCTGATGTTTGGTATGTCGATTATTACGATTCCACCACCGCCTTTAAGGTAACGGAGGTCAAATTTGTCGGCAGCAAAGTGACAGAGATCAAACAGCCCAAGCATCTGCTAGATGCGTTCAATGGCACCAAACTGTTGGAGTGGAGGAAATTGAAAATCGATTCCGACCGCGCCCTCGCCATTGCTTTGAAGCAGCCTTTGCTGAAAACGACTGAGTTGAAGGCTGCTCAATTATGGTTGGAACGGACAGTGGTGGGCTCATCTTGGAGAATCCGCTTCTGGACGGAACGGCTGGGCAGGCCCGGTCAGACGGTTGACATCGGCGAGCTTTACGTATCGAGCAAAAACGGAGAGGTCCTCAAAAACGCCCTGCACTTTTAGAGCAACGGTTAATTGTCGCCTTGCAGCTTTCGATTGGCCGCGGCGATCGCCTCCAAATCGGGCTTGACGATTTCCCGGTCGTAGGTCATCAACCCGTTGCATTCCGTTTCCACGTCCGTGATTTGGGTGTAAACGGCGGCGCTCAGGCCGGATGATTCCTTCAATTCAAAAACCTTGTTCAGCAAATTCACATAATTCTCCGTCAGCGCCTGACGGCTGGCCATCCCTTTGTAGCCCCACGTTTTTTTCGTCCAAGTGCGGCCGTCCACCGCGAAACCCAATCCGCCAAACTCGCCCAATACGGCGGCCCTGTTCGCTTCCGTTTCGGGCGACTCCGGCCCGGGATATTTATGAATGTCGATGACGTCGCCAGCCCCTTTGTCCGTCCATCCCGTGGCGTCATCCACCAGGCGTGACGGATCGATTTGCTTGACTAAGTCAGTCAGCCGTTCTGTATCGAATTGCCCCCAGCCTTCATTGAACACGACCCACATGACGATGCAGGGATGATTGCGGTGAGAGGCGATCATTTGACGGAGTTCGCGCTCGAATTCCTGCTTGTCCGCTTCTGTCTTATTGTTGGCGCTGGGCATGTCCTGCCAGACCAGCAGACCGAGCTTGTCGCAATAATAATACCAACGGTCCGGTTCCACCTTCACATGCTTGCGTGTCATGTTGAAGCCGAGTTTTTTTGTCATTTCGATGTCGTAACGCATCGCGGCATCGGTGGGCGCGGTGTAAATTCCATCCGGCCAAAATCCCTGATCCAGCGGGCCGATTTGGAAAATGCACCGGCCATTGAGCATCGGACGCATAATCCCCCTGGCATCCTTGCCGAGGCTGATTTTGCGCATGGCAAAATAGCTGGCGACAGAATCCAGCCGCGCTTTGCCTCGGTGCAATTCAATCTTCAAATCATATAAGAAAGGGTGCTCCGGCGACCAAAGTTTTGGCTGCGGTAAGGAAATTTGCAGTTCCGTCCCCGCCTTGCCGCTGCCCCGCCCCACTTCCTTTCCATTTTCAAAAGCAACCGCGTCCACCTCTTCATCCCCGCTCCCGGCTCGAACCTGCGCTGACAACCGCAGCGTGTTGTGATCCACATCCGGGGTGATGAGCAAATCGTCCAGGCTCGTCTCCGGCACCGGTTCGAGCCAGACCGTTTGCCAGATACCGGAGGTCGGCGTGTACACGATGCCTTTCGGCTCGAGTACTTGTTTTCCCCGAGGCTGCCCGCCTTTATCGGTCGGATCGAAGACATCCACCACAATTTCCTGGGCTCCTCCCGGTTTCAACGCCGTGGTGATATCAAAGGTGAACGGATCATAGCCGCCGCGGTGACCACCCACTTCTACGCTGTTGATAAAAACTTTCGTTTCCCAATCCACCGCGCCGAAGTGCAACAGAACACGCTGCCCATGCCAGTTCCTCGGAATCTTGAATGACCGCCGGTACACCAGATGATGTTTCTCATCCAACCGCCGCATCACACCCGAAAGGGCCGATTCAACGGGAAACGGCACCAAGATTCTTCCCTGATAAGACGCCGGCGCGGGCACCTTCGTCTCGATAATGGTATATTCCCAAACGCCATTCAGGTTGAGCCAGCTTTTGCGCACCATCTGGGGCCGCGGATACTCCGACCATACGTTCCCAGGAGTAACAACCTTGGCCCACCGGGTTTGGAGCGGGCCAATCGCCGCATGAAATTCGTCGTCCACCGCAAAAACCGTGAAAGTTGTCAATGTAGCTGCGGCGAGGAGCCATCGGATTATTTTCATTGCCGACATTTAACTCAATCACCGGTGAATGGGTCGAGAAGAAAGAAACCGGGGCGCGAAGGGAGGAGTTGAGGCATGAATACATTCTTTCCCAATGCGTCAGATTTATGTGGAAATGAAGCGGTTAGGACGCTGCCGGTCTCTTCACTACCCATAACGGAGGTATCACATTTCTTCTGTGAATTGATGGTCAAAGAGCTGTAGTATGCCGCCAATGCGAAATGACATGAAAATAACTCAGTTTGCGCCACGCAGGGCGAAATTTGACGGCGCTTCCTCATAGTGCCGAGGTAACGACCCGTAACGAACTATCATGTGGATTGTTGCTTTAGCGCTGCGCCGCCCTTATACGTTTGTCGTCTGCGCCATTGTCCTGGTGCTGTTGACGCCGCTCGTTCTGCTGCGGACCCCAACCGATATTTTCCCGAATATCGACATCCCGGTCATTAGCGTCATCTGGCAATACGCCGGTTTGGACGCCCCCGGCATTGAACAGCGCCTGGTTTATAATCATGAGCGCGCAATGACGGCAACGGTCAACGACGTGGAACACATCGAGTCCACATCGTATAGCGGCGTCGGCGTCATCAAGGTGTTTTTGCAACCCGGCGCGTCGGTGGATGCCGGCGTGGCGCAAATCACGGCGGTGGCCCAGACCGTTCTCAAACAAATGCCGCCCGGTCAAACGCCGCCTTTGATCATCCGCTATAACGCTTCCACCGTCCCCATTCTGCAATACAGCATCACTAGCAAAACGCTGTCCGAGCAGGCCATTTACGACATTACCCTGAACCAACTGCGCGTTGGATTATCGACCGTTCGCGGGGCGGTCATGCCCTGGCCTTATGGCGGACGCACTCGCCTGGTGTCGGTCGATTTGGATTTGCCTGCGTTGAAATCCAAAGGTCTGGCGCCCGTCGATGTGGTCAATGCCATCAGCGCGCAAAATCTCATCCTGCCCGGCGGCACGGCCAAGATCGGGCCAACCGAGTACGATCTCGAGGTCAACACCACGACAAAAACACTCGAGGAGTTGAATGACATGCCCGTCCGCAAGGTCAACGGCGCGACCATTTACGTCCGCGATGTCGCGCAGGTTCGGGATGGATTCGCCCCGCAACAAAATATCGTTCGGCGCGACGGCGTCCGCGGCACCCTCCTGACGATTATGAAAGGCGGCGCCGCCTCCACACTCGAGATCGTCAGTCGAATCAAGGCGGCCCTGCCGCCGCTGCTCACGGCGCTGCCCGCCGGGATGGAAGTGCGAGAATTTGCCGATCAATCGTTGTTCGTGCGCGCGGCCATCAACGGCGTCCTCAAAGAAGGCATCATCGCCGCCGCCTTGACGGCCGTAATGATCCTGCTCTTTATCGGTTCGTGGCGGAGCACATTTATTATCGCCATTTCCATCCCGCTCTCCGTTCTCAGTTCGCTGGCCATTTTAAGCGCCTTGGGCGAGACCATTAACCTGATGACTTTGGGTGGACTGGCTCTGGCCGTCGGCATTCTGGTCGATGACGCCACTGTGGAAATCGAGAACGTCCATCGTCAAATGGCCATTGGCAAACCGCTCAAGCAAGCCATCCTCGACGGCGCGCAGGAAATCGCGTTGCCGGCCTTTGTCTCCACTATTTGCATTTGCATCGTCTTCGTCCCGATGTTTTTCCTGACGGGGGTGGGCAGGTATCTTTTCGTGCCGCTGGCCGAGGCCGTTGTGTTCGCCATGCTGGCCAGTTACGTGCTGTCGCGCACGCTAATTCCGACGATGGTGATGTGGTTCTATCAAAACTACAATTACTACGAACAACACGCTCACGGCCATGCCGATGCCAACAATACCGCGGCCTGGGTGCGCCCTTTTGTGGCCGTACAAACGGCCTTTGAACACGGGTTCGACAAATTCCGTCATGCCTACCGCCGTTTGTTGGAGGCAATTTTCGAGCATCGGGGTGTGTTTGTTTTCCTGTTCCTAGGTTTTTGCCTGGGAACGGCCCTGCTGTTGCCGCTGCTCGGGCAGGACTTTTTCCCCACCGTCGATGCCGGACAGATCCGACTGCACATGCGCGCGCGCAGCGGCACACGCGTCGAGGAAACCGCCAAGCTGGTTGATCAAATCGAGGCGGCCATCCGCCGCGAAATTCCGGCCCGCTTCGTGGGAGGTATTCTTGACAACATTGGCCTGCCCAATTCCGGCATCAGCACCAGCTATAGCAACAACGGGCTGATTGGCTCCGGCGACGCGGACATCCTCATCTCGCTGACCGAAGACCATCCGCCGACGGAACAATTCGTCCGCCAACTGCGGGTCAAGCTGAACCGCGAATTTCCCGGGAACGTTTTCTATTTTTTGCCGGCGGACATCGTCAGCCAGACGCTCAATTTCGGCATTCCGGCGCCGTTGGACATTCAGATTACCGGGAATAAACAAGTGGAGAATCGCGAAGTGGCGGCGAGGCTGGTCGAGCGCATGCGGCACATTCCAGGTGCGGTTGACATCCGCATCCAACAACCGGCGGACCTGCCCAAGATGGTTTTCAACGTGGACCGCTCCAAAGCCGAGGCCATCGGCCTGACGGAAGCGGACGTGGCCAACCAATTGTTGCTCAGCGTCAGCGGCAGCGGCCAGGTGGCGCCGGCCTACTGGCTCAATACCGATTTAGGCATACAGTATCTGATCAATATTCGCGCCCCGGAGCGAGTGCTTGACTCGGTCAACGCATTGGAAGCCTTGCCCGTCAGCGGCAACCTGCCCGGCCAGACCAATATTCAAGTTTTGGCCAATGTCTCCACCATGACCCGCACCAACGGCCAGCCCGTTGTCTCGCATTATAATGTCCGGCCGGTGATTGATGTGTTCGGCAACGTCAGCGGGCGCGATCTGGGCGGAGTCCTGCACGATTTGCAACCGCTGCTCAAACAAACGGAAAAAGAACTGCCCCGCGGCAGTTTCCTGACCTTGCGCGGCCAAGCCCAGACCATGCACTCCAGCTTTATCGGCCTGAGCCTTGGTTTGCTGGGAGCGATTGTGCTGATTTATTTGCTGCTGGTGATCAATTTCCAAAGCTGGCTGGATCCGTTCGTCATCATCACTGCCCTGCCCGGCGCGCTGGCTGGCGTCATCTGGGCGCTTTTCCTGAGCTTTACGACGCTGAGCGTTCCCGCGTTGATGGGGGCGATCATGAGCATGGGTGTGGCCACGTCCAACGCCGTCCTGGTCATCACCTTTGCCCGACTGAATCTGGATCGGGGCATGAATTCGACCGAAGCCGCGCTGACGGCCGGCGCCGGGCGGCTCCGGCCGGTGGTGATGACGGCGCTGGCCATGGTCATTGGCATGTTGCCGATGAGCCTGGGCATTGGCGAAGGCGCGGAACAAAACGCGCCGCTCGGGCGCGCCGTCATTGGCGGATTGATTTTGGCCACCGTTGCCACCTTGTTTTTTGTCCCGGTTGTGTTTAGTTTAATGCACCGCCGGACTGGAAAAGCGGCTGAGTCTCCCGCTATCACAGACCTTGAGGCCACGACACTTTTGACGGAATTGAAATGAATACAATAGAAGCTCCATTGCCAGCCGCCCGCACCGAGGCCCGGGAATCGCAACCCCGGCTCGGCCTCTGGGTGGCGCTGATATTTTTGTTGACACTTGTCGGCCTGGCTGCCGGCCTGGCGCCACGCTGGCTGCATGGCCGGGCCTTGAAGGCCGACACGCAGGAATTGGCCGTGCCCAACGTCAACGTTGTCCGGGCCGCCCCGGGTTTGACACTGGCCGGGATGTTGTTGCCGGCGGAAGCGCGGCCCTACGTCGAGGCTCCCATTTACGCCCGGGCCAGCGGTTACGTCACCAATTGGTTTGTTGATATTGGCGCGCAGGTCAAGGTGGGCCAGTTGCTCGCTATAATTGACACGCCGGAAGTGGACCAGGAGTTGGAGGCGGCCAAGGCCGGACTGGTCCAGGCGCAAGCGGCGCTGGCCCTCTCCAAAGTCACGGCGGAACGCTGGGCCGAATTGCTCAAAACTTCCAGCGTCAGCGACCAGGAAAATGCCGAGAAGGCGGCCGATCTGCAATTAAAGCAGGCTAATGTGGATGCCGCCAAGGCCACCGTGCATCGTTTCCAGGATCTCAAGGAATTCTGCCGCGTCACCGCTCCTTTTCCCGGCACCATCACCGGGCGCGACATTGATGTCGGAGATTTGATCAGTCCGGGCAAGGAACTTTTCCGGTTGTCGGACACCCATACGCTGCGCATCTTTGTGCGCGTGCCCCAGTCCGCCACTCCCGGTGTGGCGGTGGGATCCGATGCGGACATCATTGTCCCCGAAATGCCGGGGCGCAAATTCCCGGCCAAAGTGGTGCGCACTGCCGGAGCAATTGACGTCGCCTCCCGCACGCTCTTGATTGAACTGGACGTGGACAATGCCAAAGGCGAGATCGTCGCTGGGAGTTACGCGCAAGTCAGCTTTCACGACACCAATCCCAACCCAGCCATGGTGCTGCCTTCCAACACTTTGTTGTTCCGCGCGGAAGGCCCGCAAATTGGGGTCGTGCTGCCCAATGGCCAGGTTGAACTGCGCAGCATTATGCTGGGGCGTGACCTCGGGCAAAACATTGAAATCCTTTCGGGAATCACGACCAACGACCCCGTTATCATCAACCCATCGGATTCACTCGTCACCGGCGAACATGTCCGCATGGCCGATGCGTCACCCGGCGGGACGGTCGCGAAATAAATCTCAGACCGTGGCGTGATGATGGTGGTGATGGAAGAGACGTTCACGATTGGCGTACAAATACCAAACAATGCCAATATTGATGACTGTCACCCAGATCATGAACCAGCTAAAATCTTCCAGTAATTTGTAAATTTCCACCGGCACAAAAAACGCCGACTCCACGATGGCCAGCCATCCGGCCCACCTCACGCGAAACAGCAGCCCTATCCCCTCCGTCAGCGGAAACAAGGACCAGAGCAACGCCCCAATGGCCGCCTCTTGCACGCCGGCATCAGTCACATCGGCGATCCTGATGGCCAGCCGCGTAAAGAATTTATTCTCCGGATGAATGCGCAGGTAATGAAACGTCTGCTTGACGAACGGCCGGCCCATGAGTTGTTCATACTCCGTTGGCAACTGGGTCGCCGGTTGAAAATACAAAACAGTGGCCAGGAAGACGGCCAGCAGTCCCTTGGCCAGCTTGAAAAAAATGATCACGTAAAGCGTGGGCGCCCGCCGCAGCGGCGCTTCCTGCTCCTCCGCGCCCGTGACTCTCCCCAGCGAAACTTTTGTGTCATACGCCATTATCGAATCCTATCCAGCAACAGCGCCGGCAACGCCTCAATCTTCACTCTGCTTTGTTTCATGCTGTCGCGCTCCCGCAACGTCACCGTGTCTTTTAGTTCGGCCCCCTGCTCTCCCAATGTGTCAAAATCGATGGTCACGCCAAAGGGCGTTCCGGCTTCATCTTGCCGGCGGTAACGCCGCCCAATCGCCCCGGCCTCATCATAATAAACCGTGAGGTGCGGGCGCAACAAATCACGCACTTCCCGCGCCTTCTTCACCAATTCAGGCTTGTTCTTCAGCAGCGGAAACACCGCCGCCTTGACCGGCGCAATCCGCGGATGAAAACGCATGACGATGCGCGTCTCCATCTTTCCCTTTTCGTCCGGCGCCGTGTCCTCGCCGTAAGCGTTGCAGATCAGGGCCAGGGCCAGCCGATCCACCCCCGCCGAAGGCTCGATGACGTGCGGCACATAACTGCCCCGGGCCAGTCCGGCCGCCTCTTCCCGCGCCTGCGCCTCGGCTTTGGCCGCGGGCTCGTTTGTTTTGACAAGATAGTTGCGGCGCGATTCAAAATAACATTCCGACAATGCCGCCTTTTTTGATTCATCCAGCGTGGCCCATGCTTCCTTCAATTCCTCATCGAACACCCCCATGGCTTTGCCGGAGAACCTTTGGTGCTGCGATAAATCGAAATCGCTCCGCGCGGCGATGCCTTCCAATTCCTCGCCGGCCAGCTCCCCGGCGGCGTCCCTTTTGCTGAAGGGAAATTTGTAAAGGATGTCCACCGTGGCCCGGGCGTAGTGCGCCAGTTCCTCCGGTTTTTGCCAGTACTCGACCAGCGTGGCCCGCGGCAAACCAATGCTCTCGTAGAACGCCAGCCGCTCCTCGACCCAATATTTGTGCCACATTTGCCAGCCCCAATTGGCCTGCGGTTCGCCGGGATGGCCGGGGCCGGCGGGCCGGGCCACGCTGCCGCAAATCGCCTCGACCGCTTCATCGGGCCGGATGAAGAACTCCAATTCCATCTGCTCGAATTCGCGCGAGCGAAAGGTGAAATTGCGCGGATTGATTTCATTGCGGAACGCCTTGCCGATCTGGCAAATGCCGAACGGCACTTTCTGCCGGGAAACTTCGGCCACGTTCTTAAATTGCGCGAAAATGGCCTGCGCCGTTTCCGGCCGCAGATAGGCCGTTTCGCCGTTCTCCACTGGGCCGACGCACGTCTTGAACATCAGGTTAAAGAGGCGCGGTTCGGTCAGCAGGCTCCCATTTTCAGGATTGTATCGCGTAGAATTTTCCACCTTCTCCGTCCGTTCACCCAGCAATTGCGGCTCGGCTACACCGCGTTGCTGGTAAAACTGCTGGGCCACTTTGCGCGCGCTTTCCGGATTCTTCCCCGGCGTGATCAGGACGGAATAGGCGTCACGTCCTGCAACCTCGGAATTAGCAAGACCCATGGCTAAAACATTAATATCAGATCCACCTTCTTGATGATACTCTTTATCGAAAATCTCCCTGAGCTTGGCAGCATTCTTGGCCGCGTCAGGGTCCGCAGTCCCCGGCGTAAGGCCTTTGTCATTCTCAGTTTTGTATTTCTTAATATGATCGGTGACAGACTCGCGCATTGACTCTGAATACTTATTCATGAACGGAGCCCATTTCCTCAGGTCACGAGCCCCATCGAAATGATAAACCACGCCGCTTTGCGGATCGATTTGGTCGGCCCGGAAGCGTTTCTTTGTCAACAAACAATCCACCATGGGATCGGCGAAAGTCGTGGTATGGCCGCTGGCCTCCCAAATCTTCGGATGCATGATAATGGTCGCCTCCAGGCCGACCACGTCGTCGCGCCGTTGCGTCATGACGCGCCACCACGCATCTTTGACATTGCGCTTGAGCTCGGCGCCGAGCGGGCCGTAGTCCCAAAAACCGTTGATACCACCGTAAATTTCGGACGATTGAAAAACAAATCCCCGCCTCTTGCACAAAGAGACAATCCGCTCCATAAAATCATTCGACTTGGATTCCACCATAGCGCAATATTGTTCTTTAACCGACGCCCGATGTCAAGACGCGCGGCATTCGGGTCAGGGCAGACGCATCTAAATTGTCCGTCCTCTCCCCGACCCTGGCCGAGGATCGTCTGGAGTCGAGGACGGCTCATCGCGGTGAAATGTTTCCGGGCGCGGATGCCATCTGCTATTTTGCGA
>Ga0182024_10012017_pt1 | contig 17223 bp, 13 predicted proteins | sample P32metaG_FD_120480 | JGI IMG/M metagenome (GOLD analysis project Ga0182024, IMG submission 120480) | Permafrost microbial communities from Stordalen Mire, Sweden - P3-2 metaG (Illumina Assembly) | ecosystem: Environmental > Terrestrial > Soil > Wetlands > Permafrost | place: Sweden: Stordalen...
ATTCGGATCTTCAATACCTACGGCCCGCGGATGGACCCTTACGACGGCCGCGTGGTGATCAGCTTTATCCGCCAAGCGCTCAACGACGAGCCGATCACGATCTTCGGCGATGGCCGCCAGACCCGCAGCCTTTGCTATGTCTCTGACCTTATCCGCGGAATCAACCTGACGATGGAAAGCGACTTCCACGACCCGATCAATCTGGGAAACCCCGAGGAGATGACGATCCTGCAGATCGCCCGCGAGATCCTCGACTTGGTGCCGGCAAGCAAGAGCCGGATCATCCACCAGCCCATGCCCCCCGACGACCCGCGCGTCCGCTGCCCCGACATTTCCCGCGCCCGTCAGGTCTTGGGATGGGAGCCGCAGGTCACCCGACGTGAGGGACTGGGCCGAATGATCGACTTCTATCGCGACGAGTTGAAACACAAATCAGCGTGAGTTCGAGCCGAAAAGCGCCGCACATCCCCAACTTCTCGTCCCTCTCCCGGTGCTCCGCTCCCGGAGGGAGAGGGAACAGGAGGTGGCATCGCCGCCGAGCTTTCCCAGGCCGAATTGGCGCGTCGGGCGGGAATGGAGTCGGCAACATTGAATTGGATCGAGAAGGCGAAGGTAACACCCGACGAAACGACCATCGCCAAGGGCTGGACGCCGGTTGACCCTGCGCGCCGCGGGGTGCATCATCGGACGTGCAGAGAAAACGCGGGACGTACCAAGGCGGAGACGATGAAGGAAATCGACGGGATCGACAACAACACCGAGCAGTCGCAGGAGACGACCGAGGCCCCTGCGGTCATCAGCCGGGCGGACCTGGGGCGGGTCCACGAGCTGGCTTCGCAACTCATGGAAGCGTTGCAGCAAGTTCAGGACGGCGATCTGGTCGGGGAGATCGTGGCTAACGCGCTCAAGCTGCTGCGCGACCAGACCAACCGCGGCGACATCAAGCTGATCGACAAATCCTTCAAGGAGCTTCGCTACGCGCTGAAGGTGTTTGCCCCCTACCGCGACGTGCGGAAGGTGAGCTTGTTCGGCTCGGCGCGGACGCTGGAGAGCCACGCCGATTACACACAGGCGGCGGAGTTCGCCCGGAAGATGGCGGGCGACGGGTGGATGGTCATTACGGGAGCGGGCGGCGGAATCATGGCCGCCGGGCACGGCGGCGCGGGCGCCGAGCCCTCCTTCGGGCTGGCCATTCGACTGCCCTTCGAGCAGCTCACCAACGCCTTCATCGCCAACGATCCGAAGCTCATCAACTTCAAATACTTCTTCACGCGGAAGCTGATCTTCGTGCGCTCGAGCAACGCCATCGCGCTGTTCCCCGGCGGGTTCGGAACGATGGACGAAGGATTCGAAGTGCTCACGCTGGTGCAGACGGGAAAGTCGGTGCCGATGCCGATCGTCTTCGTCGATTCACCCGGCAGCAACTACTGGGGGAAGTGGCAGGACTACGTCGAAAAGCAGCTTCTGGCCCGCAGCCTCATCAGCCAAAACGACCTGCGGCTGTACAAAATTACCAGTAGCGTCGACGAGGCGGTCCACGAGGTCCAACACTTCTATAGCAACTACCACAGTCTGCGCTACGTGCGGGATGAACTGGTGCTGCGGCTGCAGCGCGGGCCGAACCCCGAACAATTGGCCGAGATCCAGCGACGCTTCGGAGATATCGTCGTCCGCGGCTCGTTCCGCACCAGCGGCGCCTTGCCCGTGGAAGCAAGCGAGCCCACGCTGGCCACTCTCCCCCGGCTCATCTTCGCCTTCAATCGAAGGGATCACGGGAAGCTGCGAATGCTGATCGATTATTTGAACGACCTGCCCGCGCTGGGCGGATGATCGGCTCAGGCAAAGGCATGAGCGACCTGACAGGTTGCGCTTCGGCCGGGGCAATCGTCGGGCCACTGATGACTGCCGGCACCTTCCGCAGGACATATTTGTTTAGCAGCTTCACGGGCCGGTAACTCTGCTTCGTCCAAGCCAGCGACTCCAGGCCCCAGTCGTCCCCGACATTGACCAGGGGGCGATCCGACCAGTTCTGCCGGCAGAATTCGCTGAAGATGAACTGCGCAAGGCCCTTCACGCTCAGGTCAGTCTTTTCGATCGTGATGCTGCTTTGCTCGACGCCGAGATATTCGCCGAACGTGAACGCGAGAATGGCAGGGTTCCCGAACCCTGAATCCTCTCCCGCTTCGACATATACGACCATCCCCTTCAAACCCAACTCTTCTGCCGTGTCGAGACAGAGCGCCGTTGCAATGGATTCCTTGGATCGCTTCACCGAGTTGGCATTGGATTCCTCCAGGTGTTGCGCGTCCTGATGGATCTTCCAGTGATCCAGGAGCGCGAGGCATCCGTCGCGATGAGCGGCGGCCACATACGGCTCGACGCGATATCGATAATTCCGCATGAACCGGTTCTTCGCCTGGCGCTTGCTGGCCAGGTCGCCGCCGGCCAGGTCGATCATGCTGTTGACGTCGTAAACATAGTCCGCGCCCATCGATTTCGTGGAGAGATTGGATGGTTCGAGGCGGGAGAGCAATTCGTCGCTGACGTATTCGACCCGGCTGCGGTCGAGAACACCGCGGCGGCCGTTGTACGTGTCCATCAGCTCGAACGCTTCAGCCAGGGCGGCATCGCTGCCCGTATCGCCAATCGGCGGCATGAGGAGCGTCAGGTCCCCGGTTCCGTTGGCGAACACGCACAGATGGCCCCGGATCATTTTCCAGAGGATCTTGAGGCTATTTCGCCAGGTGTAGAGTTGTGAGAAGGTGTAATCGGATAAAGGTTGGGCGAGGGAAGCGAAGTGGGAAGTGAGGACGGCCCGGTCGGCCAGCTCCACCGGCCTGAGGCCCAAACCCGAGAAAGGGTCTTCATCCATAAAAGTGACGGTTTCCTCCAAAGCGGGGCTGGCCCCATCGGCCCACCCCGGTTCCGCCGCCAGCCTTTGGTAAGTCCACCCGGACCCACTTTCAGAGAGGCCGCAAGCGGTGACATATACAACACAAGGTATCCGGCAGATTGCCGGACCCCATTCGTGCTACTATCACACTATATCGACCAGTCGAACGCCGCCATAAAAAAACGCCCAGATTCTTGAAATTTATCGCTGCTTGCTGCGAGTTACCGGATCATCACGGCTCATCTGCCCAGTAGATCAATGCGGTATCGGCACTTTTCCCGCTCGCCCCGCACATAAAGAGGATCGCTTTCCGGCACCGGCACGATGCTGGCCAGCCTCCCGCCGAGCGCCTCGCAGGTTCGACGGGAACCGTAGTTATCCGGGTTGCAGGTGACCCAAAGCGTCTTCAGGCCGTGACGACGGGCCAGGGCAAAGAGCAGCCGGCAGGAGCGTTCGGCGTAATGGTGGCCTCGGGCGGCCGGATAGACGTGATAGCCGAAATGGCCGTAATACATCTCGATCGCATGCGTGCTGCCGACGCGCAAGCCAATTCCGCCGGCCATCTCAATCTGAGGCCGGTTCGAGCCGAGTTTCATCGGCGCATCGGGACGTATCCGCATCCAGAAATGATATTGCGGCACGCGCCCCGGAGAGCTATCGGCCCCCTCATGGCCCCACGGCGCAACGTGAAGGAACTGGTCGAGTTGTTTTCGAGTGGTCTTCGACTCGGCAGGGGCGTCTTGAACAGTCAGGGGATGATTACAGGCGGCCAGGAGCGCATCGAACCACTGCGGATCGGGCCGGACCAATTCCAACTCGCCGTCAATCAGCGGACCGGGGTCGAGGAATTGGAATCGCCGGAAGAGCAATCCGGGTTCGGCTCCCCTGTCATCGCCAAGGCGGGCCGTCGGATGCGTACGGTGCCGCGCTTACCGAGCTGCGCCTACCGTGCCGCGGCCGGCGCATTACCGCTGGGCATCAAAAGGCCATCGCCGAACTTCTCGCTGGCACTGGTGAAGAGGGCCACCAATCCGAGGATCAACACGACGCACGCCGTCGCGGCCAAGCCGGTATACACATCGTTCTTGGGCTGCACCACGATCAGATCGCCACGGGAAGAGCGGGTCATTTGTCGGCTCCGTTTCGAGCGTTGGCCTCGTGCGAAAGTAAATCAATCCGATGAAGCGGCTTTGGATTTTCCGCCCCCAAGCCCATCCGCCATTACAACTGCGTACGGACTTCAACGCCCTCATGCACTTCGTTGATGTGCGGGCCGGTCAGGTGCCCGAAGGCCTGCCGCGGCTCGACGCGATCAACGATCAGGTATCCGAGGAACGGGTCGCGCGCCTTGGGGTCGATGACTTTGAACTGCATGCCCTTGGTGACCTGGTCGTTTGCCCCCACGTCGATCGTCGCATACGGCACGCCGCCGATCTTCTGGGCGCTGCGAATGACGCCCGCCACCTTCACCAGCGATTCACCATTGAGGGCCGGGCCATTTTCAGAAAGTCCGTTCTTGTGGATCGTTTCCTGGTACTTGCGGTTGTCGCTCATGAGCTGCGTGATCTGCTCACGATCGTCGCGCTCCTGGCGGTTGACGACCTCGAACTTGTTCGTCCAGTCGTTGACCGCAAAGCTCAACTCGGCGTTTTTCTTCTCCAGGTCCGTCTCGTTCTTGCGCGAGTCGGCCAGGCTGGTGTTCTGCGTATCGATCATCTTCTGGGCGACGGTCAGCGCGTCGTTGGCGCTCTTCTGGGCCGCGGTGGCCTGCGCCAGGTTCCCGTTGAGCTGCGCGATCTGCGTGTCCTTGTCGTTGAGCTGCGCCTGAAGGGCCATGTTGGACTTCTGCATGTCATCGAGTTGATGCTGCATCGATTGCTGAATCTGGGTCCGTTCGGCGCCGAGCAGCGTATTGTCGGATCGAAGGGCCGCGACCTGGGCCTCCTGTGCCTTGAGTCTGGCTGTCTGCGCGGTGCCGGTCTTGATGAAGTTTTCCGACCGGTTCACCCAGACCACTGTGCCAGCGGTCATAACGATTGAGAGAACGACAACCAGAAGAACAAAAATCTTGGTCAGGGCGCTCACGGGGGCTCCTTGGACGAGGCTGTCCGGCAGTGGTGTATCCCGGGCGAATCGGGGTGGCCGACGTCGGCGGAAGTTAAGGTGTCGGCTCCGTTCCGCCAGTGGTCCGGCCCGGCGTTGCGCGTTCCGCGGCGCGCGATTTCCGGGCCGAAATCGCAGGGGTTATCCTAACTTCAAGGCAGCGCCTGTCAAGTTTTACAGAGCCGTTGCACAGCCTAACCAATCGCACGTGACCCAACCGGGAGGGCGAGGCTCCTGCCGAGCCTTCTTAGCGACTTGCTGTCGCTGGTAATGTAGAGGAACTACCCCCGGAGCAACGCGCCGCTTGCGGCTTCGCCGACGAAGGGACGTCCTCCAAAGGGATCCCTCCGAATCACGCCCCGGCGTTGGCGAAGCCGCAAGCGGCGGTCGGAGGAGGAGTTCGTTGGAAGCCGGAATTTTTCGACCCAGCTTCGGCTCGGCCGGAGCCTCGCCCTCCCAAATGCGAGAACATGCCAGCGCGTCGGTAACACAACCATCCTGGCGCGCCGTGCCCAAGAGCAACAATTCATTGTTCGACGACCCCTTCCCCCCGTTATGATCGCAGGCCAAGGGCTCCCAAAGGCTATCGGATGGATCAACCGGATCGATCGGACATCACGCCGTCAGTGCCGCCGGCTTCCATATGGCTGAGGGGCGCCGTGCGGGCACGATTTGTTCTGTTGGGCGTCTATCTCATCCTGAGCGCGGTGTGGTACTGGGCGTTTTTCTCGATCACGGATCCGCTCGGATTTAGTTTCCAACCGACGTCGGCGATCCGCGTCCCCTTCGTGCTGGGCACGCTCGTTCTTGTCGGGACACAGGCTTTGCTTCTGCTGGGCGCGCCGCACCTGCACTGGCCCCGGCCGCGGCGCAGGCGGTCGATTTTTGTTTCGCTGGCAGCCGGTTCGGCCATCGCGGTGATGCTCTCGATCGGGATCGTTTTGGCCGGTTCGTCTCTCTACCGGCTGGCTTTCGATCCCGCGTGGTTCAAGGTGAGTTGGTCCGCGGTCACGGTCTCCCCCACGACGGTGCCTGCCCCCGCGCCCGCCCCGCCGGCATTCGATTGGCGATCGGACGTGCCCTGGCTCTTCATCGGCATCGTGGCGGCCGCCTGGATATTTTGGTTCCTCATCTTTGCCCTGGTCGGCGGCGGGCAGTGGACGCGACGATTCGGCCGGATGTACCGCACTCTGATCGGCGGGACGATCCTCGAACTACTCATCACCATCCCAATCGATGTGCAAGTGCGGCGGCGGACCAACTGCTACTGCGGCGAGGGAACCTTTTTCTCCCTTGCCATCGGCCTGACCGCCATCCTCTGGGCCTTTGGCCCCGGGGTGGCGATCTTGTTCCTCGTCCGCCGCCAGCAGCGTCTGGCCGACACCGGTCGTTGCCTGCAATGCGGTTACAATTTACGCGGCTTGGAACAGCCCCGCTGCCCCGAATGCGGCACACCATTCCAGTTGACCCGTCTACAATCCCAATGATGTCGCACGATTCCTCGGCGAGCGACGACCTCTGGATGGCGCGGGCTTTGGAGCTTGCCACCCATGGCCGCGGCGCGGTCGAGCCGAACCCGATGGTTGGGTGCGTGATCGTCAAGGAGCAGCGGATCCTGGGAGAGGGCTATCACCAAAAGTTCGGCGCCCCGCACGCCGAGCCCAACGCGCTGGCGGCTTGCAGAGAGTCGCCTGCCGGGGCGACGGCATACGTAACGCTCGAACCGTGCTGCCACACCAATAAGAAAACCCCGCCGTGCGTGCCGCGGCTGATTGAAGCCAAACTCGGCCGCGTCGTCATTGGCACGCTTGATCCCAATCCGCAGGTGGCTGGGCGCGGCGCCGAGCAGCTTCGCGCCGCGGGGATCGAGACCGATGTGCTGGATCTGCCTTCGGCCCGGCAACTCATCGCGCCGTTCGTCGCGACGACGGTGCTTCACAGGCCCTACGTGACGCTCAAGTGGGCCGAGTCATCGGACGGGAAAGTGGCCGGCCCACCCGGCCATCGCATGTGGATCAGCAATCGCGCTTCGCTCCAGATCGTCCATCAACTGCGAGCCCGCTGCGATGCGATTCTCGTCGGCATCAACACCGTGCTGGCCGACGACCCGCTGCTGACCGTTCGTGGCGCAGAGCCGATGCGCCCGTTGCGGCGAGTCGTTCTCGATCGCGACCTGACCATCCCGCTCAACAGCATGCTGGTGCAGTCAGTCGGCCAGGCACCGCTGGAAATTATCTGTGGCCAATCATCGCGACGAGACCAATCAGATGCTGCACGGGCGCTGACCTCCTTGGGTGCCACGGTGACGGGCATGCCCTTGGATTCTTCCAACAGAATCGATCTGCGAGCGGTCCTCGCGCACCTTGGGCGCCTCGGAGTCACGCACCTGCTCGTGGAGCCCGGGCCGACGCTGGCGCGGAGTTTTCTGTCGGAAAATCTCGCCGATCGCGTATGGATTTTTCGTTCGCCCAATCCGGTCGGTGATTCAGCCGCGGCGTCTGCGATCCCAGTAAACTACCCCGAGACGGGCAGCGCGACACACGATGGGGACGTGCTCACGGAGTATCTGAACCCTGCGAGCCGGGTCTTCTTCTCGCTCGATCGCTCGCCGGACTTCGCGCAGGTCAAGCGGTGATCTCTCTTCTTCATCACGCCGCCCAGTGGCTTTGCAAAAATCATGACCGACGCGATGCTTTAAAATGCGCACTGCCTTGCTCCGAGAGCGCACCAAGACGGGCCGGCCGAAAGGGGCATGGCTATCATTCTGGCGGGCGTCCTCGCCCGTGGACGGTTTGCGCAATAACCGCCAAGCGTGCTTTGGGAAAAACCCGGTATCGATACTTGGTTTTCCACTCCGAACACCTCTTCCGCCTCGGTGCCCAGCCTCCCACGGGCGGGACGCCCGTGCCACAAAGTGCTCTATATCCGCCATCGGTTCCGGCTATAATGGCCAGGCCGCTGGGGCGTGCGGGAATCTCGGCCCGGCGCCCGCGGATCCGAAAGGCGTAGTGATGGTTCGCAACACTTTCTTTGCCGTGCTGCTGTCGGGTCTTTTCTGGAGCGCCGCCGGCTTCGGCTTCGATCTGGTGGACGATTCGGTCCCGATGAAGTGGATCAATCCGCTGCTGCCGGAAGACCTGCCGGCCCTGAAATACCCAGCATATTTCAGCGATTTTGACAAGGCGCAGGCGCAGGAATTCTCCGGCCGGTATAAGCAGTCGCTGTTCACGCTCCGCCGTCTGAAGGATCTCAAGCCCGACCAGCAGGCCGATGCCGCGCTGATCAAGGGACAGGCGCTGTCGGCGATGGGACAATGGGACGAGGCCATCGCGGCCCTGTCGGACGCGGCCGTCAAGGACGCGCCGGCCGTGCAGATCGAGCGGGCGCAGGTTCTCTCGCGGCTGGGGCGGAACAGCGAGGCCCTTTCACTGCTTCGCCAGCATCTCCAAAAATATGCCGACTCAATCGCCGGGCATTATTGGCTCGGCTACGTGCTGGAGCAGGCCGGCGACATTCCCGCCGCTCGCGATCAATACGCGTGGTTCAACAACGACCCGCAGAAGTTTCTCGACAAATGGACGATCCACGACCGTCTGCCGGTCTTTGAACGGGCGGAGGACGTGACGATCATCGGGCACGCCCTCGACCGCTGGGCGACCCTCACGCAGCAATACCGCAACAACGCCAACCTCGATCGCACGATCCTCAGCTTCTTTGTCAAAGCGTTCGACGAGATCGATCGCGAGTATTACCCGGCCCGCCTGGCGGCGGCTGAGTATTTCCTTTCGCACGACCAGACCGAAGACGCCGTCGAGCAGATCAAGGCGGTGCTCGCGGCCAATCCAAACAATCTCGACGCGCTCAACCTGATGGGGCACGTCACGCTTCAGCAATACGACTTCGACACCACTGACCAGGTGATCGCCCTGATCCGCAACGAGGATCGTCATTCGATTGAGGCCGATCTGCTGGATGCGCGAAACCTGATGCAGCAACGGCGGCCCCAGGACGCCGAGGCGCCGATCCAGAAGGTGCTGGCCCGCCAGCCGAAAAACCTCGAAGCGATGGGGCTGCTGGCGGCGGTCAACGCGCTGGAACTGAAAGAGGACAAGGTCAACGACATCCTCAAGCAGGTGGAGGCGATCGATCCGAACAACGCCTCGGCCTATTTCGAAGTGGGCGAACAGCTCGACTCGATGCGGCAATACCCGCGGGCCATCGCCAAGTACGAAGTCGCCGTGCAACGCGCCCCGTGGTGGACCGCAGCCCTCAACGGCCTCGGACTTCTCTATACCCAGAGCGGCGACGAACAGGCGGCCCACAAGGCGCTGGACCGGGCGCACGAGCTCGATCCATTCAACCTTCGCTCGACCAACTATCTGAAGTTGCTCGACAAGATGGACTCGTACGCGAAAAAGGAAACCGATCACTTCGTGGTGATTTACGATCCGCACACCGATCCGGTCATCCCGGAGTATTTCTCGGATTATTTGGAGAGCGTGCAGAGCCAGGTGTGCGCCGCATTCAACTACACGCCGACCGTCAAGACGTACATCGAAGTCTTTCCCACGCACGAGATGTTTTCGGTCCGCACGACCGGCTCGACGTGGCTACCGACCGTGGGCGCCAGCACGGGCCGGATCATCGCGCTGGTCGCACCGCGCGTCGGCAAGGCCACGATGGGCACCTTCAACTGGGCCCGCGTCCTGCGGCACGAATACACGCACACGGTAACGCTGGGCGCAACCGACAACCGCATCTCGCATTGGTTCACCGAAGGGCTGGCAGTGTATGAGGAGCGCGCCCCGGTGCCGTGGGAATGGGTGCCGATGCTGTATCGCGCGGTGAGCAAGAAGGAATTCTTCCCGCTCGACAAGCTCACCTGGGCTTTCGTGCGGCCGCGCCGGCCGATCGACCGGCAGCTCGCTTACGCCGAGTCGTTCTGGATCTGCACCTACGTCGAACAGACCTACGGCCACGATGCGATCCTGAAAATGCTCGACCTGATGCGCCACGCCGACCGGCAGGAAGATGTTTTCCCCAAGGTCACCGGCAAATCGATCCCGCAGTTCATGGAAGAGTTTCAAACATGGGCCGAGAAGCAAGTCTCGACCTGGGGCTACGATGATGCGACGAGCAAGAAATATGACGAGCTGCGCGAGAAGGCCGAGGACCTGATCAAGAGCCGCCAGTGGCCCGAGGCGACCAAGGCGTGGGAGGAAATCGCCAAGCTCCGGCCGGTCGATCCGCTGCCGCACCAGCGGCTGGCCGCACTCTATTTCATGCAGAAGGATCGCAAGAGCGAGATCGATCAGCTCGAGCTTCTCTCGCGCGTCGAGTTGAGAGACAACCGCTACGCGAAGCGGATCGCCCGGGCCTATCGCGACCAGGAGGATTGGGCCAACGAGTACCGTTATGCGTTGGATTCGGTCTATATCAACCCCTACGACCTGTCAGCCCACGAGCTTCTGGAAGAAGCCAGCGAGAAGACGCACAACGAGCCGAATCTCGAGCGGGAGAAACGAGTCATCGAGGAACTGACCAAGCTTCAAGCGGAACAGACGGATTGATTACAGCGTCACGTGGCACGGGCGTCCCGCCCGTGCGAGACGCTATGCACGGGCGGGACGCCCGTGCCACCGGAATCGCGCATGGAACCAAGCCACCTTGCCCTCCGCGACTTTCAGAAGCTCATCTCCGAGCGGTATGAAGCAACCGACCGAGCGCGCGGCACGCCCAAGACTTTCCTGTGGTTTATCGAGGAGGTGGGGGAACTCGCTACCGCGCTGAACGGTGACGACCGCACAAACCTGCGCGAAGAGTTCGCCGACGTGCTGGCGTGGCTCTGCACCCTCGCGAACATCAATGACATCGATCTGTCACAAGCTGTCACGGAAAAGTATCTGCGCGAAGACTCCCCGCAGACACCGAAGTAGCGCGATCCGATCGCCGGTTGGATCGCTTCAGCGATCGCTCGGGCTCCCATTCAATTCCAAATAATCAACCCCGGCTCAAACGGCGTTGCCATATCCTGATACCCGGGAAGAACCCGGACCGCGAACCCCTGTCGCCCGCTGGTGCGGCACGCCACCTGGCCGACGAAGACGTGCCGGTCCGGCGCCATGGCCCGGGCGTAGTTCATCGCCAGCGCCTGCGGCCGCTCGATTTCGCCCTGGGCGGTCACGGGGCCGGTGTAGAGTTGGACCGTGAGCTCTTTCGGGTCGACGCCGGGCAGGTCGATCATGGCTTCGACCTGCATGTTGTCGCCGACTTTGAAATGCCCGTTGCCGCTGGTGTGAACGCCGACGATGCGGATGCCGTTCCACCGGCGGCGGAGTGAGTCCTTGGCCTTGGCCAAGCCGACCGCCCGCGAGAGCCCATCCGCGCCGAGTGCCTGCCCGCGAGCGAACGCGGGCAGATAGAACATCTGGGCGTAGTCGCGCACCATGCGGTTGGTGTTGAAGACCGGCGCCAGCTTCCGCATGCAGTTTTTCATCCGGGCGATCCACTCGCGCGGCAGGTTGTCGGTGGTGCGGTGATAGAACAGCGGCAGGATCTGCTTTTCGAGCAGGTCATAGAGCGCCTGGCTCTCGACGTGGTCCTGGTAGCCGGCATCGGAATAGCTTTCGCCGCGGCCGATGGCCCAGCCGACGTCGGGCGAGTAGCCCTCGACCCACCATCCGTCGAGGATCGAGCAATTGAGCACGCCGTTGGCGGCGGCCTTCATTCCGCTGGTCCCCGAGGCCTCGTAGGGCCGGCGCGGCGTGTTCAGCCACACGTCCACGCCCTGCACCAGGTAGCGGGCGACGTTCATGTCGTAGTTTTCCAGGAAGACCACTTTTCGCCGCATGCCCGGGTCGCGGGCGACGTTGACGATCTGCTTGATCAGTTCCTTGCCTTCGTTGTCGGCCGGGTGGGCCTTGCCGGCGAAGACGAACTGGATCGGCCGCTCGGCGTCTGCCACAAGCCGCTTGAGGCGGTCGAGGTCGCGGAACAGCAGCGTGCCCCGCTTATACGTCGCGAAGCGCCTTGCAAAGCCAATGGTCAGCGCATCCGGATCGAGAACCGAGTCGGCGGCCGCCAGATCGTCGTAAGCGGCGCCACGGCGGCTCAGTTGCTCGCGCAGCGCGTGCCGCGCCCAGCCCACCAGCCGCGCCCGGCACCGCTCGTGCGCCCGCCAGAGCTCTTCATCGGGGATCTGCAACACGCCTTCCCACACGCTCTGGTCGGATGGATCGCTCATCCACTCGCCGCTGAGATAGCGGTCGAGGGTAAAGGCGACATCCGGCGCAAGCCACGTGCGGGTGTGAATGCCGTTGGTGATCGAACGAATCGGCACTTCATCGGCAGGCACCTGCGGCCAGATGTTGTGCCACATCTTGCGCGAGACTTCGCCGTGCAGCTCGCTGACGCCATTGACGCTGTCGGCCAGGCGGATCGCCAGCAGCGCCATCGAGAAGCCCTGCTTGCGGTTGGTCACGTCCTCGCGGCCGAGGGCAAGGAAACCTTCCTCGTCCAGCTTCAGCGACGGGATCATTGACCGGAAATACTTGACCATCAGCTCGGGAGAAAACGTGTCGATGCCGGCGGGCACCGGCGTGTGCGTCGTGAAGACGCTGGTCGCCATTACTTCCTGCCGCGCTTCGTCGAACGTGAGCGGCGAGCCATCCAGCATCATCCGGATCCGCTCGAGCGCCAGGAACGCGCTGTGGCCTTCGTTCATGTGGAAGACGGTCGGCTTGATCCCGACGGCTTCGAGCGCCCGCACGCCGCCGATCCCCAGGACCACTTCCTGCTTGATGCGCAGTTCCGTCCCCGCGCCATACAGCTTGGCGGTGATGTCCCGATCGACGGGGGCATTTTCCTGAAGATTCGTATCGAGCAGATAAAGCGGCACGCGCCCGACGTTGGCCCGCCACACCTTGCAGAACACAGCATTGTCCGGCAGATCGACCCGGATCGTCACCGGCGAACCGTCGGTGAAGGTCACGGGCTCGATGGGGAGATTGTAGAAATCCAGCTCGGGATACGCTTCCTGCTGCCAACCGTCGGCCGAGAGGTATTGCTGGAAATAGCCGTTGCTATACAGCAGCCCCACCGCCACCAGCGGCACCGCCAGTTCGCTGGCGCTTTTCAGGTGATCGCCCGCGAGGATGCCCAGGCCCCCGGAATAGATCGGCAGGCATTCGTGCAGGCCGAACTCGGCCGAGAAGTAGGCCACCTTCATCTTCGACTGTTCGCCGTGGGTCTTATTGAACCACCCCGGCCGCGAGAGGTGCTCTCTGAAGTCCTCATGTACCCGGTGCATGTGCGCCTGATACCCGTCGTCGCGGGCTGCCGCGGCAAGCTTCTCCTGCGACATCACGCCCAGCAGCTTGACGGGATTGTGGTAAACGTCTTCCCACAGCTTGCGGTCGAGCCGCCGGAACAGCTCGACCGCCTCGGGGTTCCACACCCACCAAAGGTTGCGGGCCAGCTCCAGCAAAGGCGCCAGCGCCTCGGGAATGTCCGGGAAAACCTGGAACGTACGGATAGTCGGCGTGGCGGAATCAGCCATGGTTTTTCTACAACTCCCTTTGCACGGTCGAGCCCCAAGCCCCGTCCGGGGCAAGACCCGACATTGTGCCGAAACACTTCACCCCTTCAAGCGAGTGCGGGGCGCAGCTCAAATCATTGGGGAGGGCGAGGCTCCTGCCGAGCCGAAGCCCGCTCGCAAAACGCGACTTCCAACGAACTCCTCCTCCGACCGCCACCAGCGGCCGAATGTCGCTAAGAAGGCTCGGCCGGAGCCTCGCCCTCCCAAAACGGCCAAATATTCTGCCCTGCGCTGCGATGCCTCTGGTAGGTCTCATCGCCAAACCCACTTCGGGGCGTTGACAATTAAAGCCCCTGACACGATCAAAGGGCGCAGATCGATTCCCCGCTCGCAGAAACGGCTTGGGAGAAATGTTATGAGACTCGCGGCTGCGCTGGGCACCTCGTTGATTCTGGTTGTGGGACTGTCGCAATCCCATGGCGCCGACGCTCCCACCCCATCGCCCAAACCAATTCGCGTGCTGTTGACCTATGGCGGCCACGGCTTCGATCAGAAGCCGTTCTACGCCATGTGGGACGCGCTGCCCGGCATCACTTACACCAAATGCGAGTTGCCGCGCCAGGCAGACATGCTCAAGCCGGGCCTTGAAAAGCAGTACGACGCCATTGTGATGTACGACATGTCAAAGGGCTTCACGCCGCGGCAGGAGCAGGCATTTGTCGATCTTCTGAAGACCGGCATCGGCGTCGTGTCCCTGCACCACAACCTTTGCTCGCACATGGATTGGCCGGAATACCGCCAGATCATCGGCGGGCGATATTTCCAACAGCCTGAAACGATCGACGGGAAGGATTATGCCAAATCGAACTACCTGCACGACCAGCATTTCGACGTGAAGGTGGCCGACAAAGACCATCCGATCACCCGCGGCCTATCGGATTTCCACATGGACGATGAAGCCTACAGCGGTTTCTACGTTTCGCCCAATTCGCACGTCCTGCTGACTGTCGATCATCCCAAGTGCGACCACAACGTCTGCTGGACGACGCATTTTGGAAATAGCCGGGTCTTCTACCTCATGTTCGGGCACGGGCCGTCTGCCTGGGAGAACCCGGTTTATCCGAAGCTGCTCGAACGGGGGATCAAATGGGTCGCGCAAAAGACTTTGATGGACAAGTAAAGGCGCTCTCAATTCCCCCTCACCCTAACCCTCTCCCAAAGGGAGAGGGAACCAGAAGGCGCGCGGTGCCATGCCCCAAGACCTCCTCAGAATCTCCCTCGAACACCACCGCGGCGGCCGGTTGCGCCGTGCCCAGGAGGGATACCGGGCGATCCTGAGCCAGGACCCGTCCAACCCTGAAGCGGCCCACTGGCTGGGCCTACTCTTGTTGCAAGCCGGCGCGGTCCAGGAAGCGGTTGCATTATTGGAAAAAGCCGCATCGGCGCGGCCGACGGATGCCGCATTCAGGCATAATCTGGGCCAGGCTTATCTCGGGCTCGGACGAGTTGACGACGCGATTGGGGCATTTGATCACGCCACCTCGCTCGATCCGAGATCGACCGACGCCCTGTTCTCCTCCGCGGTCGCCCGGCTCGCGCGCCAAAATCTCGGTGACGCCGAAGCGGCACTCACCTTGCTCAACAAGGCGCAGTTCCACGGGCTCGGCTCGCCGGAATTGCACCAGCATTTGGCCGTCGCGCTTCTCATGACCGGGCGAATCGACGAGGCGATCGCTGCGTGCAAAACGGCCATAGAGCGTAAACCGGATTACGCCGAGGCGCATTATCATTTAGGCGTGGCATATCGTCAGTTGGGAAAGGTGAACGAGTCCCGCGAGTGCATCGCCCGCGCGGTGGAGCTGAAGCCTGATTACGCGCGAGCCCTGCACGGCCTGGCCGGTCTGGAGGCCGAGGCCGGCCGGTTTCCTCAGGCCGAGGCGCTGCTGCGAACCGAAGTCGGCGCAAGCCCCCAATCGCAGGACGCCCGCCAAGCCCTTGGCCTCGTGCTGCAGCGGATGGGAAAATGGAACGGTGCAACCGTCGCGTTCATCGGCGCTATGCGGGCATCCCGCGGGGAACTCGCCCGCCCGCGCAACCTGGATTCCTCGACTGCCATAGCGGGACTGGAACAGCGGATCACGCCGTCTGCCGAGACGGCTTCACTGCACTTTCGGCTTGCAACCAAGACGTCGATCGCCGGCCCGTCGCAAGTGCCCGCGCCAAACGTCTCCGGCCTCTTCGACCGCTATGCCGATCTGTTCGACGAGCATCTCGTCGGGAAATTAGAATATCGCGCGCCAGAATTGATTGTGGACGCGGTGCGAAAATCGAATTGCGGCGCCGCGCTCGATGTCCTCGACCTTGGCTGCGGGACGGGCCTTTGCGGCCCGCTGCTGCGCCCGATCAGCCGAACCCTAGTCGGCGTCGATCTGTCGGCAGCCATGATCGACAAGGCGCGGGAGCGCGGCGTGTACGATCGTCTGGAAACCGGCGACATCCTCGACGTGCTGCGCCGCGAGCCGGCCGCGTGGGACCTGCTCGTCGCCGCCGACGTGCTGATGTACCTCGGCGATCTCACCCCGACCTTCGAAGCCGCCTCCTCCGCCCTGCGGGCCGGCGGCCTTCTGGCCTTCTCGGTGGAAGCCGGCCAGGGCCACCGCTATCAACTCCGAAAAGAAACCCAGCGCTTCACCCACTCCCGCCCCTACCTCCATCACCTGGCGTCCATCTTCGGATTTCATGAGGAAACTATTGAAGAAATCATCCTCCGCAAGGAAGCCGGCCGGGACGTCCGCGGATTTCTTATACTTTTGCGGCTGCCGGCGTGAAGCATCGGTTGCTTCAGGATGCGACCGAGGGGAACTGGACGTTCTGGAAGATCTCTCGAAGGGGAATCTCGAAGCCGAGCGACCGAACCACCAGCGTGGATTCCAGCCCCTCGGCCGGAGTGAACAGCCACGTCCCCCCAAGCTGGCGAAAGAATCCTTCGATCCGCGGCTGCGATTGCGATACCATCAAATATTCCTCCACCGACTCGATCTGCAGATAGTTCTGCAACTTCTCGCTTCGATCGATCGCTTGTGTGGAAGGGGATAAGACTTCGATCAGCAGGCGTGGATTACAAATCGTTCCGCGCCCTTTGTCCCTGGGATCCAACTGAGGCGTCCCGCAGACGACGCTGGCGTCCGGATATACATACCGGGTCGATCGCGCGAGTTTCACGCGGAGGTCGGAGCCGAGCACCTGGCACGGCCCGCCGAGCAATCGCGGGGCAAAAGCCGCTACGACGTTGGCCGCAATCAGCGCGTGTTGAAATGATCCCCCCGCCATCGCGAGCGGCTCGCGAAGCGGGACCAGCACCCCGTCCCAGTACTCGTACTTCTCGTCCGACTGCTCCTCGATCTGGAAATACTCCTCGACGGAGTAGTGACGTTGTTCGATGGGAAGCGTCATGCCGGGAAGTATACCACGTGCGCGAACGATCTCCTTAAAATGCTGGGCGCGATGGCACCGGGTTTCGGGACGGAGCAAATTGCAAGGAGTCGAACCGGCGGCAACTAAAACATCCGCTCGAAGCCGAAATCTTTTCGTGTTTTCGGACGCTCGGCGCGCGAAAACAACTCGTCCCACCGTTGGTTCTGACTCAATCTCCTGGATCAACAGACGTCCAATGGCATCTTCCTAGGATTCC
>Ga0182024_10012018_pt1 | contig 17222 bp, 10 predicted proteins | sample P32metaG_FD_120480 | JGI IMG/M metagenome (GOLD analysis project Ga0182024, IMG submission 120480) | Permafrost microbial communities from Stordalen Mire, Sweden - P3-2 metaG (Illumina Assembly) | ecosystem: Environmental > Terrestrial > Soil > Wetlands > Permafrost | place: Sweden: Stordalen...
GATCGAGAGTTCGGCGATCAGGCCCAGCAGCAAGGATTTGCGAGCCATCCCAGCTCCAGGCGATGTGCTGCCCCTGGTAGCGTAACAACACGTCCGCCGGGAATTGCCGCTGATTCTCGAGAAAGCGATCGTCTGTCCACGGGGTGGCCCGAACATCTGCGTTCATGGGCATTCTCCAAGAGCGATAACATTGCGACCTCACTCATTATGACGCCTTACGCTCGCCGGTGCAACTCTCGGCCTAAATGCCGGTTCGCTTCTTGCGCACGACGCCCAAATCCGCCAGCGTCGTCTTGGCAAAATCAGCCCAACGCCCTTCCAGCACATCGATACTCGGCTGCCCCGCGTGGACATAAAGCCCGTAGCGTAGCCGCAGCGGTTGGCCCGGCTCAATCTTGCGCGGACCGGCGAACGTTAGCGAGGTGCCCATCCAGCCGTCGTTGCGGACGTGGAAGACCGTTGGATGATTCGGATTGCTTGGATGATCCAGCAGCGTGATGCCTTCGACGGCCTTGGCGGTGACCGGGCCCGAGTAATCCATCCATTTGGCCGGTTTCCAGAACACCTCTTTTTCGTTGACCTTGCCGGCCGAGTTGCGAATCGTGCCGCCGCCGTCGTTGACGCCGATCGATTTGGCCATGCGGACGCCGACCAGGCCGAACGGCGTCTTGCCCAGCGTGACCGCGCCCTCGGGCATCGGGGCCTCGAATTGCAGGTCGATGAGCAGCAGCCATTCGCCTTTTTCCAGCGGCTGATACGTTACCTTGCGGCGTTCGAGCAGCAGCGTGACTTTGTGGTCCTCGTCGATCCAGTGATTGAGGGCGCTGATGGACGCTTCCCGGTCGCCGTCGGTCAGCTTCTCGACCTTTTGCTGCACGATGCGGCCCTTGCCGGCGTCGCCCCAGAAATCGACGCCGTTGACGTCGTGATGCGAGATCCACACGGAATTGTGATGGCTGTGCCCGGCCGGGTCGTGCGGATGGCCCATGCGCGTCAAGGGCCGTCCGGAGGGACCGATGATCGGAAAGAGAAACGGCCGTTTGAGCGTCGGCCCAAAGTGATAGCGCGCTTGCAGTTCGCCGTCGTTGCGAAACTCGAGTTGGTCATACGGCTGCGGCACCGCTTCGACACGAGGTGGAGTTTTCGGTTGGGCCTGGGCAAGGGATGGCAAGGTGACGAACAGTGCGAGAATAAGGGGGCGGGCGAAATCGTTGGCGAACGAGGTGCGTTGGGTGTGCGGCATAATTCCCTCCGGACATTTCTCAAAGGGTGACAGTAAGCGCATTTGCGTGCCAGGCCGAGAGCACGCCGACCGTTGCGCACGCGAGGGTATCATATACGTCCGCGTGCGCGACGGTCCCAGTTGAAGCTATAACCTGTTCGAAATTCAGAGTTTAGATGGTCAAGACCGTCGCGCACGCTTGTCGCCAATTTGTGCGCGACGGTCTGGTTCGCAGCATTATGCGAACGCTAAACGAAGACAGAAGGGATGTTGCACTGGCAGTTCCTAGAAGTTGATGCCGGCCCGGACGACGCCGCCGACGAAACCGAAGTTGCTCAGGACGCCGGTGCCGAATTCGAACCCGGCGATGCCCGCGCTGGCGTTGTTGCCGCCGCACCAGGCCTGGCCGATGAACGCGGCCTGGGCGAAGAAGCGCAAGCGTCCGAAAGTGTTCGTCCACTCGGCGCCGATCTCCAGTTCGCCGACGGGCACCACCGTCGTCTGGCTGGCGACGAAGTTCGGATCCGAGACGGAGAAGCCGATGCTGCCAGTGGCGAACTGATGCGAGGCGCCATAAAGCAGCGAGCCACGTGCCGAGGCGTAGAGGTAGACCCTTGTGCCGTCGCCGGGCCCGTCGTTGAAGCCGATCAACCGGCGCATCTCGACGCTGAGCGTCGGGCCGGCGCCGTTGAAGTTGTTGCCGCTCGAAGCGGTGGTATTGCCGAAGACGGGGTCGAGGGCGATGAACTGATAGTCCTGGCTGTAATGGACATAGCGCACCCCCGCCGAGGCGAGAAAGCTCCAGCGGCCCAGCACCCAAAGGTTGGTGGCTTCGAGATCATAGGCGTTGAGCCGCAGATTGTTGGTGGCGGCGACGAGAGTACCCGGGGTAATGCCGAAGGTTCCCGCGGTGGGGATACCGACCTCGGTGGTATTGGCATCGGCGGTGAACCCGGCCTGGGCGTTGCCGCTGAACTGGAACCAGCGGCCGCGAATGCCCCAGCCGTTGTCCCAGGTGTAGCCGACCCAGGCGAGCGGCGACACGGTCATGTGCTGGTGGAAATCGGTGAGGGCGAAGTTTGTGCCGGTCGCGTTGCCGGTGAAGAAGGCCGGGTTGGAAGTATAGTACGGGGTCATGAAGTAAACGCCGCCGCCGATAGTCCAGTATCCCGAGGGGCGAGGGTCGTCGTGGACCGAGTTGGTCACGTTCACGTCAAAATTCATGTTCGTGAATTCGTTGCGATGGGCCGGCATCATCGGGTCGCTGGCAGCGGTCTTGCTGGGCAGCGGCGCGGCAGGCAGCGGCAGGGCAGGCTGCGGCAGGGCAGGCTGCGGCAGGGCAGGCTGCGGCACGGCCGTCGTGCTCATGGGTGGCGGCGACGGGATCGTTGGCGGCGGCACGCTGTTCGCCAGTCCGGGAACGACAGGGACCGGCGGCGGCGGATTTCCATAAAAGCCGGACGCGGGATTCGACGGGCCGCTGTAGGGGACCTGGGAGTAGCCAGTCGTGGTCGTCAACGCGAGTGCCGCCGCGGTAAGAAGGGCAAACAACGAGGTTTTCATCGCATCCTCCTGAACTGGATCCCTGCCGATTTATCGTTTCGCGTTCGCGGGGGCTATACCAAAGCGAAACGGGCACGGCAAGAGATCTTGCCGTGCCCGCCGGGACCATTCGCGGATCAGGAGGAGGTTAGAAGTTGATGCCGGCGCGAACGACGCCGCCGATCAGGCCGAAGTTGTTGTTGGAGTTGCCGCCTGACACGGCACTGCCGGTGCTGAGGTCCAGACCCTGCGACGCGTTGCCCGCTCCCCACCAGATCTGGCCGATGACGCCGAGCTGGCCGAAGAAGCGGTAGCGGCCCCAGACGTAGGCCACTTCGCCGCCCAGCTCGATTTCGCCGATGGGCAACACCAGCGTTTGCTGGCCGCTGCCGCTCACAGCCACCACGTCGCCGAAGGTATCCGTGGCGCTGACGGTGCTGCTCTGGTTGCCGGAGCCGAAGAGCACCGACCCGCGTGCCGTGCCATACAGTGCGAAGCAGGAGTTGCAGATCTGCTTGCGCACTTCCAGGGCGAGCGTTGGGCCGACGCCGCTGAAGTTATGGGTGGCGCTGAAAGAGTTGGCCACGCCCGGAACCGCCGGGTCGTTGATGTTGAGCTGATAGTTCTGCCGGACCGTGGCGTAACGAGCACCGCCCGCGATCAGGAGCGAGAAGCCTTCATTGCCCCAGACATAGGTCGCTTCCAGGTCGTAAACGCTCAATTTGAGGTTGCTGCTGGCATCGACCGTGGATTTGGGACCGGGGTTGGTGAGAAACGCCAGGCTGCCCGTGGCCGGGGACACGAGCTGAGTGCCGTTGAGGGTCGTGGAGGCCTGGCCGTCGGTGCTGTACTGGAACCAGCGGCCGCGAATGCCCAGGCCGTTCGCGAAGGTATAGCCGACGAAGGCCAGCGGAGCGACGTCGAGCCGTTGGCTGAAATCTTGCTGGGTGTTGGCAATGGGCGTGCCGGCGATGACGCCCTTGCTGGTGAAGAACGCTGGGTTGCTGCCGAAGGACGGCCTCATGTAGTAAAGGCCGCCGCCCGCGGTCCAGTAGCCCTGGGGCGTGCAGGGGCAGCTGTCGGCGCAGCCCAGATGCTGGACGGCGCTGGCCTGAGCCTGGACGCTCGGCGGGGGTGGGCTCTCGGCGGGATTGCCCAGCGGCGTCGGTTCCGCCAGGCCAGGCTGCAACAGCGGCGCCTGCGCCCCAACCGGCATGGTCGGCAATCCCAGGACAATCAGACTCAAGATGCGAACGAGGTTTTTCCTCATGGAATATTCCTTTTTTCCGTGAGAGTTGGGTGGGAGTCGGGGCTCTGAGCGAATGTGCTTCCTTCCAGAAGGACATCTCCGATGTCCCGCGGCAATCCTGCCGCGCTTCGCTCGAGTTCCGCGCTAACTGCTGTTGTTATCGAATGTCCGTTGCGAAGGGATCATCCTCCCTTTTACGGAAAGTTGATTTCCTTGTCACGATCCTGGCGCATCGCGAACATGAATGTTTTTCGCCAGGAATCGTCGAACCGGGTTTGATGGCAAGAAGGGGCGAATCCGTGCAGATGATGCAACCGGCAGGTCGGACGCGTTTAGCCGCTCGCCTCCGGCGAGCGGCTAAACGTCCGGGCGGGCATGGTTAGAACGTGATGCCGGCGCGAGCGACGCCGCCGATGAAACCGAGATTGCTCGGCGAGCCGCTGCTGTTGATGGTCGGCTCCGAGGCGTTGCCCGTGCCCCACCAGATCTGGCCGACGACGCCGACCTGGGCGAAGAAGCGGAAGCGCCTCCAGCACGTGGTCCACTCGCCGCCCATTTCCAGTTCGCCCACCGGGATGACGCTCACCTGGCTGCCGGCGTTACTGACCGACGTGGGGTCATCGAGCGCGGTCACCGAGAAGCCGTTCGACAGGTGTCCCGACCCGAACAAAATCGAGGCCCGTGCCGAGGCGTAGACGCCGAAGCCCAGGTCGCAAATCTGCCGGTGTCCTTCGAGGGCCACGGTCGGACCGAAGCCGTTGAAGTTATGGTTGGAACCGCCGTTGAAAATGGCCACTCCGGCGGGGTCGGTGGCGTTGGCCGAGTAGCCCTGATTGATCTGGGCGTAACGCGCACCGGCGGCACCGATCACGAGCCACTTGCCGCAAGCGTAGGTATAGGTGGCTTCCAGATCGTAGGCGCTGAGGTAAAGATGGGCGCTGGCCGTCACGGTGGTCCCCTTGGCGGCCGGGCCCGGGGTCATGACATTTCCAAGCGCGTCGGAGACGGATGTGGTGCCATCGAGCGTGGCCCCGGCCGAGTTGTCCTCACGGAACTGGAACCAGCGGAAGCGAATACCCACACCGTTGTCCCAGGAGTAACCGACAAACGCCAGAGGAGCAATTTGCAGCTTGTTGTTGAAATTCGTCAAACCCGTCGTCGTGGCCGTGCCCGTGGCCGCAAACGTGGTCGAGCTGGTGGTGAAGGCACGGTTGTTGTTGTAGAAGGGGGCCATGTAGTAGACGCCGCCGCCCACGACCCAGGTGCCCCCAAAGCCGCACTGAGGCAGGCAGCTATCCAGGCAGCCGCCTGAGACAATGGGCGCCGGCGTGCAGCCGCCCGGACTGATGGTGATGCCCGGGGGCGGCGCCTGATCCGGCGGTCCCGCCTGGGTCGGCGGCGGCAGGGGCGTCGGCCCCGGCAAAGGTTGCTGTGCCCACACGGCCGCGGTCAATCCCCAGCCAATGGCCAATGTTCCAAGGAATCGGGTCAAGGTTGCTTTCATCGAAATCCCTTTCTCCACGTTGCTGAGCTTCAAGCCGTTCATGCGGTAATCGGCAAACGAAGTACGGACAGGTCGCAGACAACCGGGGCACCGAGATCGGCCACCTTCCGGCCGGGCTCGCGAGTATCCATACTGCCTACGTTGGTTATCGATCTTCCGCCGCGGGTTATGAACCGTCCAGCCGGGCAAATTCGCGGACATTCGCCCAGGGCCATGCGCTAACTCCTATCGAAATCGCACTCCGCACGATGTTTGCAGCGGGCACATTCGACACAATGAGAGAAACAGTCGTCAGTGGCCGTCGCTTGCAGGCTGGCGCTAGAAGCTAACACCGGCACGAGCGACACCGCCGATAAAACCGAGATTGCTCGGCGCGCCGGACTGGCTGCTCGCCGAATCCGAGGCGCTGCCCGTGCCCCACCAGATCTGGCCAACGACGCCGACCTGGGCGAACAGGCGCAAACGGCCCCAGGCCCTGCTCCATTCGCCGCCGAACTCCAGCTCGCCGACCGGGATGACGCTGGTCTGGCTGCTCGATGATGACGTTCCAAGGCCGGTAGCTCGGCCATTTCCTGGGCTGATCGTGAGCATGGAGCTGTCGGAGTATTGTCCCGAGCCGAACAGGATCGAGGCGCGGGCCGACGCGTACAGACCGAACGTGGAATCGCCGAGCCGCCGGTGCCCTTCGAGGGCGAACGTCGGGCCGAAGCCGTTGAAATCATGGTTGTCGCTGGAAGCGAAAGATCGGCCCGTGGCAACAGCCGCGGCCTCGAACCCGTAGCCCTGGTTGATCTGGCCGTAACGAGCCCCCGCCGAGCCGACCAGAAGCCACTGGCCCATCGTGGTGTTATAGGTCGCCTCCAGGTCGTAAGCGCTCACATGGAGATGGCCGCTGGCGCTCACCGTTCCTGACCCAAGCAGCTGGGCTTGCCTGCCGGTTGCGTCTTCGACTTGCCCGGCAAACGTGGCGCTTGCCGAAGCGTCGGCGCTAAACTGGTACCAGCGGAAGCGAACACCCCAGCCGTTATCCCAGGAGTAACCGACAAAAGCCAACGGCGCAACATTCAGGTTGACGGTGAAATTCGTCTCGGAAGCCCTGCCGATGATTGGCTCGTTGGTGAAAGCACGGGCGTTGCTGGAAATGGGGCCCAGGACGTAGATGCCGCCGCCGACAACCCAGGTGCCGCCCAGGCCGCCGCGCGGCAGCAAGGCGTCGATGGTCCCGCCCGGCACAACCGGCATGGGCGCCGTCGTCCCGCTGTCGTTGTTCCTGGTGCCATCGACCGCCGGGGTCGGCGCAGGTAGGGGAGCCGGCGCCGGCAAGGGTTGCTGTCCCCAGGCGGCCGTGCTCAATCCCCAGCTGATTGCTAATGCTCCCAGGAATCTGCTCAAGTTGGCCTTCATCAAGTTCCTCATTTCCGTGGGGGAAGCAGAAAGGGAAGGGACATTGGCTCCCTTCCCTCACTCTGCAACTGCGGTAGGTCAGGCTTTCCAGCCTGACATTAACAGTCAGGCTGGAAAGCCTGACCTACGTTAACTAGAAGGCGATGCCGGCGCGAGCGACGCCGCCGATGAAACCGAGGTTGCTCGGCGAGCCACTGCTGAAGATCGTGGGCTCGGCGGCATTGCCGGTGCCCCACCAGATCTGGCCGATGACGCCGACCTGGGCGAAGACGCGGAAGCGGCCCCAGGCCTTGCTCCACTCGCCGCCGATTTCCATTTCGCCGACCGGGATCACGCTGGTCTGGCTGCCGGACGCGGTGCTCGACGTGAAGCCAATATCCGAAGCCGGGCCCGTCACGGAGCCGCTCGACAGGTGTCCGGAACCGAACAGGATCGAGGCCCGCGCCGAGGCGTACACGCCAAAACCCGAGCAACCGATCTGGCGATGCCCTTCGAGGGACACCGTCGGGCCGAAGCCGTTGAAGTCATGGTTGGAGCCGCTGCCCGCGAGCGCCACGCCGGCGGCATCGACCGAGGCGATCGAGTACGCTTGATTAATCTGGGCGTAGCGAGCACCGGCGGACCCAATCAGCAACCACTTGCCGATGGTGGTGTTGTACGTGGCTTCCAGATCGTAAGCGCTCAAATACAGATGGCTGTTGGCCACAATCGTCGTGCCTTTGCCAAAACCAATGGTGTTGTTGCCAGACGCATCAAACACCGTGATGTTGCCGCTGCCAATGGTGGTGCCCGCGGATTGGTTTTGGTTGAAACCGAACCAGCGGAAGCGAATGCCGAAGCCGTTGTCCCAGCTGTAGCCGACAAACGCCAGGGGAGCGACCTGGAGATTGTTGTTGAAATTCTGCGAGGCAAATGTTGATGAGAAGGCCTTGCCCGAATCGGCGACGAAGGCGCGGTTGTTGTTATAGATGGCCTCCATGTAGTAGACGCCGCCGCCGGCAACCCAGGTGCCGCCGAACCCGCACTTGGGCAGGAAGGACTCGAGGCAGCCGCCGCAGATGATCGGCGTCGGCGAGCAGGTGCCGCCCGTGCCGATGGCTCCGGGGTTCGGCGCACCCGGAGTCGTCACCGTGATGCCCCCCGGGGCAGCCTGCGCGGCAGACGACGGGTTGGAAGCATCCGGAACGGGAGTCGGGGCGGGCAAGGGGGTCGGAGTCGGTACCGGCGCTTGAATCGGTCCCGGCGGGTTCGGCGGCGGCGGGGGAGGAGGCGTCGGCTGTCCCCACACGGTCGCGGTCAATCCACAGCTAATGGCCAAGGTGCCAAGAAAACCTGCCAAACGTCTGTTCATGGAAGTCCTTCTTCCCAGTTGCAAGGTATCTAGATTTTGGAGTGGGCAAACGAAGTAAGAAATGATCCAAAGATTCCGTGCGAACACGGGCTGCCGTCACTGAATTCTGCGCTGGCTTGGTTGCGGTAATCTTTGGTGTCCATCTCATACTGCCTGACATCTTTTATCGTTTTTCCACCCTCGCGCCATGGATTCACCTCCATCGAAAAATGACGTTTCCGCTCGGCTGGACATCCACCATTCGCTAGGGCCAGGTTTTTCCGCACGCCGTTCACATTCCAAACACGCGAACCAGGGCGAACCGGGAGCGTAAGTGTTGCTCGACAGGCGCCGGCTCCCCTCTCTCCCGTACTCGGCGGAGAGGGGTCGGGGGTGAGGGGGGCGAGTCAGCATCCGTGCAATGGCTCGAGCCTTTTCGAGGGATGGTGATTCTCCCCCTCACCCCCGACCCCTCTCCCCCGAGTACGGGGGAGAGGGGAGCCGCTCCCGGCTCGCCCTGGCCCATGACTGCTGATTTTGCCATACCCCTTTGCGGAAAAAAAGTGTATGGTGCCGCTCCTGGCGTGTTCCTGGGCGGACAACCTCGTTAAGATGAGTAGTGTGATTGATCCAGGAAGACAGGTGAAGCGATGACGGACTATCAGATTCAGCCCAACACGCGCCGCTGCGCCGTGACGGGCCGTGAGTTACAGGTGGATGAACGATTCTACACCGCCCTTGTCCAGGAAGGCGACCATTTCCTGCGCAAGGACTACTCGACCGAAGCCTGGCACGGGCCGCCGCCTGGGTCCTTCAGTTTCTGGACCGGCAAGGTGCCCGAGGCCGCGGCAAGCCCCAGGCCTCGCTTCGACGACGACCTGCTCGAAGAATGCTTTCACCGCCTCGACGACCAGGGCGATCCGGGCAAGGTCAACTTCCGTTATGTGGTCGCTCTCTTGCTGATGCGCCGCAAAAGGCTCAAATTCGAGCAAGTGATCAAAGAGGGCGATGAGGAAAGAATCTGCGTGACCTGCATTAGCACCGGCGTCAAGTACCAGCTCGTCAACCCTCGGCTCAGCGACGACGAGATGGCCCGCGTGCAAGAAGAAGTGTTCAAGGTCCTTGGCTGGAGTTAACCATGCGGCAACTGTCCCTTTTCGCCGGCCTGATCCTCCTGGCCTCGTCGTCCGGTTGCGGTTCGACGCGCTTCGACTGGCTCAAGCCGGGTGGTGGTGGCGGCGGCTCGCCTCAACCGGTGCCGACCGTTGACAGGCTGGTCGCTTACCTCAACGACAATGCCGGCCGCATCAAGAGCCTTCGCTATGAGGACATTTCCCTGACCGTCACTCTGCCCAAGCACCAGAGCTTCGGCGCCCTGGCCCAGATGGTCGTGGAGAAGCCGCTGAACTTTCGCATGAAGGCCCGGATCGGCGGCGGCGACGTGGCCGACGTCGGCTCCAACTCCCAGGAATTCTGGTGGTGGAACTCGAAAGACCCGAATCCCGCTCAATACTATTGCGCCTACAAGGACCTGCGCGAAGGCCGGGTGCGCGACGTGAATTTCCCAATCCAGCCCGAATGGGTCATCGAGACCCTGGGGCTTGGGCCCTATGGCCCCGCGTCCAAGTACAAGCTCGAACACGATGCCGAGACGGTGAAATTGATCGAGAAGATCGTCTCGCCGAGCGGCAAAGCGGTGCGCAAGGTCATCGTCTTCCAGCGCCGGCCCAAGCGTCCGCCCGACGCGATGGTCTCCGATTACCTGCTGCTCGACGACGCCTCCGGCAAGGAAATCTGCAGTGCCCACATCTCGGAAGTCCATCAGGAAAAGGCACCCAGCGACAACGGTGGGATCGCCCTCGTCATTTTGCCGCGCAAGATCGAGCTCAACTTTCCCGACATGAAGATCAAACTGGCCATGCAAATGGATCGTCTCACCGTCAATCCCGCCAACCTGCCGAACGCCTTCGTTCGCCAACCGCTCAACGGCGTTGCCTCAATCAACATCGCCAACGGGCGATCCGACGTCCAGCAGGCGAGCGGCAAGAAATAACTTTCCGTATATTACTTACGGTAGTTTTCGCTTGCGGTTTAGCGTTCGCTTGTACCAGCGGGTGACTCCGGCTTGCACAAGCGAACGCTAGGGGACTTTCAAACAATCGCTGTTCCGGGTGGCACGCCCTGAGGTACTCCGGTACTCCGAAGGGCGTGGGTGCACCTTCAGACGCCGTGACGCTCCACGCCCTTCGGAGTACCTAAGGGCGTGCCACCCGGAATAGCAAATTACTCCAGAGCCCCTAAACCGCAAGCCGCTGGTCATGATTGCGCAGCGGAGGGCCCATGGTCAACGTGGTTACCTGTCCCAACTGTGGACAGAATCTCAAGGTGGCCGAATCATTCTCGGGGCAGGGTCTTCGTTGCCCCATGTGCGCGACGATTTTCGCCCCGCCCACCATGGATGACGCTTTCTCCGCGAGCCCCAGGCAGCTGCCCGTGCTCGAACCGTCGCAACCTCCCGCCGCGCTCGCCGTCCCAGATGAAGTGGATCTTCGATCCCGACGCAAACCGCCGGTTGCCGACGACCTGGGCGGACGGCGCCGCACTCGGCCTGCTCGGACCGAAGCGCCGGAGAAAAGCAACGCGGTCCTGCTTTTTGTGATCAGCGCCGGCGCAACTCTGGCGCTCGGTCTCGGAGTCCTGGCGATATTCTGGTTTGTCAGGCCGATGCCGAAAATCAACCCGGCCCCGCTGCCGCCCGCCGTGGCGGAGAAACCCATCATGAAGGTGCTGCCGCCGCGCAACTTCGACTGGCCTGCCAAGGAAAAAGTTGTCGTGGATGAAAAAGGTCCCGGAATCCAGAAGGACTTCGGGGTTAATAAGGACTTCGCCGACGAAAAGAAAGACTTCTTCCTCGACAAGAAGGACTTCCCTATCGAGAAAAAGGACGACTTCGACAAGGATCGGCCGTTCGAGAAAAAGGATTTTCCCTCCAAAGATTTTCCTCCCGGAAAAGACGGGCCCTTCGAGAAAAACGACCCCTTCGCCAAAAAGGAATTGCCGCCGGAGAAGTCGGATCCGATCAAGGAGGTGAACGATCCAGTATTCCAGGTTAGCGAACCGGACGACCCGGCCGGCACCGCCACGCTGCTCGGCGCCAAGTTCCTGCTGGAAGCGGTCGCCTTCACGCCGGACGGCCAGACGCTGCGAACCTTCCATCGTCCGAACAAGCTGACGCGCTGGAGCGTGGCGCCCGCGAAGGCGCTGGGCACGATCTTGCTGGAACAGGCGATGACCCACGAGGAATCCTGCGTCTTCTCGGCCGACGGCAAGTTCCTGGCCATTACGTCGATGGGCGGCACGATTCGCGTCATCGATACTGCCACGGGCCGTCCCGTCGTACGGTTTTTCGATGACGCCGCCCGCAGGCAGAGGGCCCCGATTCAGTTCTCGCGTGACGGCAATTTGCTGGTCACGGGCCAGAAGGACGTCAAGGTTTGGGACCTGGCTGAAAAGAGACTGCGCTGGACAAGGATTCACGGCGAACCGCCGACCTCCCTGGCCTTTTCGCCCGACGGCAAGTTCGTGGCCGCCACCACCATGTCGCTCAAGTTCCGCGTCTATGACGCGCTGACCAGCCAGGAGTTGGCCAACATCCAGGCCGCCAACTGGCTGCCCGGCAAGAGAGAACATATCTGGGCCCTGGCGTTCTCGCCCGACGGCAAGACGCTCATCACCGGCGGCATCACGAGCTTCCTGCAATTCTGGGATTGGCGGGCTGATTCGAGCAGTATTGTCCTCGAAAACGTGGGCAAAGGCCGAGCGTCCGCGGCGATCTGCGAGGACAAGAACATGCTCGTCTTCGGCATGGGCGACACCAAGGTCCATTTCCTCGATCTGAAAACGGGTGCCGAACGTGCGTCCTTGAACGTAGGTAAATGGACGTTCGATAGCCGGCTGGCCATGTCGTCCAGCGGCGCTACCCTGGCCGTCGGCATGCAAGGCAACGTTCGTCTCTTCAACGTGGCCAAGATTATCCTCCAACCTGCCGATAAGACCAAGGATGATCCCAAGGATCCGCCCAAGTTCGTCGATCCCAAGGACCCGCCCCAGAAACAGTTCGACGGCCCCGCCGAAGAGAGAAAGCCCGACGACGCCAACCCGTTCCCTCAGCCGCGCGGCGTCATCCAGGGCGTGGACATCACGCCGCCCGTCATGAAGGATCAACGGCTCATCGTCCATTTGCCGGCCCCGATCAACAACCTGACCGTCGGCGGCGCGGGCCGATTCCTCATCGTCAATTTCCCCAGCAAGAAGAAGCTCGGCGTCTTCGACGTCAATCATGGCAAACTCAGCTATTGCCTCGACATGGACGATGAGAATCCCCATATCGCTGCCGGCATCGACAAGCTCGCGGTCTCGCAGAGTCCGAAGCGGGATGTCCAGCGCTGGAACCTGCGCACCGGCAAGCGCGAGGTGACGTTCCCCATCGCCGAGCCCGGCACGATCACGGGCCTCGCCATGGGATCAGGATCGTCGGGCCCGCTGCTGGCCTGTCTCAAATCCGAGGACGGCAAGGGCGTCGGCGCCTTGTATGACATGGTCCGCATTAGCAACATGAGTCCCAATCTCGGCAACAAGCTCAATGGAGACCTGAATCTGCCGCGCGCCTCGGCCAACGGCCTGGTCTTCGCCATGCGTAAGGGCGGCCCGGACGACCCGCACGTCGTCACGGTGCTTTCGCTCGATGGCGTCAAGGCCATCGTCACCGACCGAGTCATGATCAATAGCATGTTGCTGCCGGGCCCGGAAGGCTTCATGCTCTATGGCCCCGCGGTCTATCACCGCTCGCGCAAGCTGATGTACCCCACCATCGAGCCGGTCGCCGCGGGACCGTCGTACATCCCGGCCGTGCACGGTCCCTATTCCCTGCTGCTATCCGAGTCCAACGTGATGCCGGGTTTCGGACGCGTCGAGGTGCACATGGGCCTCAAGAAGACGCCGATCTACGTGTTCGATGCCCTGGAAGGAGTGACGGCCGAGCAACCGCTCAAGGGAGGGTTCCCCAAGTCGCTGACGCACGATCAGCGCGTTCACCTCATCCCCAAGGCCAACGTGCTCATCACCATCCCGCCGACGAACGATCGCCTCGTCCTGCACCGCTTCGACGCGGACACCGCCCTGGAGAAATCGAACACGAATTACATCTATGTGAACTCAGAGCCGACGCGCGTCGCCGTGAAGGGGCTGACGTATACGTATCGCATGGAAGTGCGTTCGAAGCGCGGCGGCCTGACCTATCAGCTCACGTCAGGCCCGCCCGGCATGGAAGTATCTCCCGCCGGCGTCGTGACCTGGGCCGTGCCCAACGATTTCGTGCCCGCCCAGTCAACCGTCGCCATCATGATCCGCGATCGCGCCGGCCAGGAGCTGCGCTACGGGTTTACCATTCGCATTAGTGAGAAGTAGCGAGCGGCGCCGCCGCCAGCAATCACGGCGTATCGACGATCTCCTGCCAGCTGGCGGCTTTCGCGGCGCGCCGTACCATGCGTTTCAGGCGGCCGAGATCGATGACGCTGGACAACTTGGAGAGTGTCGCTGCGTCGCAGGGTCCAAAACGCTCCTCGCCAAATGCGATAATATCCTCGCGCGTGGCCTTCTGTTCTCCCTTCTCCTGTCCCTCGTCCAGGATGGCCAGGTAGGTGTCGGATTCTTGCATGGCACGAACTCCTTGAAAAATGTGCGCTGCTACGTCCCGGCGGACCCGCAGGCCGGTCAGCAGGAAAGCGTCGATCAACAATTTCTTCGCCCGGTCCGGCGGCGCCTCTTTCGTAATGCGCTGCACAACCCGCTGCACGACGGAGGCCAATCCATCCTCCAGCGACAGGTCCGTTGGCAAGCTGCCGAGCATGGCCAGCGGCACCACGCCGAGATCGGCGGCGAGCAACTCTTCGGCAGGACGCTTCCAGAGGCGGATGACTTCATAACTGAAGTCCATCTTACCACGCTCAGGGCGCGGCGCGTAGCGGATGATGCCGTTCAGGTTGCCATGCGCGGCTTCCGGACGCAGCAAGATGATCACGGTGTGAACCGGAACATGGTAGTGCGCGAAGAGCAGCGCGTTGTACACCATCAAGTCGGCGTGTTTCCAGGCGGCGGCGCTTGATTGGAAGTCGAGTTGTATGACTTCCTCCAAAGGTTCCCCAAGCCCCAGAATTAGGTCGGCCGCAGTCGTGACCGTTGAGAGATCGACGTTCAGGAGCCTAACCGGCGAGGTCGGCGGTCGATCGAAAGTCGCCAGGAAGCCCAGGGGACTGTCCCTGCCCATGTCTTTCAGGGTCGCGTCAAAGGTCATAGCCATGATGGAATAGAATGTATTTGGCCGTGACACTATGACTAGACTGAAAGAGGAGCACAGCGAGGTTCGCATGAAACTGCAGGTGGGTGAACGTCTGTCGGGATCGGGGCCAGCGCAGCAGCCGGGCGGATATGTCGTCACCGAGGTGCTGAGCGAGACGCCCTGGCATGGGCTTTATGGCGGCAAGAAGATCCTCTACAACTTCGACTTTTCCAGTAAGCGCGTGCGCGAGACCGATGAGAAGGAATGGCTCGACGTCATGCTGCGCACCATCCGCTATCCGACGCTCGACGACCCCGATTACGTCACGCAGCGGCGCAGCCTGGCCCGCGCCGAGGTGCGCTTCGTGCTCGGCGGCGGCAGCAGCAATCTCTTGCCGGAGCCGATCGATCTGCTCGAGCTCGTCAACACGCGCGACGCCTTTTCCTTTCCGCAGGCCGCCGGCGATCTGGAACCGATCGTCGTCAATGCCAGGCCGCATGGGCAATTGCTCGGCGACTGGCAGCAGAAGACCCGGCCCGTGGCGTCCACGCTGGCGGTGCTGGCCGAGTTGCTGGCGTTCATCGACAGGTCGCATGAGGAAGGTTTCATCCTCAACGGCATGGGCCCCGCCTCCATTCTCGTCGATCACGCCGATCGCATCCACTACGTCGGCACGGAGATGATGACTGCGACGCTTAGCCCCGACGCGCTAGCGGAGCGCTCCACTGGCGCGTCGCGGCTCAACGTGCCCTCCTTTCCGCCCGAGCGCTATCCGCGCGGTTTCAGTCCGCCGGAATGTTTTGCCGAAGGCGCCCGGCCCGATCGGCGCAGCGACCTGTATGCTTTCGGCAGCCTGGCCTTCTTTCTGCTGACCGGTCAAAAGCCGTGGCAGATCGCCCTGGATCAAGGACGGCCCTGGGTCCACTTTCAGGAAACCCATTTCACCGCCCTGGAAAAAGTGCTGCGCGACGTGCCCAAAACGCACGCGGTCGGTTTCCTCGAACAGATCGGCCTGGGCGATCATGCCAAGTCGCTCGCCTGGCCGCAGAGCATTGCCGGTGTGATGCGCCGGCTGCTGCATCCCGATGCGCGGCGCCGGCCCGCGAGCGTGGCTGAATTTCGCCGCTGGGTGATATCGCCGCCGCCGCCGATGGTGGCCGCACTGCTCGCCTGGCGAATCGGCCAGGGCGAGGCGCGGGTCGCTCTCGATGCCGCCGGGCTCGATCCGCCGTTGCAGATCGTGCTGCGCCGCGGCGTCGGTCAAGCCCCGACAAGCCCCGTCGAGGGCCTGGCCGTTTTCGACGGGGCCGCCAAGTCTGAGGTGAAAACTCTCCATGATCGCCCGGTGCCGGGGCCGGACAAGGCTGTCTTCTATGCGGCGTTCACCTGGCGTGAGGACGGCAAGGAGACCGCCGTTTCGCAAGCCGCCGTCGCCGAACTTCTCGAGCCGACGCCGGCCAACATCCTGCGCCTCGCTCACGCCGAGTCGGGCCAGGCGAGTTTCAAGGACGATGCGCCCGCCGTGATCCGCCTGTGCTTCCAGACACTGGAGCCGATCGTCGTTGCCAACGCCCTCTTCGACTCGCCGCAGCCGGTCGTGCGCTCCTGGGTGCTAAGGCAGTTGCACAAGCTGCGCAAGACCAATCTTCCCGACCAGGCCCAGGAAGCGCTGCTCTGGCGCGGCGTCTGCGATCCCGCCGTCGGCCTGCGCCGGGAGTCGGCTCGCGAAATCCTGGCCCGTAACGAACCCACGGCCGAACTCCTGGAACGACTCGCCTGGACCATGGGCGGCGACAACGTGGACGAAGCGATCCAGGCGACTCACGTGCTGCGCTCCCTCGGCGTGCCCGGCGACGCCCTGGAGCGCGTCGTCGATCGGCTGAGCAAGGAAGACTCCCAGACCTGCCCCGTCTGTCAGGAAAAAATCTCCAGCCGGCAGCGTTCCGAGCACCTGCGCAGTGTCCACGGCTACCTCGAAGTGGACGGCAGTTTGCTGCCCCAGCCCACGGCCCTCGCCCGCCTCTGGGACAAGGTACTGCAGGATGCCAGCCAGCCCGCCCATGAACAGCTCCTGCTGTTGAGCCGCGGCGCGCCAGCGGAGCGCGAGGCACAACCGCGCTCCGCTGGCGCGTCGCGGCTCAACGGGGCCTATGTCGCGTCCCTTGAAATCGCCATCCAGGGCCAGCCGGACGGAGCGCGCGAAAAGCTCATCCAGTGTCTGCGGCAAAGTCAAAATGTGCTGCCGAATTTGCCTCACCTGCTGCGGTCGCGCGATCCGCGCTTGCATGACGTGGCTCGGGAAGTGCTGCTCCCCCGGCTGGGCGAGATGCTGCGTTCGACGGCCGTCAAGCCCTACGACCTGCGCCGGGCCCTGGACGTCGCCTGTCCGGGAGCGGACCTGCTCGAGGAGAAGATTCTGCTCTGCTATCGGCTGCCGCAAGTCGGCATCGAGGAAAACGCGGTGGCGGCATGCGTCGCCCAGCTCCAGGAAGAACGGCTCATTCCCTGCACGGAATGCAAGGCGAGCGTGCGCGTGCGCGACCTGGAAGCGCACCTGCTGGCCGAGCATCGCATTTACCAGTTTCGCGGCGTGCGCCGACCGCGTGCGGAGATGAAGTCCGCCATTCTCGACGC
>Ga0182024_10012019_pt1 | contig 17218 bp, 15 predicted proteins | sample P32metaG_FD_120480 | JGI IMG/M metagenome (GOLD analysis project Ga0182024, IMG submission 120480) | Permafrost microbial communities from Stordalen Mire, Sweden - P3-2 metaG (Illumina Assembly) | ecosystem: Environmental > Terrestrial > Soil > Wetlands > Permafrost | place: Sweden: Stordalen...
CCTGGCGTCCTATCTTCTTTTGCGCAACCTCACTCTCTCCCCTTTCTGACTGCGGTTCCAGCTTGCTCCAAAGCTCGCGGGAAACGTTTCCGGTCTTCACGATGTGCGCCCTCGCGAGGTCGGCATGCACACCTGCGGCTCGGGCTGCTTGAGTACGTGCGCATCACAGAAAAGGCCTCGACCCGCATTCGCCTGCGGGTCGATGGCTATATCGGAGAAGATCGGCAGGCGCATCTTCTCAGCGTATTCGGCAATGACTCAGATGTCGGCGCGATCACGGCGGCCGTTCACGAGAAGGCCGCCTTCAGTCTGACCTTCCCCGACGGCACGACAAAGGACGTCACCCTCGGCGAACATGCCTCCTGCTACAAAGGGGCAGTGACTTTGCCAGGCCGGAAGCATCCTGTGCGTCATCTTCTAGCGGTGTCCCAGGAACTCCACACGAATGGGAGCGCGGGGCGGACGATTCTGTTGCGATACCGGCGCGAGGAGGCGTGGGCCACGCTGGTGAGCTTTCTGGGCCTGCCCGCCGATCCGATATGGGCAGAGCACATCCTTGGGATCGTCGAGGGAAAGAAGAGGATCGAGGAGATTGACGGCATCGGTTGCCAACCGGTACTGATCTCCGCGACGACCGAGGAAGTGCTTGAGTGGCTCGGGGATGGCCTGCGTTCCCGCGTTCTGAGCTTTCCGGAGAGGAATGGACAGATAGTTTGGCCTCGATTCGCCCTGTCGGCATCACTGTTTCCGGCCCATTCGACAGCGGGAATGATAGGCCCTGGTCTGCCAGTTTCCCGATTGTCCGTTTCTTAATTTCACGAGATTTGAATTTCGCCGAAAGCAGACTCAGTGCCGCTCCCTGAGTGATGCAGCGTCACGCATCAATCAAAAATCCCTCCCGGCGGCAAAGGCGCTTTCCGGTAAGACCCCTCTAAATATTTCCAAGACAATGATTGATATGCGCTTCCCCTGGACGAGCAATATGGCCGATTGGCGTCCACCGAGAGTATCCGCTATCTTCCTGATTCCGAATCCGACAATGAGGAGACACGATGCAGATTGTACTGCTGGCCAAATCGTTCAAGCGCAGCTCTTAATAGTCGTTTATCTCTTGCAAGAAAAGCACTTCGAACGGCCTCGTAGGCACCAGAGACACCTTTGATTGATTTCGCCAGCAATTTAACTTTGAGCAGCGGCGGCAGAAACGCGACTGAATTCGATGCGCCATCTATCGAACTCGCAAACGAGCACGTCTGACTAAGCCATTGCGGTGCAGGACCAAAACGGCATTGATCTTCCGCTATTACCCGCGAGGCAACCTTCGCTAATGCCGTAAAGTTGGCCGCAATACTTTGGGCACCACTCTGTCCGGTTGGACTGTTGTAGCCAGCAAGGGAGCCTTGATAATCGCGTATCTCCTTGCTGCACTCTTTACGAATTCTTGAGACAGTCTGCCATTGAAGAAGCGCAGGATGCCAGTCGTAGTGGGGTATTGAGTCGAACAACTCAACTTCTGCTCCCATGCGAACCGTAAATGTCGTCCGACCTGCGGTCAATCCACTATGAATTGGAATTGGGGCCACGCCTCGAAAGCAGTACGCGGAATCGCAATCCGCCGCCATGTTAGAGCCGACAGCGAGGTTCCACGCTTGCGCGATAAGAATGTACCTGGTCCTATCGGGATGACCAGTCTTTTCGGTATGTGAGAGCTTAGCGAGGATGAGCGAACGCCGTCTCTTTTCATCTGGGCTCGTTGCCAGGGCCATCGTATCGATGAGCGTTTCGCGGAGGTCGACATCATCATTAGAAAGGTTCGACAGGGATTTCTCAAGTTCTTCGAAATATGATGTCTGCACGCCTCCGGTCAACGGCGGAATAGGGGCGGAAGGATTCTTCACGAAGTGACTTAGGGCAAAGTACAGCCCTTCTACTAAGGCACGATCAACGTGAGCGTAGGCAGAAAGAAATTGCGTAAATCGGCCCCGATGATCGAAGAGTCGCTCGGCGTCCCCGTCCTGACATACGTTCAGAAAGAGTTCAGCGACGGAAGGTATTAAATTCTTGCTGTCAAACGTATTCGGTATGTAGGACTCGCGGACCCTGTATATCTGAGCAACGCCGATTGCTTACAGGCCTAAAAGGAACATGCCCAACAGAAGGCAACCGCTCACGGTACGTAAAATCCTTGCACGTTGCCGAGATGATCCCAAAAAACCAGTTGACCTCCCACTTTTCGAATGAAGATGCGTTGCTTCCAGCCTGATACTTCACCAACAGACCGGTCCCTACTTGCCCGAAGGGCTGCTTTTTTGAAGCGCTACCCCAAGCACCTTTCCGAAATCTGGCTCCTGCACGAAAACAACGAACCTGAGATTCTTGGGATCCATGTTGGGCTGGAGTTTGACCTGAATGTCCTGACTGAAGGCTTTTCCTTTCTCAAGTTTCCCAACCTTGACGAGTTCTTGAACAACGGCAACGTGTGTGAGGAGTTTCCCTCCATTTTCGCCATGCACAACTTGAGATTGCGCATGATCGAGTGCGAGCGCCGCGAAGATATCGGCATTCCGCTTCTCCTGTCCTCCGTCCACGCCGATGTGGGCTCGGAGAACAAGGGGCTCGCTCCCTTCGACGCTCAAGGCGCTTATACTCACCTTAACCTGCGGGGCAGTGGCCGCCTTCACGAGCACTTGAATGATCTGTTGCGGTTCACTCAACCGCAATTCGCTCTTTCCATTCACAATCGCCTGTGGAGTGTACGCTGTGCTGATTCCCATAGCTCGAACATAGCCACTCTGCCGGTCAGTGAATAGGGCTAGAGAGTAAGGGTCTTTCCAGCCATCATGATCCCAGTAGTCCACATGCTCGCTCAGCACAATCAATTGAGCGCCGGGGATTGGTTGAGAAGCGTCAACTGTTTGCAGCCAGGCATCTGCAGGAGGACAACTGAAACAGCCTTCCGAGGTAAATAATTCGACGAGAATTGGAATTCTGTTAACTGGGTATCCATTTGACTCAGGTAGGCCCAACCTGTAGTGTTCGGGTTCATGGAAGAGGATTATCCGCGGACGCTTCTGGATCTTGAGCGGCGCTTCAGCACTGAGCAGGCTTGCCGGGCGTACCTGTTCGATCTCCGCTGGCCGCACGGATTCCGTTGTCCTCGATGTGAAGCAGGCAAGCGCTGGGCGTTGCAGTCTGGCCGTGTTCAGTGCGCCGGCTGCGGCTATCAGGTTTCGATGACCGCGGGCACGGTGTTTCAGGATACGCGAACGCCACTGACTGTGTGGTTTCGCGCCATGTGGTTGTTGACCAGCCAGAAGAACGGGGTGAGCGCGTTAGCGTTACAGCGTGTGCTCGGCTGGGGCAGTTATCAGACGGCATGGACGTGTTTGCATAAGCTACGCCGCGCTATGATCCGGGCCGGCCGCGAGCGGCTGGCTGGAGTGGTCGAAGTCGACGAGAGCTATCTGGGCGGCGACGAGCAGGGCGTGCACGGTCGCCACATCGCCGGCAAGGCGCTGGTTGTAGTGGCGGCCGAGGAGGATGGCCGAGGGATGGGCCGCATCCGGCTACGACACATTCCGGACGCTTCTGCAGCCAGATTGATTCCGTTTATCGAGGACAGCATCGAGCCCGGCAGCACCGTGCATACGGACGGCTGGTACGGCTACCTGCCGCTGCGCAAGGCCGCCTATCAACACCGTATCAGCAATCAAAAGGGCCATGCGGAGCGGGCTTCCGAGTTGCTGCCACGCGTCCATCAGGTCTTTTCGCTACTGAAGCGCTGGTTGTTGGGAACGCACCAGGGATCTGTCGCCGGGGAACATCTCCAGGATTATCTAAACGAATTCGCGTTCCGCTTCAACCGCCGCAAATCGCGCAGCCGAGGCAAACTCTTCTACCGCCTGGTGCAGCAGGCCGTCGCAATCGAACCAACAACTTACAGACAGATTGTGGACTCGGCCATCAAACGGAGACAACCCAAACCACAACCTATTGGGCCTACCTGAGTCAAATGGATACCCAGTTTCTGTTATTCGTTGTATCTGCGTTTTGCGATGGCGCGGCGCTTGCGATGCACGCCATGATGAGTGAAAGGCATCTTAGCTTCATAAATTCTCCACCTTCAAAATCTGCAGTATGAATTGCGGCCACGATGCAAGGCTCAGGCGTGTGATGCACGCATTCTCTGCGAGAATGCGAAACGCCGGGAGTCGAATGCGGCGAAGAGTGCGTATTGGAAGTCAAGCCGCATCGAGAAAGCGCTGAGTCGCAAGACGAAGTTGCCCTGCATTCTATAATTAAGCGCCTTACAAGGTCAGTGAAGGCTTACTTCAAGAGTCGGACGGGGACCATTCCGGCTCGCGGAAAACGGGAGTGCGAGGGCACCCGAACACCGGGAAATAGCGATAACCGTTCGTCAGGCCCGGCCGGGCGACAGCCACTGGTTGAGCCGGTCAGCATAAGTTCGGCTGGAGCGGTGTTCGGAACCGTCCGAAAGCCGCACAATAAATTCCCTTCTTTCGATCGAATGCAACTCCACAATGCATCCTGTTTGCACGAATCGAGACCGATGAATTCGCAGAAACATTGCCGGGTCGAGCCTCCGTTCCAGCGAAGCCATCGATTCGCGGATTAGGTGAGGAAGACCGCTTACGTGCAGCTCCGCGTAGTCGCCTGCTGCTCCAATCCATTCGACATCTTCTGCACGCACGATGTGAATACGCGACCCGGTTTGCACTCTAAACCGTGATACATACCTCTCCGACGTACGGCCGAGCATTTCCAGAACACGCTCGGCCATTGTTGCCTTAAGAGCTGAATTAACTAATCTGTGTGCTCGTCCGATCGCTTCCGCGAAGCGTGCGTCGTCGAAGGGCTTCAGCAGGTAATCCAAAGCATGAACTTCAAATGCACGCAGCGCATGTTGCTCATAGGCAGTGAGAAAAATAACACCCGGCATCTTTTCGCTTGGCAGCGCGCGCAAGACCTCGAAGCCGTCCATTCCGGGCATCTGTACATCGAGAAAGACGATGTCGGGCGATAGCTCCAGGATCTTCTCTACCGCCGACGGACCATCCCCGCATTCTCCAACGATCTCCACATCCCGGAACTCGCGTAAACAGAGGACCACGCCTCGCCGCGCCAACGGCTCGTCGTCCACGATCAGTGCGCGCACGAAAAGGCCTCCTGCAGGTGCGCGTTCCCGCGTAATGGAAGTTCCACCGTGACTTCGCACCCTCCGCCTTCCGGCCACGCCATCGAAAACCTTTGATTCGTTCCGTATGTGGCCCTCAGTCGCTCCGCGGTGTTGCTCAGGCCAATCCCGTTTCCACTATCTACTTGCCATTCTGCCTTTCGGTGTCCGGAGTTCGTAATGACGATCCGCAACCGGCCTTCGAGGATGGCACTCTCAATCGCGATCCATCCACCTTCAATTAACGGCGCCACACCATAGCGCACCGCGTTTTCAACCAACGGTTGGAGCAACATGTTTGGCACCAGTGCGTCCAGCGTTTCGGCTGGAGTAACGAAATTAAACTTCAAGCGTTCTCCCAGCCGAGTTCGCTCGATCTCCAGATATCTCTTCGTAAAGGCGATCTCTTGAGACAATTCTATCTCCGCTGTAACTTCCGACTCGAGGCTTGAGCGCAGCAGGTCTCCGATCTGCGCCAACATCCTGGTGGCCGCCGGTCCGTTCCCGTCCCGAATGAGTGTGGAGACGGCATTGAGCGAATTGAAGAGAAAGTGAGGATTCAACTGGTAGCGCAGAGCGCGAAGCCTCGCCTCGCGTACCTCGGACTCGGCGCGAAGCATCGCTTCGCGTACCTCGGATTCGGCGCGAAGCAGGCGTTCCTTTTCATGGGACGACTGCTGCCATTGCTTAATGCTGAAATACAGGTTGCACCACATGAAAAGTAGCAAAGAATTCTGCATTGAGTTTGCCGCAAAGTCAGACCAACCCATGTTGTGGAAACCATCAAGAACGCACCCGATCGCGAGCGCGCTAACATTTCCCAATACTACTGACCAAGCTGCAGTCCTAAGTTCGAAGCCCAACCAGTCAGTCGATCGCCTAAGCAGCGAGCGGCAAACGGGGCGCAGGGCAATACTGTTCAGGAACATAAAAGCAATAGCCAACGTGTTGACGCGAAACTGGCCGGACCAGTTACGAAGGTCGGAGATCAATCCCAAGAGTCCCCAAGCATACAAAGAGCCCCATCCGATTGCCTGCAACTGCCAGAACGAGGGAAGGCGTGGAGTGTTGTCACTTGCCATTGACAGCATTTTAGCTCGTGAGCGCCAATGCCGGCCCGCGCTTTGGCGCTCAAAATATCCAACTCGTCGCATATTTTGCCGGATACGAAGATAAGGCAAATTCGACCAGCCCTGTTTGGGGTAACCTCCGTCAAAAGGGCCGCGGTTCATTGAGACGTAAGTGGATAGGTCACGAGACTATGAAGTGGATATTGAGAGAGACCGCTATGCGCCGTAATATCCGTAGGATTGGCTGAATTCGACTCCCCGGGCCGCGGTTGACTACTTGAGAATTCGAACGAAGTCGACGCAGCGAATCTTGATGAGGGGAAAGAGCCGTCAGGCAGCGATGAGCCTGAGTGTTCGTTTTGAAATCGAAAGGCATTTCTCAAGAGCATCCTTTCGCTTTGATCCTTTGGAGGAATTATGATGCGACTTTCCCGATTGCAGAATGCGACCCTCGTGCTGAGCCTGCTCAGCGTCGGCGGGACGGTTGCAACTTCTATTGCCCCCGCTGCTCATGGCCAAACCGCCGTAACAGGCGCTTTGAGCGGCGTTGTGGCTGACACCACCGGCGGAGTGGTTCCTGGCGCCATTGTGGTCGTGATCGATGTGGCCACGGACTCTAAACTCACTGTTGTGACCAATGGGGAAGGCCGTTTCACCGTAGGGCTGCTGAAGCCGGGCCTGTACAAGGTGACAGCCTCGGCGAACCTGAAATCCGATCATAAGCGTCATCAGTCCGTCTGGCTTTGAATCGCAGATCCGGTCGATGAAGAAGGACGCAAAACCCGGAAAGCTTTAGAGGCATGCCCAGTGGACAGCCTTGGTAGCGCCGACAATTTTGGAGGTATTGCGATGCGATTTTCATGGAAACAGGTCAGAGCTCTCGATTCGAGCCCCGTTTGCGGTTCCAACCAAGTGGCGAGTCTCCGCATGCCAACGCTTCGCCATTTCGGCAGAGCCACGATTGTCTTCATGGCGCTTGCTTTGCCCTTCCTCAATGTAGGCAGGCTTGCCGAGGCACAAGGGATCATCACCGGCGGAATCAGCGGGTCAGTGGATGATCCAACTGGCGCGATCATTCCCGGCGCCACGGTTAAAGTTCTCGGCGAAACAACCGGGACCACCTTTCAGGTAACGAGCAACGGCGAGGGAGCGTTCCTGGTCGCGGATGTGCCTTTGGGCCTATACACGGTCACAGTCACGGCGAAGGGGTTTGGCCCGGCTTCAACGAGCCATGTGCGTGTCGTAGCGGGAAACACTACGGCGCTGGGCAAGCAGACTTTGACCCTGGGCTCCGCAGCCACAACGACGATCGAGGTTGAGGGAAGCGCCTCGGAGCTGATCAACACCGAATCGGCGCAAGTTGAAACCACCATTGACGCCGTACAGTTGGCGTCCGCGCCGGTCACCGGCGCTTTGGACAACATGGCCCTGATGGTGCCGGGTGTGGTCAACGTCCACATGGACGGCAACTCGAATACCAATGGCATCAACTTCTCCGTGAATGGCCAGCGCGGCCGGTCAAATAACTCTGAGATCGATGGACAGACAAACAACGACACCTCGATCGGCGGTCCCAGCTTCTTTTTCGACAACCAGGACGCGATTCAGGAAGTCCAGGTTCTGACCACCGATATGGGTGCGCAATATGGCCGCAACATGGGCGGTATCGTCAACTACATTACCAAGGGCGGCTCCAACACGTTTCATGGATCGGCATTCGAGATCTATACTGGCTCGTGGCTTTCTTCGCTGATGCAGTATCAGAAGGATCCGAACTTTGGTGGGTGCGCCGGGACGCCTGGCTGCGATATCAAGGCGCCGAAGTTCGTTCAGAATAACTGGGGTGGAACTCTGGGCGGTCCAATCCTGAAGAACAAGCTCTTCTTCTTCGGCAGCACGCTCTGGAGCCACACCTATGAAGGCGGTCAGGTCCTTACTTCCCAGGGAAGTCTGTTTCCTGACCCGGCCGGCCTGCAAACTCTCCAGTCATCCTTTGCAAACAATCCCGCCGTTGCGGCGATAGCGGCGAACGGTCCTTACGCTTCTAAGGCTTTCCCCGCCACGCCGGTTCCAGGAACCTCCAGCACGGTGTCGGTGACCGACGGCACTACCGTCGCGAATGTCGAGGTTGCTCAATTTGAGCGTACCTTCCCTACCGCCATCTTCGACCAGGAGCACCTGGGCCGACTCGACTACCAGCTGGGTTCGAAAGACCGCCTCTATCTTCGCTACAATTATCAGAACAACCCGTACAATCCCGCCTTTTATTTGGTGAGCGCCGCCACGGCTGTCGCAGGTGGCTATCCGAACGTCTACGCCATCAGCCACGAAGTGGGCGGCGACTGGACCCACACCTTCACGCCCTCGATGGTGAACCAACTGCGCTACGCTTTCCAACAATCGAGCATCGGCTTCTATGGCGGCGCAATACCCACTTGCACCATCAGCGACCAGTCAACATGCACTTCGACGGTCGGAATGGGCGGGTCTTTTGCGAGTTATGGGTACGGAGCAAGCTTCCCTCAGGGCCGGTTCGTCAAGGTCAACCAAATTCAGGACAACGCCACCTGGTCGAAGGGACGCCACACGATCCTCTTCGGCGGTGAGTTCGATTATCAGGATTCGCCCTGGGGCTTTCTGCCGAACGACGAGGGCACATTCAATTTCGCTCCGAATGCAGCATCGAACGCCGCCAAACCCAACGGCATCCCGTTCAACTACCCTGCGAGCGGATGTGGCAGCGCCGGAGCCAATTGCGACAACGGCCTAACGGGATTTCTGGAGGGAATCGGCGAACTCAACCTCTCGGAGGGCAACCCAACCATCCCCTTCAAGGAAAAAGACGCAGATTTCTATTTCCAGGACAACTTCAAGTTGTCCAAGAGCCTTACGCTGAACCTGGGCCTCCGTTACGAGTTTTTCGGGCAGGCCATCAACTTTCTGCACAACGAGACCGTGGCTCGGCAAACCGGATCGAGCCCCTTCTGGAACACAAGCCTGGCGCTTTCGGCCACCACCATTCCATCCATCCCTTCGTTCTACAGGAACATCGAACCGCGCATCGGCTTTGCTTATGCCCCGTCGAATCTGCCCAAGCTGGTCGTTCACGGGGGATATTCGATCAACGCCGATCCTGAGTTCTATTTGGTCTTCGTGGACATGGCCACGGCGGCTCCAGCCGTCAACGCCGGCGCAGTCAGCTGCGACGGCGTAACTGTGACCTGCGTACCGAGCGGGGGTCTGACCGATGTTACGGTGCAAGCCGCAGACGACAAGTACATTCCCACTGGCGGCGATCCGCGTGTGCTGCCCACACAAACTGTTCCCTCCAATTTCCACAATCCTCAGGGTGAAACCTACAGCCTGGGCATCCAGTACCAGGTGGCCCCGGCTGCCGTGGCCACTGTTAGCTACGTTGGCAATCACACCTACGGCCAGTTCCAGGCCCTCAATACCAATTCCGATATTGCCGCTGTTCAGGCGTCCTTTCCCAGCTACGGTTCCGGACAAACGGCATGTACGACAGCTGGTGCTCCCGGAATCGGCCGGCCAAACTGCAACTATGATCAGGTGGAGACCTACGCCAACACGGCATTCTCCCTCTACAATGCCTTGCAGACATCGCTCACGGTACGGAACTTCAATGGCTTCACGGGCACGGCCAGCTACACCTGGAGCCGCGCTATTACCAACACCTCCGACTTTGCCGTTGGCGGCGCTGGCGGCCAGGCCTCGCCCTTCGCTCAAAATCCGCTCAATTCCAATTTGGGCGAGCGCGGCGTAGACGGCAATTCCTACCCAAATATCTGGGGCATTCAGTTGACCTACACCGAACCCTGGTTTAGGGACCAGCACGGGATCCTGGGACGCCTGCTTGGCGGCTACATGTTCAACGCCTTCTATCAGTACAACGGCGGCCAGGCATACAATCCAATCCAAAATAGCTACTCCGTGTCGTCGGCAAATGTGCTGTCCGATATCTCTGGAACAGCGGGCAACCCCGGGGGCATCACTACCGGAACGGCAGCGAATATTAACGCCACCCAGGCTGGGACCGGCTTCTGCGACATTGGCTTCGCTCAGGCATTTGGAGGCAATCCATGCCGTCCCGTCCTTTCGAACCCTAGCGCGCCGCTTGGCTCGGTTGGAATTAACCTGGGACCTGGTGGTTTTGTGGATTACGCCTCTGGCGCATCGATCAGCCCGTCCTCAGAGCACTGGCTGTGGAATAACCAGTACGAGGCCCTCGCGAAGGGCACACCCTTTCCCGGCGTTGGACGCAATATCCTGCGCGGCGACAGTTTCAACGACCTTGATATCTCGGCTGCCAAAACCGTCCACCTTACCGAGCGGTTCAGTATGCAGATGATGGTGAGCGCCTTCAACGTGCTGAACCGCGCCTACTATGGGACACCGGACATCAATGTGGAACATAGCTTGTTTGGCGGCTTTGAGAGCACCCAATTTGCGTTCGGCACTGCCCAAGGAAGCGGAGCCGGCGGCGGCTCTTACCCGCAGGGATTGGGCAACCGCAACGTGCAACTTACCGGCAAGATCATCTTCTAAGGGACCGGACCGCCGGGCGGCTGCGGTGATGCGGCCGCGATACGCCGGCGATGCGCCGCTGAGCTACTATGGGTGCTCAGTCTATGCTATTTACCCATCAAGGAGATGGACAGATGCCTGTGCTCATGATTGCTGAACAACCGAACCTCGACGAGGGGACCTATGCCTCGATGCTGGAGCAACTGATGCCGTTGCTGCGTTCGGCGAACGGCTTCATGTCCCGCGCCGGAGGTCCGAGTCCCGCTGGCGGGATGCGCATGATCGAGATCTGGGAGTCCGAGGCGGACAGCCAGAAGTTTTTCAACGAGAACCTGAAGCCGAATCTCCCGCCTGGAGTTGTACCTGACCTCACGTACTACGAGCTTCACGCCGCATTCACTCGATAGGCGTCCGCGCCGTCGCTATATCCTCCGCATCGCAGCGTGGATATGTTGCTTCAACATCAGCCGTGAACCAGCGATCGTGCGGCTCGCGCAAAAATGGTAACTAAACTAAGTCTGCTTTTCAAAAGGAGATTCGGCCCGCTTTCAATTATGTATACGCGCACTGGTCGGTTTCGGACAGAGGATTTCAATTTTGGACAAGAGCGAGCTCGATGAGTGTGGCTGATCATCATAATGAGCCACCTCAATCAACGCTCGGTAATTCAAGTTCTCAACGAAAGGAAACAATTATGACGACTGAAAGTGGCAAAGCTGCTAACGATGCTCAGATCCGCGCGCTAATCGATGATCGGACAAAGGCAGTTCGCGCTAAAGACAGTGACAGGGCTACGTCTGGCATCGCTCCAGACATCTTGACGTTTGATGTCGTAAACCCACTACAGCATATTGGATCGGATGCGTCTAGAAAGCGCGCGGAGGAGTCGTTCTCTTCATTCCGAGGCCCGATCGGTTACGAGGTTCGGGATCTGGACATTACTGCGGGCGACGACGTGGCCTTCGCTCACGGCCTCTGCCACGTCAGCGCGACGAAGACAGACGGGGGACAGCTCGATATGTGGTGGCGCACGACCGTTTGCTTCCGCAAGATCGATGAGAAGTGGATGGTAACGCACGAGCATAACTCGGTGCCCTTCGACCCGAAGAGCGGCAAAGCGTCGCTTGATTTGAAGCCGTAGGAGTTAGCGAATTCTTGGAGTGACAACGATGAAATATTTGTGTCTGGCGTATGGGGACGAGAAGGACTGGAACGTACTGACGAAGAAGGAACAAGGCGAGCTGCTCGCGCAGGACGAGGTCCTGCGGAAGAGGGGAGCTCTCATGGCGGCAGTTCAGACGACGGTGACTACCGTTCGCGCCTGGGACGGCAAGCCGACTACCACCGATGGCGCCTTCGCCGATTCCAAAGCACCGCTTGCCGGATTTTCCATCATTGAAGCCGCTGACCTGGACGAGGTAATCCGGCTTGTCGCGGGGACGCCGTGCGCCCGCACGAAGGGAGCGATCGAAATAAGGCCAATCATTGCGATCAACGATGCCGGACTCCTTCGTTAACTAGGCCGCCGCAAATAGGATCATTTACCGATGCCCGTGAATGGGATGAATTCGTAGAAAAGGCTTCCCTCAGGGCTAAAGCCCAACTCGTTTTGGGCCGTTTGCGGCACGACTGAAGTCGTGCCCTTTCAAGACATAAACGACCATCTGTGTGGCGGATACCAGTAGCACAAACCTGTTTCCGGATCATGTTCGACGCACCTGTAGCACCAGCCTTCCATGGAACAAAAATGCCACAAAATAAGCATCTATATTGATCTCGATTGGTACCGAAAATGCTACCTCAAACGTGAATAGCATGGAGGCTCTTATGGGGATATTGATTCAGGACTTGCAGTCTGGATTGCGTCAGCTATCGAAATCACCCGGATTCACACTTGTCGCGCTGTGCACTCTTGCTCTTGGGATCGGGGCTAACACCGCAATCTACAGCGTCATCCACGGCGCGCTACGCCTGCCCTATCCCGACGCGAACCGCATGGTGGCAATTCAGAACGTATATCCCCAAGGCTCTTACTTCGCGAACTCATGGCCAGACTTTCAGCAGTGGCACAGCCAAGCAAAGAGCTTTACTCAGATCGCCGCCACCTTCACGGTGCGCTCCACGTGGACCGGCGGTTCTGAGCCTCAACTGCTGAATGTCGGGCTCGTGAGTGAAGGGTATTTCGGCATCTTTGGAATGTACCCCATTCTTGGCCGCGGGTTTCTGCCATATGACCACCGTAAGGGCGCTGTGCCAAGCTGCATTTTGGACACGGAATTTTGGCATAATCAACTCGGCGGAGACTCCTCGGTTCTGGGCAAGCCGCTCAATCTCAACGGCGCCAGTTGTACGATCACTGGTGTCATGCCGAAGATGGTTCCGGAAGGGTTTCACCCGGTGCAAGTGTGGATGCCGCTGGAAATCCGCCCTCCCTATATCGAACACGGCACAAATTACCTCTATACCGTGGGCTTGCTGCGGCCAGAAATTCAGCAATCTGCAGGCCTGGCCGAACTGCGCAGCATTCAGGCGCAGATCGACAAGCAATTTCCTGAAAATAAGCATGGCATTGATATCCAGCCCCTTTCTCAGGCCGTCTTCGGAGATTTGCGCGCAATCATGAATATCCTGCTTGCGGCCGTGGCATTCATCCTGCTCATCGCGTGTGTCAATCTCGCCAATATGTTGCTGGCTCGCTGTGCCGATCGAGAGCGCGAATTCGCGATCAGATGCGCCCTGGGTGCAACCCGGCGCCGGATGATCAGGCAGACGCTCACGGAGAGTCTATTGCTCTCGTTTGCGGGCGCGGGAACCGGACTGGCTCTGGCATTAGCCCTCATTCATATCCCGATCGCCGCATGGCCAAAGCGCTTCCAGCCGCCTTCGAGCGTCCACCTCGATGGTTCCGTGCTTGGGTTCAGCCTGCTGCTTGCGATTTCCACCGGATTGGTATTCGGCATGATTCCTGCATTGCAATTCCTGCGCCCAAAAGAAACCTCCACGCTACAGCCCGGACGCACGGTAACTGCGTCGCGCGAACACAAATTCACCCGTTCTGCACTCGTCGTCGCCGAGATCGCGCTGTCCATGCTGCTCGTCGCCGGCTCCTTGAACATGGTTTTCTATTTCCTACGTCTTACGCGCGTAGACCCCGGTGTCAATCCTCAAAATGTGCTTTCCATGAACATTTCGCTCTCGCCGGCCCGGTATTCAGACCCGTCTGAAATGTGGCGCTTCTACGACACACTTCTAGATAAGCTCGCCGTAATGCCAGGAGTTCTTCACGTCGCAGGGTCAATCGATACGCCATATACCGGGGCGAATTCGAATGGGGATTTTAGCTACGAAAGTCAAGCGAGTGGAGCGACAAACCGCAATCTTTTTGCAGATTTTCATTCGGTCACTCCGGGTTACTTCGCAACCGTGCAGACGCCTATTCTCGAAGGCCGTGACTTCACCGCGGGGGACAAACCGGGCTCACCCAAAGTGGCCATTATCAATCTTGACATGGCGCAGAAACTATGGCCGGGCCAAAGCGCGATTGGCAAGCACATCCACTGCTGCTCCGAAAAGGGAGACTATGTCGTTGTCGGAGTGGCAAGGGATGTTCGCTTTGCGGGTCCGGCTGCCCCTGCTGGGTTCGAAATCTACACCAGTGTGCAGCAGGATCCGCCTCCGGCATTGTCTTTCCTGGTCAAAACCGCCGGCGATCCGCTGGGCTTGTCCCTAACAGCGAGGCGCGCAGTCGTTTCGTTAGATCCCGAGCAGGCGGTCTCGAACTTGACCTCACTGGAAGCACTTTCGGATGCCTCGATTGCCGGGCAGCGAACCTCGACGATGGTCAGTACCATTCTCGGCTGCCTGGCTCTGCTGCTTGCCTGCATCGGCGTCTACGGCGTAATGGCCTACTCCGTGAGCCAGCGCAAACGGGAGTTCGGCATTCGCATGGCGATGGGAGCGAGTCGAGGCAGCATCCTCAAGCTTCTATTTACTGGTGCGCTGCGGCTCATCGGGGCGGGAATTATTCTCGGTGTGGTGTTGGTATTCGGGTTGCGCGCGTGGATCGAGTCTCTTATTGGTGCAAGCGGAACTGATCCCGGCGCGTTGCTTGCCGCCGGATTCCTACTGTGCACTGTTGCTCTGTTAGCAACGGTCATTCCGGTTCGCCGAGCAATGCGCGTAGATCCTATGCATGCGCTAAGAACTGAATAGAATTGCACAAACCGAATCAGAGATTGCCTTTGAGTTCAATTTGAAAATCGCAGACAAAGCAGTCCATCCCTATTCCGATGTATGACAAGAAAATCCGCCAGGCACCGATGAGTTTTAGCCACCACGCCGGTTTTACACAGTAGAGAGGTAAGATCGGGCAGGCCATGGTCAGCCCCAAAAGGAGAACATCATGAACATCGCACAGAAAACAGTCTTGATTACGGGCGCCAATCGCGGCATCGGCCGTGCACTCGTCCAGGAAGCCCTCCGGCGCGGAGCAAATAGGGTGTACGCAGGAACTCGCGGAACGCTCGACATCGCCGACGAGCGTGTAACGCCGCTGATGCTCGACGTGACTGACGCTGAGCAGATCGAACAGGCAGTCCGCCAAGTCGGCAGCCTCGACGTCCTCATCAACAACTCCGGAATCGCTCCCTATGACGATCTGAGTGACCCGGCCGTCATCGAGCAAACCCTCGCCGTAAATTTCTTTGGCATGTACAAGGTTTCGCGGGCGTTCCTGCCGATGCTGAAGCGCTCCAGAGGAGCCCTTGTAAATAACCTGTCCCTGATGGCGCTCGCTCCGTTGCCGCTTACGCCCAGCTACGCGATTTCGAAGGCGGCCGCGTTGAGCATGACGCAGTCGCTGAGGGCGCTGCTGGCAAGTGAGAGAGTCACAGTCCACGGCGTCTTCCTGGGCCCCGTCGACACCGATATGACTCGCGGCTTCGAGATCCCGAAGGCTTCGCCTGAGTCCGTGGCGCAGGGAATCTTCGACGGTCTGGAAAACAAGGAAGAGGACATCTTCCCCGATCCAGCATCGCAATCAATCGCCGAAGGTTGGCGCACCGGCGTAGCCAAGGAGTTCGAGCGCCAGTATTCAGGCTTTGTGCCGCAGAGCGTGGCGGCACTCTAGGTGCGCCGTGCACCACTCAATACTCACAGTCAACAAAAAGAGGGGATGGAGGAACGAATCATGAAGAAAGATGGTTTCACAACGTCATTCACGGTTGACCAATCTCCCGATGAAGTTTTCAAGGCTATCAACAACGTTCGCGGCTGGTGGTCTGGAGAAGTCAACGGCGATGCCGACAGGTCTGGCGCCGAATTCACATACCGCTACCAGAAAATGCACAAGTCCACACAACAAGTGACGGAATTCGTTCCCGGCAAGAAGGTTGTGTGGCATGTTACGGACGCCGAACTGACCTTTGTCAAAGACAAGACCGAATGGATCGGCACTGACATTGTCTTTGAGATCGCCAGAAAGGGCGGCAAGACCGAGCTCCGCTTTAGGCATGTGGGCCTGGTTCCTGCATTCGAGTGCTACGGCGGCTGCTCGGGCGCATGGGGAGCGCTCGTCGACGGCAATCTGCGCAATCTGATCACAACAGGCAAAAATCAGCCTGACGCATTCGCATAAGCCAGCAAAGAGACTACTCACGCGCGCATGCGCCGGCGTAATGTAATCACTCAACCGAATCTTCAAAACCCGAATCGTCAATACAAGGGAGGAACCATGTCGAATCAGAATTACACCGCAACCATTTCGGTCGACCAATCGCCGAAAGAAGCATTTGAGGCCATCCGGAACGTGCGCGGATGGTGGTCGGAAGAGATCGAAGGCGGCACCGCCAAAGTCGGCGACGAGTTCAGGTACCACTATCAGAACCTCCACACATGCACCATGAAGCTCGTGGAGCTCGTGCCCGACAAGCGTGTCGCCTGGCTCGTCACTGACAACTACTTCAACTTCACCGAGGACAAGACCGAGTGGAAGGGAACCAAAGTTGTTTTCGATATCTCCAGGAAAGGCGATCAAACGGAGATTCACTTCACGCACGAGGGCTTGGTCCCCGCCTACGAGTGCTACAACGTCTGCTCCGATGCCTGGGGCTCCTACATCCGCGGCAGTTTGAAGAGCCTGATCGCGACCGGCAAGGGTTCCCCCAACCAGAAAGAAAGTGTGGAAATGGTTTAGAGCGTGCCGGCGGAACCTGTTATCGAGCATCAAACGGAAAATGAAGGACACCCAAAAGTAGGAGACAAAAATCAATGATCTGCCCAGTATGCATCGCAAGCACAGCAGCTTTGGTCGCCGGAGCCGGATCCTCGGGAGGAGTTCTGGCGGTGTGCATCGGCAAATTCACAAAGTTCTTCAGAGCGAATCGTTTCGGTCTGTTTCAGAAAAAAAAGG
>Ga0182024_10012020_pt1 | contig 17218 bp, 19 predicted proteins | sample P32metaG_FD_120480 | JGI IMG/M metagenome (GOLD analysis project Ga0182024, IMG submission 120480) | Permafrost microbial communities from Stordalen Mire, Sweden - P3-2 metaG (Illumina Assembly) | ecosystem: Environmental > Terrestrial > Soil > Wetlands > Permafrost | place: Sweden: Stordalen...
ATTCGTTCTGGTCCGATCAGTATGACCACAAGCTGGAGTACGTCGGCCACGCCACGACCTGGGATGAGTTCGTGATCCGCGGGAGCCTGGACGAGGGAAAGCTGATCGGGTTCTACCTGACCGGCGCGCTGGTCCGGGCTGCCGTCGGGCTCGACCGCGGGGGCGACCCGGAGCTGGACCGCGACTCGGAGATGGCGGCCTGCGCCCGCCTGGTAGCCCGCCGGGCCCGGCCTGCCCGCGCCCTGCTCGCCGACGATCAGGCGGACTTGTGGTCGCTGGGGAACGAGGCGTAACTGCGGTCTACTCCGGCCGGACGTTGGAGAAGAGGGGGATGTTCGCTCCGCTGGCCGGGGCAAGCGGGCTGTCCAGCAGCGCGACGATCAGGTTCGCGACGTCAGCGGGGGTCAGGCCGGGACGCAGGTCGGGATTGGCCCGGCGCAGCATCTCGGTGTCGACCGCACCCGGGCTCACGCAGATGGCGCTGATGCCGTGCGGCTTGCCCTCGACCGCGATCGCCTCGGTGAGCCCGATAACGCCGTACTTCGAGACGTTGTACGCGGCCAGTCCTGGAAACTTCTCGGTCGCGTAGACGCCGGAGAGCGAGCCGATGGTGACGATCCGGCCTTCGCCTCCAGGGCGCATGGCGGTGAACGCCGCGCGACAGCACAGGAAAGAGCCGGTCAGGTTCACCCGCAGCGTCTCGTCCCAGCTCTCCGGCGTGATCTCGGCGAACGGTGCCACCGCCAGCACGGCGGCCGCGCACACCAGAGCGGTGACTGTGCCCACCTCCGCAGCAGCGGCGAAGAGGCGCTCGACGTCTTCGACGTCGCTGACGTCCGCGGGCGCCGAGGTGGCGTCGCCGCCCGTGTCGCGGATGTGCCCGGCGACGACGGCGAGAGCCTCGCGATCACGGGCCGCGAGCACGACATGCGCACCTGCTGCGGCCACGGCCTCGGCGGCGGCCGCTCCGATCCCCCGGCTTGCGCCCGTGACCACCGCCACCCGCCCGGCCAGCCAGTGCCGCCGGTCACCCGCTGACTGCGGTTCCTGCACCTGGGCTGACCACCCGCCGGTAGAGCTGCTCATGAGCGTCCAGACTCCGTTCCAGGTCGAGATGGCGCTCGGCGTGGCCGCGGCAGGCCGAGCGCGAGATACCGGTCACCCTCCGTACGCTATCCGCGGCGGCCCGTAGGTCGTCAGGCGCGACCAGGAAGCCGGTCACCCCATCCGCGATCATCTCGCCGAGGCCGCCGCGGCGGAACGCGACTACCGGAGTCCCGCAGGCTTGCGCCTCGGCGGCGGCCATGCCGAATGGCTCGTCCCATCGCGCTGGGCACAGAACCACTGCCGCGCGGGCCATCGCCGTCCACAGGGACGGTCTGGTTACTCCCGGGTGAACACTGACGCCGGGCAGGTCACGCCGCCTGCCGATCTGCTCGCGGGCGTAGTCCGCGTCATAGGCGTCGCCGTACACGTCGATCTGCATCCCGGCAAGCTGGGCGATGTCGATGGCCTCAGCGGCTCCCTTCTCGGGACTCAGCCTGCCCGCGAAGACAGCGCCGCCACCGGCAGCAGACGACCAGGGTATGAGGCGCGTCGGTACGTACGGCGGCAGTATCGCGTCCACCCGGGCGACCTGGCTCCAGGCGCTCGCCTGGAATGCGGACACGCCAGCCACGACCGGCGGCTGGCCGCCGCTAGCCGCGTCGCGGAGCGCGGCCGCGATGGCCAGCTCTGGCGGCAGGTGCAGAGTATGGACCACGGGAACGTTCACCGAGCCGGCCAGCGCGATGGCCGGGGCGTCGAAGGCGTGGTTGTGGACGACGTCGTAGCGGGTTTGCCGGACCCTGGAGTAAACGCGGGCGAAGGCGCGCGTGGCCGCGTCCTGATCTCGGGGCGCCGGGCCAGCGGCGCGGTAGAGCGTAGCCAGCAGGGACATGGGATCGACCCCCGTGTCGATCACCGTGACACCTGGTACCCACGATCCGGTGGCCGCGTAGACATGGACCTCATGGGCCCGGCCGACCAGGCCGCGGGCAAGGTCGGAGACAAAGGCCTGCGAGCCGCCGCCCTGCGGCTCGCGGATGGCCGACACAAGCGGGGCGACGATCGCGATCTTCATCGCGCAATTACCTTGAACGCGAGGTCGCGTGGCGGATTGATTCCCAGTACGTCATAGGGGACTCGCGAGCTGCCCCGGCGGCGGACCTCGCCGATCGCATCGGGATAGAAGATCTCTGCCAGCTCAACCGCTTCGCGGTGGCTCGCGAAGTCGACCGACATCGGCCCGGCGAAGCTCGCGTACTGGTAGCCGTGGGCGGCAAGCCAGCCGATGTTGTTCGGCCAGACAATGGCGACGCAGCCGCCCGGCCGGCAGGCCCGCTCCATCTCAGCCAGGCCGGCTTCGCCGCCGTGGCCCGCGGAGGGCGTGACGACCGAGCAAGCGATGACCAGGTCGGCATGGCTGCTGGGGACGGGCAGGTCGTCGAAAAACCCTCGGGCCACCCGCACACGGTCTCCATAGCCAGCCTCGGCGAGCTTGCGCCCGAGAATCTGCCGGAACGGTGCCACGGGCTCGATTGCCACGATCTCTCGCCCGCGGTCGAGGAGTTCCAGCGTCAGCCTTCCTGTGCCCGCGCCCACCTCAACGATCCGGTCCGCGCTGCGGGGCAGCCAGCCGAGGACACCTGGATGGAGGTGCTCCGCGGTGGCCAGCCGGTCATAGAGATCAGGTTCCAGCCGGTACAGCAGCTCCCAGGCCAAGGTGACGTCGGCTTGCGGATCGCCACCACCCTCGGGCACGAAGCGGCTTGCCTCCTCGCGGGTGAGCACCGCAAGGTCGGCAGCTGTGTAGCGCCTGCGCAAGTCCCGTCCGAGGCGCGCCGCGCCCTCAGACGTGATCACCGACCTCGGCCCAGTTCTTGTCAGTCTCCGAAACGCGGACTGACCGCAGCAGACCCTCAGGTAGCTCGGGCCGCAGCCGTTCCCAGAAGGCCACTGCGAGATTTTCGGCCGTTGGGATGCGCCCCTCCAGCCACGGCACATCGGTATTCAGATTGCGATGATCAACATCCTGGATGACCTGCCGGCACATGACGTCCGAAAGCTGTTTCAGATCCCAGACATAACCGCTGGCGTCATCGATCTTGCCTGACACGACGACGTCCAGGACATAGTTGTGCCCATGCAGATTCACGCATTTCCCGAACAGGCGCCGGTTCTCATCATCTGACAGGCCGGGATCACGCAGCTGGTGCGCGGCATTAAACGATTCGCGGCGGCTGACCAGCACGGTCAGCTTGCTGGTCATGGCCTGCAGCCGCCAGCAGCAGTGCCTACCCTGGGATGTCCCTGATGAGCCATATCATGCCTCCCAAGCTCTTTCGCTCAGCTCGCCGGCAGCCCGACGATGCCAGTCACGGTCCTGTCGAGCATCGAGCAGGGTCGCCGACCCTCCGCGACGCTTACCGGGCAGCCTCTCCCACTGCCTGGCTCCGCTGCCAGGACAGTCTACGTTCCGCCCGTTATGCGCAGCTGGCGAGCCGCGAGCACCACCGCTCCCGAGCCCGGCGCGGCGTTAGAATGACAGTCTCCCGGTGGCTGGGCAAGCGCGGTCGCCCCGACCAGTTCCCGCAGCTGCCGCCCGAACCCCGCGGCAGCCATGGTTGATCCGTCTCCTGGAGGCAGTAACCCATGTCCACGCCCGCCGATCCATCGTCGAGCCACCGGGCCATCGGAAACCTGATCACCACCTACGCCGAGCTAGTGGACGACGGCGACTTCGCTGGGCTCGGCGCCCTGCTCGCTGACGCCACCTTCACGGGCGGAGGCGCGCCGGTTGGCGGCCAAAACGGCATCGAGAAGATGTTCCAGGACACGGTGATCGTCTACGACGACGGCACGCCGCGCACCAAGCATGTCACCACCAACGTCGCCATCGAGGTCGATGAGGAGGCAGGCACGGCGGTCTCGCGTTCATACTTCACCGTGCTACAGGCGCTGCCCGACCTGGCCCTGCAACCCATCGCCAGCGGTCGGTACCAGGATCGCTTCCAGCGCCGCGACAGGGTGTGGTGCTTCGTTGAGCGGCGAGTCCGCGTTGATCTTGTCGGCGACGTCAGCCGCCATCTTCGCCACACAAGGCAGGCCTGAGCACAGCCTGCTGACTCGGTCGGCGCTCAACGGCCAAGGGGACGCCCGCCAACGCACACCACGCAAGGTGTGCAGATGGGTGATCGCGCCGGCAGCCTTGGCATACTTCGCACACAGAGACCAGCGGCGGGCATCCTGGCTATTGCATGTCATTGGGATCGTCAGTTACGCATGAGCGCGGCCAGGACTGTCTCCCCTCCTCACCTTTCCGCCCGCTGGCGCCCCCGGCTGGCAATAGGCCCGAACCGCAACGAGCTCGCCGAGATCGTCAGCGCTGCCTTGCAGGCAACCGGCACCAGCCACGGTTAGCTGACTTGACTCTTTCATTGCCTTATCTTTGCGCGTAAAAATGGTCTTAGGGACGATTGCGGCGGTGTGGCAGGCCCACGGCGTGACCCGAGCAGAGCCTGCCAGGCTGCGCACGGGAGAGGCTGGCCATGGTGAGCATTGGGTCCCCTAGCACGCCCGTCATCTCGCCATCCGTCCGGTCGAAGAACGGCATGGGCACAGCGGCCCTTGTCCTTGGCGTCGCCAGCCTGGTCGCCGCATTGTCGTTCGTGCTGCTTCCGCTGGGCCTGCTGGGCGGCATCGCCGCGATCGCCATCGGCGTCGCCGCTCTCACCCGCGGGCGGCCCGGAGGCACGGCGAACCCCGGGCAGGCCGCAGCCGGGCTCGTATGCGGCATTCTGGCGCTGGCCGTCAGTATCGCGTTCTCCGTGCGGGTGGGCACTTTCGTGGCGGGTAACACGAGCGTTTTCACCAGCTTCAGCCACTGCATCACCAAGGCGGGTAACCACAGCGAAGTAGCAAACTGCATCGCCCGTTTCGCCAAGAGTGTCCGTTAACCGCTGCCTGGGGCCGTCGATAAGTAGTCGCGGTCAGCGTGGCGATCGCAGGAACTTCAGGGCTGTCTCGGTGAACGCTTCCGGGTCGGCGGCGTGGATCAGGTGGCCGGCCGGGATGGTCTCACTTCGGGCGCCTGGGATCCGCCCGGCGAGCTCGGCGACCCGGTCCTGCGGAATGGGGCTTTGCGGACCTCCGGCAATGACAAGAGCCGGCGCGGTGATCCGGCTGAGCCGGTCCAGCCAGGCCGGGTCGGGATCGTCAATCTGCCTCCTGATGGCCAGCACCATCTCCCAGTCATACGGCAGTTCCCCGTCCGGCCTGGCGGGCATGTCCCGCTGCTGGGGAAGCAGCGCAGCGACGTCCTCCAGGACCAGCCGGCCCACTCGCTCCGGCTGATCCCCGGCGACGAGGCAGGGCAGGCCGCGGCCGTCCGCAGTGAGCAGCGCTCAGGCATGATGCTGGAGTGGTCACGCTCGCTGCCAGCTTCCGGGCGCCGTTCCCGAGGTACTGGCTGTCAAAGTTCCTCGCTGACTTCGGCGACGGTGTCCGGCTCGCGGCGTTTCCGCTGCTCGCCGCCCAGCTCACCCGATCACCCGCCGCGGTAGCGGCCGTTACCGCCGTGCAGGGCCTGCCCTGGCTGCTGTTCGGGGCGGGCGCGGGCGTCATCGTCGACCGCAGCGACAGTCGCCGGCTGATGATCACCGTGGACATCATCCGGGCCGTCATCATCGCGGCCCTGGCGGTGGCGATCCTCGCGCACAGCGCCGGCCTGGCACTGATCTACGTCACCGCGTTCGTGACGGGGACCGGCTCGGCGCTGCGCGACACCGCCGCGACGACATCCGTGCCGCGCCTGGTCGAGCCCGAATACCTGGAGCAGGCCAACGGCCGGCTGATCGCCGGCCAGATCGTGGGCAGCGAACTGGCCGGCCCGGCGGCCGGCGGCTGGCTGTTCGGCCTCGCCGCCGTGCTGCCGTTCGCGGTGAACGCGGGCACGCTGGGGATTGCCGTGCTGCTGCTGCTGACGCTGCCGAGCGTGTTCCGGCCCGCGCCGAGAGACCCGGACGGACGGGGCCTGGCGCCGATGCGGCGTGATCTGCGGGAAGGCTTCGCGTGGCTGTGGCAGCACGCCGACATCAGGGACGTCACGCTCGCCGCCGGTGTGGTCAGCGCTATGGACGCGGCCTGGTTCGCCGTGCTCGTTCTTTATGTTATTCAGATCCTGCACCAGCGGCCTGGCGCCTATGGCCTGCTGCTGGCCATCGGGGCGCTCGGCGGGATCGTGACGGGTGGCCTCGGCGCTCGCGTCTCCGGCCGGCTGGGACCCCAGCGGTCCCTGCTGCTGGCCGGGATCGTCATGGCGGCCACCCAGGCCGGGCTCGGCCTGACCTCCGATGTGGCCGTCGCGGCCGCGATGCTCTTCGCCAGCAGCGCGGCGTGGGCCTTGTTCAACCTGACGGCAGTCACCATGCGGCAGCGCCGGGTGCCGGCCGAGCTGCTCGGCCGGGTCAGCAGCCTCTATGGCACCGTCACGCGCGGCACCGAGGCACTGGGCGCGATCTGCGGCGGCCTGCTGGCCGCCGCCGCCGGAATCCGCGCCCCCATGCTGGCCGGCGCCGTACCACTGCTCGCCGCCACGGTCCTGCTCGCCTGGCGGCACCGGGCCCGTCCCGGCACCGCAGGCGGCAAGTCAGTCAGCTGAAGCTGCCATGCCCGTCACCGGCGAAGCCGGGTAGTACGAGCCGATGATGTCGGCGGCCGTCGGCACCGGCTGGGTGGCGACCCGGGCGGCCGAGTCCCGGCCGAACTCCCGGAACGCCGCCAGCTCCGGCAGCGGGTTGGACCCGTCCGGCGTGTCCGCGGACGACACGTGCACGAACGACACCTCGTCGTCGAGGCGCACGACCTTGTACTCGACGTTGCCCGGCTGCTCCGCGCGGAGCTGGTCGAACACCGCCTCGATCAGGCGCACGTGCTCGGCGACGGCCTCGGGCCGCACCTGGTAGCTGACGACGACGCTGGTGATCATGCTGCACTCCCCTGCGGCTGGGCGCCGCCCTGGCCTTGAGCCTAAATGCGCGCCGGACACCGCTCTCGAATGCCCGGATAGCCGGGCGGGTATCTAGTAAGTAGCATCTTGCTATGGGCGACGGTAACAGCACTTAGTAGCATGATGCAATGCACAGGACCAACCTTGCCGCGCTGCCCTGCTCGCTGGCCCGCACGCTGGAGATCGTCGGCGAGTGGTGGGCGCTGCTGGTACTCAGGGACATCTGCTTCGGCTGGAACCGGTTCGACGAGATCCACGATCATCTCGGCATCGCCCGCAACATCCTGAAGGCCCGGCTGGACACGCTCACCGAAAGCGGCATGGTCGTCCGCCGCCGCTACCAGCAGCACCCGGACCGGTACGAGTACCTGCCCACCGGCAAGGCAGCGGACTTCGTGCCGGCCCTGCTGGCGCTGGTCGCCTGGGGCGACCGCTGGACCGCCCCGGACGGCCCCCCGATCCTGTTCTCGCACCGGGCCTGCGGCCACGACACGGTCGCGACGGTGGTCTGCTCGGCCTGCTCGAAGCCGCTGGCACGCGACGACATCGACTTCCGCCCCGGTCCCGGAATGCCCGTCCCGGTACTTGTCGCGGAACCTCGGCACAGCCCCTGAGCGCAACGGCCATCGCGCCGATGGCCGGCCGTGGCACAAGTGGATGTACCGCCGCCTCACCGCCTGAGCCGGGGACTCCCCCCGCGGTGACCGCGCGCCAGCCGGACAACCAGAATTTGGCCGCCGTTCACAATCCGGACATATCTATCCGAGATGCTCATCAGCGCGGCCGTTCACATCCGGAATGGCGCGGGAAGAGGAGATGACTGATGGACAGCCTCGGTGCGGTCGGCCCTGTCATGCCCGGCGCGGTCATGTCATGAGCCCGGGCCACCAGGCCACCGCCAGTGCCAGGTCCGGCACCCCGGACGGGATCAGGGAGGTCCGCCCCACCGGGCTGGCCCGGCTGCGTGATCCCCGGTTCCTGCTGTCGTCGGCCAGGCGGGCAGGGCGCTCATCCCTGCTGCTCGCCCGGATGCCAGCAGCCGGAGCGGGGATGCTGCCCGGCTTCCTGATCGTCGGCGGGCAGCGGTGCGGCACCACGTCGATGACGCGTGCCCTCAGCGAGCACCCGGCGGTGTTTGCCGCGTTGCGCCGGGAAGTGCACTACTTCGACGGGGCATACGATCGCGGGCTTGGCTGGTACAAGAGCCACTTCCCGCTCCGGGCGTCCGCCCGGCTGGCCACCCGGGCGGCAGGGACGGCCCCGGTGGCCTTCGAGTCGAGCCCTTACTACATGTTCCACCCGCTGGCCGCGGAGCGGATCTCCCGTGACCTGCCGGGGGTGAAACTGCTCGTGCTCCTGCGCGACCCCGTGGAGCGGGCCTACTCCGCGCATGCGCACGAGACATACCTCGGTTACGAGACAGAATCATTTGAACGAGCACTGGAACTCGAATCCTCCCGCCTCGAAGGTGAGGCCGAACGGATCGCGGCCGACCCGGCCTACAACAGCCGGAGTCACCAGCATCACGCCTACCGCGCCCGCGGGGAGTACGCCGGGCAACTGGAGCGGCTGGAGCGGATCTTCGGCCGCGAGCGGATCCACGTCGTCGACAGCGATGCCTTCTTCACCGACCCCGGGCCCGTCTATGACGGCGTGCTGGAATTCCTCGGGCTGCCCCGCAGCTTCCATCCCGTCTTCAAGCGCCATAACTCCCGCTCGCGCGCGCCGATGACCCGGGAAATGCGGGCCGCCCTGGAGGAGCACTACCGCCCGCACGACGAGCGCCTCGCCAGCTGGCTCGGCCACGAGCCGGGCTGGCGCGCGTAGAGCCGCGGCGTTGCGGAGTTCCTGGCCGAGGGCAGGGGCAGCCGCGGCGACGACTCGATGATCGGGCGGGAGATCCGCGAGCACGCCAAGTGATCGAGGCCAATGGCGGCATCCCGGAGGACAAGCGCGGCAATAAGCTCCGTTACTGGGCACTGACATCTGCTCGACAATGAAAGAAACGGAAAAAATCCAAATGTTCAAGCGCATAGCCACCCTCCTTCGGAGGCGGAGATCGCTACCTACGACGGGCACGGAAGCTGTTTCACCTCGTGGTGGGCGCATCACCGGGTCAAGATGACCAGTGACGGCCGTTCTGACCAGGCGGTTGAGGCTGGCCCGCATCACCTGTCGAACCACGGGTGCGACTTCAGCGTCTACCTGGAGCCGTAAACGGGCGAGGGAGCCGGCCGCCGCTGAGCGCGATCCGGGCAGATCTATACGTAAACCCCGCAGGCGGGCAGAACGTCTACCAGTTTGTGATGGTCACGACTGCTTGACAGACATTGTCTGTGCAGGTCTATCGTTGCCGGTATCGCACCAGAAAGGAACAGTATTTTTATGAAACGGTTTTTCACGCTTGCCACGGTGGTGGCTACGACCGGCATGCTCTTTGTGGGCGGCCTTGCGGGGGCGGCCGGCGCCAGCGCCAGCGTAGCCGCCACTCACCCGCAGCCCGGCGGGACGATCATCAGGACTCCCGGTAACTCCGGGCTGCCCACGATCAGCGAGAACTGGTCGGGTTACGCAGCGACGTCCTCGAAGAAGTTCAACAATGTCCAGGCGCAGTTCGCGCAGCCGAAGCTCAGCTGCCCGGGCAAGGCCAACCAGTGGACGTCAAACTGGGTCGGCCTGGACGGCTTCACCACCGGCACGGTGGAGCAGACCGGCACCTTCGCTTTCTGCGGCGGCAAGACGCACACCACCCCGCAGTACGAGGCCTGGTACGAGATGTTCCCGGCGGGCTCGATCGGCGTGTTCAGCGTGAAGCCCGGCGACGTCATCGACACGGCGGTCCACTACACCGGCGGCAAGTTCCACATCAGCATCGGCGATGTCAACAGCGGCAAGCACTTCTCGATCGCGAAGAGCTGCGCCACGTGCGCGCGTGCGTCGGCGGAGTGGATCATTGAGCGGCCTGCGCTGTGCAACAACACGTTCACCAAGTGCTTCCTGACTGCGCTGGCTGACTTCCACACCACCGTCATGGGCCAGGCCAAGGCACAGGTCGCCGGCGGCAAGCTCCATGGCCTCGGCGGATTCAACAACGTCCCGATCTTCATGGTCGACCCGCTGAAGACCGGCGGTTTCATCTCACTCGACCAGGTCAGTGCGCTGAGCGGTCCCGCGTTCGCGGCGCAGTGGATCCGGTCGGGCGGAATCACCCCGATCACGCTCGGCCCGAGGCGCTAACCCCGGCGAGCATGACCTGACAAGTAACCTGCAATGCGCGTGCCTGCCCCGGCTGACTCAGCCGGGGCAGGCACGACGCGTATGAGCCCGCCCGACGGCTTCACCCTCCATCCGCGGTCGAGCCCGTTCCTGGACCTGATCGGGCCGCTCTACTCGCGCGGTACCGGGGCCGGCCTGCAACTCGCGCTGCGGGCGGACCGGCGCCATACCAACGGCAGCGGTTTCGTGCACGGCGGCATCCTCGCGACGCTCGCCGATCTTGCCCTTGGCTACGCCATGGCCGGCACCGAGGACCCGCCGCTGGCCCTGACCACGGCGTCCCTGACGATCGATTTCGCCGGGAGTGCCACCCCGGGTGATCTGCTCACCACCACCGTCGATATCCAGCGGATCGGCACCCGGATGGCCTTCGCCAACTGCTACCTGCACGTCGCGGATCGGCGGATCGCCCGGGCCAGCGGCATTTACGCATCCGGGCGCGCAGCGAGAAGTGGCGGCAGAACGCCCCGTTAGCATGGCCATCATGAGCGACTACGAGCTGGCCCATGCGTACGAGACGATCAACCTCTACCGCCGGGACGGCGCCGCGAAACTTGAGCTCAACCGTCCCGACAGCCTGAACGCATGGGACAGGCAGCTCGGGCTCGATCTGCTCGCCGTCATCAGGGCCGTCGGCGCCGATCCGGCCGTCCGGGCAGTGACGATCACCGGCGCGGGACGCGCGTTCTCCAGTGGCGCGGACCTCAAGGCTGGCCTCGACCGGACACCGGCCGGCAACCCGGACCTGTACAGCGTGCTGACCGAGCGGTACCACCCGATCATCGTCGGGATCCGCGAGATGCCCAAGCCGGTGATAGCCGCGGTGAACGGCGGTGCCATCGGGATCGGCCTGTCGCTGGCCCTCGCCTGCGACCTGGTGGTAGCCGCCGAGTCGGCGTACTTCCTGCTCGCGTTCGTGAACATCGGCCTGGTGCCCGACGGCGGCTCGTCGGTCTTCGTGCCCGCGCGCGTGGGTTTCGCGCGGGCGGCCGAGATGGCGATGCTGGGCGAGCGGATCGGGGCCGCCCGCGCACTGGAGTGGGGCCTGGTCAACCAGGTCTGGCCGGACGAGGAACTCGCCGCCAGGGCCGACAGCCTGGCCGGCCGCCTCGCGGCCGGCCCGACCAGGTCGTACGCGGGCGCCAAGCGCCAGCTCAACAGCTGGCTCTACGACCGGATGGACAAGCAACTCGAGCTTGAGGCCCAGATCCAGCAGGAGTCGGGCAGCTCCGCTGACTTCGCCGAGGGAGTCCTCGCCTTCACGCAGAAGCGCGCGCCGCGATTCACCGGCGCGTGACCAGCGGCAGGCAGGGCGTTCACCGCAGGGAGCCCGCATGGCGCTGAGCCGGCTGCGGCTGGCGCGCCCGGTGCTCGTGCTGCTCGCCTTCATCTGCGCGCTGGTGCTCGTGGACACCGTGTTTTTCACCGCGCTGACTCCGCTGCTGCCGTACTACACCCGCGCGGCTGGGCTGTCGAAGGCAGGGGCCGGGCTCCTGGTCGCCGCCTACCCCCTCGGTACCCTGGTCGGCGCGCTGCCGGGCGGGCTGCTCGCCGCCCGGCTGGGAGACCGGCGGGTGGTGCTGCTGGGGCTGGCGCTGATGAGCGGGTCGACGCTGGTGTTCGGCTGGGCCTCCGCCCCGGCCGTGCTGGATGCCGCGCGCTTCGCCCAGGGCCTGGGCGGGGCATGCACGTGGGCCGCGGGCATGGCCTGGCTGGCGAAGGCCGCCCCGCCGGAGCGGCGCGGTGAGCTGCTCGGGACCGCGCTGGGCGCCGCGGTCGTCGGGGCGCTCTTCGGCCCGGTCGTCGGAGCCGTCGCCGATCAGGTAGGGACCGGGCCCGCGTTTGCCGCTGCCGCGGTAGCCGGCACCGCCCTGTTCGTGGTCACCTTCTTCGTGCCCGGTCCGCACGCCTCGGCCCCGCAGGGCCTGCGGGCCGCCTGGCCCGCGGTCCGTGACCGGCATGTCAGCACCGGCATGTGGCTCACCATGCTCGCTGGCATGGCCTTCGGGGTGCTGGACGTACTGGCCCCGCTGCGGCTCAGCCAGCTGGGCGCCACGGCGGCGATTATCGGGGCGGCTTTCCTGGGGGCGGCGGCTATCGAGTCAGCGCTCTCGCCGCTGATCGGCCGGCTGTCGGACCGCCGTGGCGCGCTGCTGCCGGTCCGTCTCTCGCTGGCCGCCGCGGTAGTTGTCAGTCTGCTGGCGCCCCTGGTTGCGCCCGCGCCGTTGCTGGTGGCGCTCCTGATCGTGGGCCTGCCCGCCTACGGCACGCTCTTCACTCCGGCGACGACATTGCTGAGCGCAGGCGCGCACCGCCTGCAGCTCAACCAGGGAATCGCGTTCGGGTTGGCCAATCTTGCCTGGGCGAGCGGGCAGGGCGTCGCCGCGGCCGCGAGCGGAGCGCTGGCCCAGGCGACTTCTGACCTCGTCCCGTACGCCCTGCTAGCGAGCGCCTGCCTGGTGACACTGGTTGCACTCCGGCCGAAGGGCTCCAAGGGCGGGGAGGCCGGACCAGCGGGCCCGGACCCCGTGCCCGCGGCCTAGCCGCAGCGGTCCTTCCGCGGCGCGAGCAGGCTCAGCAGGACGGGCCCGGCGGTCCTTGCGCGGCGCGAGCAGGCTCAGCAGGACGGGCCGACCGGTCCTTCCGCAACGCGAAGGGGCTCAGTAGGACTGGCCGAACAGCGCCGAGAATCGCCTCGGGCGGCCATCCACGATGCAACTGTCGCCGGGCGCCTCCAGGTGCTGCGGCAGGCAGCGGATGCTGACGGCCAGTGGCTTCAGCAACGCCTCGCAGTCCGGCTCCCCGCACCATGCCCCGAGCACGAATCCGTGCCGGGACCGGAAGAACTGCTTCATCTCCGCCAGCGTGCTGATGTCCGAATGAATCCCTTCCCGCAGCCGGGTGCGTGCCTGGCGCAGCAATCCCTCGTGGACCTCACGCAGCGCGCCGGTCATGGCGTCCAGGGCGTCATCGAATCCGGCCGTGCGCAGAGTGCGGTGATCGAGGCGAACGCGGTAGGAGACCGTGCGGTTCGCCAGGTCCCGTGGTCCCACCTCGACGATCACGGGGGCGCCCTTCTTGATGTAGCTCCATCGCAGGTCGGTAGCCCGCTGCTCGCTGGTCTCCACGAGCACGCGGTCCGGATCGATCCCGTCCGGCCGGGTCAGCGCGGCGGCGACCTCATGGGCGTAGGCCAGCACCGCGTCGCTGCTCTCGGCGCGCAGGATCGGCACGATCACGACCTGGGACGGGGCGACGGCCGGGGGCAGCACCAGCCCGTCGTCGTCACCGTGGGTCATGATCACCGCGCCGATCAGGCGAGTGGAAATCCCGAACGACGTCGTGTGCGCGTACTGCCGTTTATCCGCCCGGTCGAGGAAGTCGATATCGGCGGCTCGCGCGAAGTTCTGCCCGAGATAATGCGACGTGCCTGTCTGCAGCGCGCGGCCGTCCTGCATCATGGCCTCGATCGTGTAGGTCCGGACCGCACCGGGGAATCTCTCGCTGGCCGACTTCTCGCCGGGCACGCTGGGGATGCAGAGGAAATCCTCGGCGAATGCCCGGTACATCTCGTGCGCATCGAGGGTGTCGGCCATCGCGGCGGCTTCCGACTCGTGCGCCGTGTGCCCTTCCTGCCACAGGAACTCGGTCGTGCGCAGGAACACGCGCGGGCGCATCTCCCAGCGCACGACGTTGCACCATTGATTCAGCCGCATCGGCAGGTCCCGGTAGGAATGAATCCATTCCGACATCGACCGGCCGAAGATTGTCTCGGACGTTGGCCGGACAACCAGCGGCTCCTCCAGCGGCGCGGCCGGAACGAGAACGCCGCCGGCGCTCTCCAGCCGGTGATGGGTGACGACGGCCATCTCCTTGGCGAAGCCCTCGACGTGGCTCGCCTCGGACTGGATGTAGCTGAGCGGGATGAACAGCGGGAAATACACGTTGGCGTGCCGCCGGGCGCGGATCTGATGATCGAGCTCGGTCTGCATGAGTTCCCAGATGCGGTAACCCCACGGGCGGATGACCATGCATCCCCGTACGTGCGCCATGGTGGCCAATTCCGCGGCCCGCACCACTTCCTGGTACCAGCCGGCGAAGTCGTCCGCCCGGGTCGGTGAGATGGCCGCTCCGGCCGATGGTGACTGTGCTGCTGGCACCGGGAAATCCTTTCAGCATGGACGGCGGCGAGAAGCCTGCGGTGAATGCACGCAGGCGGGAGTGGCAAGCGTAGGGCGCCAGGCCGTCACCGGTCGAAGGATTTACCCGGCGCGATGCCGTCATGTTCCGGGCCGGATGCCGTCATGTTCCGGGAGGTAGGCGACCAGCTTGAGTACCCGGGTGCCGGACAGCTTGTGCAGCTGCCAGTGGCGCGCGTACCGGGGCGGGCGGGCACCCGGATACTCCAGCACGGCGACCTGGCCCGGAGGCCGGATACCCCGGGCGCGAGGCGCGGACGCGCAGCCCGCGTAGAACGCGATCGGGATGAACTGCTCGCCCTTGATCAGGCACGGCGAGCGGATGCCCAGGTCGCGAAGGTCGGCGACGATCCTGGTGTAGTCGTTGTGGAACGTGATGGTGCCGCGGACCTCGTGGTCCAGTACCAGATGCTGAGCCACTAGCTGGAGGGCCAGACAGCACACGACCGCCACCGCCGCCGGGGCGCGGAATCTCGCGCTGGCCCCGCTGATCAGCCCGGCGAGCCCGGCGGCCACGGGCACTGCGAGCAGCGCGTACGCGGGCAGCAGGAACCTCGGCGCGGCGTAATTGATCAGGAGAAGGTACTGCGCGGCGACGCAGAGCCCGCAGACGGCGGGCAGCAGCGCCGGGCCAAGCCGCCCGGCCCGCCTGACGGCGAGGATCCCGAGCGTGACGAGCACTGGCAGCGCCAGCCACCACAGGCTGAGTTCCGGCTGCCGCCAGCCGACGGTGCACGGCCGGCACAACGTCGGCCCGTTGATCGCCCGCAACTCGTCCCACACCGCGAGATGCAGCCCGAAGCCGCCCTGCTCGCCGCCCGCATCGTGCAGGCGGGCTAGCGGGCCGCCGAATCGCACGTATGCCTCGATCACCCACTCGGCGCCGCCCGCCACCAGCCCGGCCAGGGCCGCTGCGGGAAGCTGCCATCGCCGCCACGACCTCACCACCAGCGGCGCGAGGACAAGCGGCGCGGCCAGGAACACGGTGTCGCCCGGCCGGACCAGCGCGGCGAATGCCATGCAGGCAGCCAGCCCGGCAAGGGCCCCCCGGGCGCGCGCGGCGGGCGGCTGGGCGCCCTGGCCCGCGTCATCCTGCTTTCCCGGCCGGCCGGGCACGCTCGCGCCGCCGGCGCCGGGCCGGGCACTGGCTCCGAGGCCCAGCCGGGCACTGGCCCGCAGGCCGAGCCGGGTACTGGCCTGAAGATAGAGGCCAACAGCGGCGAGCCCGCTCAGCGCGACCCAGAGGTCGGGCATGGCCTGCGGGCCGTAGTACTGCGCGGTCCACAGGCCACCGAAGATCAGCCCGGCGAGCGCCAGCACCCGGGCTGGCTGCAGCTGCCGCCACGCCAGCAGGGCCAGGAACAGGCCAAGGCCCGAGGCCACGGACAGGTAGACCCGCAGCGCCCGGACCGAGGAGGTGAGCAGGGCCACCGGCGCGACCAGCAACGGGATGCCGCGTGCCCGGGCGGGGTCGAACCAGGCAGCGGGCGCATGCGCGCTCACCTGGCTGACATAGACCGTCTCATCCCAGCTCAGCCCGAGCCGCTGCGACACGAACACCAGCTGGCTCGCCGTGAATGCGGCGGCCACCAGCGCGAGCCACCAGACGCTGTCACCCGCCGGGAGCCAGCGCCGGCCGTGCGACCAGCGGCCGCCAGGGCTGGAGAGCCACCGGGATCGGGCGGCGGTCAGTGACACAGCTATCACAATGCCGCCTCCGGTGACCAGATGCGCCGGCCATGGTGCTGCGGCGGCCAAAGCTTTGCCTCATGACCCGGCCGTGGCCAGCTAGCCGGGCGGCGGTCAGCTAGCCGGGCCGGGCTAGGCTCTGACAGACCGCGAGGTCTGGCGGTGAAGTGCGCGCAGGTAAGAGCGGCCAGCGTGGGGCGCCAGGCGGTCACCGGTCGAGCGGTTTATCCGGCCGGAAGGCCGTCATGGCCCGGAAGGCCGTCATGGCCCGGAAGGCCGTCATGGCCCGGAAGGCCGTCATGGTCTGGGGAGGCCGTCATGGCCCGGAAGGCCGTCATGGTCTGGGGAGGTAGGCGACCAGCTTGACTACCCAGCGGCAGCCGGTGCCTGCCGCTTCCTACTCAGCCGGGTTGTCGCGGCCTGCCAGCAGATTCTGTATGCGCAGGATGCGGGCGTCGAGGTCGGCGAGGAAACCCTCAAGGGCGGACCGCTTGGCTTCGACGGTGTCGCGCAGGCTCTCCTGCAGGGCAAGGCACTCGCGGGTCAGCCGCCGGCGTTCGTCGTCGCTGGTGCGCTCATCGTGATAGGTCCGGCGTATCTGCGCCATGCGGTCCTCATTGCGCAGCACGGTCGCGATCTCGTCAAGGTTGAGGCCGAGCAGGGTCTGCAGCTCACGGATGCGTTCCACCCGGGCTAGGTTGTCCGGCGAATAACGGCGCAGACCGCCGGGCGTGGTGCAGGTGGGGACGATCAGGCCCAGTTGCTGGTAGTAGCGAAGCGCCCGTTCAGACACGCCGATCCGGGCTGCCGCGGCACCGATGCCGAGCAACTGCCCGTTCTCCGCCGGCAGCCGATCGCTCGCTAGCTCCGCACTGCCCGTACCGGGCGTCGCGTTCATCGGCTCAGCCGCTTCCCCGCGATGTACCGAGTTCCCGGTCCGCGTCGGCGCTCTCCGGCGCGGCAGGCTTGCCATTTGCGGAGAGCCCGCCGTTTGCGGAGAGCCCGC
>Ga0182024_10012021_pt1 | contig 17216 bp, 13 predicted proteins | sample P32metaG_FD_120480 | JGI IMG/M metagenome (GOLD analysis project Ga0182024, IMG submission 120480) | Permafrost microbial communities from Stordalen Mire, Sweden - P3-2 metaG (Illumina Assembly) | ecosystem: Environmental > Terrestrial > Soil > Wetlands > Permafrost | place: Sweden: Stordalen...
CGAGGATACCAGCGGCGTTTCCAACCAAAACCCGGGATTCGAAGATCCCGTCTATCCGTACGACAACTATTCGTTGCCGAATGGATCGCCCGGCGTTGGTTTCACTGTGTTCGATCCGAGCGATGCAGGAAGGAACAATCCGGTCATCAATCCGACTGACTCGATCAACGTACCGGCCACCTTTCCGACGGCCTTCTTTAATCCAAGCAGTGACTACTAAATACAGCATGGATTTTGCAGAGATCAAAACTCGCGCAATTCACAATTCACAATTGCATTCATTCACCGTGGCATGTATTCTGCCGCATCACCAAGTGGAGGCAGCCCGTGGTCTTCGCTGTGCGCTTCGTCAAGAGCCTCGCCCGGCTCAGTTTTTTACGCAAACTTCGTGCCACCATTCTGTTGCCAAGTGTGGCATTTCTAGTGTTGACCGCGGCCGCGACGGCGCAGAACGTTACGCTTTCCGCCACCACTCTGACGTTCGGCAATGTGGCAGTCGGAACCACCAGCGCCGCCAAGAACGTCACGCTCACCAATACCGGCACTGCAACGTTATCCATCAGCGGCATCACCGTTACCGGGCCCTTTGCTGAAACCAATACCTGCGGAAGCACCGTGTTGGCTGGCAAGAAGTGTACGATCTCAGTCACGTTCAGCCCCACGATATTGGGATCAGCCTCAGGCGTGGTCACGATCGCCGATAACGCCAGCAATAGTCCTCAGACGATCAGCACAACCGGTTCCGGAATTGCAGATGTAACTTTATCCCGAGGCGCAATCACGTTCACCAGTCAAACTGTGGGCAACACGAGCAATCCGATCTCCGTAACTCTCACCAACAATCTACCTACAACGCTGACCATCACCAGCGTTGCAGTGAGCGGCGATTTCGCCCAAACCAATACCTGCGGTACAGCAGTGACTGAGAAAACGAAATGCACGATCAGCGTGACGTTTACTCCAACAGTTGTGGGCAAGCGATCAGGCACGCTCACCGTGACGGATAGCGCCAGCAACAGTCCGCAGACCGCCAATCTCACGGGCACAGGCACGACAGCGGGATTAACCTCGATTGCGGTCACGCCGGCGAACCCATCGGTGCCTGCGGGTACAACTCAACAATTCACTGCGACTGGTACGTTCAGCACCGGCGAGACCTACAACCTGACCGATTCAGTCACCTGGAGTTCCAGCAAGAGCACCGTGGCAACGGTGAGCAATATCGCAGGCAATCAAGGCTTGGCGAGCGCGCTAGCGATCGGCACGGCAACAATCACGGCAACCTCCGGGAAAATTACAGGCTCGACGATTTTGACCGTGACCCCTCCAACGCTCGTCTCGATCGCAGTCACGCCCTCGGCGCCCTCGATTGCAGCCGGCACACAGCAGCAATTCGCCGCCACTGGAACTTACACCGACGGCAGCACACAGAACCTGAGCAGTTCAGCGACCTGGAGTTCCTCCGCCATAAACATAGCCACAATCACCAGTGGCGGCCTTGCCAGCGGTGTGGCTGCGGGCACAACCACAATCAGCGCCACTTCAGGCACCATAGTCGGCATCGCTACATTAACTGTAACGCCCGCAACTCTGGTTTCGATTGTGGTCACGCCGTCTCTGCCTTTTGTATCGCTCGGCGCAAGCCAGCAGTTCACGGCTACCGGAACTTACTCTGACAGCAGCACGCAGAACATCACCACCTCCGTGACGTGGACCCCGGCAAACACTGCTGTCGCTACCCTCAGCAATACCTCGGGCAGCCAGGGCCTGGCGACGAGCGTCAGCATGGGCACGTCGGCGATCACTGCCGCTCAGGGATCCGTGACTTCTCCCGCCGACACTCTTACCGTAAATCCAGCGACTCCCACCGAATCGGTCACCACCTATCACTACGATAATTACCGCACCGGCTGGAATCCGAACGAAACCATCCTCACTCCCACGAACGTCAATAGTTCATCTGGGTTAACCTAGTCAACAACGCGAACCTTGTCCCCGTAGTTGCCAACGGCGAGGTCTTCGTGGCCAGCTATCAACAACTGCAAATCTTCGGATTGTTATCGCCGAAGAACAAAGCGGCCCGGAAGAAGTGACTTCGCCGTTTCTGTCGAAGCACTTGAGCGGCGATTCCAAATCGAATCGCCAAGTTCAATCCAACGCGGGACGAGAAGAACCCCCAAGCAGCGAACTATTCATGTTGAAGATGTTGTGGTGACCCTCAGGACCTCCCCAGGCAAACATTAGGGAGACCATGGGAAACCCGCCTGCCCGCAAGGTAAGCCCGGCGGCGAAGCTGTGTCGCAGATGATCAAATCCCAGGTCGCCGCGCGTCAGCGCCACGCGACCCTCGTCCGTCATGAACTTAAACCCAAACGGACCCCACACCGAATGCTCAAAGCTCTCCTGCAACAACAAAAGATCCGGAGCGCGAAAGCGGTAATCCTGATAACTGCCCAGCGCCATCCCACCATTGATATCGGCGCCACCCAGCGTCTGCTGAAAATAGAATGGCACCGCGCTAGTGGCAGACGTGATCGATTCCGAAAGCAGAAGCCTCACTCCGATCGACCCATTCAAATTTCGCGAATGCGAAACCTCCGGACATTTTTCCGTGAGCGGGCCGCATTCATCCGGACCACTCGCGTCGGTATTCTTGGGACCAGTCTTCGTGTATCCGTACAAATAAAAGATGTGACTCAAATCAGCTGTCCATCGGAGAAAAGAGTACGTCGAATCCGACGGCGCAAAGAACTCCTGAAAATTTCCCGTGTAATTCAGTTGAACATGATCAGCAAATACCGGCTCAATGCGAAACCCTTCTCCAAGCTGCACAAACCCCGGCTGGCTGCTCAGGCCCGGGGCGGTCGCATTCGTGTAAATCGTCTCGATCGAAGGAAAAGATTGCCCGTCATCACTTCTCACGCTCACGAACCGCCCATTCACTTCGCCGAGCAACGCAAGCTTGAGCTTGCTGATCGCCTGCCACTCATAGACCGGCTTGATAACATTGCCGCCCACAATAGTCTGCGTCGTTCCAAACACTGACGCGCCCGCCAGCGTCGACTCGTTGCCCAGTCCGAAGAAGTTCAACTTGTTGAGTGAGATCGTCTGCGCGTACAAATTAAATACTGTGTAAGGATGCACCAGATTTATCGGCCGCTTCTTCTCCGGCTTCTTAGGCTCAGCCCCACCAGGCTGCGGAACCACCGGCATGATCACAACGACCGGCTCACTCGGCGTGTGGATTAGCTTCATGTATCCACCGGCCCTCCACGACGCGTTGGTCGATCCCACGGCATCCACATCCCAAGTCAGCCGCCAATTCTTTGTGTTCTTATCGGCCACGAACGCTCCGCCCAGGCCAAATCCATTCTGCGCCGGCATGCTCCCAGCCGCAATGTGCAGAGGATGATCGGTGAACAATTCGATGGCGCACGCCGGTACGGTCTTGAAGCTGAAATCTTTGCAGGCATCGCTGGCCCGCTCGCCCTCGCGGCGAAACTCCGCATGCAGCATGTCTTCTTGAGTCCATGCCAACGTCGATCCCAGCCACAGCAGCAGCACAATAAAACTCGAACGCATACCGCCTCCTGCAAACCGCGCCAGCGGAAATCCAACGCGACAGCTCGACCCTAACTTTTTCCCTTTCCCTTTTTCCGCGGCCTGTCATCGGCGACAGCCGCAATGTCGATGCCCACCCGCTTAGGCTTGGCCGCGCGCCGTGCCCGCTTCGACACGGCCGCTGCGTGCGCGTCGTGGATCGCCTCCGTCACCCGGCCTATGTATTCCGCCGCTTCGCCTTCGGTCTTAATCGCATTGATGTAAATATCCGTTCGGTGCCGCAGAGGCAATCTGTGCTCCGCTTCGTGAAGATGCAGAATCTGCGTCTTCAGCAAACTTGATACCGGACGATCTTTATTCATCGCGCTATCCCGCGGCCGCGGTACAACTATTTTCGCCATTGTGATCACCTCTTCGTCGCAGCAATGCCGCGCCAACTGAATCTCGTCATTCCTGTTGTCAGTCGACGCCAAACTTCTCACCCAAAATCCGGGCAATCCTGCCGCATTACATCCAAAGAAACCAAATCCAGAAACGTATCCGCCGCGATCTCCCGCGCCGTCCGCTGCGCATAGCTTCCCAGAAAATGTTTTGTCACCGTCGCCGGAATCGACGCATGTTCAAACACCCGGCCATTCACCACAAGACCTTTCGGAACCCACGGTGAAATCAGAATCGCTGGAACCCGCACGCCCAGCCGGTCGAACGCAAACGGCATGCCCGTGCCAGTATCGTTGGCCGAAGCCACAAATCCGTCGGGAGCGTTCGGCGAACAATTCGGCGGAGGCACGTGATCGTAAATTCCTCCATGCTCGTCATAAACCACCAGGAGCACGGTGCTCTGCCATAAATCAGCATTCGCTTTGATCGCGTTGTAAACGCTTGCGATGAACAACTCGCCCGCCTGCACGTTGTGATCCGGATGTTGATCGTTGGCCACTTCTTCGCCATCATCGCCATCGTGATCGTTGTAGTTCGGCTCCACGAACGAATATTCCGGCAAAGCCCCGCTCGCGCAATCCGATAAAAACTGCTGGTACGTGCCAAATAATTTCGGCTCGTTCTGCAGCAGGTTCACAATCTCCATGGTCGAACTGGTCGTATCGTAGTAATAAATTTTGCCCGAGTGCGGCGGGTTCGCATTAATCAGCCGGTCGTAAATGCTCTGGTATGGCTCCTTTACATAAAACACATCCATCCCCACCTGCCCAAAAGACGTTCCATAGTGCGCGAACGCTCGATTGCAAATCGTCGGTCCCGGTATCGACGCAAACCACCGGTTGAACACCGCAAACTCCGTAGCCAGCGTCGTCAACACAGGAAGCTGGCTCTGCGCGAAGTAATACATGATTTTCTGCGAGTGCCCCACGTCCTGCTGCTGATTGAAATAACTTTTCACGAACCCCTGCATATTCGGCTGGCGCCCGGGGCTCGTGTCCCCGCCAAAAATCTGCAGATCAACTGCGGGAAAGTGATGATCGGGGTCAGGATCAAGCTGCCCCTGAAACGCCGCCAACGGCTGCGGTTGCACCAATGCACCCGTAGTATCCGGATTGCTGAGCCCCGCGACAATCCCGTCGATCTGCTCGTTCACCGCCGTCAGCGACCCCAGCATGTGATCGAACGACCGGTTTTCCATCATCAGAACAACAATGTGTTTAAGGCTGTCCAGTCCTGCGGGCATAATCCGCTCCGTTCTTATTCACACGAAAGAGCTGAAGTTTGCTTTGAATGAATAGTCCACTCGGCAGTGAGCGCATTTGCCCTGGGAGTGTTTCTCGGAACCTTCCAAGGCAAGGAACTCATCCGCCGGCAGTTCTTTGCAATCCCGTGAATTAACCCTGGCTCGTTAGTTGGCTCGCGAAGTTAGCAGCAGACGGAAAAGAAATCAAGCTGTTTCTTGTGCTTGTTACGAAAAACGAACAGAGTTGTTCGAGTAACTGAAAAGTTCAATGCCGCGCGCGACTTAGAGGGAAGTTGAAGGCCCGCCTTACCTTCGTGCAGACTGTGGAACTCCTGCCAATAGGTTCCGCGCCTGCTCAGAGTTCTTTGAATTCAACTCCGCAGATTGCTTCAGATATCGGTCGGCGGCTGCGCGGTCTCCCGATTTCCGCGCGATAATGCCTGCGTGAAGAAATATTCTTGCATCACGAACTCCGACTGCAAGGGCAGTTTCAATCTGCTTGCGCGCCTGCGCATCTTGACCATTTACATGCAGCGCCCAGGCATAAGCATCCAGCGTGTAAATGTCATGGCGCCAGCCGATTTCCTGCTCCGCCACTTTGAGGGCTTGCGCTGGTCGATGCGCGTGATCGGCATAATAATAGATTAGCTCGCGGTTCGAGTTGTCCTTCTTGCCCGATTCAAGCAATGCTTGCGTTTCAAATTCTGCAAAGGCTTTCTTAGCCTCACTATTACGCCCCGCCAATTGCAAAGCTTCGGCTAACTCGTAGAGATTGCCGGGTCGGGGCGCGACTTGATAACGCTGCTGAAAAAGGACGACCGCGTTGCTGTACCGTTTCTGTGCCATGCGAACCTGCGCCAGACGGCCCAAAGCCTCGGGATAGTTCGGAGAGGCTGTCAGCGCCTGCGACAAAAGTTTCTCCGCCGCGTCCGAGTTGCCGGAAGCAAAGCGAAGATGGCCCATCTCGGTAAGGATCGCAGCACGCTCTTCCGTTTCAGTCGGCGGCGTCGATTGGTAAGCCAGATCAATCGCTTCGTATGCGCCCTCTGCATCCCCGAACAGTTCGCGCAATCGAGCGGCCCTGATCAGTGCAGGCCGATTGCCCGGACGAAGATTCAGCATCCATTGCGTCGAGGTCTCAGCGTCGCTGTAGTTACCGAGCCCCAAATTCGCGTCGGTCAGCAAACCGTAGACCATCACATCGTCAGGGACTCGCTTGTTCAGTGCCTCGGCCAAATCCAGCGCCGCGGCGAACTCATGCTCGTTCAGCAGAGTCGAAACTCGCGCTTTTTCAATATCGAAGTTGCTCGGAGCTTGTCCAACCGCCAAGCTGGAGATAATCACAAAGAATGCTGCGAGACGTTTGTTCATAGGGAGCCTCATTTCGAAATGACGAAGTAAAGAAGCGGCCGCCGCACTTTGCACAGCGGCCACATCGATTCACTACATGACGGTTACCTACATCACAGGGCAGATGCCGCCGGGTTGTCCGGTGCAGCCCGCCTGCCCAGGTCCAGTGTGCGCGCTGTCGCGTCCATTGTTCGCTGGCATGACGTAAGGGAAGGAAGTATTCAGGCCTTCCGTTTTGGTTTGCACGCCGTCTCCAAGCCGAGTGCCGTAAGTCACAGGATCAACCAGGATGCCGGCAACAGCGCGAGCCGAGATGTCAAACACATCGTCGACCGGCCTGCGACCGTTGGGGTATCCGGCGGAATCACCGGCAATAAATCCCAGCCGCAACTGGCTGCCCACCGGCGTCGGCGGGATGCCCGTGTTAAGTCGCAGCAGATCAGCAATCGGGCCCACATCGCCCGGCCCGCAGCCCGGACAGATTGGAGCCTCATATTGCACCAGTATCAGCAAGTCGGTGCGCGGGTTAGGCGCAACCGGCACTCCCAACGAACTGAACACAGAGGCCAGTACCGGCTCCAGAACGAAGCTCGAGAACTGCGAGTCGTGAACGGGATAATCCATGCTGAAGCGGTCTTTCGATCCAGTGCCGATAATCACTTCATTGATCAGCGGATTGCCTTCACGATTCACCTGGCGTAAGAGACTCGCATCAACATCCGGATTCGAGGACCGTCGCACCGGAAAAAGATGGCGCGACGTGCTGCCATAGGTTCCAATGACGGCTTGCTTGTCTCCGGAACCATGCAGCTTGCCATCCACCGTCAGCATCGTGATGGGGACTTCCAGCACAATGGAATTGACGTTGTAGCCGCCCACGGCGTCAGGCGCATAGTTGTGCGTGTTGTCGGCATCGATTGCTTCGGAGAGCACGGGTCCGACGCCGCTGCGGAAATTCAGCGAGTCGAATGCAGCTCCGAGATCGATGAAGAATGGATCGTCCGCGGTTCCAGCCCATACTCGAATGCCGCTTCCCAGGCTATAAATCCCCTGGTTAAACAGCGATTGATAGTTGGGCATGGTCAGCGGTCCAACGTTCGAGGGCACCGCATAAAGCACCTGCCCATTGTTGAGGTTGGTCGCCTTCCCTTTCTTGATCATCGTTACCGTGTAAGTCTGGCTCAGGCTCAAACCTGCGGCGCCCGGCCCACTCAACGAAGTGATCTGCGGAAAGCCGTCGATGCCGCCGACAAATCCGGTGAACACGGTCGGCAGATTGATTTGCGTGTTAAAGCGGAACTGGAACGTGATGTCATCCAGCCCGTCTTGATTGTTATCCACGTGCATTTCGTAAAGCACGTTAGGGTCGAAGGGAAAATAGTTGGGTCCGTTAGCGGGCTCAAGCAAGGGGTCCACATTCAAAATGAAAGTGACCTTCGTAGGATCGTCATAACTGACAAAGGCGTACCAATCGGTGACATCCGCGGCACGGTCCAATGCCGTAATCGGCGCTTCGCGATGACTTGACGCGAACAAGCTGGAAGGTGCCAGCATGAACAGCGACATCGCGAGGGCCACGACTGACTTCAGCTTTTTCATGGGTTATTTCCTGGTTAAAGATTCGGGGACGTCTCCCACCGTGGGCTAGATCCCACTCCCGCGTGGTAGCACGCCGGAGAAGATGACGGCAGAATCCGTCTACGTGCTTTAGGTACGCTGCTGGCAGCCAGATGGATTGAGCCGACGTAGGGTTTATTTGCCCGGCCGGAAAACATTCCACTTACTGCGGGATCCAATGCACATGGGAAGTAAATAACCCGTCGACAAATCCGATCTGGTAAACCAGAAACATGCCGAAGGCAACGCTTGCCACGCCCGAGACGACCGTCAGATGCCGGTTCACATTGAAGAATTTCTTCCCCGTGTAAACCAGGGGTGCCGAAATAGCTGCCGTCATCAGCATCATCCCCAGCATGGTTCCGAAACCAAACACCAGCAGATAAGCCGTTGACCAGAACGGACTCTTGATGGTGGAAAGCACCAGCAGTGCAACGGCCGCGGAGCCAGCCAAGCCGTGCACAAGGCCCACCACAAGCGGGCGCAACGTCTGATAAAGGCCAAGTCTGCTGACTATCTTTTCAATGAAGGACTGAATCCCCCCAAGAGCTTGCCATTTCTTGTCGTCAGCATTTCCGAGCGAAGGTTTCCCTGAAGTCTTCGGAGTCAGTCGATTCGTGACCCAACTCATGACACCAGTCAGATTCAACACCCCCAGCAAGATCAGCATCAAGGCAACACAAAACTCCATGGACAACCCGAGCCGCGGTGGGATCACAACGCCGAAGATAATAATCGCCGACCCAACGAAAAAGATAGTCAGCGTATGTCCCAGTCCCCATAGCAACCCGATGGCCGCCGAACTTCGAACCGATCCTTGCCGGCTCACGATTGTCGACACCGCCACCACATGGTCAGGATCGGTCGAATGCCGCATACCCAGAAACAATCCGAGCAACACGACAGTCACGAACGGAACCAATTTGTCCGGAGAAATAAGTCCTTGCTTGAATTGGACGGACCCGATGGCAGACAACGTTATGCCCACGCCCAACACAACCATAAATGCAGACGACAAAAATGGAAGATAGCGCAGAGCCGCGCTGCCCATCTGCATCCGCGCTGCCATCAACCGCTTGGTATAAACCATCGTCAAGCCGACAATTACCAGGACGGCCGCCAGACCTACACTAAATGCGGTGATCAGGAACAAGCCGAAACCTATACGATGTAGCGCGAAGGCGCTCAAAAGCACGACCAGCGCGGCGGGACACGGCACAATTCCTCCCGTGACGCCCAAAACACAGAGTTCGCGCAACGACAGCGCGCGCTCGATTGGCTTCGACCTCTTGGTCCCATTTTGCTTGAACATGGAAAGAAACCAATGCGAATGCCGCTCTCCCGCAGCATGCGAATGCTCTCCGGTTTCTCCAGTCCAATGCCTCAGGAAAATGAAAATGCCGAGCCCGGCAACGCTCAGGCCCGAGATTGCTCCCAGCCATGGATACAACTGCTCAGGGACGATATACCGCGATGCATAAAGCGTCACAGCGCCTAACAGAAACACGCCCGCAGTGTGCGCGGCGGTAACGACGATCCCGAGCAACACGGCGTGCCTCGTCGTACCGCGAGAACCCACGAGATACGCTGCAACAATAGTTTTGCCGTGGCCCGGTTCCAGCGCGTGCAGCGCACCCAGTCCAGCGGCGATCAGCGCCGCCGTTAGAAGAAACCAAAAGCCCAACGTTCCCTGGGTCGAGATCAGTTCAGTAAAGCGGCTGCGCGGAGTATTCTGCGCGCCGGTCATCGGCTGCGGCGAAGCAACGACAGGTACGACAACGCTGCCCGCAGTTGGGCCCACCTTATTCTGATCAGCAGAAGCGGCTTCAGCTACGGAACTCCGATCATGCTGTCCTGATGGAGAGTGCCCCGCGCCAGTCTTGCGTGATGTACTTGTCCCCGGCATTTGGCTCGTGGACCCTCCAGTCGTAGACGCTGGAGCACTTCCGCCGGCATCAACAGTAACAGTCCTATATCTGACCTCTGCCGATAACAGCTGCGGCGGACTATTCAAAGCATCGATCGAGTAATTAGTCAGTTCGCTGCTGCGATCAACTGCCGGAGCGGAACTGTTCACAATCTCCGCCCCATCGCCAAGAAGAACAATCTCTTTCCACCCTGCGCGCCCCGCGAAGTTGCTGTCGGTAAAAGCAAGTTGGTGAATACCCACAAGAAGATCGAGCTGCCCTCGGAACACGAATCCGATTTTCATCGTCAGCAGACCCCCAGCACCCTCGGCAAAAATCATGCGTCGCTCGATCGTTTCAAGTCGGACAACTCGTCCATCGCTCTCCACCGAGAGCCCCGCTTTCAAAATCGGCTCCTGCCTATCGAGATAGCGTGACACGCTCGGATCATCCGGCTTTGCAGTAATTTCAGACTCTCGAATCTCCTGATAGGTTGGGATTTCCGCCATATCCACCAGATAAAGAATCTCAATCGACTCTTTGCCGACCGTGATCTTCGAATAGTGGTTGACGCTGAAATTGCCCATCGGGTGCGCGAAGCAGCTCGCTGATCCCAAAACCAGCAACAGAAAACCCAGAACAATTTCCCGGCGAAGAGTGTTGTTAGCGCGTTGCATTGGTCGACCTCAAATCTCTATTCCGCGCCTGCCTGATCTCTTCCAGAGTTCGCCCGGCCTCTTCCGCGTGAACAATGTGAAAGTGCGGATTGGCCTTCAAAGCGCGAGATAGAAAATCTTCTGCCTCATCGTCCTTGGCCAAAGCGTGGTAAATCATTCCCGCATGAAACAGAAGAAGCGGATCATTCGTATGCAGCACCAGAGCTTTGCTCATGGCGGCGGCCGCTTCTTCCAGCCGCCCATTTTTGTAAAGTGCCCACGCGAAAGTGTCCCACGTATAAATGTCGTGCCGCACCTCAAGCTCTTTTTGCGCAAGCTCCACGGCCTCCGGCAGCTTGATGCCCTGGTCAGCATGGAACAACGCAAGCTCCCGGTTGGCCAGCACTCGATTCAATTCGCCGAGGTGTCCGATGTATTCCACCAGGTCATATTGCTGCTGCGCTTCCTTTTCCTTCCCTGTCTTCCGGTAAACATCGCCCAACTCCTCGACATAAACCGGAAACGGAATAATCGCAATCGATCGCTGATAAAGGTGAATCGATTCGTCGAACCCACCCTGCGCCGCGCGCACCTTCGCCAGACCAGCCAGCGAACGATAGTGAGCGGGATCAGCCGCAATCCCTGACTGATAAGCCAGCGCCGCATTCTCCAGTTCTCCCGCCTGAAAATAACGTTCGCCCAATTCGAAATACAGCCACGCCAGATTTTCTCGCGGCACATTGATTTGGAGCGCCGCGAAAATCGCACTCCGCATCAGCCGGATCGCTTCCGCTGAATCCCCGTGCAAAAAACGCAGGTACGCCACGCGGCTGTCGCTCATGCAGGCGAGCGCCAGCGGCGAAGACACCACGCGCCCGAGAGTTTGTACAGTGTTGTAAGCCTCTGCCGCCTCCCCGTAATCTCCCATGTCGGTGTAAGCATCGCCTTCAATTGCGAACGCTGCCAGGCTCCCTGAACCCAGGCTGATCGCCTGCTGCGCGGAATCGAGAGCGTCTTTGAAACGATGCTCTCCCATATACACCAGCGCGATATGAACCAGAGGATCGGCCGCGTGGAAATCGTGCGGCGCCAGGGCAAGTGATTTCTTCAGCGTTTGTTCGGCAAGGTCGTAGTAGGCAATGTCGCCGGTCTCGCGAGCTTTCTGAAAAAAAGCGGAGCCCAGCACGTCGTAGCCAGCGTAATCATCCGGCGCCGACTTCACGTGAAGCTGAAGCAATTGAATTTGCTTGTCCGTCTCCGAGTCATGCTGCGAGCCAGTGAATGAGATAGATTTCGATGCCCCTGTCTGGCACCACGCGGAGGAAGCGCAAAGAATGAAAATAATAAATTGGTGCCGCGCCATGCGAGCCTCGCCGATTTGCAAAATTGAGAAGAGTGACCGCAGTCTCTGCCGTACTTGGGGAGTACGGGCCAAATCACAAATCGGATTGCTGGCTCATTCAGATGGGCCAGATGCCGAGCCTGAAGACAAGAAACAAGACTCAACCTAATAAATGGATTCGGGAAGTAAATGGATTCGGGAAATCGGTTCGGGAAACAAGGAGCGCTTCAGTTCGGGAAGGTCACGGTTTCAGAGCCTGCCCTGAGCGAAGCCGAAGGGTGCCGCTCAGAGCCACTAAGAACGCGGGCTTTAGCCGCTGAGGCCCGCTCGCGTCCAGTTGCGCACCGCGTAGTTTTACTCAGGCGTCCGCCTCGGGCGACTCCGCCACTGGCTGGATGATATGCAGCCCGCACTCCGTCTTAGCCAATCCAGCCCACCGCCCTGCCCTCGGATCTTCTCCCGGCCGCACCGCGCGCGTGCAATGCGTGCACCCGATGCTGGGATAATTATTTTCGTGCAGCGGATTAAAAGGTACGTCATGCTCCCGGACATACTGCCACACCTGCTTCGAACTCCAATCAGCAATTGGATTAATCTTCACCAGGCCAAACTTTTCGTCCCACTCGATTTTCCCCGCGCTCGCGCGCTCCGACGTCTGATCGCGCCGGATGCTCGTGATCCACGCCTGTAGTTCGCCCAACTTGCGCCGCAGCGGCTCAACCTTTCGCAGATCGCAGCACTGATCCGGATTTCGCATCCACAGTGCCGGACCGTGAACCCGTTCCTGTTCTTCGGCCGAGATCAACGGATATACCCGCTCGATCGCTATCCCATAGCGCCGCTCCACCTGATCTATGAGGTTGTAGGTCTCGGGAAAAAGGAATTCTGTATCCAGCGTGAAGACCCGAAAATCCTTGCGCACGCGCCAAGCCATGTCGATCACAGCCATGCCTTCGACACCGAAAGCGGAAGAAATTGCCACCGCGCCGCCGAATGCGTCGAACGCCCACTTGAGAATGCGCGCGGGATTCCAGGTTTCGACGGCAATCTGCAGAATCTGAATTTCTTCTTTCATGACTTCTTCTTTCATGCCAAAGGCTCCTCATCTGCTCTCAAACCTTCAGCCGGTAAAAAAGCATTTCGCGCAAGCGCCGCTCCCACCGCGCTTTCTGAGTAGGAAAGTCTTGCTTCCTCGACCAAACTTTGCTCGACCAAACTATGATCGGCGAACTTCACCACCTCGCCAACGACCAGCAGCGTTGGAGACGCAAGTCTCGGCGCACCATGAAGCTCCGATACGATCGTCCGGTGTATCCGCTGCTTGCGAGTCGTAGCCCGTGAAATAATTGCGCACGGAGTTTCTTTGGCGAATCCAGCGGTTAGCAGCCTGTCAGCAATTTCCCCATAGTCGTAACCGGGCATATACACGACGAACGTCGATTCATTTCCAGCCAGCCCGCTCCAATCCTCGCCAGAATCCTCGGAAGCGCGATGCCCCGTGGTCAGCACCACAGTGGACGACATCCGCCGATCCGTCAGCGGAATCCCCGCGCCCGCAGCCGCTCCCAACGCTGAAGTCACGCCCGGAACGATTTCGTATTCAATATTCGCCCGCCGCAACGCCTCGATCTCTTCTCCTGCGCGTCCGAAGATTAACGGGTCACCGCTCTTCAGCCGCACCACCTGCCGTCCTGAAGCGGCGAGCGTCACCATCATAAAATTGATCTCTTCCTGCCGGATGATCTTGCTTCCACAACGTTTGCCCACGTTCCGAACGTCAGCGCCTGACGAAATCAATCTCAAGACTTCCGGCGGGACAAGATCGTCATGCAGCACCACGTCAGCTGTGCGCAGCAACCGCAGAGCCTTCACCGTAAGCAGCTCTGGATCGCCCGGCCCCGCGCCCACCAGAAACACTTTGCCATTCATACCGTCACCCTCCGTTCGTCCTTAGCCAGTTCGTCTTTCGCCAACTCTTCTTTCGCCAACTGATGTTTCGCCGCTTCCGCAACCGCCGCCTTCACCGCTTCGCGGCTGGCTAGCGAATGCAACAGTTCTTTTTTTCGTTCAGGCTCAAGATCGCTGGCCATCACCAGTTTTCTCGTCTCGCCCAGTTCCGCTACCCATTGCGCATATCCTGGACCAAACTGCCGCTCCAACTGCTGCCGAAGTTTTTGCGATAGCGAAGGACTTCGCCCATTCGTAGAAATTGCAATCTGCAGATCTCCCCGGCGCACCACCGCGGGATAATAGAAGTCGCAATACTCCGGATCGTCCACCAGGTTGCACAGCACTCCACGCCGCTGTGCCGCCCGATAAATGGATTCATTCAGAGCGCGGGAAGCAGTCGCCACGACAGCAAGAAACGCTCCATCGAGATCGTCGGTGGCGAAGTCGCGGAGTTCCAGCGAGATCTTTCCCGCTTGCGCCCAGCCCTGCACCATCTCACTCGCCCGCAAAGCGATCACGTGGACCCGCGCGCCTGTATCAATCAGGCCGCCGATCTTCGGTTCGCCAACGTTCCCGGCGCCGACCACCAGGCAACGTTTGGCTTCGAGTTTCAAAAACATCGGGAACAAGTTGCTCATCTTTGTCTCGGTCCGACCTCCCTCGCAACTACGCTTAACCTTCCACTCCACTAGGCACGCGCCCCTCGGGCAGATCGCGCTCCACCGCTTCGACCAACTCACCAGCCAAAAAGTTCCGCAAGTCAGCGTCGCTGTGCCGCGCAAAAAAGCGCCGAAGATTTTCACCACGCGTGCCATCCGCAAGGTATCTGCGCAGCAGCCGCTCGATGGCTTCAGGAACTTCCGTCGCAGCGCAGCGAAACCCCACCGGCCTCGCAATCGACTGATTCAAACCAAGCGCCCCGCCCAGGCAGAAGTAGTAGGCGTCCACCATGTGCCCGTTCACCTTGATCTTTTTGCCTTCGATTCCAATGTCGGCGATCCAGTGTTGACCACAGCTGTTGGGGCAACCCGTGACGTGCAATTTCAAGTGCTCATCAAATCCGGGCAAGCGCTCTTCCAGTTCTTCCACCAGCCAGCGCGAAAAGGTTTTCGTCTCGGTGATGGCCAGCTTGCAAAATTCCGTTCCGCTGCACGCAACCGCGCCGCGCCAAAACGGAGAACCGCTTACCGGCAGTCCAATCGCGCCCAACTCTTTGGCCAAATCATCCGCCTGATGGCGAGGCACGTTCACGATCAGCAGATTCTGCATGTTGGTGGTGCGCAGTTCGCCGCTGGCAAATCGATCGGCGAGATCGGCCGCCGCATGCATTTGTTCCGGAGTAATCCGGCCCCGCAGAACCGTAGCTCCCACATAGCAAAGCCCAGCCTGCTTCTGCGCATGAATGCCGATGTGATCGCGATAAACATCAACCGGCGGATGCTCCTCCACGGCAGGATCAAGTTGAAATCCTATCCGCCGCTCCAGTTCCTCTTGTAAGCCCTCAGCCGTCCACCCATGCCGCAAGAATAAAAATTTCAGCCGCGCCCGCTCGCGATGCTCACGCAGTTGATCGGAGTCGCGAAACAATTCCGCAATTCCTCGAATCACCGGCAGCACTTGATTCCAGCGGACGAAAGCATTCAGCGGCGCGCCCAGGTAAGGTTCGGTCGAAAGCCCTCCGCCAACCCGCAAACCAAATCCAATCTCAGACTTACCTTTAACCACGCGCTCAGTCGCAGTCAGCCCAACATCATTAATCTCCGGATAAGGGCACCACACGCGGCATCCCGTAATCGAAATCTTGAACTTCCGCGGCAGGTTGTAGAACTCCGCATTCCCTGCCAGCATCCGATCCACTTCCAGCGCCAGCCCTGACGCATCGCAGATCTCGTCCGCGCCCACTCCAGCCACCGGGCATCCCGTAATATTTCGAGTGACATCGCCGCATGCGCCCATCGTGTTCAGTCCAACCCGCCAAAGTTCTTCCAGCACGTCAGGCAGCGCCTCAATCGTGACCCAGTGCAACTGAATGTTTTGCCTCACCGTCAGATCGGCACTCCCGCGCGCATAGCGGCTGCTGAGTCCGGCGATTGCCCGCAACTGATCCGATCGCAAAAGTCCGTTCGGAATCCGAATCCGCAGCATGAAAAACGGCAGCGCCTTCCCCTGCCCATCCTTGCCGCCCACCACGCCCGCGCCATCGCCCTGCGTGTACACCCCCCACCAGCGGAAGTACGTCCCAATCCACTCCGCCGGTATCGCGTCGAAACCCTCACGCGCAAAGCGTCGAATCTCCGCCAAACCCTCCCACGGATTCATCTCCCGCTTCAGTCGTTCCACCTTCTGCGCTTTCGTTTCTTTCACCGCACCTGCAACCGATGGACTAGCCATAAAATGATTTCCCCTGCGTGATGTGCCCTAAACTAAATCGCCCAAAAAAGAAAAGCCCCCCGCCAGATACTCTCTGTCGGGGGGTGATTAGTGCTGAATTGTGTTACAAAACTTTTAAGTCAGCGACCTCCCCACGCCAGAACACACGCATGCACAACAACAACAAGAGCACATGCTTACCTGGCGTAGATTGCTGAAATTATTCATTGCTAAAAACAATACTAGGCGCAGCTGTTGAAATGCGTCAACTTACTTTCGATACGTTTGGATTCATAATTTCGATGGAAAGCATCAGAATTGTTGCACAGCTCCCACCGCCGACACCGGCAGGCTTACCGCTGCTTCGCAATCAACTGCGCCACCTGGGACTTTTCGCCCACAGGCTCCACAAAAAGTATCTGGCCGGGATTCAGATACATGCGGTCGGGTTCGTGCGCTTCCTTACCCCGCTTGACCAGCACACTGTTATTTTGTTTCGTCTCGGGATTCGTCTGCGTCACCACGTAGTAAACCTCGGTCAGCACCGGCCGCGGCGTGCCGTATCCTTCCAGCTTGCCGAAATAGGCCGAGCCATTCATCAGCACCACCGCTTGATATGGCGTGCTGAATTTCTCCGCCGCGCCAGGTCGCGTGTTTCGAACCAGCAAAATGCCCGCGGCGATCACCACGATCCCCGCCACTGCCCACACAATCTGAACCGCCGCACTGCCTCGCTGATTCCTCATCATAAGAAAATCATCCTCTTATTCGGGGTTGCA
>Ga0182024_10012022_pt1 | contig 17213 bp, 15 predicted proteins | sample P32metaG_FD_120480 | JGI IMG/M metagenome (GOLD analysis project Ga0182024, IMG submission 120480) | Permafrost microbial communities from Stordalen Mire, Sweden - P3-2 metaG (Illumina Assembly) | ecosystem: Environmental > Terrestrial > Soil > Wetlands > Permafrost | place: Sweden: Stordalen...
GGCCGCGCCGAAGCCATCAACTACCACAACCTTGAATACAAACCGCAAGACGCGGAGGCGAAGTACTTTCTGAGCCAGTTTTGCGCGCTCTACTATCGCCGCAACCGCTACACGATTCAGAACGATTTCTCAAAGGCTCTCTATTTCCTTGATGGAAAGTTGGCCGACGGCATCCTCGACGCCTACCGCAAGGACGACATCATCAAGAAATTTCTCATGAACACGTCAGCCGCAGAGATCGACGTGGAGGTAAAAAAAGTCGCTCTCGAAGACATGCAGACTCTGCCTTACAAGGCCCGAGTCGATTTCTACATGGTTTATTACTCCCCCGCGGATCATAGCGAGATTAAGCGCGACCTATATACAGCGAATTTCGTGTTCGTTTTTAAGAGCAAAGTTCCCAACGAGCTTATCCCCATCAACCCCTTGGGTCTTGCGATCACCTATTTCCGAGAGGACCAGGCGTTCAAATGAAAAACCGACTGACAACACTCCGCGAGAAGACGGGCTGGACCCCCGCTGAATTGGCGAACTCCGTTGGTGTGACAAGGGCACCATCACGGCGATCGAAGACGGGAGCTACGACCCAAGCCTCTTTTTGGCCTACGACATTGCCGAAGCGCTGGACGCCAGAGTGACCGAGCTATTTCCTCCAGTGCCAAGAAGAGTGCGACTCGATGAACTAGCAGCAAAACCGTGGTACGTCAGGCCGTTTTTCGACTGAGGTGAATGACTCCGATGAGGACAAAGGAAAGATCAAGCGCGGCAGCGACGCCTCACCCTCGGCCCAACCTCACCGTGCCAGGCTTTCTTGTCCCTTTCGATTGTGCCTCTCGTTTATGCCACAGCCCATCCCCACAGGTCTCTGCCACTAACTACAAACGGCACGCTTCGGGAGAGCCTTCTGGCTTCACCGGCTTTCCGCTCCGCACTGGCAGAAAACGAGGCTGTTTGTTGGGTGACCAGATGCAAAAACCGCCGAAGGAGGGACACCAATGGTTGCAAATTCACTATTCTTGACAATCGCCATTCTCCTGGCGCTCGGGTTTTGGCTCCTCGGCGAGCTGAAGTTCTTCATTCCCTATAAGACAGTTCTGTTCCATGAATATGGGACCGCGATCCTCGTTTACCTCGCCACGCTGTTCCTCAATCTCTTTGCCGCAGCGTTCGTTCTCAATCGCAAGTTCTTCCTTAAAGACACAGGCCGAAAACTCTCCCATCTCGACAAGCAGTTGCACGTAGGGCAGACCGAAGTGCGTGCTCCATCTCTCGAAGAGGAGCTGGATTAACATGTCCCGTAGTCACGGTCCCGACGAATTCCCTGATCCGCGCGATACCTCCGCCGAGGCCATCCCGCGTCCCCAGCAGGCTGACCGCCCCAACTCATTGCCGGAGCAAAGCCCAGGGGGCGACTCGCCAGAGGGTGCTCGGCTTAGACTGGCGGAGCCTGCCGAGCCTGCACACCCTCGAACTGGTGAGCCGCGCCAGGCGTTCTCACTTCGCGGCCGAACCTACCGGCTCCGGCCGTCAGAAATCCAGACGTTGTCCGAACTCGGCAAGTTCCGCGCCGTTGGAATCAGCGACCTACGCGAATTCGCGTACCAAGGGGACCGGGCTCGCGCCACAGTCGACGTCAAGAACCTCATTCGCCAAGGTCTCGTCTCAGCACGGAAAATTCCACATCCCGAGACAAGTCCGCGGCGCCTGCTGACGTTGACTAAGCAAGGTCATCGGCTTCTGCTCGCCACTAAGCGCGTCCCGAAGAATCAGGCCATTCACCATGGCTTCGCCAAGCCCCGTGAAGCCCACCACGATGCCGACCTGTATCGGATGTATCACACAGCAGCAGGAAAAATCGAACGCCAAGGCGGGCGAAATCTCCGCGTGATTCTAGACTACGAATTGAAGAAACGCGTCTACCACGACATTGCGAAACTCGGCTCAGATCGAGAATCGCCGACAATGAAAAAAGAGATCGCCGAAAAACACGGTCTGCAGCTCGTTCGCGGGAAAATCCCCCTGCCCGACCTCCGCATTGAGTATGAAACCCCTGACGGCGAAACGGCTCGCGTCGACTTGGAGCTTGCGACCGAGCACTACCGCGGACGCAACTTGGCTGAAAAAGTGTGCGCAGGCTTCTCGATCTATGCCCACGCGCAAGACGCCGCTGGGCTCCGTCGCGTATTGGACCAGCGAGAACTTACCGCGGAGATTTTGTCCCTATGAATATGCCCACTGTTCACATCGAAGGAATCAAGGAGCTCGGCTACACCGACTCTGAGGCCCGCTTTCTCTACATCGTGGCTGTGTTCTCAGGCTACTTCACCTTGAAACAGTTCCTTGCTTTTACAGGAATCGGATACGGGAAACGTCACGCCTCTTTTGCCCAGAAACTTCTCAAGAAGGGGCACGCCACTGTCCGCGACTACCTGCGCAGATGTTCCATCTACCACCTCTTTTCCAGAAGCATCTACGGTCAGATCGAGAAGGACAACCTCCGCAATCGCAAACAACACTCTTTCGATTTCATGCGCACCCGACTGGTCCTCCTGGACTTCATTCTGGCCAACCAAAACTTCGCCTATTTCGAGACGGAGCAGGACAAGGTCAATTTCTTCTGTGAACAATTGGGGGTTGCCAAGGACTTCCTTCCGGCGAAGGTCTACGAGGGCACTTCACCGAACCAGCCCACCCTTCGGTATTTTGTCGACAAGTATCCGCTATTTCTCGCTCCTCCCATCTCTGGGGCTCCCCCTATGGTTACCTTGAGCTACGTGGATTCAGGCGTCGAAACACAAAAGGGCTTTCTTTCGCACCTTGCGGCCTATCAAGGTTTTTTCCGGCAACTCAACACTTTTCGCTTTCTCTACATTGCGCCGAAGGCGGCGAACTTCCAGAGGGCAGAAGAGCGATTCCGGGCCATTGTGAAGAGCCCCTTGGAGTCCGATGTATCGAACGAGATTCTCCAGTATTTCCGGATACGCAAGAAGTGGGACAACCACGAGTACGTAATTCCCGTGACGGCTGATCTGGAATTCCTGAATGAAGCGCGGAGGCGTTTTCACGGAGACCGATTCGAGACCCTCTACCGGGCCTGGCGTCTTGGCGAACTTGGAGACCGGGAGTTGCGAGCCGAGTTTGCCCAGCTCAAACCTGGCCGCGCAGTCTATTTCGACTGCTATCTCGTAAATGCGCATGTCTCTCCACTCACTGTGGGTCCTGGAACGGGTGAAGCGTGCATGAAACAGGATCATCACTCTGCGCTTCACCTTTCGCGTCACCCGGAGGGTGCCGCGAAGTTGTTGGGAGCATAGAGGTTGCGCGTTGCGCGGCATTGGATTTGGACACGGGCAAAACACCGTCTTGGGCTGGAGCGACCCCCCTTTTGGGAGCCTTTGGCTGCCCAAAAGAATCGTGGGGTCGCTCCAGCCCCGCAAACAGGGAAGTGCTCTGTTTGCGAAGTGCTTTGCCCGTGTCCAAGGAAGAGAAAGAAAAGAAAAGGAGGAAACACATGTCGATCATCAACAAGCCCCCGCAACACGTGAAGCGCGAGTACGAGTTGGAAGAGCCCGTCGCTCTCGTGGTCGAGAAGTACGCCACGTTTATCGACAGCACCCCGGATCACGTCGTCAATTCGGCTCTGAAGATGCTGTTGTGGAAGGACAAGCACTTCATGAATTGGAGAAAACAGCAACAGCAGGCCGCACGTAAAGAAGTCCCCATCACCGGCACGCAAAAATCCCAAGCAAGAGCATGATGCAGAGAATCCTCAACTCGAAGAACCTCGTCGCGTTCGTCTTGGCGGCGGCCACAGGTATGACCCTCTATTTTCGTATGCCATTTCCCGAGGGCAATATCTTTCTGCGGGTCATGGCTCTGCGGTCGCCGTCCGCCTTTGAGGTTCTGAAGTACTCCTACACTTTATTCATGTTCTCCACCCCGTACATTGGCTATTCCGTTGTGTTCTCCGGGTTGTACATTTTTGCGCTCAAGGCGAAGCAACGAATCCGAGCTGGCAAATTGCCCCTCTTCCCCGACCCCCAGAAGAGAGACGATCTTTTCCTTGTCCTCGGAGAGGTCCACAATCCCCGGAAACAAGTCCCCGCCGAGTGCCCGCAGTGGCTCGTCATCCCCGAGAGGGGCCTGTTCACTGGTGTCGCAATCCTCGGCGCGATCGGGTCGGGAAAAACGAGTTGCTGCATGTATCCGTTCGCCGAGCAGATTCTGGCCTACCGCGCAGGTGACGCAGAAAAGAGGATCGGTGGCCTCGTCCTCGAAGTAAAAGGGGACTTCTGCCACAGGATAAACGAAATCCTCGCACGCCACGGCAGGGCCGAAGACTACGTCGAAATCAGCCTCGATTCCCAGTATCGGTACAATCCCCTGCACAACGATCTCGACGCGTACGCTCTGGCCTACAACATCGCTTCGCTCTTGAATAACCTCTTCGGGCGAGGCAAGGAACCATTCTGGCAGCAGGCCTACACGAATCTCGTCAAGTTCATCATTCTTCTTCATAAGGTTGCTTTCGATTACGTGACGCTGTTCGATGTCTACGAGTGCGCGATCGACAACGCCACACTCGAAAGGAAAATCAACGAAGCGGAACGCAGGCTCACCGAGACCGATTCCGTCCTACTTTGGGAGGAGGAATATCTCAAGCACCCTCGTGATCTAGAACCGTTCAAGTTTGGGCTCGATGAAGAATCGAAACGATACAGAGCCCCTCTCACTCCAGGCCTCGCTGCCGTACTGAAGGACAAGACAATTCAGTGGGAAGCGGAGAATGTAAAAGGTAAGAAGCCGGTATCACAAGACAAAAAGGATCAGCTCGAAGCAGTCAAGCGCTGGTTCAATCACGACTGGCGAAGAATTGAGCCCAAGCTACGCACCTCCATCGTTGAGGGAATCTCGGTCTTTCTCTCTCTCTTCGATGACAACCCCTCGGTAAAACGGACCTTCTGTCCTCCACCGGAGTGCTATGACCCCCGGGCCAACGCCGACTTCAAATTCGGCAAGCCGCTGCCTTCGTTCTCCTGGTTGATCGAGCAGGGCAAGGTCTGCACGCTCAATTTTCCGATAGCGATGAATGCGGGCCTGGCCAAGGCCCTCGGTGTAATGATGAAGCTCGACTTCGAGCGAGCAGTTCTAAACCGCGTGCCCCAAATGGAAGCGCATCCAGACCGCCATTTTCGGCAGGTCATGTTCATCTGTGACGAATATCAGCATTTCGCCACCGTGGGCGAGAGTGAGCCCACCGGCGACGAAAAGTTTTTCAGCCTTTCCCGACAACCGAAATGCATTCCCATCATCGCCACCCAAAGCATCAGTTCTCTGAAGTCCGCGCTCCCCGGCGAAACCTGGCGCACTCTTCTCCAAACATTTAGGACAAAGATTTTCCTGGCGCTGTCAGATGACTTTTCAGCAAGGACAGCCAGCGAGCTGTGCGGGCGCGAGGACAAGCTCAAGGTCAGCTACAACCTTTCTGAGAGCGGCCACGATGCACGGATTAGCCTGTTCACAGGCAAGGCCCTGTCCCACAAGTCCAACATCACAGCCTCGAAGAGCTATAACACGCACACTGATTTTCGCTTCGACATGAAGACATTCACGGAACTGCGAAACGCGCAGTCCGTGACCATTGCATACGACGGCACGAACCCGATGCCGCCGATGTTCTGTTACCTGAAACCTTACTTCAACGACCCGAACAAATCCTACTTTCGGCAACTCGCCGATGGAGAACTCTGATGAACGGATTCGAAATGATTCTGCCATTTCTCAAGCCCATCGAACACCTCATCCTTGACGACTCGATCAGCGAAGTCATGGTGAATGGGCATCATCGCGTGTTTGTGGAGAAGGCAGGCTTTGTCGAAGAGGTCCGCGGGCTCTCGATGGGTGAGAAGTCTTTGATGATAGCGGTGAAAAACATCGCTCGCCGTCTGGGCGACGACATTTCTGAATCCAAACCAATCCTCGACTCACGCCTGCCTGATGGAAGCCGGGTTGCCGCCGTGATCCCACCCTGCAGTTTGAATGGCGTCACGCTGACTATTCGCAAGTTCAACACCAGGCACTTCGGCATCGAGGATCTCATTCAGGCCGGAACCCTCGAAAGATGGCTGGCAAACCAACTGGAAACCTATGTCCTCGGGCGGAAGAACATCCTCATAGCAGGGGGCACAGGAACTGGAAAAACGACGCTCTTGAATATTCTTGGAAAATTCATTCCACCGGACGAGCGAATTCTCCTGATTGAGGACACGTCCGAAATTCAGATGGACCAGGACAACCTTGTTCGCTTTGAAGCCCGGCAACCCCAAAACAGTCTGCCGGCTGTGAGCATTCGTGATCTCCTGAAAGCGGCCCTCCGCCATCGGCCAGATCGGATCATACTCGGTGAGATTCGCGGCGGCGAGGCATTCGATCTCTTGCAGCTCCTGAACACGGGTCATTCAGGAAGCCTCTCGACTGTCCACGCGACATCCGCCAGACAGGGCCTCGCGCGATTCACCAGTTGCCTCCTCCAAAGCGGAGTTGACCTGCCCTATAAAGCGATCAAGACCAACATCGGCGATTCCGTGAATGTTGTCGTGCAACTCGAACGGCGACCAGGCAGACGCTTTGTTTCTGAGGTGGTCGAAATCAATCGCTATGACCCCGACCTGGACGAATACGACTTCGGCGTGATCTATCAGAGCCGCCAGGAGCAGCCATGAACTCTCCTGAAATAACCACCCACCGTGTTCCATCGGCATCGGAATACATCCTCGATAACTTCAAACCGACAGACCGCATTGCTGTCCTGGTACTCAACCGGCAGCTAGGTGAGACCACGCAGAGGATTACGACAGCGCAAAAAGCCTCAAGCCCTGAATTTCAAGCCTGGCTCCGTTACAAAAACGCAAGCGGAGCCGACATTTATATGGGAATGAACGCCCTCCAGCTCCATGCCTCGACGCGCACGAAAGATGATATCGAAAGGATCAGCCATGTTTACCTTGACCTCGATCACGGCGGGGCCACCTCTCTTGAAGCGCTTGAGAACAGCGACCTCGTTCCACGCCCGAACTACGTCTTGAACACGTCACAGGAAAAGTTCCAGGTAGTTTGGAAAGTGGAAGGAATGACCATCGAGGAGGCGGAGGCCCTGAACCAAGCGATGGTTAGGGAATTCGACGGCGATCCTGCCGCAACGGATTCAACACGCGTATTGCGCCTTCCCGGATTTGCCAACAAGAAGTACGAAGCAGATTTCTATGTGCAGGCCCGCACCGAATCAACGCAGACTTATCACCTCCGTGATTTCAAGCTCCGGATCGATTCCCATGATGCTCCCCGACACCACCAAGAGGAAGTTGGTCGCAAGCAATTAGCCTCCAGCACCACCTTGAGCCAGTCCGAGCATGACTGGGCATACGCAAAGCGTGCCCTCGCCCGAGGCGACGACCCAGAAGCGATCATTCGGAGAATCGCCGACTTTCGCGGCGACCAAAAACACGCCAGCTATGCGCGCCGGACCGTCGAAAACGCTCAGCAGGAATTACAGAGTGGACCTGATATTCAGCATACAAGCGGGACTGTTTCGGAATTCGTGGACGAAGCGGACCGCAGACAGTGATTAAGAGTGGAGGGAATCGGCCCATCTCCTAATACGTTTTCTTTTCAATTCTGGCGATCACCTTATGAGCATGGATTTTGATAAACTGTCAGCCCTAAGGGCAATCGAGTCATCGGGCGAAAGGAACTCGATGGCACGAAAGCGGTATCAGAAGGGACAGTTGTGGTTGGAGCAAGGCAATTGGCATGGGCGATGGCGTGAAGACGTAATCGTAAACGGTGTTCGGCAACGACCGCGGCGACACGGGATAATCGGAACTTTGAAAGATTATCCAACAAAGCGATTGGCGCAGAGGGCTCTCGACGAACACATAGAGCACGTCAATAAAATCAGCTATAGGCCAATGCCAACGGCTAAGTTCGCAGATTTCGCTCAGAACTGGGAAGCGAAAGTGTTGAGTCAATATGGGGATTCCACGTCGATTAACTATCGAACCCACATTTGGAAGCATCTTGTTCCGTTTTTGGGTGAGTACTCGATGAAGGACCTCAATCCCGAAATGATTCAGCAATTCGTTTCCGCTTCTGCGGTGAGCGCGAAGACTACTAAGAATATTTGCATCACACTCCAGAGCATGTGGACCACCGCGAAAGCGTGGGGCTATGTCGCTCACGACATCATGGAAGGCGTCGTACTCCCAGAAGTAAAGCGAGTGCAGCGCTTCTTCTTCTCTCAACGGGAAATCCAACTCATTCTTGCCAAGGCTCAGGAACCGCAACGCACATGGTATGGATTGGCGGCGGAGACTGGGCTGCGAGCTGGTGAGCTGTGCGGACTGACTGTGGATGACATAGACATAGAGCGGGGAATGCTTCAAGTGCGGCAGAGTGCATGGCGGGGAAAACTGGGCGATCCGAAGACAGACGATTCCATCCGGGTTGTCGAGCTTTCACCTCAAGCCTGCGCGCATTTGAGGACCTTCTTAAAGTCGTGGCATCCGAATCAGCGTCGCTTGCTTTTCGCCACTCGGAACGGAACGCCTTGGGATCAGAACTTGTTGCTTAGTCGTAAGTTCAGACCATTGCTTCGGTCACTCGGCATTCAAGTGCCACGCGGCAATGGCTTCCACGCATTCCGTCATGCGAATGCAACTCTGATGAACAGTTTCGGAGCATCGCAGAAATTGCGTCAGCAGAGACTCGGTCACGCAGAAGGATCGCCAGTCACGGAGACAATCTATACTCATGTGATTAGCGAGGATGGAAAGCGGATCGCGGCGCAACTTGGCAAGGCAATTTGGGGAGTTTTGGACCCCAGTTGGACCCTGAAAGAAAACGGCTCAGGAGTGGAGGCTCCTAAGCCGTTGTATCTAAACTAGAAGATGGTTGCGGGGGTCAGATTTGAACTGACGACCTTCGGGTTATGAGCCCGACGAGCTACCAGGCTGCTCCACCCCGCATAGATACTATAGCGGAGGGGTGGCGTGGCGTCAAATGAGGGGCGAAGACCGCGGATGAGAGTTATCGATGCCGTGTAAAAAAGTAAATCGATGTAGTGCAAATACCCATCGTGGAGTGGTCGCGAAGTGCCGGCGCGAAGTGTCGTGAAGACGTCTCGTTGAATGGGGGTGTCACCAGGTGTTGTAGGGGACGCCGTTGTCGTCGGTGAGGGCGCTATTGGAATGGATGTCGACCATGCCGGTTCCGTTTTGATCTGGACTTAACACAACGGTGTCGAATTGCGGAACCCAATCCGGTTGTAAGGTCATAGGATCATTGGGGATGCTTCGGAGATAGCCCGCGCCGTGTAGGTCTTCGAGCGATTGCGGAGCATTTTGCTTATCGAGCGTGTAGTTATCGATGGCCTTGCGTAATTCCTGCAAATCGCTTTTTAAAACGGCCTCGCGAGATTTTCTAATGGTAGTCCGGTAATTCACTGCGGCAATTCCCAACAGGATCATAATGATCGCGATTACGATCATCAGTTCGATGAGCGTAAAGCCCGCGAGCCACCAGCGCCGCGATGCTCGCCGCTCGTGACCGCGCAGTTTCGCCGCTTGCAACCAATCCTTCAATTTGTTGCTCCCTTATGATGCTACCGCGGGCCTGGAAAAATCTCGCGGGTTACCAATCGGAATATCTCGTTCCATTCATGGCGGTGCCAGTTGATTTCGAATAGACGTCGAAAACGTTTTTACCGTTCCAGGTGGTGGAATCGTAGTCATCGGAAATGCCGCGCAAGCCCCAGTCTGCCTTGCCAGTCGTGGGATCAACGGGGATGCTTCTGAGAAATCGAATGGTTTTGTCGCCGCCGTTTACGAGGGGAAGGCCTTTCACCAATGTCTCCAGGTCCGGGGGATAGTTCTGGCTGTCCGCGGGGACGCGAATCTTCTGATTGTCGGCGGCATCCTTGTAGCGATCGATGGCGTCGCGAATATCTTGCAAATTGCTCCGTAGCAATTCTTCGCGCTGGCGAATCACCGTAAATCGGGCAATCGGCAACGCTGCGGAAGACAACACCAACAACACGCCGCAGGCAATGATCAATTCGAGCAGCGTCATCCCGCGCTGCGAATGGATTCGGCGACGGCGTACGCGAGAAAGATTGCTGTGTTTCAAAAATCGTCCGCCATGGAAGTCAGAAAGCATGGGCAACGCTCAGGGTTGAACTTGCACTGCAGCTTCGCTGGTGACCAAGGAAATCGAGCGCTGCTGCGAGTCCTTGGCGTTCACCTGCACGATGGAAAGATTCGAAGCGCCTGGAGTAAGCGCTTTGATTTTCAGTGCAAGCAACGTTCCACTTCCGGTGACGCCTGGAGTATTGGGTTGGCGCGTCGCTGAAATAATGGCCTGCCCCTTTTCCTTGTCGATGTGGTCGACGATAGCAATTTCCTGCGTTCCGCCGGAGAGGAAGCCGCTGTGGCCGCCTTCGCCGGCGGCAAATTCCACCTCTTCAACGCTTACGACCGCAGGGTTATATTGCAACAGGAGCGGAATGGAGAAGAGGTCGGTGACATTATCGACGGCGATGGCTACCACTTTTTCCTGGCCCACCTTCAAATTGACGGTTTGCGGCTCGAAGCGCAGCTTCGCCGGCGTGCCAGATTGCGGATTTACGCCGGCAACTGCCGCGGGTGTCGCGATACCGCTGGTACCCGTTGGTGAGGGTTGCGAAGGAACCACCGGCTGCGTGCCGGGCGCGCGAATACTGCTCTCGTGCTTCACCTGGACGGAAGTTTCCGTTCCGGAATACATGGACTGCAAATTTTTCTTCGTCCAGTCTGGCAGGCGGACGATACGCGGAATCAGCACGATCAAAACTTCGCTATCCTCCATATCACGGCGATCGTCGGAAAAGAAATAGCGAAGGAAAGGGATTTTGGCTAAGCCCGGCCAGCCGTTCAACGTCTTGGTGTCCGTCTTTTCAAATAATCCGCCCAGAACGCTTACTTCGCCTTCCTTAAGACGTACGTCGTGTTCAATCGTCCGCTGACTGATAATGGGCTGATTGATGCCACCAATGGGAGCTACACCGGTCTGTGAAGAAACTTCTACTTTCACCTTCATACTGATTTCGTGGTTGGGGTGCACGCGCGGGGTGATGTCCACGTTCACGCCGACGTCCAAATATTGAAACTGTGTGTTCACAAGAGGATTGACCAAGCCACCGGCTCCCGCGGAGCCGACGCCAACGCCGGCCTGGAAGCTGCCGGTAGCAACGGGAATCTTGTCGCCGATTTTGAGTTTGGCGGGCTGGCCGTCAATCGAGCGAATCTCCGGATTCTGAATAATTTTGGTGTAAGTATCGGTAAGAATAGCGTTGGCGGTCAGCGTGGGGAGGGTCAAACTGATGTCATTGTTGGTTAAATGGCGCAGCTGGCTGACGGTGACCGATCCGTTGTTCGTAGTAGGCGAAGTTGTGGTCCCAGTCGTCGTGGTGTTGTTCGCCGGACTAATCGAGGCGGACACGGTTTGCCCCGGCAGGATGCCCAAATCGCGCAGGCGATCAGTGCGCGCTTGCAGCACTTCCACCTGAATGACGACTTCTGGTTTGGCCTTGTCGATGTCCGCGATCATTTTACCGGCAAGCGCGACTTTGTCCGGCGTGTCGCGGACGATGATGGCGTTTTGCGAATTGACCTGCTGCAGGCGCTTGAGGTCCAGCAATAGGCGTAAACCGGTGACGATTTCGGTCAAGTCTTGCGCTTGCACGGTGTTGGAAAGATAGAAAGTCTTGACGATTTCTTCTTCATAATCGCGCCGTTTTTGTGGCTGGTCGGGAATCACGAAAATAATATTCTCAGTTACGGGCTTCCAGAAGGCTTTGGCTTGCAGGGAAACGATGTCCAAAGCCTGCTGCAGCGTAACGTTGTTCAAAGTGGTTTTGACGGGACGCGCGGCGAAGTCTGGGTCGTAAATGACGGTGATTCCGGCCAGTTTGCCAATGGTGTCGAAAACCATTTTTGCGTCGTTGGACATTGTTAACGTGATCGCGGCGTTGGAGAGCGGCCTAAGTTCCGGCGGCATCGACGCCAACGTTTGCTCGCCGGGTTCTGGCTCGGGCTGCGCGGCGGCATCGTTTGCGCGGCTATTTTCGGCGATAGCGTCAACGGTGCGTTGCACTTCCTGTTCAGCAGCGGAACTGGCCGGGTCAATCAGCAGGGCACGCTGGAATTCCGCAAGCGCTGTTTGTAAATCACCCTTCTTTCGCGCGGCAAAACCGCGCTGCAGGTGCATCGTACCAGCCTGGAATCGCGCTTGGTCTGTTTCGATCTTGTAGTACGCATTATTGGGATCGGCTCTTAAGGCTTTTTGGTAGAAGACGTATGCGTCGTCAAAGTCCGAGAGTGTCTCGGCCTTTTTACCTTGTTGATACTCCGATTGGCCTTTGGGGCAGCCTGCTGCGAGCAGCCCGAGTCCAAGACACAAAACTACGCTTCCCCAACGCCGCATGCACGCTCCCGAACTCTCTTGCTTGCCAAACGCAAACTAATGGGCAGTCTAACACTCGGCTTAGAGGCCATACAAGCAACTGAAGGTTGGCTGTCTTTCATCCGATAACCCCCTTTTTTGGCGAGAAGTGGCGCGGATTTCACACAGCAGTTATAGTTGTACGGTGTCGCATCCGCCGCAGAAATCTGATAAGTCCAAGAAACCCGCGAAGAGCGCTAAGTCCGGCAAACCTGCGGAGTTACTGGTCGCCCAGAACCGGGCAGCGTCGTATAATTACGCGCTCCTGGATAAGTACGAGGCGGGTCTGGTACTTCACGGTACGGAAGTGAAGGCGCTGCGCGAGGGGAAAGCCAACATTCGCGACGCTTATGTGGATTTCAAGCCCAGTGGCGCTTGGCTGGTTAACGCGCACATTGCACAGTACTTGGCGGGCGGGCCGTGGAATCATGAGCCGCTGGGGTCGCGCAAGCTGTTGTTGCATCGCAATGAGATACACAAATTGAGGGTTCGGACCGAGGCCAAGGGCTTAACGGTCATACCTTTGCGCATTTATTTCCGCAACGGTATTGCCAAATGTGAAATAGCGCTGGCACAGGGTAAAAAACAGTGGGACCGGCGCGCGGATGAACGCAAAAAAGAAGCCAATCGCGACATTGAAGATTCCATGTATCGCAATCGGAGGCGATAAAGCACCATGCAGATCACGCTGGAAACCAAGCCCTATGCAACTTTCGAAACTGATGCGCTGGTTTCGTATATTTTCGAAGAGAACGAGCCGATTCAGGGCCACCTAGTGGAGATCGATCAGTCGGCAAATGGTTTGTTGAAAAAATTGGTGAAGAGCGGGGAATTGACCGGGAAGACCCTGGAATTCACGTTGATCCACGCTCCGGCGGGATTGGCCGCGCCGCGGTTGTTGCTGGTGGGAGCAGGAAAGCGCGAACAGTTTAATGGGGCGACGCTGCGAAAGCTTGCCGGGGCGGCGACGCGGTCATTGAAGGGTAAGGGAGCCAAGAAGATTGCATTTCTAGTTGGGAAAAATGACGCCAACGAAGCTACAGCGCAAGCGATCACAGAAGCGGTGATTACGGCAAATTTTGAGACGGACAAATACAAGACGGAGAAAAAAGGCGAGAAAAATATTGATGCGGTGACTGTCGTGGGGTTTCCGGAGTCTGGCCGCGCTGCGGGCGAGGCGGGGATTTCGAAAGGGCGCGTGATTGGCGAGGCGCAAAACTTTACGCGTGATCTGGTCAATGAGCCTTCGAATAAGTTGACGCCGCGTGTGCTTGGGGAAAAGGCCGAAGCCATGGCGCGGGAGGCGGGGCTGGCGGTGGAAGTTCTCGATGAGCGGCGCATCGCGGATTTGAAGATGGGAGCGTTGCTGAGCGTAGCGCAGGGCGGGCCAGAGCCGCCGCGCATGATCGTCATAACCTATGTGCCAGCCAAGGTAAATCCCAGTGCGCCGGTGATCGGGCTGGTAGGGAAAGCGGTGACGTTTGATACCGGCGGCATTTCCATCAAGCCGGCCGATGGCATGGAAAAAATGAAGTACGACATGGCCGGTGGAGCGACGATGCTGGGCGTGATGCGCGCAATTGCCACGCTCAAGCCCAATGTGAAAGTCATATGCGTGGTACCTTCCACAGAAAATATGCCGGGTGGAACCGCGCAAAAGCCGGGGGACATCCAGACGTCGATGTCTGGCAAGACGATTGAAGTGCTCAATACGGATGCGGAAGGACGACTGATTTTGGCCGACGGCATCACCTTTGCGAAACAACTGGGCGCCACCGTGCTGGTCGACGCGGCTACGCTCACCGGCGCAATCGTGGTGGCACTGGCTAACATTAACGTCGGGGTGTTCGGCTCGGACCAGGCTTTCACCGATAAATTGCTGGCCTCCGCGAAAGCCACGGGCGAAAAAATGTGGCAGATGCCGATGGACGACGAGTATCGCGAATTCATCAAAGGCAGCTTCGCGGATATACAGAATATCGGCAGCGGCAAAGGTGGCGGCAGTATCACTGGCGCGTGGTTTATTCGCGAGTTTGCGGGAGATACTCCGTGGATTCACTTGGACATTGCCGGCACCGCATGGAACGACGATGCAAAGCCGTGGCTCGCTAAAGGACCAACGGCGGTGGCGCTGCGGACCTTGGTACACCTGGTCATGTCTTACTAAGCCTTTGCAGGCGAGGTCAGAAAGTCCGCGTGTCATTTCGGCAGGTTCGCACATCGTATCGACATGCTGATCAACCAGTTGAGATCACGTCGCGATTTTGTAAAGCAGGCCACGACCACGCTGTGCGGGGCTGCGCTCGCGCCGCTCAGCGCGGCGGCTAGGTGGCAGCAATCCGAAGCGGCCGCCGCCGACTACACCTTACACATAGTTCCTGCCGTGATTGAAATTGCGCCAAAGCAGTTCGTTTCGACTGTTACGTACAACGGCCAAGTTCCGGGACCGCTGCTACGTTTCAAGGAAGGCCAGCCGACGATAGTAGACGTTCACAACGACACGGAGACGCCCGAACAGTTGCATTGGCACGGGCAAATGGTTTCAACGGAGGTAGATGGCGCGGCCGAAGAAGGCACGCCGTATATTCCGGCGCATGGCAGCCGACGGATCGCGTTTACTCCGCGGCCCGCGGGGCTGCGGTTTTATCACACGCACAATCGCGCTGGGGCGGATTTACATGCCGGACAATACAGCGGCCAGGTTGGACCGGTGTACGTCGCGCCGAAACAAGAAGCGGGGAATTACGACCGCGAAGTCTTTTTGACGCTCAAGGAGTTCGAGCCATCGTTCAGCCAGGGTGGCGACATGGCGCAGGATTTTCTGGTGCCTGCGAAAGTAAGAGACTTGGAAGAGAGCGGCGAATCCGCGATGAAGGCGTCTATGGACAAAGGGATGCCGCACGGCTTCGAAGTTGCTTATCACTATTTCACGATCAATGGGCGGATGCTGGGGCACGGCGAGCCGGTGAAGGTGAAGCGCGGCGAACGTGTGCTCTTTCATGTACTAAACGGCAGCGCGACGGAGATTCGGAGTCTGGCGCTGCCTGGTCACACGTTCAAAGTCATTGCGCTCGATGGCAATGAGGTGCCGAAGCACACCGAGGTACCCGTTCTGTGGCTCGGCACGGCGGAGCGCATTTCGGCGATTGTGGCGATGAACCATCCCGGTGTGTGGATTATGGGCGATCTTGCGGATGACGATCGCAAGAATGGGATGGGAGTCGTTGTCGAATACGCGGGCTACAAAACTAAACCGTTGTGGACGCCGCCGAAGCCATTTCGTTGGGACTACACGCGATTTGGAACGAGCGCAGCGGCTCTTGCGGCGGACGAAACGATCGACATGATGTTTTTTAAAGATAACGCCGCGCAAGCAGGGTTCAATCGCTGGACCATCAACGGTGCGGCGTATCCGATGATGCAGGGAATCGCTCCGCCGACGTTTCATCTGAGGGAAGGAAAGCGCTATCAAATTCGCATGCGCAATGCCAGCGACGATATACATCCGGTGCATCTACACCGCCATAGTTTTGAGCTGACGCACATTGCCGGGAAACCGACCGCCGGGGTAGTGAAAGATGTGGTGATGCTGGGCGGATATCAGGAAGCCAAAATCGCTTTTACTGCCGACAATCCCGGTTTGACCCTCTTTCACTGTCACCAACAGTTGCACATGGACTTCGGTTTCATGACGCTGTTCGATTACGTATAATCTCGTTCGCCGCGTGCGAGGCCTCCGGCGATGGAGAGGACAACGCGATGACACTCAGCGCTGCGCCAGCTTCGCCTGCGAAGGCTTCTCAAGCTGTATTGCTGGTCCGCATTCTGGTCGGCTGGGTTTTTCTTTCTGAAGGCATACAGAAATTCCTTTTCCCCGGCGCGCTAGGCGTAGGCCGATTTTCACAAATCGGCTTGCTATTTCTGCTGATCGTAGGCGCCCGCTCGCTGGAGGCGCGGTTCATGGAACGTCGTACCGGTGCACATGCCTGAAAATCCACCCGATGAAGGTGCGAATATTTCCGCGAGCGCCCGCGTTTCGCTGGGCAAACTCGCCTGGTTTTTCCTGCGGCTAGGCACCACGGCATTCGGAGGCCCCGCGGCGCATATCGCTATCATGGAAGATGAGCTGGTGCGGCGGAGACGTTGGCTGCCGCGCGAAAAATTCCTAGATTTACTGGGCGCGAGCAATTTAATCCCCGGTCCGAGCTCCAGCGAGTTGGCCATTCACATCGGGTATCTTTGCGGCGGCTGGCGGGGATTGCTGATTGCGGGTTCGTGCTTCATTCTCCCCGCAGCGCTTATGGTGGCGGCCTTGGCGCGGCTGTACATGCATTTCGGAAAATTTCCCGCCGCGACCGCTATCCTGTACGGCGTGAAGCCGGTGGTGATCGCGGTGATTTTGCAAGCGCTGTGGGGCCTGGCGCGCACCGCGGTAAAAAATACGTTTCTGGCGTGCATCGCGGTGATGGCTCTGGTGCTGTGTCTTCTCGGAATACACCCGCTGCTCTTGCTGATGCTCGGAGGGGCGGCGGCCTGCGCCACACAAGTAAAGCGTGTTCGCGCTTCGTTTCATTTCCCGGCCACCGTCGTCGGTGGCGCGGCAGTTGGCACGGTCGTGTCGTTTAGCCTTACTTCGCTGTTTTTGGTTTTCCTAAAGATTGGTGCCATGGTTTTTGGCA
>Ga0182024_10012023_pt1 | contig 17213 bp, 13 predicted proteins | sample P32metaG_FD_120480 | JGI IMG/M metagenome (GOLD analysis project Ga0182024, IMG submission 120480) | Permafrost microbial communities from Stordalen Mire, Sweden - P3-2 metaG (Illumina Assembly) | ecosystem: Environmental > Terrestrial > Soil > Wetlands > Permafrost | place: Sweden: Stordalen...
AAGCACGCCTGGGTCGAGCGCATCGGCGCAGAATGCGTGGCCGCCGACGTTCCATTTTTTCTGGAGTTCGTGGGATACGAAGAGGGCGTGGACGAAAAAGGGCTGGAATACGCCAAGAAGAAACCGCAAGTGGTGGCGGGCAGCATGGAAGAATTCAGCAAGCCGCAGTACGCGGTGGATGTGCTGAAAGTGGAAGTCCCCATTACCATGGCATTCGTGAAGGGAACGCGTTCGTGCAAGGGCGATTCCGCCTACACGCGCGATGAAGCCAAGGAACATTTCCGCAAAGCCGCGGCCGCCGCGAAAAAACCCTTCATTTATCTTTCGGCGGGCGTAAGCAACGATACCTTTTCCGAAACGCTGGAGTTGGCTTCGGAAACCGGCGTGAATTTTTCGGGCGTTCTGTGCGGCCGAGCCACCTGGAAAGATGCCATCCCAGTGTACGGCAAGCACGGCGCAAAAGCCCTGGAAGACTGGCTGCAGGATCAGGGCGTGAAGAATATTAATAACGTGAATGACCGGCTGAAGGCGGCTAAGCCGTGGTTTTCTTTCTACGGTGTGGCGTCGTCTTCGGCGTTGGCATAGCCGAGCGTTATTCACCGGGATCGCACGCTCTCTTAGCCCAATTGGCCGCCCCGCTTCCCATCCCTAGTTTCTCTCAGAGCTAGTGAGAGATGGGAATTTCTCTGTGGTTCTCTTGTTTTTCTCAGTGTTCTCTGTGTTAAAGCTTTGCCTCGCCATGAAACGCAAGATCTCAACACAGAGGACACGGAGAAAAGAGGAGGTCCCGGACCGAGGATTTTCATCAGCCGGTGGCGCGCCATTGGCCTACGGGCCCCGTTCCGGCCGCGCGCCGTGTTAAGATAATTTGTTCCAATTGAATTGAAGGAGACCGGAATTGCCGCTCTACGAATACCGTTGCCTCAAGTGCGATCGACACACCGACAAGATTGAAAAAGTGGACGGCCCGCATCTGAAGAAGTGCCCGCATTGCGGCGGGAAAGTGGAGTCCGTGATCACCGCCCCCGCGATCCAGTTCAAGGGCTCCGGCTGGTACGTCAACGATTACGGCAAGAAAACTTCCGGCGGGGATTCCAGCAAGGCCGAGAAGAACGATAAGGCCGAGAAAGCCGAAAAGGCCGACAAGGCGGAGAAGACTGAAAAATCGGAGAAGGCCGAAAAAGCAGATTCCAAGCCGTCTTCTTCAGGAAAAGATCAGAAGAAAACCACAAGCACATCCAAAGAGAAATAATTTTATTTTTGAAATAAGTGGATTATTTTGTCATTCCGAACGGAGCGAGGAATCTCTCCCAGGTTTGAGCCTGGGAAATGAAGCAGAGATTCCTCGCTCCGCTCGGAATGAGAAAAGTGTGGGGCGTTCTTTTGTCAGCCCGTGAGGGTTGTCCTACAGTTTCAGCGCGCGCAGATACTCTCGAAATTCGTTGCCAAAATCCTGATTTTCCATGCCGATTTCCACGGTGGCCTTCAAGAAGCCCAGTTTGTCTCCAGCATCGTACGATTTTCCTTCGTAGACATAGGCAAGCAGGCCCTTTTCCTGCGCCAAATGGCAAAGCGCGTCGGTGAGTTGGATTTCTCCTCCGCGGCCAGGTTTCGTGCGTTCGAGGTAATCGAAAATTTCGGGAGGTAGCAGGTATCGCCCGGTCACGGCCAGCGTCGAGGGCGCCTCGGCGGGACTGGGCTTTTCGACCATGTCGCGGATCCTTAGCGCGCGATTGTTCGCGCCCGCGATGTCGTTGCGCTCCACATCCACGATGCCATACAGACCGGTTCGCTCCCGTGGCACCTCTTCGACGGCGATGGCGCCCAATCCCGTCCTCTGATACACCTCAATCAGTTGCTTCGTGGCAGGGTTCGGCCCGGGAATAATCACGTCGCCGAGCAGAACGGCGAAGGGCTCGTTGCCTACAAGCTCTTTTGCAACCAACACAGCGTGCCCCAGGCCCAGAGGCTCTTTCTGCCGGGTGTAGCTGAAGTGCACCATGTTGCCGATGTCGTGCACCAGTTTGGCGAGTTCGGACTTGCCTTTTTCTTGCAGATAACTTTCCAACTCGGGCGAGGAATCGAAGTGATCTTCAATTGCGTTCTTTCCTCTACCGGTTACGATAATAATATTGTCGATACCGGAGGCCACGCACTCCTCAACCACATACTGAATGAGTGGTTTATCGACCACCGGCAGCATTTCCTTGGGCTGCGCTTTGGTCGCGGGCAGAAATCGCGTGCCCAGTCCTGCCGCTGGCAGAACCGCTTTGCGAACTCGTTTTGGAGTTTCGGACATTTTATTTGTTTAACTCTCTAGCCACCTTACTTGGCGCCGACTCAAGGTGTCAATTTCCCCTTGGCCAGGGGAGTTCCTAAGGCCTTACCTCTTGTATTGTAGTGTAAGTGGGCGAAATTTGAAGGTAAGCAACGAGAATTTTATTGTACGCGCGCCAATGCCAGTGCACATGCCTGTGATTTATCTCGTGCAGCGAAGTTTCAATCGCCGGAATGGATGGCAGGCACCGGGTGCGCGGGCCGTTTGCACATTCCGCTGAACCAATCGCGAAAGCCTTCCCTTACAATGTCGGAAATGGTATGCGCGTTTTCGCCAATCACTTTTACCCAGGCCATCGGACCCATCTGCGGGAAATAAATTCCGCGGAAACACAGGCGTGCGATAAGAATATTGATGCGGTAAGCAAGCGGCTTGTGGTTAAAAGAACGCACTGCGAGCGCGATGGCTTCCGGGCTGTAGGATTTGGCCCAGCCGTAGTTCACCTCGGCGTGAGCTTCCTCGATGCTCATTTTCAATGGTGTGTGGGCCATGGCAAAAGGAATAAATTCCTCCCAGTGCTTGGGACGCGTCAGGCGGCCGGCCGCTTCCAATCGCGCGTAGAGCGGCGTGGAAGGCAACGGAGTAATCAATCCGAATATCGGCAGCCCCGCGGGCCAGGTGCGAATTTGCTCCAGCGTGCGCTCCGCCACTCCGACTGTGTCGTTGTCCATTCCAAACATAAACGAAGTGATGGCGAAAACGTTGCGGTCGGCCAACCTTTGCAGCACGGCGGCGTACTCGCCCGGCTTATTAAAACCTTTGTTCACATCGGCGAGGTTTGCCACGTCGATGGACTCCATGCCGATAAAAACCCACTTGCCGCCGGCCTCGGCGATCAGGTCCACCAGTTCCTGGTCGCGTAGAAGATTGGCGCTGATTTGCGCGATCCAGTGGACCTGCGCCTTTGCGGCGATGATGTCGCGCAGCAGCGATTTGGTTCTTTTAGGATTGATCGCGAAATTGTCGTCGATGAAAAATACGGCGATCTGGCCGCCTTCTTTTTTGGCCCGGGCCTTGAGCATCAGCAACTCATCCACGACGCTCTTATTGGTACGGAAGCGGATGGAATCTCCAAAGAAGCCGGTGACCGTGCAAAATTCGCATCCGTAAGGGCAACCGCGGCCCGACTCCACGGGAACAATGCGGAACGATCCCCAGCCGTCTCGGAAACGCCGAAGCAACGGCTGGAGTCTCTTGGGGACTACGTTGAACTGGTCGAGGTCAATGGTATCCCATGGAATGGCCGGATAATCCTGAAGGGAGGGCTTGCGTTCCTGGCCGAAATCATCGACTGGAGAATAAATTTCCTTGAGCTGGCCGCGCGCGGCATCCGAGACAATCTTCGGCCAGGTCTCGTCCGCTTCGCCGAGGGCCACCGCGTCGGCATGTTTTTTGCCCGATATTTTTCCCAGCGCTTCGTCCGGCATTTCGGTAACGTGCGGCCCGCCCATGACCACGGGCACTCCCGCCGCGCGCACAGCGTCGGCCATGCGATAAGCTTTGGCAACCATGCGCGTCATGCAACCGATGCCTACGAGACCAATCTTATTTTCGCGCACGTATTGCGCAATGCCCGCTTCGTCCATGGGCTGCGCATTGCCGTCGATCAGCACGACTTCGTGGCCGGGAGGCGTGAGCGACTGCAGCAGAAACATCCACAGGTGGGGCATAAAATTTTTCGTGACGCCGTTGTCCGGGCTATACAGCAAAATTTTCATGTTTTTCTTTTCTGACGATTGGCCGGACGGACAGGTTTCGGGGGTCCCGGCTTTCGTCACTGCATTTCGTTCTGAAGGTTCAAGGACCGACGCCCTTACGGGCACGGCGGAGGATTTGAAGCGATCGACGGAATTCTATCACCGCTGTGTCAAGATTATTGACAAAAAATTTCGCTGATTCGTTTTCGTTAACGGTGAGCAAGTGTTTCGTAGTGGCACGGTTCACCGAGAAAGTTCTCCGTGAACGGCATTGCCATTTCGTAGGGGCACTGTCCGCCGCGGCGGATGCCCTACCATCGAGACGCCGGCAAAGCGATCGTTCGCGGAACGGCAGCGCCGCGGTTCGCTCCTATGCTAAATTCTAGTGCAGATGACGCGCCTCGGTGTATACGTGCAGGTCCCCTTTTGCCAGACGAAGTGTACCTACTGCAACTTCCATACGGGCGTATTTTCAAAAGACTTGTATGCGCCCTATGTCGAAGCCGTGTGCAGCGAGGTCGCTGAATTTCCGCGCTTGCGCTACGAAAATGGAATTTCCGACGTCGCGAACGCGATGGTGGACACCGTCTATTTTGGTGGAGGAACGCCCAGCCTGCTGAACCCCGCGAGCCTGGCACAAATCGTTGAGGCAATACGTGCTTCGTTGCCATCGCAATTCGAGGAAGTGACGCTGGAAGCCGATCCGGAGACTATTACCCCCGAAAAAGCAGGCGTGTGGCGCGACGCAGGATTCAATCGCATCAGCATGGGCGTGCAGTCCTTCGACGAAAATGAATTGCGCGCCGCGGGACGCATGCACCGCCGCGCCGATGTTTTTCAGGCGACGGAAATTTTGCGCGCCGCCGGTTTCAACAATCTCAGTTTCGATTTGATTGCGGGACTTCCACACCAGACGGATCGCAGCTGGCAAAATTCGGTCGAGCAGTTGCTGTGCCTGCGGCCCGAGCACGCTTCCATCTACATGATGGAAATTGACGAGGGGAGCCGCCTGGGCCTGGAGGTTTTGCAGAGCGGCGAACGCTATTCCGCCAAGGCGCTGCCGTCCGACGATTCCATGGCGAATTATTACGAGGATGGCTGCAGGCAACTGGCCGCCGCCGAATACACGCATTACGAGATTTCGAACTGGGGGCTGCCTGGATTTGAATCGCAGCACAATCTGAAATACTGGCGCCGCGAACCCTATTTCGGATTTGGCGCGGGCGCGCATTCCTTTAATGGCTCGCAGCGCTGGGCCAACGCGCACGACCCGGCCGCCTATTCGAACGCCATCCACAGCGGACGATTTCCGGTCGTGCAGTTGGAAAGTGTGTCCGAGGGTCAGGCGCTAGAAGAAGAGCTGTTCCTGGGCCTGCGGGAGCTTGCAGGAATCGATTTGGGCGGCATCGAGGCAAAGTATGGGGCGGAGTTGCGCCCGCGTGTGCAGCAGCTAGTGGAGCAGGGTCTGGTCGAATGGGACGGGCCACGGCTGCGGCTTTCACCGGACCGGTTGGCGGTTTCGAACGAAGTGTTTGTCCACCTCTTGGGATAACGGAGAGAAGGTGATTCGATGGACTTAGCCCGCGCCAATTCGAATGCAACGCCTGCGTACCTGCTCTTTCTGATACTTGCGGCTACTCTCTTACTTTCGCCTGCTGTGAACGCGCAGAATTCAAATTCCAATAACAAAACTTCTCCCGCGTCAAATGCCTCCGCCTCCGCGCCAACAGTGGCCGAAGCGGAGCGCTTCATTACGCAAGCCGAGACCCGCCTGTTCGACCTGTGGATCAAGAGCAACCGCGCGCGCTGGGTCTCCGAGAATTTCATTACCGACGATACCGAAGCTATCGCGGCGGATGCGCAGAGGGCAGTGAGAGCGGCAACCGCCGATCTGGCGCGCCAGGCACGCAGATATGAAAATCTTACTCTGCCTCCGGACGTGGCCCGCAAATTCAAACTGCTGAAATTGTCGGTGGATATTCCCGGGCCGCGCAATCCCGGCGCGCAGGCTGAGCTGGCCAAGATCGCCGTTTCGCTGGACAGCGACTTTGGCAAGGGAACATGGTGCCCGGACGAGAAGCGCGAAAATTGCAAGCAGTTGGGAGACCTCGGCAAAATTCTGGCTACCAGCCGCGACCCGCAGGAATTACTGACCGCCTGGAACGGCTGGCACACCATTTCGCCGCCGATGCGACAGCGCTACATTCGTCTGGTGGACCTCAGCAATCAGGGCGCGCGCGAAATGGGTTTTGCCGACACGGGCGCCATGTGGAGATCCGGCTACGACATGCCGCCGGACGATTTTGCACGGGAGATGGACCGCCTGTGGGGGCAAGTTCGCCCGCTGTACGTTTCTTTGCACGCCTACGTACGATGGAAGCTGGCGGAAAAATATGGAAGGCAGCTGGTTCCGGAGAACGGTGCAATTCCCGCGCACCTTCTGGGAAACATGTGGGCGCAGGATTGGAGCAATATTTATCCGCTTCTGGCGCCGCCAAACGAGCAGTCCAGACCTGACATCACCGCCGCGTTGCGCGCAAAAAATGTGGACGCCAAGGGAATGGTTCACTACGCGGAGAGATTTTTTACCTCGTTGGGATTCGAGCCTCTGCCCGCAACGTTTTGGGAGCGTTCGCTATTCACCAAACCGCAGGACCGCGATGTGGTTTGCCACGCCAGCGCCTGGGACGTGGATTTTAAAGATGACCTGCGGATCAAGGCCTGCATTTCTCCTACCGCTGAAGATTTCACCGTGGTGCACCACGAGCTGGGCCACAATTTTTACCAACGGGCATACAACAATCTTTCGCCGTTTTTTGCCAACAGCGCCAATGACGGATTTCATGAAGCGATTGGCGACACTGCCGCGCTTTCGGTAACGCCGGAATATCTGAAGCAAATTGGGCTGATCGACAGCGTATCGCCGCCGTCGGCGGACATCGGTCTGCTGCTCAATCGCGTGCTCGATCGCGTAGCTTTGCTGCCCTTCGCTTTGGTGGTGGACCAGTGGCGCTGGAAAGTTTTCTCCGGTGAAATCAAGCCCGCGGATTACAACAAATCGTGGTGGGAACTGCGAAGGAAGTATCAGGGCATCGCTCCGCCTGATGAACGCAGCGAAGCCGATTTCGATCCCGGCGCAAAATACCACGTGGCCGGCAACGTTCCCTACGCGCGATATTTCCTGGCCATCATTTTGCAATACCAATTCCATCGTGCGCTGTGCAAGGAAGCGGGATACACCGGGCCACTGCATCGCTGCTCGATCTACGGAAATAAAGCCGCGGGCGCCAAGCTCGCCAAGATGCTGGCCATGGGCGCGAGCCGTCCGTGGCCAGATGCGCTGGAAGCCTTGACGGGCCAACGGCAAATGGATGCCACCGCGCTGGTCGACTACTACGCGCCGCTGAAGAAGTGGCTTGACGAGCAGAATGCAGGTCACAAGGTTGGGTGGGATTGAGGAATTAGTAGCGCGGGCTTCAGCCTGCGGGAGTTGGTGCTTGCAAGGACCGAAACCCGCAGGCTGAAGCCCGCGCTACCTAACCCCCACTTGCATCCTGGGAACACATTCAATAGGCGCCAAAAAAGCCTGCCTATTGCCTGTGATATAAATAAATCGGGCGCTACTTGCGGCGCCGATTTGTTGGAGGCGTGTGGACTTTTCCTTCACTGACGAACAGCATCAGCTGCGGCGCAGCGTGCGCGAATTTGCCGAAGCAGAAATTGCTCCGCACATTATGGAGTGGGACGAGGCTTCGCGTTTTCCCTCCGAGTTGATTCCTAAGCTGGCGGAAATGGGCCTGATGGGCGTGATTTTCCCCGAAGAGTACGGCGGCGCGGGCCTGGGCTATGTGGAATACGCGACGGTCATCGAGGAACTTTCGCGTGTGGACGGCTCGATTGGACTGATCGTGGCAGCGCACAATTCGCTGTGTACCAATCATATTTATAAATTCGGCACGCCCGAACAGCGCAAAAAATTCGTCACGCCGCTGGCACAGGGCAAGAAGATCGGCTGCTGGTCGCTAACAGAACCGCAAGCCGGCTCCGATGCGGGAGGAGCGCAAACCACGGCCGTGCGCAAGGATGGTGGCTGGCTGCTCAACGGCTCCAAAACATTTATTACTAACGGGCATTACGCCGATATCTGCGTGGCCATGGCCGCAACCGATAAGCCCAAGGGAACCAAGGGAATTTCGGCGTTGATTGTGGAGAAGGGCAACCCCGGTTTTCGCGCGGGCAAAAAAGAAAACAAGCTGGGCATGCGCGCCAGCGACACTTCCGAAGTGATCTTCAGCGATTGCTTCGTACCCGGCGAAAATCTATTGGGCAAGGAAGGTCAAGGGTTCGTCAATACCTTGCAAGTACTGGATGGGGGCCGCATTTCGATTGCGGCGCTGGCATTGGGCATGGCACAAGGCGCGTACGAAGCGGCGGCCGGCTATGCCAAGCAGCGAAAACAGTTTGGAAAAGCCATCAGCGAATTTCAAGCAATTCAATTCAAATTGGCCGACATGGCCACCGAGATCGACGCCGCGCGCTGGCTGGTTTACCGCGCCGCGTGGCTCGCCGATCAAAAAGGCCCGCGGTTCACCAAGGAATCCAGCATGGCAAAATTGTATGCCAGCGAAGTGGGCGTGCGCGTGGCCAATGAAGCAGTGCAGATTTTCGGCGGCTATGGTTTCGTGAAGGATTATCCCGTGGAAAAATTTTACCGCGACTCGAAACTGTGCACCATCGGAGAAGGCACCAGCGAAATTCAGCGCCTGGTGATCGCGCGCCAGATACTGGACGCGCGGTAGAATTGCGGGCGCGCCGATTCGGTTTTCGTGTGCGGGCCCTGCCGGGGTTGTGATAACTTCCTTGCTTCGTTCCAGTGGTAATCTCTCAACATTGATTTGGAAGTTTTCTGCTACGCCGTGAAATAAGATGGGCGAGAGGTGTGGTGGCGCCGGCGTCCCGCCGGCGGTTTTGCGAACCTTGAAGCCCGGAAAAACCGCCGGCGGGACGCCGGCGCCACAAAATCTCTATGTCCCCATCCATCGAATCGTGGGCCGAGCAAATCCGGGCGGGAGAAGTTCGCGCCATTTCCCGCGCGATCACGGCCATCGAAAACCATGATCCGCAGGCGGAACAACTGCTGCAAATAATTTTCCCCCAGACCGGAAATTCTTTTGTGATTGGAGTGACCGGTGCGCCGGGAACGGGCAAGAGCACGCTCGTCGACCGGCTGGCTACAAACTACCGGTCGCAAGGAAATCACGTTGGAATTATCGCCGTCGATCCTACCAGTCCTTACACGGGCGGCGCAATTCTGGGTGATCGGATACGCATGCAGGGCCACGCCAGCGACCCGGGCATTTTCATCCGCTCGATGGCCACGCGCGGTTTTCTTGGTGGGCTGGCGCGGACCACGGGCGATGTTGCGCTCGTGCTCGACGCAGCGGGAAAGCAAACTGTTCTGGTCGAAACGGTCGGCGTTGGACAGGATGAAGTGGACATTGTGCGCCTTGCGGACTGCACGCTGGTGCTGCTGGTTCCCGGCATGGGCGACGATGTGCAAAATATGAAAGCCGGACTGATGGAGATTGCGGACATTTTTGTGCTGAATAAATCCGATCGTGACGGCGTGGACCGCCTGGAAGCGGAACTGGAAGCCATGCTGCACCTCGCTCCGGAGCGCGCGGGCTGGAAGCCCGCGATTGTGCGCACCGTGGCCACGGAAAATAAGGGCGTGGACGAGCTCGCCGAGGCGATAGCCAATTATCGGCAATGCTCCTCTGACAGCGCGGAGCGCCAGCAACGAAAAATCGAACACTGGAAGACGAGGCTACTTGCGCTCGCCGGAGAAGTTTTCTTGAAGCGCGCAGTTTCCGGCGCGGATGGTGAAGATGCGCTCGACAAATTGGCACGCGAAGTGGCTACCCGCGAAAAAGATCCGTACACGGCGGTTCGCGAATTGCTGGCGCGCGCGGAGACCGCTCGGAGAAGCGCATGAAACTTGGCGAACTGGAATTTTGGCTGATCACCGATGGCACCTTCCGCCTGGACGGCGGCGCCATGTTCGGCGTGATCCCCAAGCCCATGTGGGAGAAAGTTGCGCCGGCCGATGCGCGCAACCGCATCCTCATGGCTATGAATTCGCTGCTGATTCGCGCTGCGGGCAAGTGGATTTTGATTGAGACTGGCGCGGGAGATAAATGGGACGCCAAGCGCTCGGACATCTATTCGTTCGATGGGCCGCCGCGTCTGCCTGAAAAACTCGTGACGCACGGCGTTCCACCGGAAAAAATCGACATCGTCATCAACACGCATCTACACTTCGACCATTGCGGCTGGAATACACGCGTGGTGAACGGAGAAGCGATTCCGCTGTTCCCGAATGCGAGCTACTACGTGCAGCGCGGCGAATTCGAGCACGCCAAAGCGCCCACGGACCGCGACCGCGCCAGCTATTTCCCCGAAAACTATTTGCCCATGGAGAAATCGAAGCAGTGGCATTTGCTGGAAGGAGACGCGGAAATCGTTCCGGGCGTCGAAGTAATTCGCGCTCCGGGACACAACGCGGACATGATGTGCGTGCGCTTAACAGGCGGCGGCAAAACAGTTTTCTTTACCGCGGACTTGATCCCCACGGCGGCGCACGTTCCACTCCCCTGGATCATGGGGTACGATTTGTATCCGCTGACCACGCTGGAGAGCAAGAAGAAATGGATTCCGCAAATGGTCGCAGGCGAGTGGCTGGTTATTTTCGGACACGAAGCGAGGACCCCGGCGGGGTACTTGCGCGAACGCAATGGAAAAGTTGAACTTGAACCGGTGATGATCGACATCTAAATTTGTTTTCTCACGAGGGCCGGAAAATGGCAAAGAAAACGAAAACGGCGAAGAGCCGCGGCGAGGGCGCGGAAGCCGTTCGCATTGGCATCATCGGCGGCAGCGGGCTATACAATATGCCGGGCCTCGAAAAACCGCGTGAACTTCGGGTCAAGACGCCATTTGGAGATCCATCCGACGCGCTGGTGGTGGGAACTCTCGAAGGAAAGCGCGTGGCCTTTCTTTCGCGGCACGCGCGCGGGCATCGCCTCACCCCCACGGAGATCAACTACCGCGCCAACATCCACGCCATGAAGCAATTGGGAGTGGAGAGAATTATTTCCGTCAGCGCAGTCGGCTCGCTGCAGGATGAATTGAAGCCGCTCGATTTCCTGATTCCCGACCAGTTTTACGATCGCACCCGACACAGGGTTTCCACTTTTTTTGGCGACGGCGTGGTGGCTCACGTAGGATTTGGCAATCCAATCTGCGGACAGCTTGCGGGGACCCTCGGCGCGGCATGCGATTCCGCGAAGGTGCGCGTGCACCGCGAAGGCACCTACATTTGCATGGAAGGGCCGCAATTTTCCACGCTGGCCGAATCAAACGTCTACCGCCAATTGCACTTTCACGTAATTGGGATGACCAACCTGACCGAAGCCAAGTTGGCGCGCGAAGCGGAGATTTGCTACTCCACGGTGGCCATGATCACGGACTACGATTGCTGGCATCCCGGCCACGCTTCAGTGACGTTGGAGGAAATTATTTCCAATTTGAATAAGAACGCCGAAAACGCGCAGAACGTGATCCGCGAAGCGGTGCGCAACATGCCCGCCGAGCGCACCTGCAAATGCGGCCGCGCGCTGGCCCACGCCATCATTACAGATCCCGCCGTGATTCCAGCCGCGGCGCGCAAGCGCCTGAGCGTCATCGCCGGAAAATACCTCACACCTGGAGCCCGCTGAACATGTCTCTTCTCGTTGTTGGATCGGTTGCGTTCGATGCCGTGGAAACTCCGCACGGCAAGGTGGACCGCATGCTCGGCGGCGCGGCCACTTATTTTTCCGTCGCTGCAAGTTATTTCACGCACGTCAATCTGGTGGGCATCGTGGGCACTGATTTTACGGCCAAGGATGAGTCCATTTTCAAGGGGCGGCGCATCGATACGCAGGGCCTGGAACGCGCCGACGGAAAAACCTTTTTCTGGGCCGGAAAATACAGCGAGAACATGAACGAGCGCACCACGCTGGCCACCGAATTGAATGTGTTCGCGGAATTCAAGCCGAAATTGCCTGAGACGTATCTATCCTCCACGCATATTTTTCTGGCCAACATCCACCCGGAGTTGCAAGCCTCGGTGCTGCATCAGATCAGTAAGAGACCTCGAGTGGTGGCGCTGGACACCATGAATTACTGGATCGAACGCACCCCGGCAGAATTGCGCGAGACCCTCAAGCACACCGACATCCTGATGATCAACGACTCGGAAACGCGGCAGCTTTCGAGCGAACACAACTTGCTGAAGGCCGCGCGGCACATCTTCAAACTGGGCCCCAAAGCGCTGGTCATCAAGCGCGGAGAATACGGCGCCATGCTGGTGCATCAAAATCGCACCTTCAACGTACCGGCATTCCCACTGGAAGTCGTGCACGACCCCACAGGTGCTGGAGATTCGTTTGCCGGAGGCTTCATGGGCTATCTGGCAACTTCTCGAAAAGTGGACGATGGGGCGCTGCGGCGCGCCATGGTCTACGGCTCCGTGATGGGCAGCTTTGCGGTGGAAAAATTCGGGCTGGATCGCCTGCGCGAATTGAAAAAATCGGAAATCACCTCGCGCGCCCGCCATTTCCACAAGATGACGCAGTTTAGCTTATAGGTGACTGCGCGCTGAAAGCGGAAAAGAAAAAACTCGACACAGAGGACACAGAGAAAAGAGGAGAAATGCGGAGAAAACACAGTTCCTCCGGTTTTCTCCTCTTTTCTCTGTGTCCTCTGTGTTGAAGCTTTTGAATCCTGTAACATATCCAATTGCAATCCCAGCAACAAGCCGCGCGGTAGACGGACTTTCCTTTCGCCGCTGCGTTGTATACTCCTCAATGCCAATTTCGCTCATGCCAAAAGTTCAAAAACCGCTTGCACTTGTACCGGGGAGCACCATCGCCGTGGTTGCGCCGGCAAGCTCGTCGAAAGAAGAACGAACTCTGCGCGGCTGTGAAACGTTGGGACGCCTGGGTTACCGGGTCAGGAGATATGCGTCGAAAGACCGGCCGGACGGATATTTTTCCGCGCCCCTTGCGGGACGCCGGAAACACTTGCAAGACGCATTGACGCAGCCCGATATTCGCGCGGTCTTGTGCACACGCGGCGGCTACGGCAGCGCTGAAATTTTGAGCGGACTGGCCACCGCGCGCCTGAAACAATCCAAAATCTTTTGCGCCTTCAGCGATTTGACGTCGGTGCAAATTTTTTTGTGGCAGAAGCTTCGGTGGGTTACGTTTTACGGACCGCTGGTGGCCGGCGGCTTCGATGCGGGCCCCAATGCCACGGGCGGCTACGATCCGGACACATTCATATGGGCCATGACGGCCACCAACAGTGGATGGACGGTCCCACTCGAGGGCGAAACACTCACGCGCGGCAAGGGCGAAGGAACATTGCTCGGCGGGTGCATCACGCTGATCGAAACTTCGATTGGAACGCCGTGGGAGCTCGATACGCGTGGCTCTATTTTGTTGCTTGAGGATCGCGGAGTGAAACCTTACCAGCTCGATCGCATGTTGCTGCACTTGAGGCAGGCCGGAAAATTTGACGGCGTGCGCGGAATCATCCTCGGAGAATTTCCCGACTGCGAAGCGCCCGAGGGCACCTCCGTGACGATTGCGGACGTTTGCAAACGCGTGCTCGGCCACCTGCGCATTCCCATGGTGTACGGCGCGCCGGTAGGTCACACCTCGCGACCCATGCTCACCATGCCGCTGGGCGTGCAAGCCAGACTGCACGGGTCAGGCGAAGGGCAGATCGAAATTCTGGAACCGGCGGTGCGCGCATGACAAGACCATTGCATTTTCATTTTTCCGGCATCGGGGGCGCGGCCATGGCCCCGCTCGCTGGAATGCTCGCTGAAAGCGGACATCGCGTGACAGGCTCGGATGCGGGTGTGTATCCGCCGGCGTCGACGCTGCTGGAAAGCCTTGGCATTCGCTGGACGAATGGTTTTAATGCCGCGAATCTGGATCCCGCCCCGGATATCGTTGTGATCGGCAATGCCCTTTCGCGTGGCAATCCCGAAGTCGAAGCGGTGCTGGACAATAAAATTCCATACCGCTCTCTCCCGCAAGTTCTGGAGGAATTTTTCCTGCCGGGCCACGATTCGCTGGTGGTCACCGGAACCCACGGAAAAACCACCACGACTTCCATGCTTTCCTGGATTTTGCATTATGCCGGGAGGCATCCTAATTTTCTGATCGGCGGCGTGGCTGAAAACTTCGGGCGCAGCTTTGGACTGGGCGGCGGAAAAGAATTTGTTCTCGAAGGCGACGAATACGATTCCGCGTTTTTCGACAAGGCTCCGAAATTTTTGCACTATCATCCCAAGGAAGTAATTCTCACTTCGCTGGAATTCGATCATGCTGATATTTACGAAAATCTTGCTGCCGTCGAATTGCAATTCCGACGCCTGGTGAATCTGGTGCCGCGCAGCGGGCGAATCGTGGCCTGGGGAGAGAGCGAGACCGTGCGCGGGGTATTGCAAAAGGCTTTTTGCACCGTGGAAACGTACGGCTTCACGCCGGGAGTGGACTGGCTCGCGGGCGATCTGGAAATCAGCGACGGCGAAACGCGCTTTCGAGTTTCGCGCAACGGAAGCGAAGTGGCGCGCGTGAGAATGTCCCTGGCCGGGCGTCACAATGTTCTGAACGCGGTGGCGGCAATTGCTATCGCACACGGACGCGGCGTCAGCGGCGAAGCTGTCACCTCCGCGATGGCCGAATTTCGCGGCGTGCTGCGGCGCTTGGAAGTGAAAGGGGAATCCTCCGGCGTGCTGGTGGTCGACGATTTCGCGCATCACCCGACAGCCATTCGCGCCACGATTGACGCGGCGCGCCACCGCTGGCCTGGGCGCAAATTGTGGGCCGTGTTTGAGCCGCGCTCGAACACCATGCGGCGCCGGGTCTTCGAAGATGATCTGGCCGCTTCGCTGGCAACGGCCGATGCTGCCGTGCTCGGGGCCGTGAACCGAGCAAGTCTTTTGAGCGATGCGGAGAGAATGTCTCCCGCACGCGTTCTGGAAAAAATTCGCGTCGCAGGACGAAAAGCCGAGGGGTTCGATACCGCCGAGGAAATAGCGGAATATCTCGCCGTGGAAACGCTGCCCGGCGACCTCGTCCTGGTTATGTCCAACGGCAGCTTTGACGGGCTGTGCGGCAAGCTGATCGTCAAGTTGCAGGAACGCGGCGCGCCAGCGGGGAAATTCAAAGCATGATTTCCCGTTCTCGCGTCTGGCAGATTGCGCCGATCCTCGCGGCAATTTTCTATTGCGCGTCTCCGGCGCAGGCCACCATCGACTACACGGTTTCCCTCTCCCATCCCGAGCGGCATATTTTTGGAGTGACCATGCGCATCCCCAACGTGCGCGATCAAGTCACTTTGCAGATGCCCGCGTGGAACGCGCTCTACCAGATACGAGATTTTTCCTCGCACATGTTGCAGGTCACTGCCAAAGACAGTGAGGGACATGCGCTCACCTTGCGCAAACTCGACAAGCAGACCTGGACCGTGACGGCCAAGGATACGGTCACGGTAAGCTACGGCATCCTCTGGGATGAGCCGGGGCCGTTCGCGTCGCAACTAAATCCGGATCATGCGTTTCTAAATTTTGCCATGGTGCTGCTGTATGTGCCGGAGCGCAGAGCCGAAGAGAGCAAAGTGGTGTTCGATGACGTGCCGGAAAGCTGGCACGTGGCGGTGGAACTGGAAACCGCGGGCGCATCGGGGGGACATCGTTCTGGAACCTACGTAGCGCCGAGCTACGACGCGCTGGTCGACGCGCCCGCGGAAATCGGCCTATTCGACGAATTCCGCATGACGGCCGGCGGCAGACCTGTTCGTATCGTGGTTCACGGAGATTCGGGCGACCGTTCGCGCCTGGTGGAAGCGCTCAAGCGAATTGTTGACTACGACGTTTCGCTGATGGACGGAGCGCCCTTTCGCGAATATCTATTTCTGTTTCATGTGGGAAATAATTTTGGCGGCGGCGGAATGGAGCACATGAATTGCACGGCCATCTCCGCCGATAATGCCGCGCAGTTGCCCAGCTATTCGGCGCATGAATTTTTTCACGCCTGGAACGTGAAGCGCATTCGCCCGCAGGCGCTGGAGCCGGTCGATTTCACAAAAGAAATGTGGACGCGCTCTCTGTGGTTCGCAGAGGGCGTGACCAACACTTATGGAGCTTACGCGCTGGAACGCACTGGGCTGTGGTCCGCGGCGCAGTTTTACGGCAATCTGGCGGACCAGATCCGGGAACTGCAATCGCGCCCCGCGCATCGCTGGCAAAGCGTCGAGCAATCGAGCCTCGATGCCTGGTACGAAAAATATCCGATGTACACGCGCCCCGAGGAAAGCATCTCGTATTACAACAAGGGCCAGATCGTGGGCGTGTTGCTGGATATTCTGATTCGCGACCGCACCGACAACCGCGCTGGGCTTGACGATGTATTGCGTTCGCTCAATCAGGAGTACGCCAAGGCGGGCCGCTTCTACAAGGAAAGTGAAGGTCTGCGCGCGGCAATGGAGAATGTGATTCGCAAAAAGGCGCCTGCGGCCGATGCCGACCTGAGCGATTTTTTCAGCCGCTATGTATCCGGGACGGACGAAATTCCGTATGCCGATTTTCTGGCGCGCGCCGGGTGGGCCATTCGTGATACTACCCAGCACCGCGCTGCCTTTGGCTTCACCATGAATCGTGACAATCCAGCCGTCATGACCGTCGCATCGGTAGATCGCGAAAGCGCGGCCAGCGATGCAGGCCTGAAGGAAGGCGACATTCTGGTTGCGCTGAACGGCGAGGGATTTCCGCGCGCGGCGGATCGCTGGCTGCGCGATCATCAGCCCGAGGAACGCGTTACACTGAAGATCCGGCGGGGCGGGGAAGAAAGAGATTTTTCGTTTCCGCTGGGGCGGCAAACGGACGCGGCCTATCAGATCTCGGAAATTGCGTCTCCCACGGAAAGGCAGCGGCGCATTCGAGAGGGCATTTTGCGCGGCGTAACCACTCCCTGAAATGATACGCACAGCCTTTATCGCGATCTCCATGGCCCTGTGCACTCTTGTGCTTGGGCCTCCGCTCATTTTGTTGACGATGGTAA
>Ga0182024_10012024_pt1 | contig 17213 bp, 10 predicted proteins | sample P32metaG_FD_120480 | JGI IMG/M metagenome (GOLD analysis project Ga0182024, IMG submission 120480) | Permafrost microbial communities from Stordalen Mire, Sweden - P3-2 metaG (Illumina Assembly) | ecosystem: Environmental > Terrestrial > Soil > Wetlands > Permafrost | place: Sweden: Stordalen...
AGCCCAGCTGGCGATGCTGCGCGGGGAACTGGTGCGCGGCGCGGACCGGGAGGAGGAACGCGACAACCGCCTGCCGCCCTATTACTGGGCCGCTTTTGTCTTGTCGGGCGATTGGCGGTAGCTCCTCGACATGGCCTCGACCGTCGCGCACAAAATTGAAAATGGCGTGCGCGACGGTCCGCTCGGTCTAAATCCTGAATTGCGAATCCGTTATGGCGTCGCCAGGGACCGTCGCGCACGCCTGCGTATAGGATACCCCCCTTTGCGCAACGCCCCCTTCCTCGAAGGACGTATTGCCGGCATCTTGACGACTTCCTCATAATGCTTACATTATCTTCACAATCAAACTGCCAGATTGCATGGATGCTTTCGCCCTGTGAGGGAGTGGCGGTGGCCGCCCTTTCTAGGCATTATTGCCCACTTTGGTTGGAACGAGTTCTGTTGCGACCGAATCATTCCATTTTGCGTGCATGTTGTCCGTGGTGGGGTCTTTTCTCGTTTTGTCCTGTTGATGTCGCAAGGACTGCGCGGAGAGGCGTTGGCGTTTTCGACCAACGAGTTGGAACAATTGCCTCTTTCAGGAAACAAGTCGGAGGCGCATGGGAGCATGCACCTCGGACTGCATTTTTTGGGGAGAGTATCTCATGAGTCGATCTCGAATCCTGTTGCCGAGATGGCGCTGGCCGGTGCTGCTGGGCGTTGTCTGCCTGGCGATGCATGCACCCGTGCGGGGCCAGAGCGGCCAACCCAGCGTTGTTCCCTCGTCGGTGAGCGATCCAGCTTTCGACCGCTACGTGGACCTGGCATTGCTGGCGGATGCCTGGCAGAAGAAGAACCCGGAGCTTCTTACGGACCTGGCCTTGCAGATTGCGGAAGGCGAACGCGTCATGCTTCGCCCCTGCAAGGCGATCAGCGCCGATCAGATCTTTGGCATGGCCGTGAAAATCGCGGCCGAGCGCAAGGACACTGCCGCCTTGCAACGGCTGGCCAAGGTGCTCGACGCCGGCAAGAAATCCGACCTGGCGGCCCAGGTCGCGCAGGCTCAGAAGTTCGCCTCCGTGAGCCGTGGGTTTGACCCGGCGCTGATCCTGCAATTGGATCAGGTTTCGCCCGGCGTCTATTTCGCGATCCAGGGGACTCTGGACGAAATTACCTCGGCGAAGATCGCCGGGAATGCGGCGGCGCTGCAAGCGATTGTCAAGCGTGTACCTGACCTGAAGGGGCTCACCGAGGCGCAAAAACGGGCACTGCTCAAGGTTGCCAAGGAAGCGCAGTTCGTGCTGCCCAGGGATGCTTCGGAGGTCGATCCCACGGCGAGCACCTTGAACAAGCTGCTGGCGGAAAGCCGGAATCCTCCGCCCCGACGGCCGCCCACCCACAACCCGACACCGACCTATCGCCCGCCGACGCACAACCCGACGCCGACCTACCGGCCGCCCACCCACAACCCGACACCGACCTATCGCCCGCCGACTCACAACCCGCAGCCGACCTACAATCCTCAACCGACCTATCGGCCGCCCACGGCCACGAACCAGCCGACCTATCGGCCGCCGACCAACAACCCGCAGCCGACTTATCGGCCGCCGACGGTCGTCGTTCACAATACGTACGTCACGAACAATGTCACGAACATCACCTACTCGACGACGATCAACGGCTTCGTGATCGGGGGCACGACGCAGCAGGTATTCAGCAGCAAATGCACTTTCGATCCGGGCGACGTGATCATCAGCGTCGGCGGCGTGGACTGTGCCGGCTCCAATCTCTCGTTGGCGGAGCTGATCCAGCTCGCCTATCAAAACGGCCGATTGGTCGTGGTGATTCGCGACGTCAACACGGGAAATGTGGATAACCTGGACCTCGATCCTCCCGACGGCAATGGCGGCGGCGACGACGGCGGCGGCGGCAATAATGGCGGCGGCAATGATCTCACCAACGTCACCATGGTCGGCAGCGAAAATCTCGGCAACTATGGCCGATTGGAATTCCGCTTCCAGGACAACGGCAACGTCACCATGATCGATTCCGACGGCTCGACTCAGGGCACGTATTCCATTCAGGGAAGCACCGTCACCCTTTCGTTTTACAACGGCGGCGTGGTCTATACGGGCGGCATCAGCGGCAATGGCATCAGCGGCACCGCTCGCAACAACGATAGCAACTGGACGTTCACCGTCAGCCGGTAAGCACGGCTGCTCAACTTGAAACGCTAATCTCAAGGGAGAAATACGCATGATCCTTCGCAATGTTTTCTTGGCTCGGTTCGCTTTGCCGCTGGCGGCCCTCCTGGCCATGACGCTTGTCGGCTCCGTTCGGGCAGGCAATGAGAAATCCACGAGCGGGCCCAGTGCCGCCGCGGACCCCGTTTTCGATCGTTACGTGGACCTGAACATGCTCACCCAGGCCTGGGTCGATAAGAATGCGCCCCTGCTGACCGACCTCGGACTGCAACTGGCGGAAGGCGAACGCGTCCTGTTCCGCACGCACAAGAGCATCAGCGCCGACCAGGTGCTGTCGATGGCGGCCAAGGTCGCCGCCGAGAAGAAGGACACCAAGACTCTGGATCGGCTCGCCCGGGCCCTGGACGCCTTGAAGAAAACGGACCTGGCCGCTCAGGTCGCGTCCGCCCAGAAGCTGTCCCTGGTCAGCCGGGCTCCCGATGCCGCTCTGGCAATGCCCGCGGACAAGTTGTCCCAGGAGGTGTTCTTGCTCTTCCGGGATACCCTCGACAACATCACGGCCGCCAAGATCGACGGCGACGGCGAGACGCTGGACATCATCATCCAGCTCACGCCGAAAATGACGCGCATCCCCGATGCGCAGCGGAAATACCTGGTCAAGACGGCGACTCAGGCACGCGCCGCGCTCGGTACCGACGCGTCGCCGGATCCCGTCGCCGAAGCGTTCGACAAACTGCTCGACGCGAGCCGTGATCCACGTGGCCAGGCCAAGCCGAGCGAGGACGCCAGCAGCCTGGGCGTCAAGTACACGGCAACGCGCAAAGGCCTGCGCGTCGTCGGCGCCATGGAAAAGGGGCCAACCGTCCTGGAGAAAGGCGCAAAACTCAACAAGGGGGACCTGATTCTCCGTGTGGGCAACCGCGCCTGCTATGGCAATAATACGAACCTGAATGTCCTGGTGAATTCGGCTTATAAGTCCGGCAATCGCGAGTTGCTGGTATACGAGGCCAAGACTCGCCAGGTTCAGACGTATCAATTGCCTTCCTTGCAAGACAGCGGCACGATCGGCGCCAAGACCGAAGGTACTGGCCCAGTTCCCGCGGCCAAGTGACCGGAACGTCCGGACCCCGATCCCGCGGGCGAGCTGTTTCTACAGCGATGCGTAGCCGAATTCGCAAGAATTCGGGTTTCCCAACCGCGGCAACACCCGAATTCTTGCGAATTCGGCTACGTAGCGCTGTGGATCTATGCGCCCGCGGGATTTGACAGAAACGAACGACAGTCGCTCAATTTGGAAAATTCTGTCCGTGCTAATGGCTTTTCCCGTTTGTAACTGGCGTCGGTCCCATGAATGGCATAGAGTGCCTGGAACTTGCTTCTCTGACGCATCTTTTTTGGAGAGTTTCACATGAATCGCTGCTGTTTCCCGTTGCCCAGCCGGCGCTGGTCCGTGCTGCTCGGGCTGTTGTTTCCAGTCCTGGTTTCGCCGGCGCTGGCCCAGGTTGGTCCACCAAGCAGCGCTCCCACGTCGGCGGTGAGCGATCCGGCTTTCGAAAAGTATGTTGACATGGCCCTGTTGGCCGACGCCTGGGAGGCGAAGAACGCCGCGTTGCTCACGGACTTCGCCCTGCAACTGGCGGAAGGAGAGCGCGTGCTCTTGCGGCCCCACAAAGGGGTCAACTCCGATCAAGTTTTCGCCATCGCCCTGAAAGTCGCGGCGGAGACCAAGGACAAAACGGCCCTGGCCCGGCTCAAGAAGGCCCTGACTTCCCTGAACAAGACCGACCTCGCCGGGGAGGCCAAGCTTGCCGAGCAGTTCGCCGACAAGAGCCGGGCACCCGATCCCGCTTTGACGATCCCGGTGGAGAATACTCCTGTCGGGGTGTTTCTGCTGCTGAAGGATACGCTCGAAGCGATCAAGTCGGTGAAGTTGGCCCAGAACGGCAAGGGCCTGGAAGCGATCATCAAGGAGATCCCGAAAATGACCGAGTTGACGGACGCCCAGCGCAAAGCCTTGATCAAGCTGGCCAAGGAGGCGCAGGCGAGCTTGCCCACGGACGCCAAGGATGTGGATCCCAGCGTGGCAGCCCTCAACAAGTTGTCCGATGAATCTCGCAAGGGTGGCCACCCGGGCGGCGGCGGCCACCCGGGTCATCCCGGGCATCCAGGACATCCTGGACACCCAGGGCACCCCGGAGGACATCCAGGGGCGGGCGGGCACAATGCTCCGCGGCGGTTTACCGGGATTCAGGCGCGCTGGCGCCGCTACTTCGACTCGCAGCGCAATTGCTATCTCTACTACGATCCCACGTACTCTTGCTATTACATCTATGACCAGCGATGCAGTTGCTACTCCGTCGTCGATGGCAGCGAGAACTAATCGTGCCGCGGTCTCATTTCGTGGGGCAGGTTGCCAACCTGCCGTTCGCCAGGCAGGTTGGCAACCTGCCCCACGAATTCGGACCCCCAATTTTGAAGTGCTGTACTAAGTCGGAGTTCGTAGCCGACTTCGCAAGAATTCGGGTTTCCCATCCGCTCACCCGAATTCTTGCGAAGTCGCCTACGTAACTAATAACCTGGAGATCCAAGGTGCGCTTTCATCCTTCCTCACGTTCGCTTGCCTGGTCCCTGACGCTGGCGGTTAGCCTGGCTCTATGCGGGCTGATTGGCAGCGTCGCCTTTGCCTGGGCCGCCAGCGACGCGACGGAGATCAAGGGGGTGCTGATCTACCTTGACTCGACAGGCAAGCTTCGTGTCGAGGAAGTCGCCCCGCAGCAAGTGGAAAAGACTCCTCCGGCGAAGGGTCTGTTGATCTGGCCCACCGGCGAAGAGGGAGAACACTGGGCCGTCGTGTCTCCCGGATGGACGATGCTGCCCGAGATCGATTACGTCACCGGTGCTCCCGCGCCGCCCCTCGAAGCAACGCGCGGCGGGTCGTCAGGCGGCTCCGGCGTCGAAGTCGCTCAGTTTACGCTTCAGCTCGAGCAAATCAGCCCGGACACCAGCACGCGCAACGTCGGCGTCTATCCGCTCACCCCGGCCGCCGACGGACGGCTGCTCAATCCTCGCCCCACGTTTCGCCGTTTACCGCTGGAGAAGGAGCCGCGCTTCCCGGCAGCCGTCGCCGTCCTCACCTCGGAGGCTCTGCCCAGGCCGCTGCAAATCACCTTCGCGGCCGGCAAGGACCGCGTTGCCTGGGAGGATCTCAAAGAACTTCCGGCCGAGACGAAGATGGGGTTGCCGGCGGGTCGTTACGTATTTGGACCTCAGAAGGGACTCGACGGCAACTTTGTCACGTTTCTGGTGGAGGACGACAGGGAGCGTGAGCAAATCCTGGCGCCCATCGAGGCGTTGACGGCGCTGCTGAAAAAGCGTTCCGACCCGCTGCTGCTCCAATTTGGGCTCGAACATCTGCTGCGCTATCGTGGCGAGAATGATACTCCCCTCTATTTGAGCGACGCCCTCGATCTTCTCGAAAGCGTTCCGGAGAAGGCCTTGACGCCGCACCTTCGCCGGCAACGCGAGCACCTGCTTCGCTGCCTGCAGGCCGAGCCGGGCAAGCGGGGCGAAGCGCTGATCCCCGCCACTCCTCCTGGCGACACCACCGGCGTACCGGAACTGGAAAAAGTTCGCCAGTGGATCGCCTCGAGCCGATGGCGCGAAGCGCTCGCCGCCCTGGACGACCCCGGTCTGCAAAAGAAAATGGCAACCGAGTCGCGCACGGCCGGGCTGGCTCTCTTGTATCGGGGCGTCGTCCTGGCAGAGTCCGGGCCCGCGCGCGAATCGGAAGCGAACGACGCCTTCCTCAAAGCACTCGGCAAGCTCGGTAATGCTACTGCGGCGGATCGATTTCGGGCTCATGTCAACTACGCCAACTTCCTGCAGCGATCAGCCAACGACCGCATGCACAATCATGCCTTGCAGATGGCCGCGGGTGTCCCGCAACCGTTCTTGACCCTGATGCGCTCCTGGTTGGCCGCCCGCGCTCACTACCAGGCCGCCTTGCAATTGACGGACAAGCTTCAGGCGGCAGGACAAAAACCGGCCGTGCAGGTCAACTTGGCCCGGCTGCACGCCTTGCTTGCCGATGTGATCCGGACGCTCGACAGCAAACGCACTGTTGCCGATGCGGAAAAGGCCGCGGCACAAACCGCGGACGAACTGGCGCAGGCCGTTGCCCAATCCGCCGATGCCGACGTTCAGGTGCGTGCCGTCGCCGAGGAAGTGCATGCCCTCTTGGCCTTTCGAGCCAGGAATGATGCCGAGGCGGCGGCGGCGGCCCGTCGAGCGCTCGCGTTCCACCTTGGCGTCGGGAACCTGGCCGGCGCCGAGAACGTCTATCGCGTCCTGGGACTGATCGCCGAACGGAGCGGCGACAAGCAGGCACGCAAGGAAGCCCTGCCGCTGTTTCAGGTGGCCCAGCTGATTTCCGAATCGCTGCGTGAACGGTTTCCGCCTGGCAACGCCGGATTGACTCGGGCAGGCTTTTTTGCCCGCAAGGCCTATGTGAGTGAAAAGATCGTGGAGTTGCTGCTGGCGGACCAGCGCGTCACCGACGCTCTGCAAACTCTGGAACTTTCCAAGGCCCGCAGTCTTCAGGATCTGCTCGCGGCCCGGAATATGTCCGCGGACAAACGCGTCCCCGATCTCGGTCAGGTCCTGGCCAAATGGCCCAGCGACGCGGCCGCCGTGGAGTTCTTTCTGGGGGCCGAGCAAGCGCACGTCTTCGTCGTCGCTCCCGGCGGCAAGGTGACGGCCCACCTGCTGCGCGACAAGGAGGGCACTCCGATCGTGCCGCGCGAGCTCATCGGCCGAGTGCGGCGCATCCTGTGGGACATGGAGGGCCAGGCCGGCAAGATGCGCGACCGGCTGCTCGCACGCAAGGGCTACGACAACTCCTGGCAGGATGAACTGCATCGGCTTTATGACGAATTGCTGCCGGCGTCGGCACGCAAGCAACTCCTGGGCGCCAAGGTGGTCGTGGTCGTGCCGCAGCACATTCTCCATTACTTTCCTTTTGCCGCGCTCGTCACGGCAACCGACGGCAAAGCCACCAAGGCGCGCATGGCCCGGCCGCGATTCCTCCTCGACGAGCCTTTCGATCTGGTTTACGCGCCGTCGCTCATGAGCTGGCGTCGGTTGCCGGCCTCGGCGGCGCGGCAGGTGTGGGCGGTGGGTGTCGCGGAAGTGCCGGGGGCGCCGGTTCTGGAGGGAGTCAAAAAGGACCTCGCCAATCTGCAAGCCGTCTTCGGCCCCAGCGTCAAGGGAGTCATCGACGGCGACAACGCCCGCGCCTCGGCGGTCAGGAAACTCCTCAACCAGCGCGGCTTGCTCTTCTTCGGCGCCCACGGCCTTAACCTGGCCGATCAACCTCTGGAAAGCCATCTGCTGCTGATGCCGGACGAGGCGGAAACCCCAATGACCGGCGGTGAAGCGAATGACGGCCATTTGACGGCGGCGCAGCTCTTCGCCCGCAAAATCAACGCGGACATTGTGGTCATGAGCGCGTGCTACTCCGGCCTGGGCGATCGCTCGCCCTTGCCGGGCGACGACCTGTTCGGCTTGCAGCGGGCATTCTTGCAGTCCGGCGTTCGCACGGTGGTGTCCGGCCTGTGGGACGTTTACGACGGCACCGCCCCCGACCTGATGCACGGTACGTTCAAGGAACTGGTGAATGGCAAGGCGGTTGTGTCCGCGCTGGCGAGTTCACAGCGGGCTTTTCTGCAAAAACTGCGCGATTCGAAGCAAGATGAGCCATGGTTGCATCCTTATTTCTGGGCCGTGTACACCGCTGCGGGAGACGATCGCACGCGGTTTGAGAAATGAGGTTTATCGAACGGTTTCGGAGTAAGGGAACTGGAATTCGGGAGGCACCTATGAAGACTCATTTACTGTTGTGCGCAAACGTGCTGCTGTTGTCAGCGAGTTGTGGTTGGAGCCACCGGTTCGTAACCAGAGGGTAGTCTGCGCTGTCTCCGCCCCCACCGCGCTTGTCGGAGTGGAGCGCTGGTTCGTGGCCAACTTTCCACGGACTTCTGGTCATGAACCCGCGCTCCAACCCGACAAGACAAGTGGGGTGGGGGCGGGCCAACCTAGAATTAAGGGAGTAACTCATGAAACGTGTCTTCGCGTGCTGTCTCTGCATCTTCGTTCCAGCTTGGCCTCAGGCGGGGGAACCGGCGGCCAAACCGATCCTTGTCCTCGATGCCGGCGGACATGCCGACAGCGTTCCGAAGATCGTATTCACGCTGGACGGCAAGGGCCTTATATCCGTTTCCAAGGACAAGACCATTCGCATCTGGGATCTGGAGACGGGCACGTGTTCGCGCACCCTGCGCCCGCCCGTCGGTCTCGGCCGGTTCGGCGTCCTGTACATGGCGACGCTGTCCCCGCAAGGCCGGCTCGCGGTCGCCGGCGTCGGGCCGAGGGAAGGGGAATCGCCCATTTACCTCATCAATTTGGTGACCGGGCAGATCGAGCGCACCCTCGAAGGCCACACCAGCATGATCCGAGGCCTTGCGTTCACCCCCGACGGGAAATTCTTGATCTCGGCGAGCGAAAAGGATCCTGGCCGTATCTGGAACGCCGCGACGGGGGAATGCGTGCACGTGCTCCAGCTTCCCGGGACCAACATCCGGGTCGTCGCGACTTCTCCCGATAGCCGAAAGGTTGTGACCGGATCTCCGGACGGAGCCGTGCGCATCTGGTCGATCGCCACGGGAGAGTGCGAGGTAACCATGAAAGACGCCTACAAGGATCGCTATTACGGGTTCATGTCGATCGCCTGGAGCCCGGACGGCAAATCCATCGCCACGGGGAGTTTCGACTGGAACGTGCGCATCTGGAATCCCGACGGCACGCTGCGCAAGAACTATGGGTCGATGGGCGATCTGGCATTTGGTCTGGCCTTCAGTCCGGACGGGCAGAAGCTGCTGGTGGCACGCGGCTTCGATTATCGCCCGGCGTGCTTGGTTCTCGACGTGGATTCCGGAGAGACCAAGTTGACTTTTGCCCGCCATCTGGCGTGGGACTGCGCTTATTCGCCCGATGGAAAACTGGCGGCCACGTCGGGGTATATGGGCGATATCCTGGTCTGGAACCCCGAAGACGGCCACTTGATCCAGCGGCTCGCGGGCCATAGCCAGGCGGTCTGGGGAGCCGCCTGGAGCGCCGACGGCAAGACCATCGCCTGGGGCAACAGCGGCGAACGCGGCCAACAAAGCCAGTTTCATCCGCTGGAGCGAACCTTCCACCTGCTCGATCTGGAATGGGGTGGCGCACCGGGCGGCGGCTTTCGCCGCGCCCGTGAAGCGACGGATTCCTGGATGCTGGAGCGAGGCAAGCTCAATCAATATCTCATCGTCAAGACGGGCGAAGGCGCCATCGCCAACGAACTGAAGGTTGCCAACGAACCCGTGAGCTGTTTCACGCTCATCGGCAAGGATCAAGTGGCCATGGGAACGAGCTATGGCCTGTATCTCTACCATGCCCGCGGCGGCACGTTCCTGCGTCAATTCGCGGGCCATAGCGGCAATCTGCATGCCGTTGCCCCGTCGCCGGACGATCGCTACCTTCTCTCCGGCTCCGTCGATCACACGCTGCGGATATGGACCGTCGAACAATCCGAACCGCTATTGTCTCTGTTCTTTGCCCGCGACGAGTGGATCGCCTGGACGCCGCAGGGCTACTACGCGGCTTCACCCGGCGGCGAACGGCTCATGGGCTGGCAAGTGAGCAACGGCCCGGACAAAATGGCGACCTTCCATCCCGCAGCCCAGTTCCGCAAATCGTTTTATCGCCCCGACGTCATCAAACTGCTGCTGCAAGAAGGCAGCGTCGAGAAAGCTCTGGCACAGGCCGACAAGGCACGCGGTAAAAAATCGCAGATCACCGAGGTGGCCGGGGTGCTGCCTCCTTTCGTCCTCATCACGTCGCCGGATAAGGCCAAGATCGACGTGACGGAGCCAACCGTCGAGGTGCGTTTCATCGCCAAGCCGGTCGGCAAACATCCTATCACCGCGCTTCGCCTCATGATCAACGGCCGGCCCTATCCAGGCGCTGAAGGGCTAAAGAAGTTCGACGTGCCGCGCACCGACGACATCCGCGACTCGTGGACCGTCCGTCTTGCGCCCGGCGTGAACTCGATCGCCGTGCAAGCTGAGTCGCTGGTGAGCAAAGCCGTCTCCGAAGCGGTCGAGGTCACCGTAAGCAAGGCCCGCGGCGCCGAGCGCGAGCCCGATGAAAAGGAAAAGAAACTCGAATTGCCGAACCTCTACGTGCTGGCGATCGGCGTCTCCGAGTATCCCCAGGAAGCGATGAAGCTGAAATACGCCGCCAAGGACGCGCAGGTGCTCGCCAAGACGTTTCAGGCCACCAGTCATTCCCTTTACCGCAACATTGAGGTCAAGGTTCTGACCGACAAGGACGCCACGCGCACCAACGTTCTTAAGGGCCTGACCTGGCTGCGCAAACAAATGACTCAGCGTGACGTGGCCATCGTGTTCTTCGCGGGACATGGGAGTCAGGATGTAGACGGCAAACTCTACCTGCTGCCGGTGGACGTGGACAGGGAGGACTTGCTTTCCTCAGCCGTCGCCGGCGAACAGATCAAAAGCGTTATCGGCGGCATTCCCGGCAAGGTGATCATGCTGCTGGATGCTTGCCACTCCGGTGCGGTGGACGGCGAGAAAAGGCGTGCTGCGGGATCGCTGACCGACGATCTGGTGCGCGATCTGGTCACGGACGATTACGGCGTGATCGTCATGTGTTCCTCGATGGGCCGGGAATTCTCGCTGGAAAGCGCCACGGTGGAGCACGGCTTTTTCACCCTGGCCCTGATTGAAGGCCTTTCCGGCAAGGCCGATTACAATAAGACCGGAGTGGTTTACTTGAACGGCCTGGATCTGTATGTGACCACCCGCGTCAAGGAGTTGAGCAAGGGCAAGCAGCATCCCGTCACCACCCGGCCCACCAGCATCCGTTCGTTTCCGCTGAGCCGGCCGGAAAAACAATCGTCCAGCCGCGCGCCTGCGCTGAGATTTTGGCAAGTTCTCGCTTCCAAGCACAGTTTCGCCTACGGAGAGAAAGCATGAAACGCATGGTCCTAATCCTGGCCTGCCTTGTTCTGCCAAGCCCCGTGCAGGCCCAGGGAGCGAAGGAAAAGCCCATCCTCGTCCTGGACGCGGGCGGGCATACCGATAGCGTGCCCACCGTGCTGTTCACGCCGGACGGGAAGCAGCTGATTTCGGCCTCCAAGGATAAGACGATTCGAATCTGGGATGTCTCCACGGGCGAGACCGTGCGTGTCTTGCGTCCGCCCATCGGTCAGGGGAGGGCGGGAGCGTTCTACGCGGCCGCATTGACCGCGGACGGTCTGACTCTTGCTGTTGCCGGCATTGGTCTTCAGGCGGATCGCCATCCGATCTATTTGATCGAATTGGCCACCGGTTCCATGAAGCAGGTGCTGCCGGGCCACGACAAGACGGTCTTGCGTCTTTGCTTCTCACGAGACGGCAAGTGGCTGGCTTCTTCAGGCGAGGACGCTGTTGTCCGCATTTGGGATGTCAAAAGTGGTGAATGCGGGCATGTACTGAATGGCCACAAAGGGAATGCCCCTACGATTGCCTTTTCGCCGGATAGTCGCCGCCTGGCCTCGGCCAGCTGGGACCGTACGACGCGGATCTGGGCTGTGGAGACGGGGAAGCAGGAATCGGTGTTATCGGACAAGTTCACCGACGGCCTGTATTACGGCTTCTACTCTGTGGCCTGGAGCCCGGACGGAAAAACCCTCGCCACCGGAGGCCTCGATTCGTGTATCCGCATCTGGGAAGCCGACGGCACTCTGCGCAAGAGCTACGGTCCCTATGGCGATACCATTCGTTCGGTTACGTTCACGCCGGACGGCTTGGCCGTATTCTTTACCCGAGGCTTTGAGAATCGGACGGACAGTTCCTTGCTTGACCTCGACTCGGGGAAGCTGCGCGTCCAGTTCACGGGGCACTCGACGGGACAATGGGACGGCACCTTGTCGCCGGACGGACGGCTGGCGGCAGCGTCCGGTTTGCTCGGCGACGAAGTGTTCCTGTGGAGGACCACGGATGGCAGTCTTGTCCACCGCCTTGCCGGCAAGGGTCGAAGCACCTGGAGTGTGGGCTGGAGCCCCGACGGCTCCTCCGTGGCATGGGGGAACAGCGGCAAGCGCAGTTTTTTCAACAAGGTATACCCTCTTACCCGCTCGTTCTCCGTCACCAATCTCGAATTCGGCGGAGCCCCCGATCCGGACTTCATCCGAGCGCGTGAAACGCTGGGGGCTTTGTCGTTGCACCGCTCCACCAATCGGCCGGAACTTGCCGTCAAGGACGGGAACGAGGAAGTCAGCACGCTGCAAATTCCAGGCGACGCACCGATCTGTTACTCCCTGCTTGCCGGCAACCGTGTGACCATTGGCGCGCGGTTCGGTCTCTATCTGTTCGATGCTCGGAGCGGCCTGCGCCTTCGTACCTTCCTTGGCCATACGGGCGATCTGATGGCCGTGTCGCCGTCGCCGAATGGACGATTCCTTCTGTCAGGCTCCGCGGATCAGACGCTGCGCATCTGGGCCCTGGACCGTCGGGAACCGCTGCTGTCGCTGTTCTTCGCCGGCGACGACTGGATCGCCTGGACGCCGGAAGGCTATTACGCCGCCTCACCTGGGGGCGAGAAGCTTATGGGCTGGCAAATCAATAATGGCCCCGACAAGATGGCCAGCTTCTATCCCGCCTCGCAGTTTCATGCCTCGCTCTATAGGCCGGACGTTATCAGACGACTTCTTGACGTCGGCAGCGTCGAGAAAGCGCTGGAATTGGCCGATAAGGAACGTGGCAAGAAATCGCAGATCATCGACGTGGCCGAGGTGCTGCCGCCCTTCGTCCTCATCACCACCCCGGATAAGCTGAAGGTCGAAGTGACGGAGCCAACGGTCGAAATCCGTTTCATCGCCAAGCCGGTCGGCAAACATCCGATCACCGCGGTCCGCCTCATGGTGAATGGCCGGCCCTACCCCGGCGCCGAGGGTTTGAAGAAGTTCGACGTGCCGCGTGAAGGCGAAGTCCGCGATGCCTGGACCGTCAGCCTTGCGCCCGGCGTGAATACGATCGCCGTCCAGGCCGAGTCGCCGGTGAGCAAGGCCCTCTCCGAACCGGTCGAGGTCACTCTGAACAAGGCCCGCGGCGCCGAGCGCGAGCCCGGTGAGAAGGAAAAGAAACTGGAGCTGCCGAACCTCTACGTTTTGACGGTCGGCGTCTCCGAATATCCACAGGAAGCGATGAAGCTGAAATATGCCGCCAAGGATGCCCAGGTGCTTGCCAGGACGCTGAAGGCGACCAGTCAATCCCTCTATCGCAACGTCGAGGTCAAGGTGCTGACCGATAAGGACGCCACCCGTCGCAACATCCTGCAAGGGCTGACCTGGCTGCGCAAGCAAATGACCCAGCGCGACGTCGCCATCGTCTTCTTTGCGGGCCATGGCAGTCAAGATGCCGACGGCAAGCTCTATCTGTTGCCGGTGGACGTTGACAAGGACGACCTGATCTCCACCGCCGTTCCCGGAGAACAGGTCAAGAGCATCGTGGCGGGCATTCCGGGCCGAGTGATCGTGCTGCTGGATGCTTGCCATTCCGGTGCGGTGGACGGCGAAAAGAGACGCACCGGCGGATCCTTGACCGACGATCTGGTGCGCGATTTGGTAACCGACGATTACGGCGTGATCGTCATGTGTTCCTCGATGGGCCGGGAATTTTCGCTGGAAAGCGCCACGGTGGAGCACGGCTTTTTCACCCTGGCCCTGGTGGAAGGCCTTTCCGGCAAGGCCGATTACAACAAGACCGGAGTGGTTTACCTGAACGGTCTGGATCTGTATGTGACCACCCGGGTCAAGGAATTGAGCAAGGGCAAGCAGCATCCCGTCACCACCCGGCCCACGAGCATCCGTTCGTTTCCGCTGAGCCGGCCGGAGAAACAGTCTTCGCGTCGGGCTCCTGAGCGGAGTGTCCCGCGTGTTATTGCTGTGAGACAAGATGAGCCACGGCTGGTCCGTGCCTCTGTGTCGCCGCGGGCCAGTCCGGGCATCCCGACGGTGCCTTCTTGCTGCATGGAAACGGATTCGTTTTTCTACCAGATCGACGGCTTGTTTCTGCCTTTTGGCAAGAAGCCCGCGAGGAAGGACTCGGCGAGGGCTTGCACCTAGCGCGGAAGGACTTCGTCCAAAAATGTTTGGCTAACGGCATGTCTGTCAAGGCAACTGCGGAGTTCATGGGCATTTCCGCGCGCGAAGTTCGCCGGTTGGCCAAGGATGCTACGGGTAGTTGACTCGAGGTGAAATCCTTGAACGAGCTGACAAATCTTTCGTCGATCCCTATACGTCTACTATGTAAACACAGATCCTCTTCTCCAAGGAGACTCGCAATGCAACGTTCGACGAAATTCCTGGCGGCGCTGCTGGCTGGCATGGGCGTTTGGGCGACCGGCTCGGCCGTCCAGGGAGGGGTCATCCCCCTGCCGCCGCCGGGGCCCGTCCGCGTCGCCAAGGCGGATGCCGTCATCGTGGGCAAGGTCGAATCGCTTGAGGCGAAAGACCTCATGATCGACAATGCCACCTATCGCATTGCCGTCGTGAAGATCGAGCAAGGGCTGAAGGGCACCAAGGACGCCAAGACGCTGCGGATCGGCTTCGTCCCGATTCCGAAACCGATGGAGAACGGCAAGGGGCCGTTTGTCGTCAGGACGGGTGGCCGCCCGGTCCAGCTCGAGGCCGGCCAGGAGGGCCTGTTCATCCTGAAAAAGCATGCGAAGGAAGACTTCTACACGATCGGCGGCATGATTGGCTACTACATCAGCAAGGAAAAGAACAAGGATTTCGACAAGGAAATCGAGTCGGTCAAGGTCATCGTGAAGGTCGCGGACAAACCGCAGGCAGCTCTCAAGGAGAAAGATGCCCAGGAGCGTCTGGTCGCCGCCGCCCTGCTGATCGAGCAATACCGAAGCTGGCGCGGTCCGGCCGGGAAGCTGGAGCCGATCGACGCCGAGGAGAGCAAGCAAATCATGCAAGTCCTGGCCGACGGCGATTGGCAGACGGCCGGGACCTTCAACTCGTTACGACCAACGTCGATGCAACTTTTCCAGCGGCTCGGCATCACGGTCATGGACGGCTTCGTGCCGGCTGCTCCGGGCGGCAACAGTCAGGCCGCCGCTCAGGCCTGGGTGCGCGACCATGTCCAGACGTATCGCATCAAACGCTTCGTTGCGGGCGACGCGAAGTAGCACCTGGGACCGCCACGAGAACGATCTTCGTTTGCTGTGAAGAAGCAGGTCAGCCTTTCCAGGCTGACCTGCTTCTTCCACCCGGGTGTTTTCACGAAAGGTGGCCGTCATGACTGGTAGGTTGCTGGGTTTGGTGTTTCCAAGTATTGTGCTGGCGTTTGTGCTGACAACGGACAGCATTTCGCAGGAAAACAAAGCCGCCAGCTTGCATCCATTGCCTGGCGACGGCGTCGCCGATCCAGCGCGCAAGACCGGGTTCTTTCCCAACACGAGCGGCGGTGTCGATGCCCTGGACCTTGGCACAGGCAAGGTCCTCTGGAGCAGCAAGGAGGCGAATCGGCCGCTGGTCGCGTCGGAGAACCGTCTGTTCGCGCAGAAGGGCAACGGCAACCAGCTGCGGGTGGTCGCCCTGGATACGGCCAAGGAAGGCAAACGGGTTTTCGAGTCGCCGCCGCTTCCCTTGCCGGGTTGGGCGTCGGTCGAGCCTGCCTATGGCCGAAGGTTTGCCAGCAGCGTCCGCCTGGACAAGAATGGCTTGTTTCTGACCTGGGAGGCGCGGGCTTTTTACGCCGGTGGAGCTCCACCGCCGCCGCAGGTTCTAAAGGCGGCTCAAATGGATGCGTCGGGAGTCGTCCAGATCGATGTGGACAGCGGCAAGATCGAGGCGCTGGACGGCGACAAGATTGCCGCCGGCAAGTTTTTTCCCATGGCCTCGGAGCCGGCTAACCCCAAGGTTGGCACGGTCACTCTGGTGGTGATGGACGGGCCGGCCAAGAACGCGAAAAACCCATTTCAGCAACGCCGGACGCTGCAAGCGCTGAATGAAGCGAAGGAAGTCGTTTGGCAGTACGATATCGCTGCCCCGATCTTTCTGCCGCCGCGTCCGTAGCCGCATTCTTGCGAATGCGGCTACATCAGAACGCGCACGGTTGGGTGGCACGCCCTGAGGTACTTAGCGGCGAACGTTGTAGTGATAGGCCGTGTTCCCCGTGTAGGGATTATGCACTGCTTGGGCGTGGGCCGTGGTGCCGGTGTAGGGGTTGGTGTAGGACCGGCTCGCGGCGCTGGTGCCGGTGTAGGGGTTGTAAGCGGAAGCCTGATGGGTGGTCGTACCGGTGAAGCCGTTGTGCTGCGTCGAGGAGCTGGCGCTGGCGCCCGTGTAGGGGTTGTAAGCCGATTGCGTGTGGGCGGCCGAACCGGTGTAGGGGTTGTAGGCGGTCGCGGAATGAGCGGCGGTTCCGGTGTAGGGATTGTACGCGGTCGCGGAATGGGCCGCGGTTCCTGTGTAAGGGTTGTACGCGGTCGTTGATGCAGCGCCCGTTCCCGTGTAGGGGTTGTAGGCGGCCTGCTTCGCCACCGTTGTGCCGGTGTACGGGTTGTAGACGGCTCCAGCCGCGTATTGAGCCTGGGCGGTGGACCGAGCGGTCAGCAGACCGAGCACCGCCAAGCCGGCCAGCAAGGTGATTCTTCGATTCATGGATGTGTTCCTGTGTGACGAGAAAGCGACAATTCGGTGCATTTCAGGATAGGGAGCAACCCTTTTCCAGATGCTTGACCTTATGATTATAGCTGTGGATCAGCGCCGCGACAATGCGCGGCGCATAGTCCGGCGAGCCGAGCCCCGTAACCTGCAGGTTCGCCATGGCTCAACGAGAACGCGTCTACGGTTCATACAGCAGCACGTCATCGACCAGCAGTCGTGCCGAGCGCGGCACGACAAAATGAATCTCCTCC
>Ga0182024_10012025_pt1 | contig 17212 bp, 18 predicted proteins | sample P32metaG_FD_120480 | JGI IMG/M metagenome (GOLD analysis project Ga0182024, IMG submission 120480) | Permafrost microbial communities from Stordalen Mire, Sweden - P3-2 metaG (Illumina Assembly) | ecosystem: Environmental > Terrestrial > Soil > Wetlands > Permafrost | place: Sweden: Stordalen...
CCCATGAATTCGTAGCCGGCCATGATCATGCGCGCGACCCAGAAGAAAATGATGTCCGGCCCGGTGACGAGGTCGGTGGTCGGATAAAACTTCTTCAACGTCTCGGTCGGTTCCGGCCAGCCCATCGTGGCGAACGGCCACAGCCACGAGCTGAACCAGGTGTCGAGCACGTCGGGGTCTTGGGAGAAGCCGGCTGCATTCAACGCTTGCGCAGCATTTGCATCATGGGTTAAAGCTCTTACTACCGTTGTCAGCGAATCTCCTGTCGCAAAAATGTGCTTTTCAAATTTAAAGAAAGTCTGGCTATAAATGCTGACCAACGATGTTTCCGCAACACGAATTTCGATTGTGCCCGTTGTGACTTCCATTTTTTTTGAGGAATCGAATTTTGCTCCTTCCTCGATGACCTTCAATGGGTCGGAATTTGGAATTGCCCCCTTGAACATCTTTGTCCACACCGGAATCCGATGTCCCCACCAAAGCTGGCGGCTGATGCACCAGTCCTGAATGTTCGTCAGCCAGTGGTCATAAACCTTCGCCCACCGCTGTGGATGAAAATGCATTTTCTCGGACGTGTCGGGTCCTCGGCTCGGTGCCATAGGGCTTTCCGGAAAAGGCGCGTCGCCCGAACTGGCGAGCGATTCGGCGGAGGCTCTCGCATCGGCCATGGGCACCCGCTCGCTGTCGGATTCGTGATGGACGCAGGCTTTTGATTGCGCCACGGCGGGATATTTCAAGAACCATTGCTCGCTTAAACGCGGTTCAATCGGCACGTCCGCACGCTGGCTGAAACCGACGTTGTTCTCGTAAGGCTTTTCTTCAATCATCACGCCCTGTTCGGTGAGGAGTTCCACCGCGATCTTGCGCGCCTTGAACCGGTCCAGCCCCGCCAGTGGGCCGCCCGCCAGGGCGTTCATGGAGCCGTCGGCGTTGATAACTTCGATGAGCGGCAGCTTGTGGCGCGTGCCGATGTCGAAGTCCGCCTTGTCGTGCGCGGGCGTGACCTTGAGCACACCAGTGCCGAACTCAAAGTCCACATGCTCGTCACCGATGATCGGGATGAGCTTCTGCTCGCGCGGCAATTCGGCGGGCAGCGGCCGCAGCACGTGCTGGCCGATGAGATGCGCGTAACGCGGGTCTTTCGGATTCACAGCTACGGCGGTGTCGCCGGGAATCGTCTCAGGCCGCGTCGTGGCGATGGTGAGCCAGGTGTCCGGCGTTTCGGCGACCTGCACCTTGAAGTGATACATAAAACCCTTCTGCGGTTTCATTTCCACTTCTTCGTCGGACAGCGCGGTCTGCGAAACCGGACACCAGTTCACCATGCGCTTGCCACGATAAATCAAACCCTTCTTATAAAGCTCGACGAAGACTTTCTGCACGCAACGCGAATACTCCGGGTCCATGGTGAAGCGTTCACGCGTCCAATCGCACGAGCAGCCGAGCTTTTTGAGCTGGTTGATGATGATGTCGCCGTGCTTTTCCTTCCACGCCCAAACGCGCTTGAGGAATTCCTCGCGGCCCAGGTCGTGGCGGGATTTTTTTTCTTCCTTCTTGAGCTGCTTTTCCACCATCACCTGCGTGGCGATGCCGGCGTGGTCGGTGCCGGGCAGCCAGAGGACTTCCTTGCCGTCCATGCGCGCCTTGCGGCTGAGGATGTCCTGGATGGTGTTGTTGAGAACGTGGCCCATATGGAGCATCCCGGTGACGTTCGGCGGCGGGATGACGATGGAATACGCGGGCTTGGCGGACTTCGGATCGGCGGTGAAGCAGCCTTGCTTCAGCCAGAAGTCATACCATTTGTCCTCGACGGACTGCGGTTCGTAGGCTTTGGGAATCTCGTTCATGGAAATTTAACGCAAAGACGCAAAGGCGCGGAGGCGCAAGGTTGAGAGAACGTTAATTCCTTTGCAGCTTTGCATCTTGGCGTCTTTGCGTTGAATTCTTATTTCTTCAACAGCGCGAACTCCATCGAGTCCACCAGCGCTTCGAGGCTGGCCTCGATGATGTTCTCGCTCACGCCGACGGTGCCCCATTCGCGTCTACCGTCGGTGGATTCGATGAGCACGCGCGTCTTCGCCGCCGTGCCGGCCACGCCGTCGAGGATGCGCACCTTGTAATCCGTGAGCGTGATTTTTTTCAACTGCGGGAAAAACTTCGCCAGCGCCAGGCGCAGCGCGGCGTCGAGCGCGTTCACCGGGCCATCACCTTCGGCAACAGTTTGCGCGCGCTTGGTGCCGACGCTGACCTTTACGGTCGCTTCGCAAACCGATTCCTTGCCATCGCGCCGCATGGAGACATGATACGCATCCACCGTGAACGGCAGGGCGCGCTTCTTCAGCGCCTTGCTGATGAGCAGCGCCATGGAGCCTTCGGCGGCCTCGTATTCGTAGCCTTGGTTTTCCAGCTCCTTGACGCGATTGAGGATCGGCTTCAGCTCCGGCGTGTCGTTCGTGAGCTTGAAGCCCAGTTCCTGTGCCTTGATGACGATGTTGCTGCGGCCGGCGAGATCGCTGATGAGAATGTTGCGTTCGTTGCCGACGAGGGACGGGTCCACATGCTCGTAGCTCGACGCGAGCTTCTGCACGGCGTTGACGTGCGCGCCGCCTTTGTGCGCGAAGGCGGACGAACCGACCCACGGCAGGCGCGGATTGTGGCGCAGGTTCGCCACTTCATCCACAAACGCAGAAAGTTCCTTGAGCTTGGCCAGCGACTTCGCCGGCACGCAGGATTTTTTCAGCTTGAGCGCGACGCACGGAATCACGCTCGTGAGATTGCAATTGCCCGTGCGTTCGCCGTAGCCGTTGATGGTGCCTTGCACATGATCAGCGCCCACTTCGAGCGCGGCCAGCGCATTGGCGACGCCCATGCCGATGTCGTCGTGCGTGTGGATGCCGATTTTGCAATTCAATTTGCCGGCGGCCACCTTCGTGATGGCGGCGATTTCGGCAGGCAGACAACCGCCGTTCGTGTCGCACAGCACGACAAAATCCGCGCCGGCTTTTTCCGCCGCCTGCCAGGTCGCGATGGCATAATCCGCGTCGAGCTTGTAACCGTCGAAGGCGTGTTCGCAGTCGTAGATGACAAACTTGCCGTGGTCCTTGAGAAATTTCACCGTGTCGCCGATCATCGCCAGATTTTCCTCTGGCGTGCAGCGCAGGACTTCCTTCACATGGAGCATGGAAGTCTTGCCGTAAATGGTGACGACGGGCGTTTCGGCCTCGATGAGCAGGCGCACCTGGTCGTCCGCTTCCACCGGCACGCCTTTCTTGCGCGTGGAACCAAAGGCCGCAAGTCGCGCGTTTTTAAATTTTTTCTTTTTGGCCTGCGCAAAGAACTCGATGTCCTTGGGATTGCTGCCCGGCCAGCCGCCTTCGATGTAATGAACGCCAAAAGCATCGAGCCGCTCGGCAATGCGGAGTTTGTCCGCGACCGAAAAGTTGATGCCTTCGCCCTGGCTGCCGTCGCGCAGGGTTGTGTCGTAGATTTCGACTTGGGGTTTCATAAAATGTCCGTAAAACGGAGCGATACTATCTCTTAATCCGGCGGCAGTGGCAAACCGGAAAAGAGTTTGGCTGGAACCATTGCACTTTTGACGCGTGAGGTTAAATTCCCGGCATGGAAGAATTTGCCGACATCCAATGCCCCTTTTGCGGTCAGACCTGCGAGGTGGTTATTGACACGAGCCTCGCCCACCAGCGGTTCACGACGGACTGCGAGGTCTGCTGCCGTCCGTTTGAAGTGGTGGCGGAATGTGCCAGCGGCGAGATTGTCACCGTGGAAGCCCGCTCCGATTGACCACGGGTGCGGCTACAGCAAATCCGCAGCGGACATCACCTGGTCCTGGAGTTTTTCCACGACGAGGCGGGCGCGGGTGAGGGCGTTCGCCTCCGTCTCGCCCATAAATGATTTCAACCGCACGCGCACGGCGGCGATGTAGTCGCCATTCCGGTCGTGCAACGGCAGGATGATCACCACCACGCCCTTGTTCCGGACGAACGACACGGTGCCGTCCTTGATGGCGCTCGCCTCCGCGTCGGTGCCGGCTTGGCCGACTTCCGCCGGAACCTTGCTGGCGACAATGCGCGGCAGGTCGTTGGTGGTCGGGGCGGTGTAAATCTGCAGGCCGAGAATGCGCGGCTGTTTTTCCAGGAGGTCGTTCAAGATGACCTGGGCGCCGGGCACGATGGGCGTGTATTCTATCGTCGCATCGCTGAAATAGCATACAGCGTCGGACTTCGTCCGGAAGCCGAGCAGCCCTTCCGTGAAGGAATTATCGCCAAGCACCGGCATGATGGGCTTGTCATCGTAGGAAACGGTGATCTGGTTGCCTTCGCATTCCACGCCCAACGAATGCCAGACGCCCGCCGTCACGTTCACGTCCGGGCCGATGGGGTCGGAACGCTGGCCGTCCACCACCTTGTAGAAGCGGATGTTCTTGTCCACCGCATTGGCGCGGATGACGTAGTAGTTCGAGGCGTTCTGATAGCGGAAGACGAGGCCGGCCATCTGCTCGGTGACGCCGCTGACGATCTCGAAACGCGTGGTGAACTTGAAGTTGCGGAACTTCTCGCCCGTGAACAGCAGCATCGGGAAATGTTCATCCGTCGGATCCTGGCTCGTCTGCGCCAGCACGCCGACGCGCGAGACGTCCAGCGCCTTGTCCGACAGCGGCGCAAGCAGCGGCGGCACGTCGGCCGTGACGATTTTCCACACGCCCGGCTGTCCGTCGCCCACCAGCACGGCCTGAAAATTCGTCGGCGACATCCCTTCCGGGTAATCGCTGAAGTCAAACCGCAGCTCCGCGCCAGCCGCCGACAGCGCCAGCAGCCAACCGTAAATCCACAGGGTCATTCGCATGGCGCAGCGTAGCAAAACCGGCGGCGCTGGCAAAATAGTTTTGCCAGCCGGGCTGGGGAATCGCAGAACCCACGGATGAGATGAAACAACCCACGACTAATGTCGTGGGCTATTTACGTTCGCCGCGCCGCAGCTTGTTATTTCATCTGCGCCAGAATCTGATCCGTGATGGCTTTCACCGCCGCCTCGGCTTCGGGGTCGAGACCGATGGTGGGTTCTTGGGACGTCGTGGCTTGGCTGGTCGAACCGGGACGCCAGTCGCCGCTGTCGCAGAGTTCGCATTCCTTCATGCCGATGCGCGGGTCCACAAAGCCGAGGCTCTGCTTGATGTTGAGGATCTCTTTCATCTGCGGCCCGGTGAACGTCTGGATGGGCTTGCCGAGCTGGCCGGCTACGACGATGGTGCGGCAGTAGGCTTCGATGATCTCCATGCGCCAGTAGGCTTCCTCGATGTTGTTGTGGCTCCACGTCACCACGCCGTGGTTCGACATGAGGATGGTATTGTAATCATCGGTCATGTCGGCGACGAGCTTGCCCATTTCCGGCGAACCGGGCGTGCGATACGGTGCGACGCCGACGGAGCAGAACACTTCATACTCCGGCAACATGCATGTAGGCGGCGCCTGGCCGACGACCGCGAATGCGGTGGCGTAAGGCGGATGACAATGGCAGGTGGCGACGGCCTTGGGCTGCTTCTTCATCATCTGGAGATGCATGAGGATCTCGCTGGTGCGCTTTTTGGTGCCGCAAAGCTGGTTGCCCTCGAAGTCAACGAGGCACATGTCGGACGGCTTGAGCGAGCCTTTGCTGACGAGCGTGGGCGTGCAGATGGCAATGTCCTCGCCAACGCGGATGGCCATGTTGCCGCCGTTGCCGTCCACGTAGGCGCGCTTCCAAAGGCGATGACCCATCTCGCAGATCTGCTCCTTCAAGCTGTGCGCATAAGGCGAAGCGAAGAAGGCATCGAGTTCCGCTTTCGAGGACTTGGAATTGAGCTTCTTAGTGGGCGGAGAAAGTTTGTCAGCGCTGACGGAGGCAGCGGCAGCTCCGGTGGCAATAACGCGCGCGCCGTTGGTCTCGATGTCCTGCAACAGTTCGCGCGCCGAGGGCGTGACGATGGCGTCGTCGGGGATGTTGACGCCCTGACCGCTGCGGATCATTTCCTGAATGTCGCGGACACTGATAACTTGGCTCATATATTTAGTATCTAGAATTTAGAAGTTAGAATTTCTAGTTTCTAACTTCTATCTTCTAACTACTGCTTAAACGGACTGTAAAACATTTCATCCACCAGCGCGCAATTGATGGCATCAATCGGCGGATATACATCAAACGGCTGCGCAGCCTCGCGGCCTTCTTCGTAACCGATGATGTCATTCACACCGCCGCCAATATCGTCATAGACGACGAGGCTCGGATCGGTGCCCATGCCCGGCTTGGCGTCGATGCCTTTGGCGTATTGTTCGCGGCTCAGCGGGCTGACCACCAGAAAGCGTCCGCCCTTGAGCACATCCACTGACTTGCTCAACGTGACGCGACCGATGACAGTTCCGAGTTTCACAGCTTAAATTCGTTTTCCCGGCTCGTGTTCGTCCACGATGCCGACCACCAGCCAGCGCACCGGACTTTTGTCCACGCCAACCGCCTTGCGCGCCGCGATGCCGTCGGACGAAATCACCACCTGCTGGTGCATGCCCGCGCCGTGCGAATCAATCGCGATGATCGGCGCGCCTTCCGACTCGCCGCCCTTGCCGATCGGCTGGCAGATCACCAAACGCCACGCGTCGAGACTCGGATGTTTCCGGGTCGCCACGATGTTGCCTTCAACGCGGGCGAGCAGCATTTAATAAATCCTCAAATTATCCACCATCACGCAGCGGCGGACGCGCGTGAACGTGCGGGGATTCGTGATGCCTTCGCCGGTCGGCGTGGCGATGCTGAAACTCAGATAACCTTCGCCGCCGAGGCCGAGGCCGCAAGGTGACGCACCGTTCTTGACGAACAAAGTCGTGTCCAGTGCGCGCGCCATGGCGGTGATGTTTTCGACATCGTGCGAATGGATGATGGCGGTGTGCTTGTAATTGTGTTCGGATTGCAGCGAGCGTTCGATGCCTTCCTCGACGCTTTTCACGCGCACGATGGGAATCATGGGCATCATCTGCTCTTCCTGCACGAACGGATGCATCGAGTCGGTTTCGCCAAAGAGCAATTGCGTGCCCGACGGCAGATTGATTCCAGCGGCCTGCGCCAGAAAGGACGGATCTTTGCCGATAAAATCTTTGTTGGTGTGTGCCTGCGCGCAACCACCGCCCTGACCAGGCGTGATGGTAAAGGCTGCTTGCGTGAGCTTTTCCAACTGCGACGGATTCAATTTCACCGCGCCATTCTCGGACATCTTCTGCATCAGCTTGTCCGCGACTTGTTCGAGCACGAAAACCTGTTTCTCCCCGATGCACAAAAGATTGTTGTCGAACGCCGCGCCGGAGATGATCGCCTTCGCCGCGCGCGTCGGACAGCAGGTGTCGTCCACAAAGACGGGTGGATTGCCGGGGCCGGCGCAAATAGCACGCTTGCCGGTTTGCATCGCGGCCTTGACGACCATCGGTCCGCCGGTGACAAGCAGCAGGCGGGTGAATTCGTTTTTGCAGAGTGCATTGAAAGAGTCGAGCGTCGGCTTTTCGATGATGCAGACGACGTTTTCAATTCCGGTCTCGCGATAAATGGCTTCGTTGTAGGCGCGCACGGCCACAGCCGCGCAACGCGCGGCGCTAGGATGCGCGTTAAAGACCACAGAATTTCCCGCAGAGCAGATATTGACAATGTTGCCGCTCAACGTGGGAATGGAATGAGTGCTGGGCGTAATCGCGCCGACAACGCCGAACGGCGTGTATTCTTCCAGCGTGATGCCATGATCGCCGCTGCGGGCGTCGGGGCGGAGCCAATCCACACCGGGCACCAGTTTGATCAGGCCAAGTTTGGCGATCTTGTGATCAAGTCGGCCGATCTTGGTCTCATCAAATTCAATCTTGCCCCAGGCTTCGGCATTTTTCTCGGCGAGCGCCTTGACGATTTCCTCGATCTTGCGGCGCGCGGCAATGCCTCCCTGCTTGAGCTGCAAAAACGCTTCCTGTGCGGCACCGCAGGCTTCTTCCGCCGTGGCGAACACGCCATACTTGCCGCGCAACGCGGGGGCGGAAGTGACTTTCTTGGTGCTACAGCCGCAAGCTTCCGACTTCGGCGCGGGCGCGGACGGAGCAGGGGATGATGGCTTGGCCGTGACGGTCGCGGTGCCGCCCAATTTACCCAACACTTCAGCCACCACGTCACGGATCAAAGTTTCATTCACGGCGCTCATAATTCAATCAACGGTTCTTTGCGCTAAAAATTTCCTTGCCGAAAACATCCACGCTGTCCACGAGGCCGATGACGACGGCGTCCACCGGCGCTTCTTTCATGCCGGGCGCGAGCCGCGCGCTGCTGCCCTGGCAAAACAAAACCAGTTCGCCTTCGCCGGCACCGAGGTTGTCCACGGCCACGATGGTGTTGGCACCCGGACGGAACTTCGTCGGGTCTTTTTCGTCCACGAGCTGCGGGCGAAGCAGCAAGAGTTTGCGACCCGACATGTTCGGGTCTTTCTTGGTGGCCACCACCTGGCCTTCGACTTTGGCGAGGAACATAGTTTTTTGGTAGGGCAAAGCTGCTGCTTTGCCCAAATTAGACGGCGGCGCGGCAGCGCCGCCCTAGCGGAATTATTTCTTTTTCGGCAACACCGCTTCCACATCCGCGTGCGGACGGGCGATGACATGCACGCTGACCAGTTCGCCTTTGATGGCTTTGATGGCCTGCGCGCCGGCGTCGGTCGCGGCTTTGACGGCGGCGACATCGCCGACGACACACGCGGTGACGAGGGCGTTGCCGACCTGCATCATCGGGCCGGCAAGCTCGACGTTGGCGGCTTTGAGCATCGCGTCCGTGCCTTCAACGAGGGCAACGAGTCCGCGGGTTTCGATCATTCCAATGGCTTGTGGCATAGTTTTATTTGGTTGTTGTTAATTGTTGGTGGAAAATTTTTAACCACGGATTAACATGGATGGACACGAATTTTGAGAACGCGTCGAGGCGCGGTGTTCACGTCGCTTCGATGTGCGAACGTAAAACACGCATGGGCATTGAAGCGGGCTTAAGCCCGCGCTTCGTCCGTATCCGTGTTTATCTGTGTTCATCCGTGGTTAATTTCTTTTTGTTTCGAGAAAACGTTTCGTCTCGCGCGCCACGACGAGTTCTTCGTTCGTGGGAATCACAAAAATTTTCACTGCGGAATCGGCCGCGCTGATAATAGCTTCGGTCGCACGCGTGGAATTATTTTTTGCCGCATCAATCTTGATGCCGAGGTTTTCCAGATTCGCGCAAATGGCGGCGCGCAATTCCGCGCGGTTCTCGCCGATGCCGGCGGTGAACACGACGGCGTCCGTGCCGTTCAATTGCAAAAAGTAGCCGCCGATCCAGTGCCGCGCGCTGGCAACATAAGCGTCCAAAGCCAGCTTCGCTTTTGCGTCGCCTTTTTGCGCCGCGTCACCAATATCGCGGATATCGTTAGAAATTCCGCTCAAACCTTTCAAGCCACCTTCCTTGGTAAGTTGGCGTTGCGCTTCTTCGAAGCTGATGCCAAGCGCTTTCACCGCGTAAGGCAATGCTTCGGCATCGAGATCGCCGACACGATTATTCTGCGGCAAACCGGATTGCGGACTCATGCCCATGCTCGTGCCAATGGACGCGCCGTTCAAAATGCCCGTCACGCTGGAACTGCCGCCGAGATGACACGAGATCACGCGTAGTGGGACAGGCATCTTGCCTGTCAGGTCGGAATTGACAGGCGAGACGCCTGTCCCATTACTCACGTAAAGCTGGCGGGCGCGTTCGGCCACGTCGGGTCGGCAGAGCAATTCCGCCGAACGTTCGGCGATGAACTTGTGGCTCGCGCCATGAAATCCCCAGCGGCGCACTCCGATGTTCAACCACGATTCCGGCACGGCGTAGCGTTGCGAAGCTTCGGGCGCGAATTGATGAAACGCCGTTTCAAACAGAGCGATGAGCGGCACGTTTGGCATCCGTTGCGCGAACAGTTTGATGCCGGTGATGTAAGGCGGATTGTGCGCCGGCGCGAGTCCGTTGTAATCGGTCATCGCCTGCAACACGCGCTCGTCCAGCCGCACGCAGCCGGTGACGTTTTTGGCGATGACGGTCTTGAAACCGACGGCGCTCAATTCGCTTTCGCTCGCGATGGCGTGCGCCTGCTTCAGTTCAGCAAGGCAATCCTCAACCGCTTTCGAATAATCGGTGACGCGCTCAAACCCGCCTTTGTGCAAAAGGCGCTCGGCGTTGTTTGAGAAATCAAACAACCGCCACTTGAGCGAGGTCGAACCGATATTGGCGACGAGAATCTTCATTAAATGCGGATTTCGGAATGCGGAGTGCGGAATTTTCGGCGCGCGGTTATTCCGCACTCCGAACTCTGCGTTTCGCATTTATTCCAGCCATTTTCCCAGTCCGCTCAATCCATCGTGCGGACGCGGGATTACCTGGACGCTGACGACCGCGCCAACCTGCGCGGCAGCGGCGGCTCCCGCATCGGTTGCGGCTTTCACGGCGGCGACATCGCCCCGGAAAAACACTGTGACATAGCCACTGCCGACTTTTTCCCAGCCGGTGATGTGGACATTCGCGGATTTGAGCGCGGCGTCGGCGGATTCCACGGCGGCGCAGAACCCTTTGCATTCAATCATTCCAACAGCTTGTTTTGACATATTCGTTGAGAGTTAAAATTTGGTTGGGTGAATTATTTTTTGGCGACGCCGTTGCCGAGAAAGGCGGCAAGCAGCTCTTCGTGCGGGCGGGCGATGATGTGTGAGCCGACGAGTTCGCCGACTTTGGCGGCGGCTTTGGCCCCGGCGTCCACGGCGGCCTTGACGCTGCCGATGTCGCCCTGGGCGATGACGGTGATGAGTCCGCCGCCGATGGCGATGGTTTTGACCAACGTGACGTTGGCCGCTTTGACCATGGCGTCGCTGGCTTCCACGCTGCCGACATAGCCCTTGGTTTCAATCATTCCTATTGCTTCGTTCATATATTATTTTGGTTGATGGTTGAGAGTTGCGAGAAATTTTTTAGCCACAGATTAACACAGATGAAACACAGATTTTTTTCGCCGGAAAATATTGCAAAACACGCGGACAAATTTCCTTTGCACGGTTTGCAGTCGTTTTGAATCTGTGTTGATCTGTGTGCATCTGTGGCTATTTAATAAGTTCCACCGGCGTGTGCGGTTCGAGGTTGCACGCGTTGCCTTCGTCGGTGTCAATATGCACTTCCAATTTGAAACTTGGATCCACGCGCACCAGCAGTTGATCCAGCGTGATCGCGCACGGACCGCCGATTTTCAATTTCATGTGGTCGCCGGCTTTGACGCCGTAAAATTCCGCATCAGTCGGGTGCATATGAACGTGGCGCTTGGCGCGGATGACGCCTTGCGGCATTTCAAAAAAACCGGCCGGCCCCATCAACATGCAGCCGGGCGTGTCCTTGATGTCGCCGGAACTGCGCAACGGAATTTCGAATCCGAGCGCGACGGCGTCGGTGTAGGCGAGTTCAATTTGATTCAGATTCCGGCACGGGCCGAGAATCCGCAGATTTGAAATCACGCGACTGCGCGGTCCGATGAGCGTGACGGTTTCCTTCGCGGCAAATTGTCCGTCCATGTAAAGCCACTTGTGAATCGTGAGCTTCGCGCCCTTGCCAAAAAGAATTTCCACCGCTTCCGGCGTGAGGTGGCAGTGGCGCGCGCTGACATTGACGACGAGCGGACTTTGCCCGCTGGCGATGCGCGGCAAAGGCTTGCCGAGCTTGGCATAAACCGCCTGCCGAACCATGTGTTCGACGACGGCGCGATGTGGTGCTGGAGCGGCAACAGCCATAAGATTTGACTGACTTTGCCGGTTTTTAGATTTAAGTCAACATTTATCTTGCAAATAATTCCAAAATCTATCAGATTCGTGGAAACATGACCGCAGAAGAGCGCAAACACCGCATTGAAGCTTATCTTCAGCGCGTGGAATTCGCGTCGCTGGAAGAACTCTCCCAGCACGTCGAAGCCTCGGTTTCTACGGTGCGCCGCGATTTGTCGGTCTTGGAAGCGGCGGGCGAATTGCGCCGGACGCACGGCGGCGCACGCATCGTCACGCCGAAAACGGATGAATTTGCATTCTCCGCGCGCGATTCGCATCAGCTTTCGGAAAAAGAACTGATCGGCAACGCTTGCGCGGCGTTGATCGGCTCGAATCAAAGCGTGATTCTCGACGCCGGCACGACGGTCTATCATGTCGCGCGGCACCTTGAAGAAAAGGCGCCGCAGATCGTGACGAACTCGCTGCCGGTGGCGAACCTGTTCGCGTCGGCGAACAAAGTGGAAGTGATCCTGGCGGGCGGCGTGATTTATCCGCGTCTCGGCGTGCTGGTTGGGCCGATGACGGTCGAGGCGTTTTCCAAGATGCGCGCCGACGTGGCGATCATGAGCGCGGGCGGCATCACGCTCGAAGGCGTCACCAACTCGCACACGCTGCTGATTGATATCCAGCGCGCGATGCTGAAGGCGGCGCAGAAAATCATTTTGTGCCTCGACCACACGAAGTTTGGCCGGCAATCCGTTTCGCCACTGTGCGGGCTGGACATGGTGGATACGATTGTGACTGACCACCGCGCTCCGCAGGATTTAGTTGCGGCTCTACGCGAACGCGGCGTGGAAGTTGTCGTCGCTCCGGCGGCGGAAACTAATAGCGCGGAAAAATAAAATTTGTAGGAGCCGAGGTGACGAGGCTCTAATTAAATAATATTCAATAAAATGAACCTTGCAGAAAAAGTTCGGCAGGCCGGTGTTGTGGGCGCGGGCGGCGGCGGATTTCCGACGCACGTCAAGCTCAACGCCAAGGCCGAAACCGTCATTGCCAACGGCGCGGAGTGCGAACCGCTCCTCCACAAGGACGCGGTCATCATGGAAGAAAGCGCCGCCGAACTGGTGCGTGGAATGCAGCTTGCGATGGAAGCCGTCGGGGCGAAAGAAGGTGTCATCGGCATCAAAGGCAAAAAGAAAAATGCCGTCGCCGCCGTGCAAGCTGCGAGCAAAGGCACGAACGTTCGCGTGCAATTGCTCGGTGATTATTATCCGGCCGGCGACGAATATGATTTGGTCTACAACGTCACCGGAAAATTAATTCCGCCCGGCGGCATTCCCATCGCGGTCGGCGTCGTGGTCAACAACGTCGAGACTTTTGTGAACATCGCCGCCGCGCACGACGGCAAGCCGCTTACGCACAAAATGCTCACGATCGCTGGCGCGGTGAAATCACCCGCAACGATGAAAGTGCCGATTGGCATTACGTTTCGCGAATGCATCGAATACGCAGGCGGGCTCACGACTGACGATCCGGTCATGGTCATCGGCGGCCTGATGATGGGCACGAACAGCGACAATCTCGACACGCCCATCACCAAGACTTCCACGGGTGTCGTGGTTTTGCCGCGCACACATCACGTCATCGAACGCAAACTCAAGCCGGCCAAGGCGCAGGCGGGCATTGGTAAATCCGCGTGCGACGAGTGCCGCTATTGCACCGAGTTTTGCCCGCGCTATCTGCTCGGTTACGCCGTCGAGCCGCATCAAGTCATGCGCACGCTGGCCTTCACCGGCACCGGCGCGGATTATTTTAACCAGTGGGCGGCGATGTGCTGTTCGTGCGGGCTCTGCACTTTGTATGCGTGCCCGGAAGAACTATTTCCGAAGGAAGCCTGCGACGACGCCAAGTCCGTCATGCGCGCCAAACAAATTAAGTGGACCGGCCCGATGAATCCCAAGCCGCACGCGATGGCCGATGGCCGCCGTGTGCCGATCAAGACGCTTGCGAAAAAATTGCACGTCCTGGATTACGACCTGCCCGCGCCGCTCGTCGAAAAGGAAATTTCCTCGAGCCGGCTCATCCTGCCGCTCAAGCAAAGCGCTGGAACGCCCTGTATTTACAAGGTGAAAGTTGGTGACCACGTGAGCGCCGGACAAATCATCGGCGAACCCGCGCCAAACGCGCTCGGCGCGATTTTACACGCGCCGATGGCCGGCACCGTGCGCGAAGCAAACGACAAACAAATCATTTTGGAGAAATAATTTTATGGCTGAGAAATCTGTTGGATTGATTGAACTATCGAGCATCGCCGCCGGTTTTCAAGTGGCGGACACGATGCTCAAGGCCGGCGACGTGCGGCTGATTTTGTCGCGCTCGATCTGCTCCGGCAAATACATGGTGCTCATCGGCGGCGATACCGCCGCCGTGACCGCCGCTGTCGAGGCCGGCTGTGAGGCGGCGGGCGGCTGTCTGATTGACAGCTTCGTCATCGCCAATTTGCATCCCGATGTTTTTATCGCCCTTGGCCGTTCGCAACCAGCGGAGACCGACGGCGCGCTGGGTGTCATTGAATCCTTTAACGTCGCTACGCTCATCCAAGCCGCCGACGCGGTCGCGAAAACTTCCGATGTGCAACTCCTCGAAGTTCGCCTCGCGATGGCGATGGGCGGCAAAGCATTCTGCTCGATGACCGGCGATGTGTCGTCGGTGCAATCCGGTGTGGCTGCCGGACGCGCCGTTCTTGCCGAAGCCGGCGTGCTCGTGAATGCCGTTGTGATCTCCCGTCCGCATCCCGACGTTTATCGCGAAGTGGTTTGATTTTAGCCAAGCAGCGTCAGCACAATGCCGATCAGAATGCCGATGACGGCGGGCAGTTTTTTCCAGCCGTTCACTTCGTGGAAAAAATACAACCCACCGGCAAACGCCACCAGCGTGCTTGCGCGTCGCAAACTCATCACGATGGCCACCAGCGCGGCGGGCTGCCGCAGCGCGCTGAAATAGAGATAGTCCGCCACCAGCAGCGACAATGCGATGAACGGAATGGTCCAGCGCCAGTGGAATTCGTTGCGTGACCAGAGCCGCAGTTTCCAGCCGATCGCGAAGGGCGCAAAAAAAACCAGCAGATATATTTGAAACCAGCATTGCACCGTCGGCACGGAAAATTTCAGCGTGCCCAGCAGATATTTGTCGTAGAGCGAACTCACCGCGCCGAAGAGCGTGCCCATCAGCAGAAACCAAACCCATTTATTCCGGTGAAAATGGATGCCCTCACGCGCGCCGGCAACCGACAAGCCCACAAACGAGCCGAGCGTGGTCAGAATGCCGATGGTTTCCAAAAAAGTTGGACGTTCACCCAAAATTAAGATTGCGCCGAACAATGTGAGCAGCGGACTGGTCGCGCGGATGGGTGCGCCGAGCGAGAGCGGCAGATGTTTCAGCGCGTAGTAAGTGCCGATCCACGACGCGGCGACGATGCCAGATTTCAGCAGCAATTGCAGGTGCTGTTTCCACGTCAGCGGGTCGGTGACGAGCGAATGCGGCAGCAATCCCGGATGAACCGCCTGCACCAGCAGTAAAAGCAGCCAGACTGTTGCGCCGGTGAGCGTGCTGAAAAACAAAACCGGCGTCACGGCATTCGCCCGCACCGCGTGCTTGGTGCAGAGATCATAGAGGCCGAGAAAAAACGCGGACAACAAAATGGCGACAACCCAGTTCATTCAAAAGCGGGCAGGATAAATTTGCCGCGCCCTGAAAGCGAACTTTTACGTGGCGAGATGCTTGGCCTGGCGTTTTGGCAATGACCGGTCGCGCTCACGGATGACGGACCAGTTTTCTTCCGGCAGGAATTCCTTCAGAAAATTCGGCGCATCGCGGCGGCCGGTGCGCTGGCAATCGCGCCAGAAAGTTTCCGCCACCAGCTTCGCGTCGAGCACGATTTCGCGGGTGAGAAATTCAAACAGCAATTCCATCAGCCGCGCCAGCGCGATGCTGTCGGTGCGTTGAATTTTTGCATAAAGCCAGTCGCTGAAGCGGAGAAAATTGTGGAATGGCGCCGCACCGTTGTTCCAGACGAGCGGCGCGGTGGCGACAAAGTTGCCGCTGTTGCCGACCAAGTCCCAGTATTTCGCGAAACGACGCATGCGCTGCATCGTGGCGAAGTCGAGCAGCTTGTTCTGCAAAATTTCGTAGGGCGGATGCGCGTTGTAAACCATCTGCCATTCAGCATCGTGCCGGACGATGGGCGTGCCGCGCAGGCGTTTCAAAATGCCGACCTGAATTTCTTGCGGGCCGAGCGCGATGAGTTGGTCGAAACCGGCGGCGAAACTTTCCAGCGTTTCGCCGGGCAGCCCGACGATCAGATCGGCGTGGATGTGGACGCTGGTTTCGCGCCGGAGAAAATTGAAATTTTCCGCGAGCCGCTCGTAATTTTGCCGGCGACTGATGAGCGCGCCGACTTCGGGATTGAAGGTCTGTATGCCGACCTCGAATTGCAGGGAGCCGGGTGGAAACTTCGCGATGACTTCGCGCAGTTCAGCGGGCAGTCGGTCGGGAATCATCTCGAAATGAAAAAACATTCCTGGCTGATAGCGCGCGCGAAAAAATTCCAGCAGCGTCTTGCTGACGGCAATGTTCAGGTTGAACGTGCGGTCCACAAACTTGAATTGCTTCAACCCGCGATCCAAAAGTTTTTGCATCGCGGTGAGAAATTTATCGAGCGGCACCTGCCGCACCGGAATGTCGAGCGACGACAGGCAGAACTCGCACGTGAACGGGCAGCCGCGCGAGGCCTCGACGTAAATGATGCGATGCGCGATGTCCGCGTCCGTGTAAAAATCGTAGGGCAGGGCGAGCCGCGAAAATTCCGGCAGCTCGGCAGGAATGATTTTTGGAAATTGCGGAGTGCGGAGTGCGGAGTGCGGAGTGTGGTCGAGGAGTTGTCGGCACACCTCCGCAAATTTCAAATCCGCCTCGCCGGTGATGACGTGGTCGGCAAGTTCCACGATGGGTTGCCCCTCGGTTTCGTAACTGACCTCCGGGCCGCCGAGGATGATTTTAATCTCCGGGCGAATGCGTTTGATCGCGGTGATGACCTCGGTGGTCTCCTCGACATTCCAAATGTAAATTCCAAAGCCGATGATCTTCGGCTCGCGGGCCAGCAACGTCTCGGCGATGTCGAGCGGGCGCAGGTTGATGTCGAACCCCGCGATGGCCGCGCGCGGCTGCAAGTCGCCGAGATTGGCGAAGAGATAGCGCAGCCCGAACGCGGCGTGGATGAACTTCGCGTTGAGCGTGGTGAGGACGATGTCCGGCATCGCATTCAAACTATATGTCCGCGTATAAATACAACGACATGACATTATTCAGCAGGCTTTCATCATTGCTCAAAACGATTTTTTAACAACGGC
>Ga0182024_10012026_pt1 | contig 17211 bp, 13 predicted proteins | sample P32metaG_FD_120480 | JGI IMG/M metagenome (GOLD analysis project Ga0182024, IMG submission 120480) | Permafrost microbial communities from Stordalen Mire, Sweden - P3-2 metaG (Illumina Assembly) | ecosystem: Environmental > Terrestrial > Soil > Wetlands > Permafrost | place: Sweden: Stordalen...
AGGTCCCGCAGTTGCCCGTAATCTCCGGTGCGGGAACGATCACCATGACCCTGACCAACACGCAGGGCGGACAGGTGACCGTCACGCAGCCTTTTTACGGAGGCTCCATGCTGTTGGCCAAAGGATTGCAGACCTATGCAGTGCAGGCAGGTATGGTCAGGCGCGATTGGGGCACGCTGAGCAATGAATATGGAAAAGTGGCGGGGACAGCATTCTATCGCCGTGGGCTTTCACAGGCCTTCACCTTCGAGGCCACTGCGGAAACCACCCCGGGCACTTTCATGAGCGGGGCCGGCGGAGCCGCGACGCTGTGGAATCGGGCCATGCTCAACTTCGACGCGGCCTTGAGCGGCGGCCCTGCCGGAGGAGGCGATCTGCTCTCAGCCGGACTCCAGCACATTGGAAGAGTCTTCAGCCTGGGCGGTTCGGCAACTTTGGCGAGCCGCAACTACCGCGACGTCGCGGCCATGAACGGTTCGCCGAATCAGCGTAAACAGATCAGCGCTTTCACTGGCCTCTCCGTGCGGCGCCTGGGCACCGTAGGGCTGGCCTACGCTGCTGTCAGCCAGGATCCTTCTCCAGTGCAGTTGCAGAACGCGCTGACGACGCCGTTGCAATCGCATATCGTTACTGCCAACTATGCCGTGCAAATCCGTCATCTTTCTTACTACGCCACCGAATTTCGCGATCTGGATACGGCAGGTTCGAGCGGCTTGCAGGTCGGGCTCACCATTCCGTTGGGCAGGCGAAGCTCGATCTCGATGGGCGGGGCATCGAACGGCACCGCGCAGGTACAGGCTCAGCAATCCTCGGTCAAGGTTGGCGATTGGGGTTACCAGGCCTATGTTTCGGCCGGAGACACTCCTCACGAATTCGCTTTGGTTCAATTCAAATCGCCCGTGGGCCTGTTCTCTGCCGGCGCCGACAACTCTTCAGGACAAACCACGCTCCGCATGGAATCGCAAGGCGCGCTTTCGCTGGTGGATCGAGGCGTGTTTCCCTCCAATACCGTCTACGACAGCTTTGCCATAGTCGATACCGCTCCGCTCGAGCACGTCCATGTTTATCAGGAGAATCGCGACGTGGGAATGACGGATAAATCCGGACGCCTGCTGGTTCCCGATATGCGCGCTTTTGATGTCAACCACATCGGCATTGAGGCCACGGACATCCCCGCGGATGCGGATCTCGCCCTCGATAATCGGATCGTACGCCCTCAGGACCGGTCCGGAGTCGTCATACGTTTTCCCATCCGCTTCAGTCACAGCGCACTTGTCCGGCTGGTCGATGACGCGGGATCCCCGATTCACCTGGGCAGCACCGCAACGCTCGAGGCCACGGCAGCCATCGTGCCTGTGGGTTACGATGGGGAAGCGTATCTCGAGGATCTGGGTCCGCATAACAAGATTACGGTCGAGCTCGAGAACGGAAAGCACTGTACGGCCACCTTCGACTACAACCCGGTTCCCGGTGACATCCCCACCATTGGTCCCATCAGTTGCCAGGAGATCAAGCCGTGATACGAAGACTCGCACTGGCGGCGATGTTCCTGCTTGTCTGGGGCGTCCGGCCGGCCACGGGAGCATCTTGCCCCTCGAATGTGAGCACCGCGAACGTGGTATTCGGTAACTACTCCTCCACTACCTTGACTACCACCGGCACGGTGAACTTTAAATGCCCGAGCGGCCAGAGTTTTACCATCGGCCTCAATGCCGGAACGGGTAGCGGCGAAACTGTGACCAACCGATTCATGACCGGCCCTGGCGGGGCTAAGCTGAATTACGGGCTGTACACGAACTCCACGCATACCAGCAACTGGGGCAACACCAGCCCCACCTGGCTATCCGGCACAACCATTACAGGCAACGACCCGATCACGGTATACGCTCAGCTTCCGGGGAATCAGTATCCCACTCCGGGTTCCTACACCGATACGATCACCGCAACCATAAAGGACACCACCGCGGGCAACACTCCAGGCACCACGACTACTACCTTCACCGTCACCGCGACTGTTGAAGCAGAAGGCACAGTTTCGGTGACTGCCCTGGCCTTCGGCACTTACACGGGTTCGCTGGTCCAATCCACTTCGACCATCACAGCCACCTGCACCAACGGCACGGGTTATACCGTCGGCCTGAGTGCCGGCTCGGCGAGCGGAGCCACCGTAACAAACCGCATGATGACCGGGCCCAGTGGAGCGCTCCTGCATTACTCCCTCTTCAGCAACTCAACCCATACGACAAATTGGGGGAACTCTACGGGCAGCTGGGTAAGCGGTACGGGAAGCGGCACGGCGCAGGCGCTCACGGTGTATGGACAGATTCCGGCAAGCCAGTATCCAACGCCGGGCAGTTACACGGATTCTGTCATCGTAACCCTCACTTACTGACGGGCGGTTGAAGACCTCACAGCTTTTGAGCCGTCGGCCCGGGAACGCGTCCGCAATCGCTCATTCCCCGCAAAGATCACCACAAGCCGGATTCAGGGGCGAAATGCTGCGAGCGTTGAAGCCGATTGGGCGAATTGCGACGTCGCGCAGTTCTACGCTTCCTGTTCGATTTCTACTTCGATTACAGCCTCAGTCCCCACTGTTTCCCGGCAGATCGTCCGCGGCATCAATGCGGTCGAACTCTTGCCGCTGCTTCCATTTGCAATTCGTTGGCCAAGTAGGTAGGAAAGGCCGTCGGCACGCAGACTCGCGTGAGCGTATGCTCGAAGGAGCACCTTGTTTTCCCCTTCTCGCCTTCGGCACTCCAGGCTTCGCTCCAGACGAGCATCTTTCAGGTACGCAACCGAACCACTGGAGTCGCCATGAGCCAAATCAGGCAAAGCGATGTGAAGAACCATCTGTCTCCCCGCTTCCACACAAAGATACATCTGTGCGACCCCGTAAGCCAGCCCGATGCAACCGGCTACTCCGTGCCCGAACTGGACGCAATCAGAGCCGATCTACCGACTTTTGCTCAGGACTTCGTTGCAGAACATTCGTCATCCGGCGCGGCCGTCGCGCCGGCCGATCCTGTCACCGGTTCCATCAGGCTTCACGTGGCCACGGCATCGAAAAGCGCGCAAGCGTGAAGCCGCATTCCGTCTTCCTGCGCAGGGAGTGCATCCTTCCCGGCAGTTTGGATCCGCTTCGGGAGCCCTGCGGCGAACACTGGAACCTTTTGAAAGAGATCACGGCGCCGGTATTCGATGCCATGATTCGTCAGATGGGCTGGCACTTTCTGTGGGTGCACCGCCCCTGCACCCGAAAAGGCTTTGGGATGACGCGGGAAGCGGCGACCCGGCGGGCCTTAACGCGCGCTCTGAAGGGAGTGGCGAAACGATTCAACGCCTCCGAGTTGATTGACGTTGAGGCCAGCAGATTTTCCGGCTTGCACTCCGCCAACGTCACGCTGCAACCCCGCCAGGTCCAGCATTACACGTGGCTGGAAATTGCAGAAGAATGGCATCGCCTGGCAGTGCCCATTCGATAAGCCGAAAACCGGCCTCATCAATGTCTATGGGGCCCACGGGGTCTACAAGGCTGACCGGGCAGGTTTGGACCCAGCCCGGAGCCCCCAACGACAGGTCTTCGTCGTTGGGGTGGAGCTACAGGGCGAGTCCCATGCATTCTTCGAGTTGATGTTGCATATTGAACAGTCCGGGTCCGGTGTGACGGTGTACAAAAGCCACAAGCTATGCCACGCGCCAAGCATCCGTACCAGCACGCGTGCAGCGTATTTCAAGGGCAAATCGAATGCCAGGTGAAAAGAGGAGGATAGAATGTCTTCCCCCGAAATGAACCATTCCGAGGCAGAGGCGCAAAGAACCGGTACGTCAGGCTCTTTGCTCGCCGCCATGGAAGCCGGCCACCTGCCTTTGCCCACGCGCATTGCGTTCGTTGGGAATTATCTGCCGCGCGAGTGCGGCATTGCCACGTTTACCACCGACTTGTGCACGGCGCTGGCAGCCGAATACGGAGAAGGACGCCTGTTCGCCATCCCCGTCAACGATCCCGATTCCAGCTACGATTATCCCGAACAAGTACGCCTGGAACTGACGCAGGAGGACATTGCCTCCTATGAGCGGGCCGCCGATTTCCTCAACTTCAACAGCAACGATCTTGTATGCCTGCAACATGAATACGGTATCTTCGGCGGCGCCGCGGGCCACTACATTCTGGCTTTGCTGCACAAGCTGAAAATGCCACTGGTCACTACGCTGCACACGGTCCTGCGCCAACCGGATCGAGAGCAGCGGTTTGTACTCGAAGAGATCGCACAGCTCTCCGATCGCCTGGTAGTCATGAGCGAACTTGCGGCCGAGCTGCTGCGGGAAGTGTATGCGGTCCCCGGCGGAAAAATCGATGTGATCGCGCACGGCGTGCCCGAAATGTCTTTCATGGACCCCAACTATTTCAAGGACCGTTTTGGCACCGAAGGCAAGTCGGTTCTGCTTACATTCGGCTTACTCTCTCCAAACAAGGGCATTGAAAACGTGATTCGGGCGCTGCCGGCGATTCTGGCGCGGCATCCGAACGTCATGTATATCGTCTCCGGAGTCACCCATCCCCATATTCGCCGGCGCGAAGGCGAGCGCTATCGTGAAGAGTTGCAGGCGCTGGCCGCGGAGCTTGGTGTTTCTTCCCATTTGATTCTGAACAACCGCTTTGTCAGCGCGGAGGAGCTTGTGGAGCACGTAGGCGCGGCGGATATTTACATCACTCCCTACCGGCAGGAAGCGCAGGTTGTCTCCGGCACGCTGGCCATCGCGCTGGGAGCCGGCAAGGCAATTATCTCCACACCTTACTGGCACGCCAAGGAACTGCTCGCGGACAAAAGGGGCGTGCTGGTCCCGTTTGACAATCCAGATGCCATCGCAGAAGCGGTCATCGCATTACTGGAGAACGATGCGGAGCGCCATGCCATGCGCAAGCGCGCCTATCTGCACTCTCGTGGAACTACCTGGCCGAAGACGGCGCGGGCCTACATGGCCACCTTTCAGCGGGCGCGTTTCGAGCGCTCATTGCAGCCACGGGCCGCCCAACTGGACGAAGCCGCGGCAAACCCGATCTTCGACCTGATCGATCCCGTGCAACACCTGCCGGTGCTGAACACCGATCACTTGTGCGCCATGACCGACGACACCGGCATGTTGCAGCACGCCATCTTCTCCGTGCCCTACACACGCGAGGGCTATACCACCGACGACAACGCACGGGCACTTATCGTGTCCACTCTTCTGGATAAGAGTGGCGGGGTCGAGCACTGCGTGGACCATGTCAACCTCTCTCGCCGTTATCTGGCTTTCCTCTGGCTCGCATTTCATCCCGATTCCGGACGCTTTAGAAATTTCCTTGGCTACGACCGCACATGGCAGGAAGACGTCGGCTCGGAAGACAGCCATGGCAGGGCACTGTGGGCCCTGGGATCGGTGCTCGGCCAATCGCAAATAGCGGGATTGCGCGGAGCGACGGGAAGACTCTTTGAGGCTGCCCTGCCGGCAGTTTTGACCTTCAGCAGCCCACGGGCGTGGGCCTTCAGTGTTCTCGGTTTGCAGGCCTATCTCGACGGGTTCCCGGGCGACAGGGCCATCCAGGGCATTCGCAACACCCTCGCCAATCGCCTGCTGGATATTTACGAGCGCAGCCATTCCGAGACCTGGCGTTGGTTCGAGAAGAGTCTTGCGTACTCCAATGCGCGACTGCCGCAGGCGCTCATCCTGGCCGGCGGGCGGAGCAAGAACATGAAGATGATCGCTGCGGGACTCGAGTCGCTCGAATGGCTTGTCGCTGCTCAGCACTGCGGTGACCCGGAGATTTTTGTGCCCATCGGTTCCAGCCGATGCTTCACCGAGGGGACGGAGAAACCCCGCTTCGATCAGCAGCCCGTCGAAGCCTGTGCCACCGTCTCTGCTTGTCTTGAGGCATATAGGCTCACGCACAAAGAACGCTGGAGTGACGAAGCCCATTATGTCTTCAGGTGGTTCCTGGGCAAGAACGATCTGCGGGTACCCCTTTACGATGCCACAACCGGCGGATGCAAAGACGGACTGCATCCCGACCGCGTCAATGAAAATCAGGGAGCGGAATCAACGCTTTCGTTCCTGATGGCGCTCCTGGAAATGCAGCGAGCGAATGCGACCCACACACGAGAAATCTACCAGGAAATGAGTATCTCCCATTGAACCCAGTTATTCATCCACCGGACTTGCCAGAGACTATTGCTTCAGAGCAGCCGAAACAGGGGCCATGTAGCGACCTTCCTCTGCTCACGCGCTACTCCGATAATCCGATTCTCAGCGGCCACGATTGGCCCTATGCCGTGAACAGCGTCTTCAACCCAGCAGCGGTGCTCCTGCCAGACGGAGATACGTTATTGCTTTGCCGCGTGGAAGACCGCAGTGGCCTGTCGCACCTGTGCGCGGCACGTTCAGCGAATGGAATCAACGGTTGGCGTATTGACGCCCAGCCAACGCTGATGCCGAACCCCCGCGACTACCCTGAAGAAGTCTGGGGCATCGAAGATCCGCGCATCACCTATGTTCCGGAACTCGGGCAATATGCGGTGGCGTACACTTCCTTCGCGCGCGGCGGTCCGGGAGTTTCTCTGGCGCTCACCAAGGACTTCAGAAGTTTTGAGCGGTACGGCGTAATCATGTCTCCCGAGGACAAGGACGCCGCTCTGCTGCCGCGAAGAATCAACGGCTATTGGGCCTTGATCCACCGGCCCATGACCACCACCGGCGCTCATATGTGGATCTCGTACTCCCCCGACCTGCGGCATTGGGGCAGCCATAAAGTCATTCTGGTAGCTCGGCGCGGGGGATGGTGGGATGCCAACAAGATTGGTCTTTGCTCTCCGCCCATCGAAACGCCCAAGGGCTGGTTGACGATTTACCACGGTGTGCGGGTAACGGCTTCGGGAAGCATTTATCGCCTGGGCCTGGCGCTCTTCGATCTTGAACATCCTGAGATTTGCCTGCAACGTGGGAACGCATGGATTTTTGGTCCCGACGCCCCCTACGAGCGCGTCGGCGATGTCCGCGACGTCGTGTTTCCTTGCGGCCAAACCATCGGCGCGGATGGCGATACGATCAACCTCTATTACGGAGCATCCGATTCCAGCGTGGCTTTAGCCACGGGAAGCTTACGTTGTTTTCTCGCATGGCTCGAAGCGAATTCCAGCGCTGGCGACGGAACCGATCAGTAATGCATGCCATCGGTGGCGCCGGCCTCGAGATCCACACATCGATGCGCGCCATTCTTTTCGTGAAAGGAATTTCCCTATGAGCATTGATGCGATGACCTGGCCGGTTTGGCTGCCGAGAGTGCTTTTGTTGCGGCGAAAGTGCCCTCGCTGCAAATCCGTTCAATTCAAACCCGCCGAGTTGCGCTCCTTCGATGGACTGCTCGGCTTATTTTTTCTCCGTCCCGTGCGCTGCAAGTTTTGCTGGCGGCGGTACTACTGGGTCTCCCTGCGAGGCGCAGAATGAGCAACCAACAATTTAACTCCGGCTCCACTTCGAATGACCTTCTGGAAAGCCGTGTCGCGGAGAACAATTCGGCGCTGCACGGTCCGGTCGGTACTCAAAGCGGGGAGGACGTGCCGAACATCGACGATGTGCCGGCGGTCAGCACGAAAACATAGATGCTCTGGACGGGTTGCCGAAGGCCGCCTCCGCTCCACGCATTGGTCGGCCACAGCGGATTTGAACTTCCTCACCCCTGATCCCAATCCAAATGCATCCGTGGACGGAAGCCCGTTGGGATATAGCGGCAATCATGATTTTCACTTGAATGCTTTGCGGACCTATTGCCGGATGCGGTAGTTTCTTATTGATCGGGACTGCTGCGGTCGCCACGATTTCGTCAAAGCCGCTTGGGGGTGAACCCTTGCATGGAGATACCTGTCGATTTTTGCGCCAGCAGCATTCTTCATGTTGACCTCGTCGCATGATGCAGATCTGGTTTGAGACAGATCGATACTCGACTCTTGCGTGGAAGGCATCGCGCTTAATAAAAACGCAGACCTGGGACGGACAATCAAGGTGAGCACTCAGGGCATGAACAAGTTACTGCCGAATGCACGTGCGGCGCTGGACGGAGTCGTACAGGATGGGATGACGCTGGCCATCGGCGGTTTCGGACTGTGCGGAATTCCCGAGGCCCTGATTCTCGCCCTGCGCGACACCGGCGTGCGCAACCTTACCATCGCGAGCAATAACGCCGGCGTGGATGGTTGGGGACTGGGGTTATTGCTCGAAAGGCATCAGATCAAGAAAATGATTTCCAGCTACGTCGGCGAGAACCTGGAGTTTGAGCGCCAGTTTCTGGCAGGCGAGTTGGAGGTGGAGTTCTGCCCGCAAGGCACGCTTGCTGAACGCATGCGAGCGGGAGGCGCCGGCATTCCCGGTTTCTATACGCGGACCGGAGTCGGCACCTTGATTGCCGAGGGGAAAGAGCATAAGGAGTTCGACGGAATCACGTACATTCTGGAGAGAGGGATACAGGCCGACGTGGCATTAGTGAAAGCCTGGAAAGCCGACTTGCACGGCAACCTCATCTATCGCCGCACCGCGCGCAACTTCAACCCCAACGCAGCAACTTGCGGCAAGATCACAGTGGCGGAAGCTGAAATCGTCGTAGCTCCGGGCGAGCTGGATCCGGACGAGATTCACACGCCCGGCATTTTTGTTCACCGGCTCGTGCACAACCCTCATCCTGAAAAACGCATTGAAAAGAGAACAACTCGGGAGACATAGAACAGTGGGATGGACTCGTGAACAGATGGCCAAGCGCGCCGCAAGGGAACTTGCAGACGGTTTCTATGTAAACCTGGGCATTGGGATTCCCACGCTGGTCGCAAACCATATTCCCGAGGGAATCAGCGTGACCTTGCAATCGGAAAATGGACTGCTGGGTATGGGGCCGTTTCCGCGCGCATCGGAGGTTGATGCCGATCTGATCAACGCGGGCAAGGAGACTGTGACCTTTGTTCCCGGCGCAGCAACGTTTTCCAGTGCCGACTCGTTCGCCATGATTCGCGGCGGGCACATCGATCTTGCGATTCTGGGCGCGATGCAGGTGTCAGAGCGCGGCGATCTCGCCAATTGGATGATTCCCGGAAAGCGCGTGAAAGGGATGGGAGGCGCGATGGATCTTGTCTCCGGGGTGCGGCGCGTGATTGTGCTGATGGAGCACAACACTCCTGACAGTAGCGCCAAACTGCTGCGCAGTTGCACGCTACCTTTAACCGGGGCCGGCGTCGTCCATCGCGTGATCACCGACCTTTGCGTGCTCGATGTCACTAATTCGGGCTTTGAGATTTTTGAATTGGCCCCAAGCGTCACGCGTCAGGAAGTGGAGCGCCGAACTGAGGCGTCGGTGCGCTTCAGCGATGCAGTGACTTAGCCCGCGATCCCTTCCCCCACACCGGCTTCCGCTTTTCAAGAAATGCGGTGATGCCTTCGCGAATATCCTCCGTCTCCCGAGAAACCGCGTTGGCCTCCAGCGCCTGGGCAATCGCAGCATCGAGCCACGCCTTGTTTTGCTGCGCAAGCAGCAACTTGGTCGCAGCGAGCGATTGAGGGCTGTTCGCAATGAGCACTTCAGCCAGCGTCTGCACGCGCTCGGTGAGTTTCTCCGGCGCAACAATTTCGTTTACGAGGCCCAGGCGATAAGCCTCTTCCACATCGAAGAGCCGCCCAGTCAGCAGCAGATCTCGGCTCTTCTTTTCTCCAATCTGCAAGGCGAGAAAAGCCGACACCAGTGCAGGGACAAACCCGATCCGCACCTCGGTGAAACCGAATTTCGCTGCCGGCGTTGCCAGTGTGAAATCGCAATTAAAGGCCAATCCCGCTCCTCCAGCAATGGCCGCGCCATCGACCGCCGCGATGGTCGGGATGGGCAGCTCATACAACGAAAGGAACAGCCGGGCAATGCGCTCAGCATCTGTGCGGTGCTCGGCCGCGCTCTTGCCCTGCATGGCCTGCAATGCCAATAAATCCAGTCCCGAACAGAACGCGTGGCCGGCCCCGGTCAGCACGAGCACGCGGCAGCAGCTTGAGGCGGCGCTTTCCAGCGCGGAAATCAGCTCCATCTGCATCTCCGGCGTCATCGCGTTGCGCCGCTCGGGACGATGGAGCGTAATCGTCCGCACCAAGCCGGCCTCCGCAACGACAATCGTTTTGTAGTTCAATCATTCCTCCGTCCCCGCAGCTCGCGCGCGCTCCTGCCGGACGCTTCGCCCACTATTGCACAGGAGTCCCACAGCTCGCGCTGATCTCCGCGCTCAAGCGGAGCAGGCTTGTGAGAGGGGCAATCTTTGGAAGCGTCGCGCCGCGCTCCGTTAACACCGCGATCAATGTTTCCGTGGGCAGGTTCCCCACCAGCGCGTCCTGCGCGAACGGGCATCCACCCAACCCGCCGATGGCCGCGTCGAAGCGCCTGCAACCCGCATCGTAAGCCGCGCGAACGCGAGCAGCCGCGTCGTCCCGCCTTACGTGAAGGTGTACTCCCAAATCGATCCCGCGATGCGCATCGAGCACCGCTACGACCGTATCCGCGATCTGCTCCGGCACCGCCAAACCCACAGTATCCGCAAGCGAGATCTGTCTCGAGCCCGCGTCGATCAGCGAGGCGCACGCATCGACGACCGCGCCGATGTTCCATGCGCCGCCATAAGGATCTCCGAAGGCCATGGAAAGATAGGCGGCCATGCCTAAGCCCGCGTCGTCAGCAAGCGCGCTCACCGTTTTCAGCTCATGCAGAGATTCTTGCGGCGTCTGATGTTGATTGCGGCGAAGAAATTCGGCAGAGAGCGAATAAGGAAAGCCCAGCGTGCGCACCGCGCCGGTGCGAATGGCTCGTTCCGCGCCTTTGCGGTTCACCACGATCCCGATAATCTCAACACCTTCAGGAGGATTCAGCAATTCAAGCACTCGCTCGGAATCCGCCATCTGCGGAACCGCCGCGGGGGAGACAAAGCTGACTGCGTCAATATGCGTGAAACCCGCGTCGATCAGATCACGAAGATAAGCGGATTTTTTTTGCGGTGGGATAATCTCCGGCAAGCCCTGCCAGGCATCGCGCGGGCATTCGATGATTTTGACCGCGTCTTCCATTAGTCCTTTCAGCCCGTCCATCGATTCGGTATCGCCACGCCGCCTGGGCAAGTGCCGGCAGGCGCGCACGCCCGCGATGGCGCTTTACCCTCTCGAAGGATACACTTTGAGAATCTCGCGAGCGATCACCATGCGCTGAATCTCGCTGGTGCCTTCGCCAATGGTGTAGAGCTTCACGTCTCGGTAGAACTTTTCAGCTGGGAAATCTTTGATAAAGCCGTAGCCGCCGAACAACTGCACCGCCTCATTGCAGATGTGCACTGCCACTTCGCTTGCGAATAGTTTTGCCATTGCCGATTCGCGCGTCACCTTGCGGCCTGCGTCCTTGAGCACCGCGGCGCGCTGCGTAAGAAGCCGCGCCGCATCCAATTCCGTCGCCATGTCTGCCAGCTTCCATTGAATGCCCTGGAATTCCGCGATTGCCTTGCCGAACTGGCGGCGCTCTTTCACGTAATTCAACGCCGCGTCCAGCGCGCCGCGCGCGATGCCAAGCGCCAGGGCGGCAATCGAAATTCTTCCGCCATCGAGCACTCGCATCGCATCGACGAATCCTTCGCCTTCCGCGCCCAGCAGATTTTCCTCGGGAATTTCGCAGTCCTCGAAGATCAGTTCGCTGGTATCGCTGGCCCGTAGTCCCAGCTTGTTTTCCTTTTTGCCGGGCCGGAATCCCTTCGTCCCCTTTTCCACCACGAAGGCCGACAATCCGTGCGTGCCTTTGCTCTTGTCAGTGACCGCGATGACTACTGCCACATCGGCATAGCGCCCGTTGGTGATGAAGGTCTTGTTGCCGCTCAGCACATAGCGGTCGCCGTTCTTCACTGCCATGGTGCGCGCGTTGCCCGCATCCGAGCCAGAGCCGGGTTCGGTCAGCGCCCACGCCGCCAACCACTCTCCGCTCGCCAGTCGCGGAATGTACTTCCTCTTCTGCGCTTCATTGCCGGTGAGGAAAATGTGGTTTGTCCCCAGCGAATTGTGCGCCGCAACGGTCAGGCCCATCGATCCATCGACGGCAGACAGTTCCTCAATGGCGAGCACGTAGTCCACGTAGCCCAGCCCCGCGCCGCCATACTCCGTGGGAAAAATCACGCCCAGCAGCCCCATCTTGCCCAGCATCTTTACTGTGTCCATGGGAAATTCGCTCGCCTCATCCCATGCCGCCGCGTGGGGCGCAATTTCGCGCGCGGCAAACTCGCGTATCTCGCGGCGCAGATGTTCCTGCTCCTCAGTAAGCACAAACGGATACAACGTGTCAGCCTTTTCAGGTGGCTCCAGTTCGACTTGCATGTTCAGGCTCCTTCGCGGGGTTTCGAATGCCCAGTTCCTTTTACATACGTATGACGCCGTTGCTTTCCGACCGAACCGCGCCGCCTCGCACTAGAAAACCACCTCAAGTTTGCAAAACTCCAGGATTGAAGCGGGGAACATTGGGATTCAATGCGCAAGCCTCCAGTGCCTGGATCAATACGTGTCGAGTTTGGGCCGGATCGATAATGGCATCAATCCAAAGCCGCGCCGCGCCGTAGCGTGGATCGGCCTGCGCGTCGTACGTGGTGCGTATTTCTTCGTAGATCGCGGCCTTCTCTGCCTCCGTCAACGTCTTGCCGCTGCGTTCCAACTGCTTGGCGCGCACTTCAGCCAATGTCGCCGCAGCCGAGGCGCCGCTCATCACTGCGTAGCGCGCGGTGGGCCACGCAAACAGAAAGCGCGGATCGTACGCCTTGCCGCACATCGCGTAGTGCCCGGCGCCAAAGCTTCCGCCTACGATCACCGAAATCTTCGGCACCACGCTGGTGCTCACCGCCGAAACCATCTTCGCGCCGGCGCGAATGATTCCCGACCATTCCGCCTCCTTGCCCACCATGAATCCGTTCACGTCGTGCAGAAAAATGAGCGGAACGAGGTTCTGATTGCAATCCATGATGAAGCGTGCGGCCTTCTGTGCGCCCTCAGTGTAGATGACGCCGCCGACCTCCATCTGCGTGAGCCCCGCCGACGGCCCCATCGCGACCGTCTGGTTCTGGTTGATCTTCTGGTTGGCCACAATGCCCACGGCATGCCCGCCAATCCACGCGTATCCGCAGAGCACCGTACGGCCAAATTCCGCCTTGTATTCGTCGAACTCGCTGCGATCGACAAGGCGCGCAATCACCTCGCGCATGTCGTAGACGTTGCTTGAACCCGGCTCAGGGTTCAGCAATCCATACACATCCTCTGCGGCAAACTTCGGCGCATCGCGCACCATATCGAACGCGCGGCGTCGAAAAACCTCTGCTTCTGGGCCCGTTCCCCTGCGTTCGCCCATCTTCGCCACCAGCGACCGCAGCCGCGCCAGGCACAAATGGTCGTTCGGCTCCTTGAAATCAACCGTCCCCGAGATCGAGGCGTGCATTGCCGCTCCGCCCAATTCTTCCGCTCCGGTTTTTTGTCCGATGGCCGCTTGCACCAGGGACGGCCCCGCCAAAAACAATCCTGATCCCTCGGTCATCAGCACCGTATCCGTCATCACCGGCAGATACGCGCCACCCGCCACGCACATGCCCATGATCGCCGTGATCTGGGGAATTCCCTGCGAACTCATCACCGCGTTGTTGCGAAAGATGCGGCCAAAGTCATCGGTGTCGGGAAATACATCTTCCTGCAAGGGTAGAAACACACCCGACGAATCCACCAGATAGATCGTCGGAATGCGATTTTCCATGGCGATGGTCTGTGCGCGCAGCACCTTCTTCGCGGTCATGGGAAAAAATGCGCCGGCCTTCACGGTGGCGTCGTTGGCCACGATCATGCAAAGGCGCCCGCTCACTGTTCCCAGCCCTGTGACCACGCCCGCGCCCGGCGCGCCGCCATATTCCGCGTACATCCCATGCGCCGCCCATAACCCCAGCTCCAGGAATTCCGTGCCTTCATCGAGCAGCAGCTTGAGCCGCTCCCTCGCCGTAAGGCGTCCTTTGCCGTGTTGCGCTTCCGCCGCCTTTGCTCCGCCCCCCAGCCGAATCGCACCTTCTTCCGCGCGCACCGCCGACATCAGCGCCAGCAACGCTTTGCGATTGGCCTGCGGCCGCCCCGCCGCGAAATTCGTCGCCGATTGCAATTCGGAATGCAATTCGTTTTCCGTCTTCAACTCCTCGGTCATCTCGTCTCCCGTGGGGCGCAGAAATGGCTCGGATGCAGTGAGCAGACCATTCCTCTTACTCATAGACTGCACCTGAAACGGTCCCGCTGCATAGTCCGAACCCGATTCTGGGCAATCCTGGCCTCTCGGCATAGGCGCGCAACGTCACCCGGTCGCCATCCTCGAGGTATGTCCGCACCTCCCCACCAGGCAAACGGATGGGCTCCGCATTGTGCCGCTTGGCATTGTCCTGTTTCTCGAGCAGGCAACCTTCTGATCCGGCATCCGGGCCGGAGACGGTGCCCGTGGCCAGCAGATCGCCGGCGCGCAGGTTGCAGCCGTTGCTGGTCTGGTGCGTAACCAGCTGCGCGATGCTCCAGTAAAGGTTGCGCAGGTTGCTTCGGCTCAGGAGCATCGGCGCCATTCCCGCCTCGCGCATGCGGCGCGATTCGATGGTCGCCTCGAGGCAAAGATCGATTCCGGCAAGGTCGATACCATCCCGCTCCGCCGTGTCGGAACGCAGGTACGCGAGCGGCGCCGGGTCGCCGGCCGCACGTTCACGAGCGGGGACACGGTACGGAGTCAGCGCTTCAAGAGGAACGATCCACGGAGAGATGGTGGTGGCGAAGCTCTTTGCCAGGAAGGGCCCCAACGGCTGATACTCCCACGATTGGATGTCGCGCGCCGACCAATCGTTCACCAGGCACAGACCGAAGATATGATCCTCGGCCTCGGCGATGGGAATACCCTGCCCGAGTGGATTACCCGGACCCACAAAAATGCCCACCTCCAGCTCATAATCGAGCGACCGCGTGGGCCCGAAGACCGGTTCGCCTTCGGTTGGCTTGGTCTGCCCGCACGGCCTGCGAATCTCGCTTCCACTCACCACAATGGATGATGCGCGGCCGTGATAGCCGATGGGAATGTACTTGTAATTGGGCAGCAGAGGATTGTCGGGGCGAAACAGCTCGCCCACGCGCGTGGCGTGATCGATCGATGCGTAGAAATCTGTGTAGTCGCCAATCTCCGCGGGCATTCCCATTTCTGCTTTGTCCATGGGCACCAGGAGAGGCATCACGCGGTCCTGCGTCTCGAGACCGGCTTTTTCTGCGTCGAGCAAATCGGTAAGATGACGGCGCAGCGCCCGCCACGCCGCGGGACCAAGCCGCATGAATGCGTTGAGGCTCCCCGCGCGGCTTGCGGCGGTGATCTCCTCTGGCAATCCCGCGAGCAGGCCGTGATTCGCGCAGGCGTGGAGATCGAGAATCCTGTCGCCGATGGCTACGCCAATGTGGGAGCCGCTTGCGGAATGGAAAACTCCGTAAGGCAGATTCTGGATCGGAAAATCGGAGCCGGGATCGTTTGCCGTGGTGAGCCAGCTTTTCAGCTCCATCCCAACTCCTCCCAGTCCATCTGATTCACGCCCGGGCCGGCTCCTCAACACGGTCGATGCGGCCACCGGGCGCGACGAAGCGCTTCTTCAACCCCTGCCAGCATTCAAAATACTCATGCTGCAGAATCCTGGCTTGCATGGCAAACTCGGTGGGGCGCACGGCTAACTGCGTCTCGAACATGAATGCCAGCGTGCCGCCGAGATACTGGGGCTCAAGTCCGGCATGGCTGGCGCGCTCGAACGTCTCGGCGTCGGGACCGTGGCCAGCCATGCAGTTGTGCAGGCTGGCGCCGCCGGGCAAAAAACCCTCGGCCTTGGCATCATACACGCCAAATACGAGGCCCATGAATTCGTCCATCAGGTTGCGGTGAAACCACGGCGGGCGGAAGGTGTGCTCTGCGACCATCCAGCGCGGAGGAAAGATGGCGAAGTCGCAGTTGGCGGTGCCGGGAATGGCGGACGGCGCGCTCAAAACCGTATAGATCGACGGGTCGGGGTGGTCGAACGAAACAGTATTGATGCAGTTGAAAAGCGCCAGATCGTACTTGTACGGCGCGTAATTGCCGTGCCACGCGACCACATCGAGGGGCGAGTGATCGATGGCCGCCTGCCACAAACGGCCCAGGAATTTAGAGACCATGTGAAACTCGCCGTCGCGATCTTCGTATGCGGCAGTGGGCGCTTTGAAGTCGCGCGGATTTGCCAATCCATTGGCCCCGATGGGTCCGAGTTCAGGCAGGCGGAAAGTGAGGCCGTAGTTTTCGCAAATATAGCCGCGGGCCTGATTGTCGAGCAATTCGACGCGGAACTTGACGCCGCGCGGAATCACGCAAATTTCACCGGGCGCTACCTCCAGGATGCCCAACTCAGTGGCCAGGCGCAGCGCTCCCAACTGCGGCACGATCAGCATTTCACCATCCGCGTTCGAAAAAAAGCGCTCGCGCATGGAAGTATTTGCGGCGTAGAGATGGATGGCGACGCCGATCTGCATTGCGGGATCGCCATTGCCACCGAGCGTAACCATTCCGTCAAGGAAATCTGTAGCCTGCTCCGGCAGCGGCAGCGGATCCCAGCGCAACTGGTTCGGAGTAGTGGGCGTTTCAGTGAATGGTCCGCTGCGTATCTGGTCCAGCGGAATTTCTTCATAAGGCCGGTGCGTCACCGACGGACGAATGCGATATGTCCAGGTGCGGCGATTGGTTGCGCGCGGCGCTGTAAATGGCGTACCGCTGAACTGCTCGGTGTAAAGGCCAAGGGGATGGTTCTGGGGCGCATTTTGCCCGGTGGGCAGCGCTCCCGGAACCGCCTCTGTAGCGAACTCATTGCCGAAACCGGTCTGATAGCGAATTTCATCTGTCATTCCGCACCTCTCACAGTTGGCCGCTTCACAGTTGGCCGTTTAGTGCCCGCCGCTCCGCCTCGTGCATGGCCTCGTAAATCTGGTCGATGCTGCTGACGGCGAACAGCAGCCTGTGCAACTCGTCGACTTTTACTTTGGTAGACAGCACTTCGTCGAGTTCGAAGCGATGAATGGCGCAATGGCCATCAATCACGTTCTTGCACTCGCCATGCGAACTGATGAGGCCGCTGCCAT
>Ga0182024_10012027_pt1 | contig 17211 bp, 13 predicted proteins | sample P32metaG_FD_120480 | JGI IMG/M metagenome (GOLD analysis project Ga0182024, IMG submission 120480) | Permafrost microbial communities from Stordalen Mire, Sweden - P3-2 metaG (Illumina Assembly) | ecosystem: Environmental > Terrestrial > Soil > Wetlands > Permafrost | place: Sweden: Stordalen...
CCATCATATCTGGGATCCGCGCGATCCGAACGACGTTGCGATAATTCAGCCCGTGCCCCGCATGGAGCCGCATCCCCGCTTCGCGGACCCATCGGCCGGCTTGCTCCAGCCGCGCGAGCTGCTGTGTCTCGTGTTGTTGATCCGCATTCGCATAAGCGCCCGTGTGCAATTCCACGGCATCGAACCCAAGTTGTTGGGCAGTCGCGATCTGTTCCTCCTCGGGATCGAGAAACGCCGAGGTGAAAACGCCGCGATCTTTCAGGCCGCGCACGATGCCCTCAATGCGGGCTTTTTCGCGCGTCAGGTCAAGCCCGCCCTCGGTTGTGACTTCCTCCCGTCGCTCGGGCACGAGTGTCGCCTGATCCGGCTCAACTTGCAGCGCGATCTTCACAATCTCCGGCACGATGCTCATCTCAAGATTCAGCTTGCACTGCACCGTCTGCCGAAGCGTCTGCACGTCCCGATCATTAATGTGGCGACGATCTTCGCGGAGATGAACGGTGATGCCGTCGGCCCCGCCCAGTTCGGCTTCTCCCGCCGCCCAAACCGGGTCGGGCTCATACGTCCGCCGCGCCTGCCGCAGCGTGGCCACATGATCGATATTGACGCCGAATTCCACCATGAGAAGGGGATTCTAGCGCGGGCATGACGTTTCTCAAGCAACCCTCACGTGCCGCTCTCGGGTAGGCAGGGCAAGATCATGTGGGAGGGCGAGGCTCCTGCCGAGCCGAAGCTTGCTCGAAAGATCCGGCTCGGCAGGAGCCTCGCCCTCCCGCGGATAGACATTCCTGTCCCTTCCTCAGCTCTTTCCCGGCAGCTTGTCCATATCTACGAAGCACTGCTCGGCCGCCGGCGCTTTGTCGATGACTTTGAGTTGAAGGAGTTGCTGACCAAGCTGTCGCCAACGCTCAACCGACATGCTGCCGAGCGGAACATTCTCCGTTTGAATCAGCGGCTTCTGCGCCGCCGCCGCGTCTTTGAACGTCTGGGCATCCATCTCGGTGTTGAGCTTCCCCATCGTCGCGTTGGCCGCGGAGGGATCGATGAGATATTGCCGCCATCCTTCGCGGCACGCCTCCACCATCGCCTTCACGCGATCGGGGTGATCGCGAACGATTTCTCCGCGGGTGATGAGGACGGTCGTGTATGGATTGTAACCCGCGTCGGCAATGAGGAACGTCTGCGGATCGCCCCCGGCGCGCTTGGCCAGCAGCGGCTCACTCGTCACGAAGCATTGCTGGGAATAGTCGGGTTTGGCCAGGAAGGCTGCGATGCCGCTGCCGTAGCCGGTGATCGTTACCTTCGGATCGGGGAATTTCGCCAGGAGATATTTCAGCCACGCATCGTCCTCCGCGGCGAGCGTGCCGGGATGGGTGAAGACGTCTTCGATCGAATGAAGGCCCCGCGCCCGGTGGACCATGATTCCCTGCGGGAACGTCTGGTATACCGCAAAGATCGCCACCACGTCCGCGCCGCTCGAGCGGGCGATCAGCACCTGATCGGCGGCGGTGGTAGCAAAATCCGTCTGCTTGCTCGCCACAAGTTGCCAGGTCGGCGCGCCCGCGCCGGCGCTTTTCAAAACGACATCGAGCCCGTGGCTCTTGAAGAGCCCCGTGAGATCCGCCTGATAGAATCCACCGAATTCCGGCTCGGGCTTCCAATCGAGCGTGAGGGCAATCGGTTGACTTGCCTGCTCGCGCTTGCAACCAAGTGGTATGAGGCACAGCAACGCTAGAGCCGCGGAGAGCAGGGGCGAATGAAACCGCTTGCGACGAATCGGTTCGATCCCTGCCTTGGAGAGCCGGCCCGTCCCCGGGCCGTCGAAGTGCGTAGATCTCTTGGGAACCGCGTAGCGGATGGAATCCTTCATTTCGATTGCGACCTTTCGGGCCGTCTGACCAGGCTAAAGAAAATCGGCACGAGCAGAAACAGCACGCCCGCCAGGCAGGCCGCGATCCCCACGGCGGCGGCGATCCCCAGCGACCGCTCGGCCGGCACGCTCGTCCAGATCAGCGAAATGTAACCGAGCAGTGTCGCGGTTGCGCACACGATCACCGCGTGCGTCGCGGGGCTGATGCGGGCGACCAATTCGCCGGTGGTCTGCTCTCGCACGCGCCGGAATCGGCTCACCGTGACCAGGAAGATGCCATAGTCGACGTCGATACCGATCAGCAGCGGGACGGCAACGAGATTGATCATGTTGAGCTTCTGCCCCGCCAGCCGGAGCAGCGCGGCGGCCAGCAGCATGCCAAAGATTGCCGGTAGCAGGGAGAGCAATGCGTCGATCGGATTGCGGAAGTGAATGGCCAGATAGATCGCCACGATCAAGACCGCCGCCAGAATCAGTCGCGGCAATTCGCTGTGGATGGTTCGCTCGGCGTCATGGGCGATCACGCCGAGTCCCGTGACGGTGACTCCGTCGATTCCCGCCAGCGCATTACGCACGGTGGCGATCGCGTGATCGCGGCTGGCGCGATCCTGATCCAGAGGCCGGCGGACGAAGACCAGCGTGATCGCCTCGTGCGGCTGACCATTCGCCAAGGCAGACGCCGGAAGGATGGTTTCCGCCAGCCGGCGATAGTGGAGCAAATCCGCAATGTCCGGCGCGCGCCGTTGGGTCAGCAGCAGGTGAAGGAAGCTGGCATATCCTTCAAAGGCTTCGGGTGCAAAGCCGGCTTCATCCCGTGCATGCCGAAAGTCGGCCACGACGCGCTCGGGATCGATGGTCGCAATTTGATCACTTCGTTCCGGCGCCGAGCGCGGGTCCGGCAGCAGGTTGGCCAGGCCGACCGATCCGGTCACCCCCGCGGCGTGTTTCAGCCGACGGTCCACGTCGTAGGCAAGCTCAATCAGCCGTTGTGGATCGTCGGCATGAAGATAAACCATCAGGGAGCTGGGAGAGATTCCGAACGCCTGGGCGACGTGATATTCGGCATCGATGGCCGGGTTGGGCCGCGGGTGCATCACGGTCAGATCGGATTCCAGCGGGAGCACGTCGCCGTGCGCTTTTGCGATGACCAGGGCCGAGCCGATCGCGAGGATCGCGCAAATGCCCAACGACGCGCGACGCCAACGGCCGAGGGCAATCAGCGGCCGATCGATGCCAAACCGCAGCCGGCTTTGCGGCGCCGGCGTGGGCCGGCGGTCGGTCAGTATGAGGATCGCGGGCAGGACAATCACGGCGCAGAGAAATGCGCCGGTGAGACCGAGCGTTCCTAGTAGCGCGAACTCGCGCAGGGTCTGAACGGTGGAGCACCCGATCGCGATGAAGCCGATGGCCGAGGTCGCCCATGCGGCCAGCACGGCGGGGCTCATCTCCGCGGCCGTTTCCCTGGCGGCGCGCCGCGGATCGCTGCCGGAGGTCCGGCGGCTTTCATAGTAGGAGAGGATTTGCACCGAATAATCGATCCCCATCCCGGCAAGAATCGCCCCCAGCACGGCGGTGAGCGGAGTCAAGTTGCGCGAAACCAGACCCACGACGCCAAACCCCAAAAGAATCCCCAACGCGACCGGGCCGAAAGCCAGCGCGAAGAGCTTGAAGGGGCTTCGATATACGAGGAGGAATAGCGCCTGAAGCAGCAGGACCGATCCGATGGTGCTGCCGATCATGTCGCGGCGGATCGCCTGCTCGCTACCAGCCGCGATGGGATATGAACCGGTGAATTCCAGCCGCAATCCGTCGGTGTTTACCCGCTCGGCCACGCGCGTGATGCCTTCCGTCAACGCCCGCGAATAATCGAGATTGTCCGGCGATTGCCTTCCGATCACCCGGATCAAGAGGCTTCGCCCATCCGGCGAAACGAATGCCTCGCCGTTCTGATACGTGCGAAACGGTCGCTCTGCCGCGAGGCGCGCGGAGATGAAGTCGTGCAACCGAAGCGGGTCGGTCTTGGCCAGTGCAGCTAGTGCCGCGCCCGGCCCTGGAGCGCCGAGGATCGCCTTGTCCTGCTCCAGTTGCCGGCGCATCTGATCAGGCGTCAGCCGTTGTCGTGCGGCGGCAAAGGTCGGTTCGTCCAGATAGAAGATCGCGGACGGGCCGAGCACATTTTCCACAAACGCCCGGGTGTCGCTGTCGGGCAGATAGAAGACGCCGTCGGTCAGTCGTTCCACGTCAGAAGAGGCGTGAACCGCCTCGGTGAATCGACGGCCGAATTCCGTGAGCCGATTGGCGTCCGGGCCGGCGGTGCCATCGGGCAGCGTGGCAAGCACGATGAGCTGATCCGCCGCGGGAAAATCGTCCAGCACATGGACCAATGCTTCGGCCGCGGGATCGTGCGCGGGAAACATCGCCGCGAGCGATCCGTTGGGCCGAAGCCTGGTTGTGGCAATCGCCGCCAGAACCGCGCATAGACCTGCGAGCGCGACCACGAGCCAGGGATGAGCGACGGGCCACAAGACGAGTCGGGTCAGAAAGCCAATTTGGGAGGGCGAGGCTCCTGCCGAGCCGGGCTCGTTCGAAGCGCCCGGCTCGGCGGGAGCCTCGCCCTCCCTTGGTGGCCGGGCGCGATCGCTCATGATGCCTTCTCCGCGCCGCGCGGCGGGACGAACGCGCTCGGCGGGAGGTCGCCATTGATCTCGACGTCGCGCAGCTCGGCATCAATGGCGCCGCTGTCGCTTTTCGCCTTGAGGCGCGTTGGCCAGAGAATGCCGTTGAACGGGCGATAATCTGTTGGCGTGAGCGTGAAGTGAACCGCGCCCCTTGCATCGGACAACCGGTATTGTCTGACGATCAAGGTCGAATGTTCCACCTCCACGGAAATGGTCTGCCCGTCCTCCAGCAGCTTACGAACCTCGAGTGTTGGGCCGCCTTGATCGATCAACCGAACGGCGAGGCCATCAAATTCATCGCCATCAAAAATGGAGAGTCCGCGGGCGAATTGGGAGGCGCTGATGCTTGCCGGACCGATTTGCCGCCGGTGGGCAGAATCCTTGGGAATCTCAATCCAAAGCGCCTCTCGCGTGAGCGTCAGGTCGAACACTGCCTGGCCGAGCTTCCAGGCGCGAAGGCGGACTTTCCGATCCGCCAGCGAGATGACCACCGCGCCGTCCAGCCGGATGGACTGCCCGTCCGGCCGCGTCAACGTCAGCAGGGCGGCGGCGCTCATGGTCTTCACCGCGTGCGCGTGGCGCGAAAGCTCTCGCAGAGCCGCCTGATTGTTTGTCCAGATGTAGGCGGGGAGGTGATCGGCATGTTGCGGGGCGCATCCCGTCAGGGCCAGCGCCGGCCAACAAAGCAATAGTGATGCGGCGCGGACGGGAACGCTCCTCATGACGCCTCCACGCGCGACCTGAGGATCTTTCCCGCGGGAGAAAGGGGCATCGCCTCGCGAAGCTCGATTAGGCGGGGCACCTTATAGGCGCTAAGCCGCTCGCGGGCGAAGGCCCGAAGTTCCTGCGGTGTCAATCCGCTGGCCGCATCGCGCGGCGTCACGATCGCCTTCACCCGGCAGACCGTTTCACTCAGTCGTAATGGAACGACGACGCACGAAGCGACCGCCGGGTGCTGCCGGAGAACGGATTCGACTTCCGCAGGATTGACCTTTCGGCCTCCGACGTCGATCAGGAGTTTGAGCCGGCCCGTGATCGACAGTGCGCCTTTAGAATTTAATGTGCCAAGGTCGCCAGTGAGGTAGTAGCCATCGAGCAATGGGGCGGGATCTCCATCGACGTAGCCGCACATCATCGAACGGGCGAAGACAGCCACCTGTCCTTCGATGCCCGGAGCCAGCGGGGCATCAATTCGCGGTTTTATGGTGTCGAGAACTCGAATATCGACGCCGTCCATGGCGGCGCCTACGCTAGCGGGTTGAAAGGCGCCAGAGGCAGGGTCATTGAACGTGACTGATCCGATTTCGGTTGCGCCGTATACCTGGCCGAGTCTCAAACCGAATCGGGATTGGAATGCGTCGAAGGTGGCATGCGGCAACGGCCCGCCCGCGGAGTAGGCACTTTGAAGCGACGGGAAGACGGCTTGGTCGGCGCGGGCCAGCATGTCGAACATGAACGGCACGCCGGGCAGCATGGTGATGCCTCCGTTGCGCAACTCATTCAGCACGGCAGGGAGGTCGAACTTTTCGCAAACGTGGACGCAACTCCCGGCCGTGATGGGTGCGAGTAACCCATGCTCGAGGCCGTACGAATGGCAGAGCGGAACTGCCGCCAGGACGTGATCCTCGGTGGTGAACCGGCAGGCGTTGACCATCGCGCGGCATACCGCATCCAGTGAAGCGCCGTCGCGGAAGACGATCTTGGGTTGGTCGGTCGTTCCTGAACTTTGAAGGAGCAGGCCGGGGCCACGATCCATGAAGGCTGTCCAGGACGCATCGCTGAGTATGCTCAGACCGTCTTCCGTTTCGCCGAGCCGGTTGTTGGTGCGAAAGAATGGTTGGAGGAGTTGTTCCTGCGGATCGGCGACGATGGCCGCCGCCGCGCCGGACCGCTGGGCGGCCGATGCCAATTCCGGGCCGGCGGAATCGGCGGCGATGGGAAACACCGTGTTTCCCGCGGCAAGCACCGCTAGCAAATGGGTGAGGTAAGAGGGCCGGTTGGGCCCGCACAGGAGCACGGTCGCGCCGACGGGGAGTTGATCGCGAAGCATTGCCGCGAGCCGGAGGACTTGCTGGTGGAGTTCGGCATAGCTGATGGCTTTGCCCCATGAATCTCCCACGGGAAGGGCCGCCAAAGCGTGCGGGTGGTTCCGTGCGTGGTCCTGCAAATCGTCGATCAGCCGAAGCGTCATGGAGATTGCGGGAGGATATCGGGAGCACGATTGGGCCGCCAGCGCTCGGATCGCCGCTTGCGGCTTCGCGAACGATGAAGCTCGAAATCGCCGGGCACTGGTATCTGGATGCGGCACGTCCCTTCGTTCGCGAAGCCGCAAGCGGCGGTGGGAGGAAAACTCATGTTCCCATTTAGCCCGGGAACTCATCGGTGTCGGGGCGGTCAAAAGGTTGCGGGGTCGGCGGGCGTTGCGATACTGTTGCGGAAACGCCATCTAATTGCGAATGCGGGGATCCGAATGCGGCTCCCGGTTGCGAATTTTACGCAGGGGTTCAGATCGTGGCACTGAAGTTTAAATGTCCGGCTTGCGGGCAGCGCGATTCGGCGCCCGAGCAGATGGCCGGCGAGCGCGTCCTTTGCAAACAGTGCGGAGTAAAGATTCGCCTTCCGGCGGCAAGAACCGCTCCTGCGTCTGCCCAACCACAACAATCCCAAGCAGGTGGGGCTTCCGAACCAGCTCCGGCATTTGCGTGTGCGGTCTGCCAGCGGAAGTTCGCCGTGGCCGATGTGTATGACCAGGAGGGGACGGTCATTTGCAAGGAGTGTTTCGCGGCACAGCAGCAGGGCGGTGTCCAATCGCCGGAGTCACAGGAACCGGTCGTCTGCGCTTCCTGTGGCGCCGAGATTGCGCCGGATCGGGTCGAGGAGTGGGACGGCCGGCTAATGTGTGCAACGTGCGCGACGCTTGCCGCTGCGCGACCCGTCGCGCCGGCATCGGTTGGGAAGAAAAAGCCAATCCCGAAGAAATCAAATCCTGCACTGCTTTGGGTCATCGGAGGCAGCGTCGCGGCGGTGCTCCTCGTCGGCATCGTGCTGCTGATGCGATCCGGCGGGAGCCACGACGGCTCGGCTCGGAATCTGAATCCGGTGCCGATTGCGCCGACATCGGCGCTTCCGAGAACATTACCCCCAGCGTCCGATTCGACCGAGCCCGCTTCGCCCTCCGTTTCGGACGATCTGCTCCCGCGGCTCGTTCAGTTGCGCGGACAGGGCCTCGATCAGGAAGCCGGCGGCGATCTGAAGGGAGCCGCGGCGACTTATGAGCAGATGATCGATCTGGGCAATCACGCGACCAACCCGGGCGATGCCGTGAAGGCTCAGGTGGCGACTGCCACCACGGCGCTGTCGGCGATCAAGGAGAAGTTGGCGGCTGCTGCGCCGGCCATCATTGCTCCGACGGCGATGTCTCCGGCCACCGCGCCGTCCGTCGCTGTAGCGCCAACTCCCGAGCCGCCGGCGCTCAACCAGAGTTGGGAGCAGCAGCATGCCGCTCGCATTCGCGAATTGCTTCACCAGGCGGAAGCTCGGCTCGCGGCCAACGATCTGTTCAAGGCCGCCCTCACGTATCAGCAGTTGTTCGCGCTTGTCGGCACGCATCTTCCGGAGATTCGCGATCCCGACCTCAAGCGGCAGGTGACTGCCGCGGCAGCGACGCGGGGCAAGCTGCTCATGCAGGTCAAGAACTCGCCTGAAACGGTCTCGCTGACCGCGGACACGATGCTTGCTTCGGGACTGGAAGCACTTCAGGAGAAGCATTGGCAGGCGGGATTGGAATCGCTCTCCGATGTCCGCGCCCTGTTCGATCGCAACGTGAAAATGCCGGGACGCGCGCTGGACGCGAAATATCTCATGGCGCTTCACGGGATGGCGGTGGCGTACCTGAAGCTCAAGCAGGCGCCCAAGGCCGGCGAGTTGTTCGACGACGCGTCTCCCCTGGGCGCCGCGGTCGATCGGTCACCCAACCGTGAGATGGTGATCAACCGCGCCGCGCTGGACTTGATCCAGCGGACCAAGGCGATGCGTGCCGCCAAATCGCTGACCAACTGGCTGCAAAAGCACCCGGGCAATCAGCCGGACGAAGACCTGCTGAACATCCTCGGCACGGCCCTGTTTATCGCCGAGCAGCACACCACGGGAAAATCCAAGCTCGACCAGTTCGCCCAGATTTATCAGAAGGAAAACGAGCGGCTCGAGCAGACCCGCCCGGGCGAAAAGCGCTGGGGCGTGGAGTGGCTCTCGGCACGGGCGGCCGACAAAAAGATCGAGGAGCGAAACACCGCCCTGACGCAACACGCCCAGCTCGAGCACCAGGCGGCAATCGCCTACGACGACTGGCAGCGGTTGCAAGGTTACTACAACACATTCAGCGTAAACGGCGCGCGGAAAGCGAGCCTGGCCCAGGTGCAGTCGGCCGAGCGGATGTTCAATGGATACTCCGACCAGGCAACCGAAGCGCGAAAGAAAATCCCGGACATGACCTGGCTTTCGGAGATCGAGCCGGTGCTCCCGCCGCTACCTCAGGGGATGACCGCGGTGGCGGTGGCAGCGCCATCCGACACCGGGGGTGAGCCCCAGGCATCGGTTTTCTCGATCCCCAATATCACCCTGCACGATACGCCGACGTCTGCGGCGCCGGCCGCCTCCGATTTGCCCGCCGACACGGTGCCTCCTCCCAAGCCGGTGCATATTTCGGTGCCCAGGTATGCCCTGGCGTTTCCGATCGACAAGACAAAGCTGATCAGCTCTGCCGACGTGATCGCGCAGGTGGACAAGGTGCGGATGATCGACACGCAGGGCCAGCCGTTGACGGCTCACGTCGTCGCCCGGGATGAGCATCTGGTCCTGCTCGAGCTCGATGGCGGGCAGGGCGGGTTCTCCGGCTACCTGAATTTAGCCGAGAGTTTTCCCGGCGGCGCGGTGCAGTGCCCCTGCGTCCCGCAGGAAAGTGTGTTCGGCCCTCAGCCGGTGATGCTTGCGGGCCAGGCGGTCGCGCCGCCGCAGCAGGCACAATGGACGGTGAGCCTGGCGGATCATCCGCGTTTGCCTGGTTCGCCGCTGCTTGACGCGCAGGGGCAGTTGGTCGGTGTGGTGATCGCCAAGCGCGACGACATGCGCACGCGTCTGCCGACGATTTCTCTCGCGCAGGTACGGCAGTTTCTTTCCGCGCAGTCGGCGCTGCCCACGACGCCGAGCGCGCGCCCGGAGCCGATGAACGTGCTCGAAGTGACCGTGCAGGAAAATTGAGCTGAGCCCGAGAAGAGGCCGCGGGTCCCGACGTTGGCCGGCAAATCGAGGTGGGGAAAAAAAGAGAACGGACCGAAGGGGAGCCACCGCCTTCGATCCGTCCGAAATAGATCAACTGATCAACGACAACATAATAGCAGTTTATCAATCGTCAATACAGGTGTGAAGGGAAAATGCATTGCCGCGCGCGTTGATCGCGTCATGGAAATTCTTCTGTAGACGCGCCGCCCGCGGCAGCCGAGCGGAGAAATCGCGACACCTGGGCGCGCGATAAGAAGTGGTGAACATTTCTTCCCTCGGCGCGGCATCGCTCGAGCGTTTGAAGAACCGCCGGGCGCGTGTTGGAACGGAAAGTCCAGACCCATCGCGGCAGGTCGAGGAAGATAAGCGTGTCGGCGCGAGGGACGCGAATGTCGAAGGTGTCGGCGAAGTTGCCGTTCATCTGTCGGAAGTTAACCCGAGGGGCGCTGGAATTCGACGGGATGAGGGCACTGATGCAGCCTTTACGCGGCGGGACGGGAGTCTTGTCGGCTGAATTCTTGATAGCCATCAACGCGTTGGATCAGCTCCGCCAGCGATCGCGTGGCGGCGGTAATCGCGTCCCATGCGGCGCCATCGCGGAGCATCGCCTCAAGCTTTCCAGCGCTATCCGTGATGTCGGGAAACCCGTAGCCGCCGGCGGCGCCGTTGATCTGGTGGGCGAACTGCCGAAGCGCCTGGGGATCGCGCCGGTTCAAAAGTTCCCGCAACTGGCTGACCTTTGCCGGAAGCATGCCGACGAAATCGCGAAGCAGGTCTTTCACTTCCGGGTCATCGGCCAGCGTGCTGATGAGGGTCGGTTCGATCGCGCCGGCGGAGCTGGGAAGATAGCCGGCGAGGCAATTCCATAGCTTGATCTTATCGATCGGCTTGGTCAGGTAATCGTCGAAGCCGGCGGCCAGACATTGATCGCGATTGGACGAGCCCGCGCGGGCAGTGAGCGCGATGACTGGCAGCCGGCACCCATCGCGACGGAGGCGGGCAACGGCAGAGCAGCCGTCCAACTCGGGCATCTGCAGGTCCATCAACACCAAGTCGAACCTTTCGGCGGCCAGCCGTTCGAGCGCAATGCGGCCGTTGGCGGCGATGGTCACGCTGACGCCGGCGTGGCGAAGCCGCAGTGCAATCAGCCGCTGATTGTCGGGCCCATCTTCGGCCAGCAAGACGCGGCCGCGCAACTGGGGCGGGTTTTCGGTTGATGCTTCGCGGACGCTGGTGGCCCGGTCGTCTGGCATCTGGTCGATCATCGGAATGCCGTCGAGGCGGCCGCCGTTGATCTCGACGGTGAACGTGCTTCCGCGACCGGGTTCCGATTGAACGGCAATGTTGCCGCCGAGCAGCGTGGCGAGGGATTTGGAGATCGCCAGGCCCAGCCCCGTTCCGCCGAACCGGCGCGCGGTCGATTCGTCCGCCTGCGCGAAAGGTTGGAACAGCCGCGAGAGTTGTTCCTCGCTCATTCCAATGCCGGTATCGATGACGGCAAACCAGACGACGCAGCCGTCGGCGGCCTGAGACGTTTGGCGACAGCCCACGCGCAGCTCGACTCCGCCGCGCTCGGTGAAGCGGGAGGCGTTGGTGATCAGGTTCACCAGAATCTGTCGCACCCGGAGTGGATCTGTTTGAATCTGCCGCGGGATCGGCCCTTCGTTGACGACGCGGAAGCTCAATTCCTTGTCGACCAGCGCTTGCCGGGTGAGGCCTGATGCGGCGTGAATCAGCTCTGGCAGGTCGCAAGCCAGCCGCTCGACCGACATTTGTCCTGCTTCGATCTTGGACAGATCCAGCACGTTATTGATCAGGTCAGACAGGTGGCTGGCGTTTCGACGAATCGTCAGCAGCGCATCAAGCCGTTCGGAAGGCGTCTGGTGCGGCTCGATCAGCAGATCGGCAAATCCCAGAATTGATGTCATTGGGGTGCGGATCTCATGACTCATGTGGGCGAGGAACTGGTCCTTGGCACAGCTTGCGGAGTCGGCCCGGGCCTTGGCCCGATTCAGTTCCAGGTTTTCCCGCTTCAGATAGTGAATGGCGCGACGTGCTCGCACGATCTCAACCCATGTCAACACCGCTGAGCCCAGCAGCGTGAGTTCGGTTGCGGCGACCCAACGGTTGGGCTGAGCGGCAAGCAAAGTGATGATCAGGAGGACTGCTGCCGCCACAGTCGGGACGACTGCGGCCACCATTCCGAAGTTGAATGGGTTTGAAGGGTGCGGCGTCTTTGGATCGATTTGTTGCATCTGTCCAACCAATCTAATCGGCATATTTCCCATCCTAATCACCACAATCGATGTATCTGCGGGAAACATTACAGATCCGAATTAAGCGGGGGTTACGGCGAACTCTGCCGTACCTAGGGCAGCGAGAATTTTTTTTTATTTGTTGGTTTCGTATGGTGGGCAATATTATCGGACGCCGCTATACTGCCGTGAACGGAGCGGTGGATGAACTTTACGGTGGCCGACATTCAGCCGACCCCAAATCCGAACGCTCTGAAATTTATTTTGGACCGCACGATTTCGCCCGAGCCAGTCAGTTTTTTTGAAGCCGCTGCGGCCCAGCATCACCCGATGGCGGCGAAACTTTTCGCGGTCAGCGGTGTGTCGAGTCTTTTGCTCCTGGGGGACTTTGTCACCGTGAACAAGACCCCGGAGGCGGATTGGGCCGCAATCAAACGCGGCGTGCGCAAGGCGCTGGCTCAGGAATAAACCATGCAACCCCATGCGAAAATGCGGGGGCTCAATAAAACCGGAACGCAGAATCGCTCGTAGTAGTTGTGCGAAGTGTTTCTTCCCTCCTTACCCCGTAGGTCTCACCCACGCCTACGGGGTTATTTTTGCGCCCATCCGTACCCAAGGTGTAATTCAATGTGCCGGGCGGCAGACGCCATAAAAATGGCGGCTACAAGCAGCATCAGGGTGATCCCCATCCAATAAATCGGACGCTCCATCAATCGCCCCGTCGCAGTCACGCGAAAAGCCAATCCGAATCCGATCAACCCCAGTGCGACATGCCCAACTGCCCACGGAAGGGAAGTCAGCCATACGCTGTGCGTCTCGGCGCGTCCCTGACCGTAGACAGGCCATACGCGCCAGAGCGAGATCAGCCCGCTGATCACCAGAGCCAGCACACTCAGCCAAACGACGCGGCGGAAGATCCAGCGCGCCTGCCCGAAGACCGCCAGTTGCTGCTCGTCTTTCAGATGCGCGATGGCCAGGGGCACGACAAACCGGAAAAATAGGACGCCGCCGACGAGGCCCGTCGTCGCCACGATGTGGAACCAGCGGTTAAGGATGAAGATCAAATCGAAGAGCCATGCGGGCATTCGGGTGTCCTATTGAGAAGTGAGGGCGACGCTTACCCGAGCCAGTATAGCGGAGAGCGAGCCGTGCTGCGAGTCGCGGGTGGGCTATCATCGATCGTCATGGCCCATCGAATTCGCATTCGGTCGAATTGGAAATCGTGGTTGCCGCTCTGCGCGGCATGGGTCCTGCTGAGCGCGGGCTGTACGAGGTTCGATCTGCTCAACGCGACCGTCCCCGCGTGCGGGTACATCCGAACGGCTGACCTTGAATATGGTTCGCTGCCTCGGCAAAAGCTGGATGTTTACCGGCCCGTGCATGCCGATCCAGACCGGCGGGTGGTGATCTTCTTCTATGGCGGCGACTGGCAAACCGGGAGCAAAGCCGATTACCGCTTCGTCGCGCAGGCTCTCACGTCGCAGGGATTCATCGCGGTGCTGCCGGATTATCGCCTGTATCCATCGGTCACCTTCCCAGCCTTCGTCGATGACGGCGCAAAAGCCGTGCGATGGGTCCACGATAATGTCGCCCGCTTTGGCGGCGACCCGAACCGTCTCTATCTCATGGGCCATTCGGCCGGCGCTCACATCGCGGCCCTGCTCACGCTCGATCCCCGCTACCTGGCGGGCGTGGGACTAAAACGCAGCGCCATTCGCGCCACGGCGGCCTTGTCCGGCCCTTACGATTTTGTTCCATCTCCTGGAGACCTGCCCGTCTTCGGCATGAAGCCTGGAGACGCGCCCGTTCCGGGCATGGAGCCGATCGATTTCGTCGACGGGCATGAGCCGCCCATGCTGCTGATTCATGGACTGAAAGACCAGACGGTGGATGCCAGCAACGCGGCACGACTTACCGCCCGGATCTGCCAGGCGGGGGGGAAGGTGCGATATATCATGTATCCCGAGCGCGCGCACGTGGGCGTCGTTTTATCGCTCGCAGCCTCTTTTCGATGGCTCGCGCCAACGTTGCGGGATGTTTCAATGTTTTTTCGGGAGCATTAAGACCCCGGGCTTCCGCCCCAGGCTATGAAGAGCGGCGCGCTGCATCTGCGTAGTAGCCGAGAGCGGAAGCTCCGGTTTGCCCTTTCCCGATATGCCTCTTCTCATCGATCAAGAACCTCGATATCTTGCGATGAATGGCCGTCTACCACTTCACGCTTCACGCGTATCGGTCATGGTCTCCCGCGCATCCCCGGGGATACACGCAGCGCGGTAAGGGCTATCAGCCTTCGGACCCGGCCAAGGCCGAAGAATACGACGGTCGAGCCAAGTTTCCGAAGGCGATTTTCGAGTATCTTCCCGACCACCCCGGCGTATTCTGGCGTGAGGGCAGCGAGTTACCGAGCGACAGCCACGGCATAATCGAGTCCTGATTTGTGATCACGCCCCTGCTTGAAGAATGCTGGGCGAGTGCGACAATCGTTTCATGGCAAAGATCGCAATCCTCGTTGAAAAGATCTACGAAGACCTTGAGCTGCAATATCCCCGTCTGCGCCTGAAAGAGGCCGGCCACACCGTCGATGTGATCGGCCCGAAAGCCGGCGAGACCTACGTTGGCAAGCACGGCTACCCGCAGAAATCAGAGAAAGCCGCCAGCGCGATGAAGGCCGAGGACTACGACCTGATCGTGATCCCCGGCGGGTCGTCGCCGGACCACATGCGCCGCGACGGTGGCATGGTCAAGCTCGTCCGAGATGCCGCGGCGAAGAAGATCCCCATGGCCGCCATCTGCCACGGTCCTTGGATGCTCTGCTCGACCGATGCCCTCCGTGGCCGCCGCTGTACGAGCTATATGTCGATCGTTCACGACGTGGTGAACGCCGGCGGCAAGTGGGTGGATGAGGAATGCGTGGTCGATGGCCCGATCATTACCGCTCGCTGCCCGGATGACCTGCCCGCCTTCATGCGGGCGATTCTCCAATTGGTTAGCGGGGAGAAGGCAATGGGCGTCAAGGGCAAGCCGATCGCGCCGAGCTGGGTGGCCGAGACGATTCGTTGAAGGGACGCGGATTCAGCCGGAATTGTTCACGCAGAGGCGCAGAGCCGCAGAGAAGACAAGATAGCGCACAAAGATTAGATCCACCGTTTGACCTCTGCTTCGAGCAATACATTGCGCAGATCACATCGGCGCTATAACTCCGCTGTTCCCTTTGCGTCTCTGCGCCTCTGCGTGAGCCATGAATTCTCCGGGTTAGGGTCGAGGGTTCAGATCGAGTCGGACCGAAAGCCAGCAGTCTGAACCCTGAACCCTCTCTTCCTCTCCTACTTCGCAAAATATCCGTTGAGATCGACCCGGAAATACGGCTTTGACGTTGCATCCGCGCCGGTGGAGAGATAGATCACGCGATTGGCAGGCTCGAAGACCATCGATTGAAGCGTCTGGTCGCCCGGCGAGACTTCACCCAGCATTCCCTCCAGATCCTTGAGACTGACTTTCCCGAATTGTTCGTTGCCAATTTCGTGCAATCGGTCGTACCGCCAGCAGCGGCCCATGGTGTCGCAGTCCGCGCCGCGCTGGTGGTTGGTGCTGATCAGCGGCGCGGTATCCGCTGCACGGCGAACCGTCACCTTTTCGGGAGTAATCTCCAACACCGCCCGGTCGCCACTGGGGTCCATCAACATCAAGTTGTTGGCCGTCTGACGCGGCGTATGCTCGATCAGGTCGATCGCTTCGTTCACGGTCTTGCAGCGCTCCAGCGCCGTGCGATAGAGCAGCGTGTACGGCATCGCACCGGGAAACCGCGGCGTGCGGGTGACCTCCATGTTGGCCAGCGCCAAGCCGTGCTCGTTCATGCCGCTGAGGACTCCGATCAGCCCCGGCCAGCCGATTGAGACGAAGCCGTAGCGTCCTGCGTCCGGGTGGTAGACGAAAACGGTCGAATACTTGTCTGCAACCCCGAGCGACAGAAACTCCAGATTCCGTCCGAACCGCGCGACGTGATCGGGCGCGGCCGATGCCGGCAGGGTGATCGTCGAGCACGCGTTCATTGGAGACAGATCGAGAAAGCACTGGGCCAGCACCGTCTCGCGCTCGTCCATGCCGGTCTGTTTGGCCAGGGCGTCGGCCTCCGCGAGATGCTCGGGCCGGATGTAATTCTCGAACAGCTTGGCCGCCCCGAGCGCCAGGAACCGCTGCGTGCCGCTGCCCAGGTAAACCTTCAGGTAATGCTCGTGGAGATATTTGATCGGAGCGGCAAGATCCTTGCCGTGCTCCTGGCCCATTTGCCCGGCCGAGCCGCGAAGCTCGACGACAGGCCCCGTCCACGCGGGAACCGCCGGCGCGGCGACGACAACCTGGGCCGATTGGGCTTCGGCCTGCGGCGCAAGCTGCGATCCGCGACTGCAGCCCGCCAGCAGCACCAGCCCGCACAACACGAACGGGACGCGAGAAAACGACCGGGTCATATGCTCTCAATATCGGGCAGAAACAAACACGTCAATCACATCGTACGACAGTGCTACTGGCTGTGACACGGGAGAGTTCGTCGTCTATTTCATTGCACGCATCCCCCGCGACTTCCAATACAATGCGCTCGACGACCTCTACCAACTCCTCGGCAGCGAACAAAACACCCGCTGGATGTTCATCCTCGAAATCTCCGTCGTCCTACTCTTCGTCATCGATCTCGTCATGCTCGCCTACGGCCGCAAATAACCCGCGAGGCGCCGTCGCCGCACTCGATAATTGTCTCATTTGTAACATGGAACCCCATATGAAAAATCGATAACCCCATTCGCATCCACTGATTACAGTTTGAGTCATTTGCCGGTCTCGCGAGACAGGCACGGCTCTGTCTCGCCGCTGTCTCGTGACTGTCTTGCCGGACTCATCCTTTGCCCAGATAGAGGGAGAAAATGGACCGCGGATGACGCGGATCAGAGAAGCCTCCCAATTCAAGCGATCTGCGGTTCAAGATCCTCCCTCAGCCGCAGCGTGGAACGCTTCCATTTGATTAGCCGTCCCAGCTTGCGGGGCGTGACCGGCGCGCTTCACCCGAAAGGCGGGCAGCATCGGGCTGAGACCTTTCCCATCGAACGAATCCGTACTGCAGTGATCGCATGGAACTCGC
>Ga0182024_10012028_pt1 | contig 17210 bp, 13 predicted proteins | sample P32metaG_FD_120480 | JGI IMG/M metagenome (GOLD analysis project Ga0182024, IMG submission 120480) | Permafrost microbial communities from Stordalen Mire, Sweden - P3-2 metaG (Illumina Assembly) | ecosystem: Environmental > Terrestrial > Soil > Wetlands > Permafrost | place: Sweden: Stordalen...
AGTCCCTGGGGCACTTACAATGGCACTTACTAACATCTGCAAGTGGTTGATTCTACACTCGACCAAGCGCCAAATCGAACCGTTTCTGGGATCAAAATACCCTTTTTCCGCAACCTGCTAGGCCTGTTGTCGCTGCGTTCCAGGTGGCTCCCCCGTCCGACGACAGAAGAAGAGCGGGTGACTGAGAGGAAACCGCGTACACTAAATTCGCATTGTTGGGAGAGGAGGCCACTGCGGTAAAGAAACCCGCGGTGACGGGCAAACTCGCGGGGGCGGCCCAACTGGCTCCGCCATTGGTAGTTTTGTATATGGCGCTCCCGCTAGTCAGGTACAGCACGTTGCCCGAAGCGCTCGGGGAAACAGTCAGGATCTGGCCTTGCCCGCCGGTGAGGTCGAGAGGGCTGGGCAGCCCGGTATTGATCGCAGTCCAGGTTGCGCCCTGATCGGTGCTCTCATACATCCCGTACGAATTCAGAGCGGCATAGAGGGTGCCGTCGGGAGCCGCTACCAGTCCGTAAATCGGGACGATCGAGGGGAGGCCGGTTCCCGATAAGAAACTCCACGTCGTCCCAGTGTTGGTGGTCTTGTAAAGGCCGCCGCCGGTGAAATCGGGATAGTAGCTGTATGCGGTTCCGGGGCTGAGCGGATCCGCAATAATGACGCTGGTGTATGTTCCAACTTGGCCCCCGTGACTCCATGTCACACCGTTGTCCGTCGACAACCAACTGTTTCCGCTATTGACCGCATAAATCGTGTTGGGGTTGGCGGGGCTTCGGCTCACGCCGTTGCCGTATCCCAAAAATGAAGCAAGAGATTGCGAGGTCCAGGTGCTGCCAGCATTTGTGGTTCGGTAGATCCCCGTATCGGCGAAGGTCACCAGAGTTCCGGACGTAACCGGATCGGGTGAAATCATGATCACCTCTCCTGGGATGTTCGTATCCAACGCAGACCACGAGGTGCCCGACGTGGTTTGAAAAAGGGCCGTCAGATTCGATTCGAAGCCTTCGACCGGCGAAGAAAGGGGGAAATTGTTTGACCCGGTAGATCCAGTTACGTACACATCGCCCGTGGAGAGTTCTACGGCAAGGGACGAGACGTAGTCCGATCTGGCTCCGCCCAGGTAGGTGATGTAAGAAAACGCCGAGCCGGAGCCGTTGACCTTAGCGACAAAACCATCCGTAAGACCATTGAGAGTGGCTCCCACCACGCCTGCCGTAGGATTCAAGTCGGTCGAGCTGGTTTGACCTCCCACGTAGGCATTGGGTGGCGAGTTCGAATCGAGCGCGATCGTGGTGCCGGCGTCGCTGCCACTGCCGCCCAGAAATGTGAAGTAGAGAAGCGCCGTGCCGGTGGGATTCAACTTGGCTATGAACGCGTCTCCATTTCCAGCGTTTGTGGTACGCGCCCCTCCTCCAGGATCCCCGAAAAAATTCGTAGAGGACGTGCTGCCCGTCAGGTAAGCATTGCCGCTTGCGTCCGCCGCAATGGCGCTAGTGTTGCCGTCCAGAAGCGTCGAATAAACAATCGACCCGGCTGAGCTGAACTTCGCGACAAAACTGGAAGAGCCTGGTCCGGGTGTACTCTGCAAAAGAACGCCTGCGGTGGTCGGGAATGGGAGTTCAGCATACCCGGTCACGTAGGCGTTGTTGCTGCTGTCGACCGCGACTCCGTTCCCTTGCGCGAATCCGCCGGCGCCAAGGTATGTGGAAAACTGAAGCGTCCCAATGGAACTCAGCTTCGCGAGCACGGCATCGTCATCACCAACGAGTGTCCCCTGATATGGGTTCAGGATCGGGAAGTCCACCGATTCCGTATATCCTGTCACCCAAGCTGAGCCGGCTGAATCCACGGCGATACTCTGCAGAAAGTCATTGAGAGCTCCGCCGAGGTACGTCGAATAGATCAGTGCCGTCCCGCTGGAATTGATTTTCGTTACGAACCCGTCGTAGCCCGCATCGTAGCCTGGCTGTGCGGCACCGGCCGTGGTAGGAAAATCTGACGCATAGGTTATTCCGGTCAGGTAGATATTGCCGCTGGAATCAAGCGCGATCGCGTTGTTTTGGACGCTTTGGAGCGCGCCATTCCCACTGAGCATCGCGCCGTATTGAATCGTTGGATCGATCACCAGGGACTTGGTCCGATCATAGGCGGCGATTTCAAATCCAACCTCGTTTGCGCTCCGCAGCACATAATGGCCGTCGATACTCCTCTTCGAACTGGCGCCGGTTTCTTGATGAACTCGCGATATGGGCATGCGGATCGCGCCCGAAGGAGTTTCCAGCACCAATTGACCTGCCGAGTCGAGCGAGACCTTACGCGCTCCGTCGAATGTCATGCGGATCGCGCGAGGATCGGCGCCCGGCTTCAGCACCAGATCGAATTCCAACTGCTGCTGGTTGCCGTAGTACACGACGTCAACGCCGAGATAGACGTCGGGATACGTCACCTGTCGATAGGTCGGGACCCCGAGCTTCCACTGTTTCGGATCGTTGCCCCGAATGTAATTCACCTTCCCGGACAGTTGTGGACCAGCGACAGGCCGGACCTGCGCGCCGCCAGTGAACTCCATCGAAACCACGCTCCCGGCCTGACCCCGCGCGGGCAAGATACGGATAGTGGTGCGGGCGCCGTCGATACCAATTACATATCCTCGCCCGCGAGCGAAGTATCGCTCCGTTGACTGGTCGCCTTGACGCTCAAAAGCCAGCGGGAAGTTTAGCTTGGAGTGAATTATGGGAGTTGCAGCCGTCGCCCCACCAACCAAAAGCACGCAGAAACTTCCCAATGCGAGCGAATGACGCATTAGATCTCCTAGGTATTAGAACAGATCTGAAAGCTGCCGGACATGAGAAAAGGGAGCACGATGTGCCGAAGTAGTTATAAGTCGCTTGTTTGCGGCGCCAGTTTTCCTATTCGGCACATTTCGAACTTTTTGGGTAGGGCATGGCCCTGCCCCACGGTATCCGGCTCACCGGCCCGCCGGCCAGTCAATAACTCAAGCGCGGTGTTCACGTCGTTATCCCGCTGCATTCGGTGGCGGCAGTTGGCGGCTGGTATCAGAACTCCTTGAGTGCGCGCTGGAACCGAAGATACTGATTTGGGGTTTCTGCGGGGGCCGGGATAGGAGAACCGGGGTTCCTAGAACCCCGGCATTCGAGGAGAACACGATGTTGGTGCGGCCACCCCGGTTGGAAACCGTTCGGAGCACTTACTGGTGCCGCACCTTGATTATTCATAGATTGCACCCGCTTGCTAACAAACGATAGTTCCACGGGTACCGGCGCGGTAATGCCGTGGTGGGGCATGCTTTAGCTTGCCCTCAGGATTGCTCATGGTCAAGGCCGCCTGGGCAAGCTAAAGCATGCCCCACCGCACCGACGCGGGGACATTTGGCGAGTCAAGAGAAACAAAATGCGCCGGGACCCCAAAGGGTTTACCCCGGCGCATGCAGCCCTTCCCGAGAGATCGGGATACCGCGTGGTGGGAAAAAAGAACGGGCCGCGAAGCCATTGTCCAGCTAAACTGCCGGAACTGCCAGTCCCAAACGGGTGGTTTCAGTTCCAAGATCGGCCGGGAATGGTACTGGAGCAATCTGCTCCATATTAACTATGCTCAACGCGCATGGAGCTATAATGGCGCTTCCCGTGCATCAGCCTGTACACATAAGGAGAACAGCAATATGAAGTCAGCGACGATCATTTTAGCCCTCGCGCTTTCGCTCGGATCGGCCTACGCGGCCGGCGATGCTACTGCCGGAAAAGCGGCCTACGAAAAGGCTTGCAAGGCCTGCCATGGCGCCACCGGCGCCGCCAACCCGGGTATGGCAAAAGCCATGAACGTGGAGATCAAGGACTTGGGCTCGAGTGAGGTACAGGCGATGAGCGACGCCGATCTGAAAAAGATCGTGACCGATGGCAAAGGCAAGATGCGCCCGATCAGCACTGTTACCGGCAAATCGGTAGACGACGTAGTGGCCTACGTCCGGACCTTGAAGAAATAGCCTTCGACCGCGCTCTATTGTCAGTCTGAATCGTCGCTCCGCCCGGCCCTTGGGTAGTGGGTTTTCGCTGCCTCCAACTCCTGTTGCGAGGCGCGCACTTGCTCCATCAGGTTCCGGTTCTGGGATTGCACCTGCCGGTACAGCCATTGGGTCTGCAGCAGATTGTAGAGGCGGAGCAGTACTTCGTCGGCGTCAACCGGCTTCGTCAGAAAATCTGTGGCTCCTTGAGTTAGCGCCTTCTGCCTGGTGGAGCGTGAATTGTCGGATGTAAGCACCAGAATGGGAAGGTAGGTATCCTCGGGAATCCATCCGCGCAGTTGAGCCATCACCTCGAAGCCGTCCACTCTCGGCATCGCGATATCGAGCATGACCAGGTCGGGCCGGAAGATGCGGAATTGATCGATTACCTGCCGCGATTCCGTGATGCTGGCGATATTCCGATAACCGCCGGTTTTCAGGATGCGCTCCATCAGCGAGACATTAGTGTACTCATCATCCACGATCAGGATGCGAGCGTTCGCGATGAGATCTTTTCGAGTCGGACTCACGTCATGCCCACTCGGCGGCCGGGCTGCCGGCTGCTCCAGGTAGCGACCGTGCGATCTCAATTCTAGTGGTGGGCGCAACGCCCGGTGTGTATATCGTTAGTGGGTACCCCGGGTCCGACCAGGGAGAACATAGCTCTTCGATTCAGCCGCCCCACCGGCGGCGAAGACCGCCGGCGTTACGTAGCGCTGGCGACGGGTACGTCCGTTCCGGATCTTGTCGGCGGCTCGGCAGGGCATGGCCCCGCCCCACGGAACTTCCTAACGGTTCAGTATGGGAATACTCTTCACCGGGGGCGGCGCCGGTATGGTCCCGAGAAACGCGTAGATGTCGGCGAGTTCCTGGTCTGAAACCACCTTCGAGGTGTAAGGGGGCATCTCGCCGGTTGGCCGCCGGACGTAGCGGGAGAACCGCTCGAACGCAATTGGGTTCGGCGCCAGGCGCGCTCCCGCTCCGCCATGCGCATCGTGGCCGTGGCATTGGTAGCAACCATAGGCCTCGAAAATCCGTTTGCCATTCTGGGCGTTTCCGGCGGGTGGCGGACTCCCTTTGGGGGTCTGGGCGGACACCGAAAACGCAATCACTACTACTAGGAGTAAGCGCATGGTCATCGAGGTTGCGTCACCACGTCGACCAGTGCAGGCTCGCCTTTCAAGACTACATCTGCAGCGCGCCGCAGGGCGGGACCGAGGTCCTTTGGGTCCGTGACGGGCCCTTCCCCGTGCACCCCCATAGCGCGCACCAATGCCGCATAATCGATGTTCGGGTCGGTGATGGTGGTGCCGATTCCCGCGTTGGTGATGCCGCGCTGGTGGCGATTGGCCATGCGCTGAATGTGCATCACCTCCTGATGGTACGCGCGGTTATTGTGCATCACGCTCAATAGGGGAATACGGTGATGCGCCGCCGTCCAGAACGCTCCCGGCGCATACATCAGATCGCCGTCATTCTGGATACTAACGGATAAGCGCCCATATTTCTTGTTCGCGAGAGCGCCGCCCACCGAGGCAGGCGCGCCGTAGCCAACACCGGCCGCGCCCCCACCGCTAGCAGTCTGATACACCTTGTCCACATCCCAAAGGCGCGAAGCTCCGCCGTTCACCAGCGACCAATCCTTATCCTTGATGACTTCCCACAACTCGGCCGACAAACGGGCGGTGCTGATGGGGCTCGAATCCCAACCGTAAGTGGCTTCGGTGCGCGCGCGCTCCATTCCCTGCCGGTGCGCGTCGGCCAGTTTCTTACCGCGATCTTCGAACGCGCGCTTGCGGTCGGCGGTGATCAGGCGTTTACAGGCCTCGATGAGATACGGCAAAGTGGCCTCGGCGTCCGCTGCGATGGCGATATCGACCTCGGGATAGCGCTGGAAATCCTGGTAATTGCTCTTGAGATAAAGGTCTTCCGCCGAGACGCTGACGATCTTCGCATCCGGCTTCGTCAACGAGCTCGTCGAGCGGTGCTGTTGGTCGCGAACCGCGTTGACGGTGCCCCACAAGTCGGGGACCTCCAGAGCCAGAATCACGTCCGCATTGCCGATGAGTCCCCGGCCGCCGGCCTGGCTGAGGGGATGGCGTGAAGGAAACTTACCGCCGACTACCGGGGCCTGCAGGGTTTCCGCCAGCTCCACCAGCAGTTTCAGGCCCTCGGCCGTGCGCACCGCGCGGTCGGCGAGAATTACCGGGTTTTCGGCCGCGACTAGCAGTTTCGCCGAGGCAGCCACTGCGGCCGCGTCACCCGCCGGCGGAGAGGCGAGCGTAAGTTTGGGGATGCGCAGACGCAGATCGGAAGCGACCGGAGTCTCTTGCAGGTCGCTGTCGGCCACCAATACTACCGGGCCCATGGGCGGCGTCATGGAGATTTTGTACGCGCGCACGGCGGACTCGGCGAAGTGAGGAAGCGAGATTGGCAGGTCGTCCCACTTGGAGTAATCGCGCACCATGGCGGCCGCATCCTGCGCGCTGTGATACCACTCGACGCCGGGCCGCCGTGCGTTGGCGTCGATCGTGTTACCCAGAATCAGGAACACGGGTCCGCGGCCGGCATAAGCGTTGTAGATCGCCATGGCCGCGTGCTGCAAACCGACGGTGCTGTGCGCCATCACCGCCAGCGGCTTGCCTTCGATCTTGGCGTAGCCATCGGCCATGGCCACGGACTGCTCTTCATGGCAGCAGGTGATCAGTTCGGGGCTCTTGTTGCCGCCGTAATTGATGATGGATTCATGGAGTGCGCGAAAACTAGACCCCGGATTGGCGCAAATGTATTCGAAGCCGAGATACTTGATGACGTCCACCATGAAGTCGGAGCCCGGCCGATCGGCCGTGAGCACTTCGACCGCTGCGGAGACCGGGGCTGTTTCCGCTGCCAGAGCGCTGGCGGTGGGCAATGGTGCGCTGGGCCGCGTCTCGACTGCTTGTGCCTTCGCGGTGGTCCTGGTCACCAGCGCCGCAGTGCCCGCGGCTGCCCCCTTCAGGAAACCGCGCCGATCCACCGGACCTTTTCTATTTGCCATGCGTCCCCTCCGTTCCCAAGACCGCTCCCTTTGGTCACGGCTCAGTAAAGCAGGGCATACCGAACCGCCTTACCGAGCCGTGACCGAAGGGAGCGGTCTTGGCCGCCGACCATCGTATGGCGCGCGCCAGTTGGTGTCAAGCCGTGGTCACACCCTGTACATCCAGGCGATGTGCCCACATTCGCGCCTGGAGTTACCGTAGTCCGCCGGGTGAGACCACAACGTTATCGTTGGTCTATGTTTCACGTGAAATGTGCGAATCCAAGCAGCCGTCACTGGAATCCAATCAGCCTGCTGAAAGGATCATATCGATGGATACTACGTTACTGGTAACGGGCGGATCGGGCCAACTTGGCCGGCGTGTCCTGGAATTGCTGCTGGAGGCAGGCTCGGGGAGGCTGATCGCCACCACGCGAAATCCGGAGAAGCTGGCGGACCTGGCTATCCGCGGTGTGGTTGTCCGCCAGGCCGATTTCGATGATGCGGGGTCCCTGCCGAGCGCTTTTGCAGGAGCCGACCGGTTGCTGCTGATCAGCACCGATGCCGTGGATAAGCCCGGCCGGCGCATCGCCCAACACCGCGGCGCCGTGCAGGCGGCCGTACAGGCTGGGGTGAAACATGTCGTCTATACATCGCTCACGCGCCCGGAACCCGGCTCGCCCGTCACCTTCGCACCCGATCACTACGGGACCGAGCAGGCGCTGGCGGCAAGTCCGCTGGGGTGGACGATCCTGCGCAACAATGTCTACACGGACTTCCTATTGCGGGCCCTGCCGCAGGCGGTCGCAACCGGAAAGCTGGTAGCGGCAGCCGGCGAAGGCGGAGCCGGGTACGTCACGCGCGAAGACTGCGCGCGGGCAGCTGCCGCGGCACTCACTTCGCAGGGGTTGGATCGTAAAATCCTGGACATCACGGGTCCGGCCGTGGTTACCCACGCCGAACTAGCGAAAATCGCCAGCGACTTGACGGGGCGTCCAGTGGCGTACGTGCGCGCGGAGCCGGAGGAACTGCGCAAAGGACTCCTGGCGGCGGGAATTCCAGAGGTGTTCGCCGACATTGTGGTTTCCTTCGACGTGGCGCGTGCGAAAGGCACCCTGGCCGTTGTATCCGACGCCGTTGCGGAACTCACCGGACGTGCTCCGATGAGTGTAGCCGCGTTTCTGGAGACGCAGCGCGTCGCGCTCCTACCGGTAGCTAAGGCATCGAATTAGAAACCGCTCCCTTTGGTCACGGCTCAGTAAGCGCATCCGGCGCGCCGGATTTGCAACCAGACACAGGCCGGGAGGCCTGTGCCACTCTTCGTAGCACAGGCATTCCTGCCTGTGTCTGGTTTTATGTTTTGGCGCGCAGTCTCGCGGCTAAACCAAATATGCTCAGCGGCCGGCGCCAGCGGTCTGCGTCGCCGGTTTGTATCCACACGTAGCGGCTTTCTTCATAGCCGCCACGCTTTCCTCGGTGCTCAGCAACGGCGTGGTTTTCACCGACCGGCAGGCGCCCCCCGCAGCAACCGCCATCGAAAACGCCGCGGCACTGACGCTGTCGGGCATCTGGACAACGCCGACGATATCGTAATCGCCGAACGCCATCCAAAAACGCTCCATGCTACCTCCCAGCGCCTCGACGGCCCCTGTCACGGCCTTGGACCGGTCTTGCGGATTTTGGACCATAGCGGCCCACGCCTCAGGCGTGTAGCCGACCTGCAGCAGATAGTACGACATTCTCACTTTCCTTTCCGCCGCTCGCGACGAGCCGGCGGCTACCTAGTCTACAACCGATTCGCCGCCACTGGAGTGGGATATGCCCGCAATCTGGCCAAGCCATCCACCAGCTGTTCGAGCTCGGTTTCGCGCTGTGAGTACGTGGAGTACATGGACCGCAGCGCATCGGCCTGCCGGTCGAGCCGCTCCACCACCGTATCTACACGCGAGGAGAAGCCGCACAGAGTGGACTTGACCGCGGCCATGTCTTCCTGGTGCACACCGAGTTCCCTGCACAGCACATCGATCCGTTCGGAAACCGCCGCCTGGAATTCTTTCGTCTCGTGGCGCAAAGCTCCCAATTCGGCCGCCTGGCGGGCGTCAGACTCTTGCAAGGATGCGGTGGCCGTTGACAGTTTTTCCTGAACCGAAGCCGTCAGGGTCCGCTGCTCGGCAGCGGCTCCCGTCAGGCCCTCGAAGCCGGATTGGAGCGTTTCCAGGCGCCGGCCAGAGTCCGCTTTCTGAACGGCGGCATCTTTGGAGAGGCCGTCAATCCGAACGGCCACCGAATCGGAAAGCTCTCTGGTTTCGGTCCGCAGCGCAGTCAACTCGGCCGCCTGGCGGGTGTCGGATTCCTGTAGAGCGGCGGTGGCCGCGGCCAGTTGCTCGCATTTCTCCTGGACCGAAAGGCTCATGGAGCGCTGCTCGGATACCACTTCCGTCAGATCCTGAAAACTGGCCTGGAGCGTATCGAGGCGGCGGCCGACACTCTCGCCAACGTTGCGAGTTTCGCTGGCGATGTGGTTCTCCAGTTCTTTCATCGCGATCACCAGGCCCCTGGCAAGACCGAAGGCGATCTTATCCACCAGCGGCGCGAGCTTCAGATCCCCGGTAGCCTCCCGGATCACGCGTGAGCGGTCAGCCTCTGTCTCGGGCGCGGCGGGGGTGCGGTCCACCTTCTGTACCCGGAAGGCCTCCTCTTCCAGCCAAGGGGCGGTTGCCGTCTCGATTCCGTTTGTTCCCATGTCGTTCCTTTCCGTTTATCCTCAGACCAAGAAATGTTCCGCCAGCTCGACATCGCTGCGCAGGGCCGCCTGCCAACTGGCATGGGCCTCTTCGTGCCGTCCCAACGCCATCAACGCATGCCCCAGATTGAGCGAAGCTTGGGGAAGGCCCGGGCGTAGAGCCAGAGCTTTTTGGTAGTAGGCAGCGGCATCGGCAGCGCGGCCCAGCCTCTGTGCCAGCCATCCGGTGTTGTACAGCAGTTCGGGGGTGGGATCCCCTAATTCGAGAAGCTGCTTGTGAAGAGCCATGGCGCCCTTGAAGTCCTGCCGTTCCAGAGCGACCGCTGCCAGCGAGCGCAGGGCCTCGGGGGACCTCGGCGCCAGGTTCAGAACTTGTTCGAAAGCGCTGTGCGCAAGCTCCCAATTCCCCATTCGGGAATGGGCGATGCCGACATTCAGCCAAACGTCCGGAGATTTGTTGGGGAAGCCCAGATACGATTCGAAGGCCTGGATCGCGCCGGCGAAATCCCCCAGTTGAACCCGAACATAGCCCAGCCGGAACCAGGCGTCCTGGTATTCCGGGTGTTGCTCCGCCAACCGGGCATACAGCTGTTCGGCCGGGCGCAGCTCGCCGCGATTTTCCGAGAGCAGTCCCAAGTTCCAGAGCGCCGTCTTGAGCGTCGGGTCCAAAGCCAGGGCCGTTTCATAGGCTGCGCGGGCCGGCTCCCACTGCTCCAGTTCTTGCAGCACCGCTCCCAGGCTGAGCGCAGCTTCGGGCGATTCCGATTCCAGAAACACCGCGCGGGAATAGGCGTCGGCAGCCTCCTGGTAGCGGCCCAGCTTCTGCAGAGCCACGCCACAGTTGAACCAGCCGGCGAAGCTATTGGGGTGATCGGCCAGCAGAGCCTTCAGGAATCCAACGGCTCCATCGTAATCCCGGTTAGCCGCGGCCGCCAGCGCCAGGCATTCCAGAGCCACCGGCGATTCCGGCTCGATTTCCAGCAGGCGCTGCGCACACTGAGCAAGCAGTGGATAGTCGCCCTGCGCGATGGCCAAGCCAGTCAGGTTCGCCAAGAGGTCCTGCGCGTGCGGATCGCGCGAAAGAAGTTTCTGATATAGATCGGCAGCTTCCTGGTTGCGGTTCAGCAGCGCCAGAGCCGCCGCCTTGCCACGCAGAGCGGCATCGCGAAACGGCTGGCGTTCCAAACATAATTCGAAAGCCTCCAGAGCGGCCGCCGGCTGCTGGCAGTGGAGCAGTGCGATCCCCAGACCCAGGTAGGCGCCTGCGCGTCGCGGATCGAGTTCCACCGTCTTTCGAAATGCCGCCGCGGCCTCTTCCCAATTGCCCAACTTCTCATGGCAGACAGCCAGGTTGTGAAGGCTGGTGGCATCCTCGCCTTCCTCGCGAGCTACATCTTCATAAGTTGCCGCCGCCGACTGGAACTGGCCGAGCTCAAATTGTAGATGGCCAATGGCATTCAGCAGTTTTGGCGACTGATGGCCCACCGCCTTTGCCAGCAGGAGTTCCGCGAGGGCCTCCTCGGTCTTTCCGGTAATCTGCAGTGAGGCTGCCCGAGCCAGCGAATCGGCCAAAACGGTGCTCATTCCTGATCCTCTTTTCCGGCCCCGTACGAGGCCACGCGGGGATCCCACCCCAAGGGTGCGAGGCCGCTGGTAGGAAACTGCCGGCTGACGCGCGGCAAAACGGGATGAACAGTCTTCTCGAGCGCAGGTGTGTGGCTTACCGGTGTCATGGCGCTGTGCAGGAAGTGGGGCGACGGAACGGTATGTTTCCGCTCGATGTGGAGGCCGCTCGCCGCGGGAACGGCAAGCCGGAGCTCCGGTTGTAGCCACATCACGGGATGAACGGGCCACATGGGTGAATCCTGCGCCTGCAATTCCGTTTTGATGAACCCTGCCAGCTCCGGACCCGGTTTGGCAGCGATCTGGATGCGCTTTCCGGGTGCGGGCCGCTTCGCGCTGCGCTGACGCACGGCCACCGGTTCACCGGCAGGCGTTCCATTCGGTGCGATCGATCCGTTGCCGTTGACGATGCCGTGAAAGTTGCTGGCGCTCATATGCGAAGGCTCCGTTTCACGGCTATCGCAAGAGACGTGATGTCGTAGTGTGCAGGGCTTTGGGGCGCGTATTCACCGATCCACTTACCCGCCGCGAAGGCTTCCACAAACGCTGTCCGCTGGTGGATGCAAGGCCCCACCGTCTCGCCGAAGCCGAGCAACTGTTCGTCGATCTGCCGGCCGGCATCGGTACGGCGATCGATCTTGGAGGGCACGATCAGGCATCGTGGAACGCCGCTGCGCCGGAGGATGCGCGCTTGGCGGATCAGGTCCACGGCCGCACGCGTCGCCAACAGGTCTACGCCGCTCGCCGTGACCGGAATCAAGACCAGGTCGGCGATCTTGCCAGCAGCCTGCGTGGCCGCCCCTACGTGGGCCGGCGCATCCAGCACGATGTAGCGCTCGTGGCGCGATGCCACCGCACGCACCAGCCGCTCGCCATCCTGCTCGTTTTCCAAGGGCATGAACTCGCCGCAGATGGGCAGCTGGCCATGGCTCGACCAGTGGCTCGCGGTTCCTTGCGAATCGTTATCCAGCAGCAGCACCGAATCGTTATTGCTCGCCAGCTCACACGCCAGGTTGACGGCGATGGTAGATTTTCCGCAACCTCCTTTGAGGTTGACTACGGCGATGACAACGGCAGCCTGCCTCGGCACATACTTGATGGCCTGGAAAAGGAAGCGCGTAAATTGCCCGCCGATCTGCGCTACCGGATGGCTTGCCACTAGTTGCCGCCTTCCTTGAACACGACCTCAATCTCCACCGGCACGTTGGTCGGTTTCCCGTTGAGTGTGCCGGGCTGGTAACGAGACTGGATCACGACGTCCCGGGCGGCGGCGGCGAGGATCGGGTTTCCGCCCATCACTTTCACATCGGTCACCATGCCCCGCGCGTCGACGATGGCCGCGATTTTCACCGAGCCATAGATACCCCGCGTCTTGGCTAGGGACGGCAATTGGGGTGTTGGACGGCTCATCAGTTTTGGTTCGGTAACCTGGCCGCCGGCGGGCCGCTGCGCTATCGCCGGGCCTGGGTCGGGCACCACTACTCGGGCCTGCGGCGGCGGCGCGGGGGCGGTAACGGGCGAAAGAACATTGGCGGGCACGGCGGGCGCATTGCGGTCGGTAGCGAACACCGCCGGGGCCGGCAGGGGCTGAATCGCCGCAGCTTGAGAGCGAGCCGGCTGTGGCGGCGGGTTGAACGGCTTCGGCGCAATCGGCGGTGCCGCGGACTCGACCGCCCGCTTGGAAGACTCAGCCGCGGGTTTGGAACGCGATGGCTCAACCTTAGCCGTTTGCGGCTGAGGTTCTGGAACAGGAGGCTGGGCCAAAGAGGCAGGGACATCCGCCTTGGCGGGCGCGTTTCGCGTTGCCGGCGCGGCGACGGTAGTTTTGGCGGGCGGGACGGAACGCCGGGCGGGCCTCAGAATGGCGACGCCGGCTAAGATCACTAGTAACAACGCCGCAAACGCCGCCAGCCCGATCATCGCGGAACGCCCGCGGGCAGCCGCCGGCAGCCAGGGCCTGGGCGCGGGCAGCGGCATCACAGCAACGGGTCTTCGGATTGGTTCTTCCGGAGGCGCGGCCTCGACGACAGCTAACACTGGCGCGGCTACTTCTGGAGCACGCAGGCTTTGGATCGATTGTAGATCCCGCTCCAGGATGGGGTCGCCCGGAAATAGCGACAACAGGTTGCGAAGCAGGTCGGCGGCTTGCTCCAACTGTTGTTGCTGAATGAGCTTGAGAGCCTTTTCCCGTCCGCGATTGTAAAAATCCTCTTCTTCGCTGGCCGAGCGCGCTTCGCGGACGGCCTCCAGCAGCGCTTGAGCCTCCGGCCGTTTCCGCGCTGCCAGCCGCGTCAGGATTTGTTCGGCCTCTTTGAGCTGCCGGCGGCCGAAAAGGACCTGTGCCGTACGCCATTCCTCGCGGTACTGCTTGTCGGCTTCCAGCTCTTCCTGAAGCTCTCGCAGGACTGGCTCATCGCCCAAGAGCTCGATCGCCGTGTGGAGAATCGCCCCGGCTTGTTCCGTTTCTCCGTCCGCGATGCAGCGGCGCACTTCTGCCGCGGCGGCTTCGCATTCGGATCGCTTCAGACCGGCGTGGGCTTCCGCCAGCAGAGACTCCAACTGGGGTTCGTCCGGAAACTCCAGCAGCGCCGATTCGATCAGCGGGATCGACTGTGTCCACGCGCCCGCGGCCATTTTCTGGACAATGGCCTCCAACCGGCGCGCCAGCTTCTTCTGATGCTCCTGGTCGCGCAGCCAGGCCCGGAGCTGCTCCGCCGCTTCCTGCAATTCGGCCGAGTCGGGACACGTCTCTAACGCTTCTTCCAATACCGTCAAGGCTACTGGCCACTGTTGGGCTTGCTCCAGCCCAGCCGATCGGTTGATAGCATCTTGAACGAAGCGGCGCTCCTCCCAGGCAGGCAGGGTCTTCTCGAGGGCGGCAAGGCGCGTGAGAAGTTCGGGTTCATCCGGAAGCTCCGCTGATTTTTCGCGCAGGAGCTGGGCCGCCAGATCGGGACGATCCTGTCCCACGAGCCATTGCGCTTCCTCCGCCACACGCCGGATCGCGGCTTCTCTCTTTTGCTCGCGGACGTGCGCCAGCCACTGCTCGACGACCGGCGAATCGGGGAACTCCGCGCGCAAGTCCTCCAGGCTCGCCAGGGCCTCATCGAACGACTGCAACAACAACAGCGATTTGGCCTTGGCCAGTTGATGCTCGATTTTGGTTTCGGCTTCTTCGCGCAGAATGGCTTGGCCGATGGCCTCAAGCAGTTCAGCCGCCTCGGCATCGTAAGGGTCCTGCTCCAGCGCGGCCGACGCGCGGTCGTGCGCTTCGGTCAAGTTGCGCTGCTCCAGAAAGCGCCGCCCCTCGGCCACCAGTTGGGCGCACTTCTGGATTTGTGCCAGGCGGGCGAGCACGTGTTCCAGGCGGCCCTTCGCATCGGCATTGGTGCTGTCCAGGCGTACTGCGGCCTTGAGAATTTCCGCGGCTCGCGCGAAACGGTGCGCCTCGACTTCTTCTTCGGCCTCGCGCAGCAGTGTCTGCACACGCGGCTGCACGCGGCGCCGCTGCAACAGGTCCTGCGCCGTAGCGCGCAGCCGGTGAGCCGTCTGGTTGTCCGGATCGAGCTCCAGGGCTTCGCGCAGGATCCCTTGGGCTTCGTCCAGGTTCTGCGCGTCCATCAGGCGGCGGGCCTCGCGCGATAACACCGCGGCGCGGCTGCGCTTCAAATCGCGCAGGATGGGCTCGGCGTCGAACCGAACGTCGTCCAGGCTCTGGTAGCGCAGTTCCCGCTGCTTTTCCAACGCGCGGTGGACCAGGCGCTCCAAAGCCTCCGGACAATCGGGGGCCAGGTCGCGCAATCGAGCCGGGTCCTGGTGCAGGTCGATGCCGATGGCGCCGGAGTTCCCAACCAGGAACGGATGATTCCCGGTGAGCAATTCGTAATAGATGGCACCCCAGGCGAAGATGTCCGAAAGCTCATCGGGCGATTCTGCCGCAGCGAGTTCCTCTGGCGCCTGATAGAACGCTGCGTCGTCCGCCTCAATGCCGCCGAGACGCACGATGCCGAAATCCTGGATGGTGACGCTGCCATCGCTCGTCAAAGCAATGCCGGAAGGCCTGATCCCAACGTAGGAGAGACCGCCGCGGTAGGCTGCCTGGACGCCCTCGGCCACCTGCCACATGATCAGCATCTTCTGCAGCAGCGTCAGGGAGCGCTGCGTTTGGATCCCCCGGCGAAGGGTGTCGCCATCAAGGTGTTGCATGGCCACGAATGGCAGCCCTACATGTTCACCCAATTCGTAGATCGCGATGAAACTGCGGTTGCGCAGGCCGGCGGCGGTGGCGATCTCGCGGCGAAAGCGCTCCACCAGCGCGCGGTCGGCCACATCTGTGAGGACCTTCAACGTGACGGGACGGCCGGTGTCGCGATCGAGCGCGCGAAAGACTTTCACGGTTGCGCTCTCGCCGATCTCAGCCTCGACTTCGTACTTCCCGATGCGAGCCGATACTCGCGGAAGCCCGTTCACCGGAGGAACGCCGGGCCGCTCCCCCATACCCACAAATGAAGATGTAGTCGCCGCCATGTTTGTGTTCCACCCTTTGGGCGCGGATTGAGAACGTTTGTACCAATTCGGCGCCAGTGATGTCCAAAGGAAAACAGACCGCACGTGCCGATTTCCACAAATTTGTTACACCCTGAAATGAGCGGATTCAAGAATCCCGAGTGTTCAAAGATTGTGGATAAAACGAGCGAACGGGCGCGTGTTATGCGATGTAAACTGTCCGAAGCGGGTGATTGCGACTATGGCAAGAGTCGAGCGTCTGACGGTAGACCTATCGAAATATCCGGAGTTGGTGGTCGTGTACCTGGGGATGACGGTCAACAATTTGCGGGGCCTGGGAACTGTGTTGAAGATGGGGCCGCGGATCAACCGTTCGGTGGAACAGAAGCCGGATGGCCTGCTGCGTCACGAAGGGCTTCTGTTTTCGCTGTGGCCGCTGCACGTGGGTATGCGGCAGTATTGGCGCGATTTTCCGTCGCTCGAGGCATGGACGCATACCTTGCCGCACCAGGCGTGGTGGAAGGACTTTTTGAAGGATCCCAAAGGTACCGGCTTTTGGCACGAAACCTACGCGGCTAACGGCCGCATCGAAGCGATCTACGACAACCTGAACATCCGGCCGGGCCTCGCGACGTTTGTGGATCTGATACCTGCGCGCGGCCCGATGTTTGGAGCGCGCACGCGGCTTGGATTGGGGGGCCAGGCTCCGGCGGGGCCGCTGCCGGAGAGCGAGATCTACTCGCAGGAGAAATAGGCGGGAGCAGTTGTTAACAGGTTCGAGTCCTACCTGGGGAGGCAAATCGCAACGCGTTCATTCCATTCAGCGCTCGGACGTGCAAAAAGTCTAAATCGTTTGTATCAGGTTCGAATCCTCGCTGGCCTTTGGGAACAAAACACCGGGTCTTCGCTTCTTCAGATCCCGGTTCACCTAGCCAGCCCCAAGATAGACCCAATCTCTCCATCGCGAGAAAGCTCAACCTACGGGTTGGCGTACATTCCGAGCAAGAACGAGAGGAATCGGTAAACGCTACGCGACTGATCAGGCGGAATCGGCCGATGCGGATATTGAGATGACCAGGCGCAAAGCATTTCCGGCCATTCTACGACTACGGAAACGTAGCTACAGAAAACCGATTGAGTAAGTGCAGTGGAAGGCCCTTAGGGCTTTGCGGACGCCGGCTGCCAGAGCTCAATCTTATTCCCATCCAGGTCATAGATCCAGGCAAAGCGACCGTAGGATTCATCCATTCGTTTGGCGTCAATCTTTACTCCCTCTTGTTTTAAGCGGTCGAGCAAAGCATCCA
>Ga0182024_10012029_pt1 | contig 17210 bp, 17 predicted proteins | sample P32metaG_FD_120480 | JGI IMG/M metagenome (GOLD analysis project Ga0182024, IMG submission 120480) | Permafrost microbial communities from Stordalen Mire, Sweden - P3-2 metaG (Illumina Assembly) | ecosystem: Environmental > Terrestrial > Soil > Wetlands > Permafrost | place: Sweden: Stordalen...
CTTTGCCCTCGCCGACGATCTTGCCGCAGTCGTCGATCAGGCCGTTGACGCGGTACACACTAGCGCCTTGCAGCGCGATTTCGCTGACGTTGACCTCCGGCGTATCCTCCGGACAGAAAATCGTGGTCTTGATGCCGGCGTGCGAGGCGTAGGCCGCGAGCGCGGCGCCGGCATTGCCGTTGGTCGGCATCGCCATGTGCTTGATGCCAAGCGCTTTCGCCATCGACACCGCCATCACTAGGCCGCGCGCCTTGAACGAGCCGGTCGGCAGCCGCCCCTCGTCCTTGACCAGGATTTCGCCGCCGCCGAGCTTGGCTTGCAGCTTGGGCATGCGGATCAGCGGCGTGATCGCTTCGCCCAGGCTGACGATGTTGGCCGGATCGCGCACCGGCAGCAATTCGCGGTAGCGCCACAGATCGGGCGCGCGCGCAGCCAGGGTTTCCTTACTCAGCGCTTTACGCACGCCGGCAAGATCGTAGCGCACCAGCAGCGGCTTGCCCGCGCGCGAAAGATTGTGGACCTGATCGGCCTCGTGCCGCTCGCCGGTCATCGCGCATTCGAGATGGGTGACGAAACTCGGCCACCGCGCGGTCAGATTGCTGTCATGCTGCATGACTACCTCAACGTTCCAATTTTTTTGTTCATGATCTTTCCGGTAACCGGCTGCAAGTTTTCGGGATCATGCGCTGTCGCGCGGGCGCCGCGTCCGGAATACCACGAAATGGGAGAGCGAGAAATTGACCGCGAAGCTGACCGCGATCGAGATCAGCTTGGCGGCCAGCACCGGCATGACATAGGACAGCGCAAACAGCGTCGCCGTGCTCGACACCATGCCGGCAACGCCCGAGGCGGCGAAGGTCGCGTAATCGCGCCAGCGTAGGATGCGTCCCGATTCCGGTCCGAAGGTGATCAAGGAATTCATCGCGTAGGAAAAACTCACCGCCACCAGCCAGGCCAGCACATTGGCCGGCACCAGCGGCCAGCCGAGAAAGTGCGCCGCGGTCCAAAACACGCTGAAGTCGATGGCGGTATTAACGACGCCCACCAGCGCGAAGCTGATCGCCTTGAGGGCGACCGCGCGCTCGTGCCAGGCCACGGTAAGACGGTCGATGAGGTTTTGCAGGGGCGCCGGAATCATCGTCGGTTCATAACATCTTGCGGGTCCCCGCGCCCACCCGCCCCTATCGAGGCGGGCGACAGGGCGCGCGTCATGCGCTATAGATCGCGCCGAAACCGAGCCACAGGTCAACGACAAATGCCGGCGAAATCGACCAAATCAGCCGCCCGCGCGACGCGATCGCCGTCGGCGTCCGGTCTGTCGATTGTCGTGCCGTTGTTCAACGAAGCCAAGGGCCTCGCCGCCCTGCACGAGCGCATCGCCGAAGTGGCGCGTTGGCTCAAGGTCAAGCGCGGCCTGCGCAGCGAAGTGATTTACGTCGACGACGGCAGCAGCGATGAAACCGCGCTGATCGCCAATTCGCTCGTCGCCGATCCGCTCGATGTCCAGGTGGTCTCGCTGTCGCGCAACTTCGGCAAAGAGGCCGCGCTGATGGCCGGTCTCGACCACGCCCGGCTCGGCGCCGTGCTGTTCATGGACGGCGACGGCCAGCATCCGCCCGACCTGGTCGATACGCTGGTCGCGCGCTGGCTCGATGACGGCTACGACGTGGTCTACACCGCCAAGGCGCACCGCGAGAACGAACCGTGGCTGCGCCGCACCAGCGTGCACTGGTTCTACGCCCTGATCAATTTAGGCTCGCGGCAAAAGATCCCCGAGGACGCCGGCGATTTCCGCCTGTTGTCGCCGCGCGCGGCGGCGGCGCTGCGCCAGATGCCGGAGCGCAGCCGCTTCTTCAAGGGATTGTCGAGCTGGATTGGATTCCGCCAAGCGCGGGTCGATTACGAACCGGCGCTGCGCGCGCACGGCGCCACCAGCTGGAGCATGTGGACGCTGATCGGCCTGTCGATCGAAGGATTGACCTCGTTTTCGGTGGCGCCGCTGCGCGTCGCCAGCGTGCTCGGCTTGCTGCTGGCGGTGACCGCGCTGTTCTTCGGCGCCTGGATCCTGTTGCAGACCCTGCTCTATGGCCAAGACGTGCCCGGCTATCCCTCGCTGGTCGTCGGCCTGATGGTGATCGGCGGCGTGCAGCTGATCATGATCGGCGTGCTCGGCGAATATATCGGCAAGCTGCTATCCGAGATAAAGGCGCGCCCGGTCTATTTCGTCGCCGAACACAGGGTGAAGAGCGCGGAAGATTCTGCCAAAGCGCGGCCGGCGGCCTCGCGCGCGGCGGAGTAGGCGCGACGTGGCTTTAGCCCAGCGCCGGATCTGGCTGTGCGCCGACGATTACGGCATTTCCCGTTCGGTCAACGCCGCTATCCGCGAATTGATTTTGCGCGGCCGCCTCAATGCGACGTCGGTGATGACGGCGGCGCCGCATTTCGACGCCGGCGAAGCGGAGGCGCTTGATGAGCTCAATTCGGGGATCAAGCGCGCCGCGCTCGGCCTGCATGTCACGCTGACCGGGCCGTTCAAGCCGGTGAGCGAAGGCTTCGCACCGCTTGCCCACGGCCATTTCCCGCCGCTCAAAAAAATGATGCGCGCGGCGGTCGCGCGGCGGCTCAATTCGGAGCGGCTGGTGATCGAGATCGCCACGCAAGTACAGGCCTTCGTCATGGCGTTCGGGAGGCCGCCCGACTTCATCGACGGCCACCAGCACGTCCACCTGTTTCCGCAGGTGCGCGATGCCGCGCTCAAGGTGGCGGCGCAGGCCGCGCCCGATGCCTGGGTCCGGCAATGCGGCCGTCCGGGCTCGGCGCGGCGGCTGAAGGATCGCAAGGAATTGCTGCTCGACGTCTTGAGCGTGGGCTTTCGCCGCAAGGCGCGCCAGCTTGGCGTCGCCACCAATCCGGCCTTCGCCGGCGCCTATGATTTCGGCGGCAAGGCCGGTTACGCGTCGCTGTTTCCGCGCTTCCTGGCCGGACTGCCGGACGGCGGCCTGGTCATGTGTCATCCCGGCTTCGTCGATGCCGAGTTGAAGCGGCTCGATCCGCTCACCGATCAACGCGAACGGGAATTCGCTTATTTCAATTCCGCGGAGTTTCCGAAGCTGCTGGCGGAATCCAGCGTCGCGCTGGCGACGCCGGACTAGCCGTTTGTATTGCGCATGATCTTATCCGAAAACCGGTTCCCACTTTTCGGGATCATGCGCTAAAGCACCACGACCTTGGTGCCGACCTTCACGCGGCTGTAGAGATCGATCACATCCGCATTGCGCAAGCGGATGCAGCCGGACGAGACGTTATGGCCGATGGTCCAAGGCTCGTTCGAGCCGTGGATGCGGTAGAGGGTCGAGCCGAGATACATCGCGCGCGCGCCGAGCGGATTGCTCGGCCCGCCCGCCATGAAATGCGGCAGTCCGGGCTGGCGCTCGAGCATTTCCTCCGGCGGGGTCCAATCCGGCCATTCCTTCTTGGCCGAGACCGTGTGCACGCCCGCCCAGGTGAAGCCCGGGCGGCCGACACCAACGCCGTAGCGCATCGCCTTGCCGCCGTCTTCGACCAGATAAAGGAATTTGTTCGGGGTATCGATGACGATGGTTCCGGGCGCTTCGTGGCCCTGATACTCGACTTCCTGGCGCAAATAGCGCGGATCGATCTCGTAGCCGGTCGGCCCCTGCTCGAGCCGCGGATCGCCGGCCGGTTCGGTATTGGCATAGGCGCGGCTGGGGTCCGGCTCGGCATTGCGCGAGCGCGGCTCTGCCGCGCCATTGCCGAACAGGAATTCGATGAAACCGCCGCCGAGTTCGGACCGTTGCGGCCCTTGCGCCGCCACCACGATCGGCCGCGCGTCCGTCGCGTCTTCGACGGACGGCGCGAGCGACAACGGCTGCGCCCAGGCGGCGGTGCTCATGGAGACGGCAACGATAACGGCTGGGAAAATGGAACGCTGCATCGACTGAACTCTCGCACTCAGTTCGTGGGACGAATTGCACTACAAACGCAAAGCGACACCGAATGGTAAACGGAAGCTGCTGCGCGCAGCATTGCTCCGCGGCCGCGCGCGCTTCATCGCATTAGAGTTTATTTGGCGTAAAAAGCGATGCGTCATGGTAAACGCCGCCTTTCGCTTTCTATTTACCGCGCAACCGGCGCGCGGTGCCGCAACCGGGCGTTAATCGCCGCTCTGATACAAATGCATCTTGGGGGTCGCGAGGGGGCGTGACGTGCAGCATAAAAGTATTTCGCGTCGAGCGCATGTTCGGCGGCCGCGCGGCGGCCCGGTCCGCAGGCACCGCAGTCCAGCACAAGGCCGCAGACCCCAAGCCGGAAAAGGCGGGCGTCGCATCTCCCGAGGCCAATCACGGCACCGTGCAATCGCTTAAGCGCGAGCTTGCCATGCTGCACGACGCCGTCGCCCACAATATCCGAGAACTGGCCGCCCTCATCGGCGACAGCCAGGAGCGCCATATGGCGCACGCCGCCGGCACACTCGGCGCCGCGATCGAAGGCATGGAGAAAGCCACCGAGAAGATCCTGAAATCGGTCGAGGTCATCGACGACAGCGCCAAGGCGCTCGCCGCCGCCATGAAGACCGACTACGAACGCGGCCTGGCGCAGGAAATTCAGGACCACGTAGTGAAAATCTACGAAGCCTGCAACTTCCAGGATCTCAGCGGTCAGCGCATCGGCCACGTGATCGAGACCTTGAACAGCATCGAGGACCAGGTGGAGGGCATGCTCGAACGCCACAATGGCCGCCCCGCCGATGCGCCCGCCGGCAAGCCGTTCACCAGCCCCGCTTTGCTCAACGGCCCGCGACTCGACGGCGATTCCGGCCACACCAGCCAAAGCGATATCGACGCGCTGTTCGGCTAGCCCGGCTTTTTTATCAGGACAAAGCAGCCCAGCGCGGCCGCGGCGAAGGCGGCAGCAAGCGCGAGCGCCGCCGGATCGGAGGCGCGATCCACCACCAACGCCATCACCAGGGGTGCCGCCGCCTGCACCAGCAGGAACGGACCGGCGAGCCGGCCCATCAGGCGGCCATAACCGGAGGCGCCGAACAGCGCCAGTGGCACCGCGCCGCGCGTGATGGTGACGAGACCGTTGGCGCCGCCGAACATCAAGGCGAACGCCGCCGCCACCGGAATCGACATGCCGAGCAGCGCCAGCATCGTAAACGCGCAGAGCAGAACCGACAGCGCGAAACGCGCCACCCACAGCGGATGCAAATTGCGGCCGAAGGCGAACTCGATCAGCCGCGCGCCGACCTGCGCCGGTCCGAACAGCGCGCCGATCCAGACCACCGTTCCGGCATCGATGCCGGAACGCGCGAAGATCGCCAGCAGATGCGCGGACAGGCCGGAGGGGACGAAGGCGTAGGTCGCGAAAGCCGCCGCCACCAGAACAAAAGGCAATCCGTAGGGCGGCAGCACCGCCGGCGGAGGCGGCGCGTCGCTCGCCGGCTTTGCCTCCGTCTCGTAGCGCATGCGCGGCAGCGCGAACGCATGCAGCGGCGCCGAGACGCAGGCCAGCAGCGCGGCATAGACCAAATAGGTGCCGCGCCAGCCGACATGTTCGAGCAGGATATGCGTCGCCGGCCAGCTCACGGTCGAGGCGAAGCCGCCGGCGAGCGTCAACGCGGTGATCGGCGAGCGCGCGGCGGCGCCGAAGATGCGGCCGAGCGTTGCGAAAGCCGAATCGTACAGGTTCGCCGCCATGGCGACACCGAGCACCAGCCAGACCGCTAGGTAACTGATCCGGCCCGCGGCGTGCCCGATGAGGACCAGGCCTAGCGCGCCGATCAGCGAGCCGATGGTCATCACCACATGCCCGCCGAAGCGGTCGATGGCCCGCCCGACGTAAGGCGCACTCAAACCGGCCGCCAGCAGCCCGACCGAGAAACCGCCCATGGCGAACGACATCGACCAGCCGCGCTCGGCCGCGATCAGCGGAACGATGAGCACCGGCGTGTAAAAAATCGTGCCCCAGGATAAAATCTGCGTGACGCCGAGAACCGGCACGGCGCGCCAGGGGCCATCGATGAAGTCGCGGACAGCGGGCATAAATGACCGGCGGCGGACAATTTCAGTCCGCAATGTCTAGCACGCCGTCCGCTGGACCTTCATGCCCCGCGCGACTGTGGGGTTACCGCGCCGGGGGCGGGGCGCCCTGGACCGGCGGCTGTATCGGCTTCGGCGCGGCTTTCGGCTTGGCTTTCGGTTTGGCGTGTGGCCGCTTGGCGCCTTCCGCCGGGCAGCGGACATAGACCATGGTGCCGTAGCGGCCCTGCACTTCCGAATCCATCCAGCGCAGGATCAGCACGCGGCCATCGAACGACACGACCTCGCGATCCTGCGCGCCGCCCGGCGGATCGCCCTCGGGACCGACATAGGTCTTGCCGCCGGGCGCGCCCTTCAGGCGCAGCTCGGTGGGGGTCGCCTGATCGGCGAGATGCATCATCACCCCGCCGGTGGGGCCGAGCGTGATGATGTAGGGCTGCTTGCATTGATTGGCTGCCGCCACCTCGATGCGCGGGCGATCCTCGTCCTTATGGTAGGCGGCGAGGCCCCAGCGTCCGACGATAGCCTGCGGCGGGAAAGCCGGCGGCAGTAGCGGTACCGGCGCGGCCTCCTGTACCGAGGGCGGATGCGGCCCGCCGGTCGCGCAGCCGGCGATGCCGAGCGCGAGCAAAGCTAGGACGAAGGCGATCGGTAGGCCGGGTCGATTGGGTTGGCTCATTCAGGCTCCTGCGCCGAATCCGGAGGGACTTTGCGGGGCATTGCCGGGCAGTGCAAGCAGGTTGCGGCCGGCCTGTTATAAAAGTGCGCACAGCCCGCCGGTTCCAGGCCGGCATGCCCCCCTGTTTTATTTCATTGGCTTTCCAGCGTTTTTGCGGCCGGTTCATTGGCTTCAAGGCGTTCATTTCGCGCAGCGGCGACGGCGCCGGTCGCCTTATGCCTCCACAACGAACGGGCTGCGATGCGGGTTAAGGCTGTTCGCCGATAGCCCCACGACGCTTACCGGCTGGCAGCTTGACACTTTTGCGCCCAGGCAATATGTCCGGGCAGCATTCTGGCACTCTCGATAAGGGAGTGCTAAGGGGTTAAAAAACCGACACTTTCCAGTAAAAACATGCGCGCTAGCGCCGCGAGGAAACCATGGCCAAGACCAAGTTTCGTCCCCTGCACGACCGCATCGTCGTGCGCCGAATCACCGCCGAAGAGAAGACCAAGGGCGGCATCATCATTCCCGACAGCGCCCAGGAGAAGCCCTCGCAGGGCGAGATCATCGCCGTCGGCCCCGGCGGCCGCGACGAGAGCGGCAAGCTGATCCCCATCGACCTGAAGACCGGCGACAAGGTGCTGTTTGGCAAGTGGTCGGGCACCGAAGTGAAGCTGGACGGCGAGGAGCTCCTGATCATGAAGGAGTCCGACATCATGGGCGTGATCGCCTGAACCCCGCATTCGTAACCATTGGAGTGGACTGAAATGGCTGCCAAGGAAGTCAGATTCGCCGTCGATGCACGCGATCGCATGCTGCGTGGCGTCGAGATCCTCGCCGACGCGGTGAAGGTCACGCTCGGCCCGAAGGGCCGCAACGTCGTGCTCGACAAGTCGTTCGGCGCCCCGCGCATCACCAAGGACGGCGTCACCGTCGCCAAGGAGATCGAGCTCGAGGACAAGTTCGAGAACATGGGCGCGCAGATGGTGCGTGAAGTCGCCCAGAAGACCAACGATCTCGCCGGCGACGGCACCACCACCGCCACCGTGCTGGCGGCCGCCATCGTGAAGGAAGGCGCCAAGTCGGTTGCCGCCGGCATGAACCCGATGGACCTGCGGCGCGGCATCGACATCGCGGTCGACGCCGTGGTGAAGGACATCCAGAAGCGCGCAAAGCCGGTCGGCTCCTCGGCGGAAGTCGCCCAGGTCGGCACCATCTCGTCGAACGGCGACGCCACCATCGGCAGCATGATCGCCAAGGCGATGCAGAAGGTCGGCAATGAGGGCGTGATCACGGTCGAAGAAGCCAAGGCGATGGATACCGAAGTCGAGATCGTCGAAGGCATGCAGTTCGACCGCGGTTACATCTCGCCCTACTTCATCACCAACGCCGAGAAGATGATCGCCGAGCTGGAGGACGCCTATATCCTCCTGCACGAAAAGAAGCTCTCCGGCCTGCAGGCCATGCTGCCGCTGCTGGAAGCGGTGGTGCAGACCGGCAAGCCGCTGCTGATCCTTTCCGAGGACGTGGAAGGCGAAGCCATCGCCACCCTCGTCGTCAACAAGCTGCGCGGCGGCCTGAAAGTGGCGGCCGTGAAGGCGCCGGGCTTCGGCGACCGCCGCAAGGCCATGCTGGAAGACATCGCCATTCTCACCGGCGGCCAGCTGATTTCGGAAGATCTCGGCATCAAGCTCGAGAACGTGACCACGGCCATGCTCGGCCGCGCCAAGAAGATCGTGATCGAGAAGGAAAAGACCACCATTGTGCACGGCGCCGGCAAGAAGGCCGATATCGAGGCGCGGGTGAACCAGATCAAGGCGCAGATCGAGGAAACCACTTCCGACTACGACAAGGAGAAGCTGCAGGAGCGGCTGGCCAAGCTCGCCGGCGGCGTCGCGGTGATCAAGGTCGGCGGCGCCAGCGAGATCGAGGTCAAGGAGAAAAAGGACCGCGTCGAGGACGCGCTCAACGCCACCCGCGCCGCGGTCGAGGAAGGCATCGTGCCGGGCGGCGGGGTCGCGCTGTTGCGCGCCAAGAAGGCGGTCGGCCGCATCCACAACGAAAATCCGGACATCCAGGCCGGTATCAACATCGTGCTCAAGGCGCTGGAAGCTCCGATCCGCCAGATCGCGGAGAACGCCGGCGTGGAAGGCTCGATCGTGGTCGGCAAGATCATGGACCACAAGTCCGAGACCTACGGCTTCGACGCGCAGGAAGAGAAATACGTCGACATGGTCGAGGCCGGCATCGTCGATCCGGCCAAGGTCGTGCGCACCGCGCTGCAGGATGCCGGCTCGGTCGCCGGCCTGCTGGTGACCACCGAAGCCATGGTCGCCGAACTGCCGAAGGACGCGGCCCCGGCGATGCCGGGCGGCGGCGGCATGGGCGGAATGGGCGGAATGGGCGGCATGATGTAAGCCTGCCGACTTACTCGCAAAAACAAAAGGGCGGCCTGAAGGGGCCGCCCATTTTTTTGCGACCACCGCTCAGTGATCGCTTGGCCGGAATTTCAGCGGCGTCGGACCGACCAGCACGATAAGGCGGCCCTGTTGGCGCCAAGCGGTCACCTGCGCAAGCGCGGCAAGCAGGTCCCAGTCGGCTTGCATGCGTTCGGGCGTGCATTGGCCGTCGCTCATGTATTGCGGCAATGCGTCCGGCAGCGGGCCGGGCTCGATGTGAATGTCGCTGGCCGTGAACGTGACGCGACCGGCCACGGTCTTGCACCAAAGGTCGATGGTGGCGTTGCCGCTCTGCGAAACGCTGAGGATCGGCACGCGCTTGACCGGAGGCATCGGCGTAACGTCGAGCAGCAATTCCTGATCGAACGGAAACGGATCGGCGGCGCGGCCAGGGCCGGCACCGAGCGCCAGTAGCAAAGCGGCGGCAACCCCGCAGACAATCAGGCACCGGCCTGCAATCAGGCGCGCAAAACTCATGGTGTTCTCCGGATCGGCTGCCGCGGCTGCGGCGCCTTTTAGAAGCTTTTCAAATGAAAGCTAAGGGCGGTTCCGTCAAGCGGTTTTGAGAATAGGAGGTCCGTTCACATGCTAATGTGATGCCGCAACCCGCCGGAGGCGTCCATGGATCAGCGCATTATCGACCTTTACGACAGCTTTACGCATGGCGGGATCGATCGCCGCGACTTCCTCGATCGGCTGGCTAAGATCGCCGGCTCCAGCGCGGCGGCGCTGGCGCTACTGCCGCTATTGCGGAACGATTACGCTTGCGCCGCGATGGTTGCGCCCGACGATGCGCGGCTCGCCATCGACACGGTGTCGTATGACGCGGCCGGCACGCACATCGGCGGCACTCTGGCGCGGCTCAAAGCGAAGGGCAAACGCCCGGCCGTCATCGTCATCCACGAAAACCGCGGGCTCAATCCGCACATCCAGGACATCGCGCGCCGCATCGCGCTCGAGGGCTTTCTCAGCGTTGCCGTCGATATGCTTTCGCCGCTCGGCGGCACGCCGGCCGATGAGGACAAGGCCCGCGACATGATCGGCACGCTCAATGCCGACAACACCGCGCGCCGCATCGCAGCCGCCGTGCCGTTCCTGGAGCAGCACGTGGAATCCACCGGCAAGGTCGGCGCGGTCGGCTTCTGCTGGGGCGGCGGCATGGTCAACCGGATCGCCGTGCTGGCGCCCGATCTGAAGGCAGGCGTCGCTTATTACGGCGCGCAAGCGCCGGCGGAGCAGGTGAAATCGATCCGCGCGCCGCTGCTGCTGCACTATGCCGGGCTCGACCAGCGCATCGACGCCGGCATCCCGGCCTATGAGGCCGCACTCAAGGCCGCCAACAAGCGCTACACGATTTACGTCTATCCGAATGTCAACCACGCCTTCAACAACGACACCAGCAACCGCTACGACAAGCCGGCGGCGGATCTGGCCTGGAGCCGCACCATCGCTTTCTTCAAGGAGAATTTGGGCGCGCCGCCGGCCTAGACCTTCGCGCTATGCCAGCTTGGCTTCCAGCCAATTCGCGGTGCGCAGCAGCCGTGCGTCGTCACCGAAGGCGCCCACAAGCTGCACCCCGATCGGCAGGCCGCCCTCGCCTTGCAAGAGCGGCAGCGTCACCGCCGGCAGCCCCGCCAAGGTCCACAGCGTGTTGAACGCCGGATTGCCGGTGGCGATGCCTTTCGGCGCCACGCCCGGCGCCGACGGCGTCAGGATCGCGTCGTAGTCCTTCAAAATATCGGCCAGTCCGGCGCGGTAACGCGCAGCGCTGTCGCGCGCGGCCAGATAGCGCAGCGCGTTGGTCTGGCTGCCCTCGGCGATGAGACCGCGCAGCTGCTGGCTCGAAGCATCGCCGCCGCGCGCGACCATTGCACCCAGATTATGCGCCATGTCGGTGAACATGATGACGCGCTGGTCAGGCCAGGCGCCGGCGAAAGTTTCCGGCAAGTCGACGGGCCTCACGATATCGCCGAGACGTTGCGCCAGTGCTTCGAACGCCGCGCGGGCTTCGGCATCCGCCTTGTCCCAAACCGGCGTGCGCACGAAGGCGAGCCGCGGCGGCGACGGCGGCTTCTCCGCGGCCACCGCGCGAAAGGCCGGCGACGCGAACGGCCGGCTGTCCGGGTCCTCGGCGTCATAGCCGGCGAGCGCTTCGAGGATCAGCGCGGCATCGGCAAGCGAGCGAGCAAACACGCCGACATGGTCGAGTGCCAACGACAGGATCAGCGCGCCGTGACGGGAGATCGTGCCATGCGTCGGCTTGATGCCAAAGACGCCGCAAAACGACGCCGGCCGGATCACCGAACCGTTGGTCTGCGAACCGATCGCGAGCGGAATCATGCCGGCGGCCACCGCCGCCGCCGAGCCGGAGGACGAGCCGCCCGGCGTACGTTCAAGATCGTGCGGATTGCGGGTCGCTCCGGGGTGGAAATAGGCGCATTCGGTGGTCACCGTCTTGCCGATGATCACCGCGCCGGCCGCGCGCAAGCGTGCTACCGCCGTGCAATCCCGAGCCGGCCGGCGGCCCTTGAGCAGGGCTGAGCCACATTCGGTCGGATAGTCGGCGGTGTTGAAAATGTCCTTGATACCGACCGGCAGGCCGTGCAGCGGACCGATCGGCTGGCCGCTGCGGCGGCGCGCGTCGAGCGCGCGTGCTTGGCGCAACGCGTGCTCGGCGTCGATATGGATGAAGGCGTGGACGTCCTTTTCGGCTTCGGAAATGCGCGCGAGGCAGGCAGAGATATAATCCTCGGCCGATAGGACGCCGCGCGCGATTTCGGCTGCCGCATCCGTTGCCGACAATGCTGCGAGCTGTCCGTCAGCCAATTGAGATCGTCCTTGGGATTACGCGGGCGAGCCCTGCGGCTCCCAGTCCTCGGCGCTGGCGCCGGCAAGCGCCCGCACCCGCTCTTCATCCTTGGCGAATTCGGCGGCGGGGCCGGAATAAACCACCTTGCCGTCGTCGAGCACATAGGCGCGGTCGGCGATCTCGACGGCGGCGCGGACATTCTGCTCGACCAGCAGCACCGAGATGCCCTGCTCGCGCGCCGATGTCACGACCTTGAAAACTTCCTGCACGATCAAGGGCGCCAGGCCCTGGCTCGGCTCGTCGAGCAAAATCAGTTTCGGATTCAACAGCAAAGCGCGCGCGATCGCCAGCATCTCCTGTTCGCCGCCGGAAAGTTGTCTTCCCTTGTTCGACTTGCGCTGGGCCAGGCGCGGAAACAGTTCGTAGATGCGCGCGATGGTCCACGGCCCCGGCCGCTCAAGCGGCACCTTGAGGTTTTCTTCCACAGTCAGATTGGGAAATATTCGCCGGCCTTCGGGCACGTAGCCAACGCCGAGCGCGGCAATGCGGTAAGGCTGCCAGTCGGTTGTGGCATGGCCGAAAATGCGCACGGCGCCTTCGCGCGCATGGGTCAGGCCCATGAGGCTGCGCAGCGTGGTGGTTTTGCCGGCGCCATTGCGTCCCAGCAGCGCGACGATTTCACCCTCGCGCACCTCCAGACCGACGCCATGCAGGATGTGGCTCTTGCCGTAAAATGTGTGGAGGCCTTCTGCCTGAAGTGCCAATCCTGGTGTGGCATTGCCGTTCATGCCGCTGTCTTCCCCAAATAGGCCGCCTGAACCGCCTCGTTGGCGGCGATGTCTTTCGGCGTGCCTTCGGCCAGCATCTTGCCCTCCGCCAGCACCATGATGCGGTCGGCGAGATGGAAAACGACGCGCATGTCGTGCTCGATGAGGACGATAGTGAGTTTCTGCTCGCGGTGCAATTTCCGGATCAACTGGGTGATGTCGTAGGTTTCCTGGTCGCCCATGCCGGCGGTCGGCTCGTCGAGCAGCAGCAGCCGCGGCTTGAGCGCGAGCGCCATCATGATCTCGGTGGCGCGCTGGTCGCCGTGCGCGAGTTCGCCGACCAGCCGGTCGGCTTTATCGGCAAGCCCGCTCGTGTCCATCAATTCGGTGACGCGCGCGCGGATTTCGCCATCGGCTTCCTGCGATAGCCACGGGCTCATGCGATAGCCGGCGGCAACCTCGACCGCGATACGCAGATTTTCGCGCACCGACAGCTCCGGAAATACCTCGGTGATCTGAAAGGTGCGGGCGATGCCACGCCATACGCGGCGCGCCGGCAGCACCGTGGTTATATCTTCGCCATCGAAAATGATTCGGCCCGAAGTCGGCACCATAAAGCCGCTGATCGTGTTGAAAAACGTGGTCTTACCTGCACCATTGGGGCCGATCACCGCGCGCAATTCGCCAGGCTCAACCGTCATCGACACGTCGCTGACGGCGATCAGGCTCCCAAAGTGCTTGAAGACGTTGTCAACCCGCAGCAGGCTCATGACATCACCTTGCGGCGGATCATGCCGAGCACGCCGCGCGGGAAGAACAGCACGACCAAGACGAAGAACAGGCCGATGAACGACTGCCAGTTCTCGGTCTGGCTAGACAGATAATCCTGTAAAACGACGTAGATCGCGGCGCCGATCAGCGGCCCCCAAAACGAGCGCATGCCGCCCAGCACCGCCATGATCACGAAGTCGCCCGACTGGGTCCAATACAGCGCCCGCGGATCGACGAAATTGTTGAGCAGCGCATAGAGCGCGCCGGCGAGGCTGACGAAACAGCAGGAAATCACCCACGACATCCAGATGTGCTGGTCGACCGGGATACCGAGGAAGCGGGCGCGCCGCTCGTTCTCACGAATCGCAATCAACGTGCGGCCGAACGGCGAGCGCAGCATCCATGCCATAATCCCTGCCGCTACGGCGAACAACACCAGCACCAGATAATAGAAGGCAAGCGGATTGTTCTGTATATCGATCGTGGTAAAACCGAAATGCAGCGGTACGCGCGTCCAGCCCGTCAACCCATCATCGCCGCCGGTGACCGAGTTCCAGCGGATGGCGATGAAAAAGAACACTTGGCCGAACGCAATCGTGACCATGGCGAAATAAACGCCGCGCAAGCGGATGATCAGCGGGCCAATGATCGCGGCCGCAATGGTGCCAATCAGGATGCCAACGAGGATTCCGATGCCGGTACTCGGCACAAGATAACGGATCGTCATCGCCGCGCCATAGGCGCCGAGTCCGAAATAGGCGGCGTGGCCGAACGACAATACGCCGGTGTAACCGAGCAGAAAATTTAGCGACATCGCGGCCAGGCCGAGGATGACGACCCGGGTGCCGAGCTCAGGATAGCCGCCGACCGCCGGCAGCCAATACGGCATCGCCAGCAGCAGCAGCCAGACGACGACGTTCGGGATTTGTTTGTTGAGGTCGGGGGAATTCACTAGAAGCGCCCCTCCTCGCCGAGAAGGCCGCGCGGGCGAATAAGCAGCACCACGGCCATCATGACGTAGATCACCGCCTCGGTGGCCGAGGGGAAGAAGACCGTGGTGATGCCCGAGGCGACGCCAATCAGCAGACCACCGAGCAAGGTGCCTGGCAGGCTGCCAAGGCCGCCGACGATGATGGCCACGAAGCTCGGCATGATCAGCGAGGCGCCGATGGTCGGCTGCAGCCCGAGCTGGCCCACCGCTAGCACACCGGCGAGGCCCGCGAGATAAACGCCGAGCCCGAAATTCATATTGCGTAGGATACGGACATTGACGCCGAGGACCGAGACGGTTTCGAGGTCAAGCGTCCCGGCGCGGATACGGATGCCGAGACGGGTGCGAGTGAGAATGAGGAACAGCCCAATCACGGCGATCGCGACGACGAGCACCATAAACAGCCGGTAGCCGGTCAGGAAGAAATAATCGCTGCTCAGCGGCGTCATCAGCCAGCCCGGCACCTGGAACGGCAGGCTTTGCGCACCCCAGATGAAGCGCGTGCCGTCCTCGAATATAAAGGCCAGACCGAAGGTCAGCAGCAGGCTGTAGAGCGGATCACGTCCGTAAACCCGAACGATCAGCACCCGCTCGACAATGAAGCCGATGACCGCCGTCAGCAATGGCGCAAGGACGAGGGCGCCCCAGAACCCGACGTAAGGGATCAGCGTATATGCAAGGTAGCCGCCGATCGCCAGGAAACCGCCGTGCGCGAAATTGATCACACCAGACAGATTGAGGATGAGTGACAGGCCGAGCGCCATCAGCGCGTAGAACGCGCCGACAATTAGCCCGTTGAAGACATTGAAAAGAAGTAACTGTGTCATGCTCGAGTTTACGTTAGGTGCGACTTATCATCGCGCTGCGACACCGTCGTCGGCGCATATGCGGTCACAGTTCATGGACATCTGCAGATTGTAAACCCCTCGCCGCCGATCGGAACTCCGGGCGCTGCGATCATGCGGCGCCCGGTCTATCCGATCGTCAGGCCGGCCACGTCATCTTGCAGCCGCTCTCCGCCACCGTGCCGGCAATGTCAGCGCCCTTGACGACATTGGTGACGTGGAACAGATCGTCGGGGGCGCTGCCTTTGGCCTGCGCATTCCCTACGTAGAGGTTGGGGATGAGCTGATTCTGGCCCGCGCGGTAGAAGGCCCCGTCAGGCATCAGCGCGATTTCAGGCGGCAGCTTGAAGCCCTGCAGCGCCTTGGCCATCTTGACCGCTTCCAGCGACTTCGCGGTGTTGGCGGCCAACGCACAGGTCCAGGTCGAGACGAAGCCAAACCAAGTGCGCGCGGTCGGAACGCGGCCGGTTTTCTTTTTGATGGCCGCGACGAATTCTGCGACGTGCGGCACGCCCGGCTGATTCCAGTACCACTCGAAAACCCAGGTGCCGATGCGCGCCTCCGGCGGCAGACCCTCGAGCGGCTCAAGTTCTTGTTGGGCGCCGGCCAAATGAATTTTCTTTTCGAGGCCGAACTGGACCGCCTGCTTGAGAGCATTCACCATGTCGTCGCCTTGGACGAGGAAGATGATGACGTCCGGCTTTGCAGCCTGCGCCTTGATCAGATAGGACGAGAAATCGGTCGTTCCGAGCGGCGTGAGATCGCCGCCGACCTTGCTTCCGCCCAGCGTTGCTGACGCCTTTTCCATGCCGGCCTGAAGCGTATGGCCAAATGCGTAGTCGGGCGTGATGTAATACCACTTCTTGCCATAATCCTTGATCAGCGTCCCTGCCACCGCATTGGCTTCCATCTGCGTCGTGTTGCAGACGCGGAAGACATTCCAATGGCATGTCGCACCGGTGATGGCATCGGTATGCCCACCCGGAACGACATGCAGCACGCCCTTCTCACTGGAGACGCCCGCCATGGCTAACGCCAGCGCTGAGTTCACGTTGCCGAGCAAAAAGTCGATCTTGTCTCGATCGATCAGCTTGCGGGCTTTCTGCACCGCGGTGCCAGCGTCACCGCTGGTTGAGTCCTCGACCAGAAGTTCGGCCTTGCGGCCGAGAATGCCGCCCTTGGCGTTGATCTGCTCGATCGCAAGTTGGCAGCCGATCAATTCGTTCTTGCCGACGGCGGCGTAGGTGCCGGTCAGCGGATTATCAAGGCCGATCTTGACGTTATCGGCCGCGCGCGCCGTGATCACGAACGGCGAGGTGATTTGCGCGACGCCGGCCAGCGCCGCCGTCTTGATCACCGTGCGGCGATCAATTCGCTTTGAAAACATGTCCGATGTCATTGGTATCCTCCCAGGTATTTTTTCGATGCGAATTTTTTGAGAGGCAATCGCCTTACTGCGGTGTCAAACCGACACCGGCTGTGCGCTCGCCTCCCCCGCGCGCACAGTAGTGCGTGACAATGTTTGGACGCAAGACTTCACCAATTTTTCGCGGCATTTTTCGTGTCCGAACGCTCCGTAAAGTTTATTTTGGACGTTGGGCGTGTGGGGCACCACCCGGCGGAGGGCATCGATTGCATGTCGACTTTCGTCTAATAATTTCGACTAACTATCTATTTATATTGACACTTTTCTCCAACCTGATGCCAAGCGGTCGTACGGCTGAGCAAATTCAGGCACAATCACCGCATCGCCGCCATGAGTCCCTGCCAGCGGTTTTTACCGTGCAACGCATCGCCGACCCAACAGGAGTTCCCCCGTGAGAGGCATTGTCTCCAGGCTCGCCA
>Ga0182024_10012030_pt1 | contig 17209 bp, 12 predicted proteins | sample P32metaG_FD_120480 | JGI IMG/M metagenome (GOLD analysis project Ga0182024, IMG submission 120480) | Permafrost microbial communities from Stordalen Mire, Sweden - P3-2 metaG (Illumina Assembly) | ecosystem: Environmental > Terrestrial > Soil > Wetlands > Permafrost | place: Sweden: Stordalen...
GATCAGGGTCTCGGTGCAGCGAGGGCGCGGCGGCGGCATGAAAATGCCATCCGGTGAATTGGGGATGTTTTCCTTCGACCCGAATACGCCGATGAACGATTCGACCTTGTCGTAGTACGGCGCAAGCTCTTCGTACGCGATCGGCCAGTCGTCGCCCATGCCGTCGGTGGAGTGCGCTTTGAAATCCGCCGGCCCGAAGCGCAGCGCAATGCGGCCCCAGTGATTGGTGCGGCCGCCTTCAATGCGCGAGCGAAACCAGCGAAACGTCGAGCCCGGCGCGTTTGTGTAGGGCTCGCCCTCAATCTCCCAGAAACCATTGGGCGCCATAAACTCGTTGCCGATGCCGGCTTGCCTGCCGCCGATGCCGACGCCGCGATGAGGCAGTTGGTAGGGCCAGACATGCTCCTTGAAATCCTTGTCGGGATCGAGCCGCGGGCCTGCTTCCAGCATCACCACGTTCAGTCCGCCCTCGGTGAGGACCTTCGCGGCGGTTCCACCTCCCGCGCCGGAGCCGATGATGCAGACATCGTAAACCTTCTTTATCGGGTTCAATTGCAACATCCGTATTCTCCACCGGATCCATGAGTTTGTGGCGTGGACACGCCCCGCTGCCCAAGCTATAGCCTGCGCCAACTCAACAGTCGATCTCGTCTAGACGTTTGAATGGGGGCATTTTGTCTTTCCGGCAACAATCCAATATAGCGCAGATGCAAGATCCCTACCGAAAAGGGGTCTACACTTGCCAGGAACTGCATACACTATGAACAGCCATGCCGCGACCGAAGATCGGAGACAAGCGTGCTGCCATCCTCCATGCAGCCACCGAGACGATTGCTGAAGACGGCATCGGCGCGTCCACAGCCAGCGTTGCGAAGGCTGCGGCCGTGGCGGAAGGATCGCTGTTCCGGTACTTTCCGGATAAAGACAAGCTGCTCAACGAGCTCTACCGTGAACTGAAACTCGACGTGCGACGCGCGATGATCGCGGGCTTTCCCCGGACCGGCTCGCTCCGGGAGCGCGTACAACATATCTGGAACGCGTACATTTCCTGGGGCATGGAGTCGCCGGCGAAGCGCAAGGCGATGGCGCGGCTCACAGTTTCCGAACGCATCACCGACCAAAGCAGGCAGGAAGGGCAGGCGGGCTTCGAGGACGCTACCAAGGCCATGAAGCAGCTTGTCGCGCAGGGCAAATTGAGCGGTCTGCCGCCAGCTTTCGCGTCAGACCTTTTGCTCGCGATGGCTGAGACGACCATGGCGTCCATAGCGGCCAATCCAGCCAAAGCTGAGCGCTACCGAGCTGCAGGTTTCGAGGCCTTTTGGGGCGCGGCAGCCGAAAAGTAGGTTGGCAGAAATTTCTCCAAATTAATGAGTATTCACTCCGCTACGCTGCATCCAATCGGCAGAACGGAGGTTTCGATGTCCAAAGTGTGGTTGGTAACAGGTAGCGCAAGTGGTTTGGGTCGCGATATTGCAGAAGCTGTTCTCGCTTCGGGCGATCGTATTCTGGCGACGGCTCGCGATTCCCACCGGTTGAACGATCTGGTGGAGCGATATGGCGAGCAGGTGCAGACAGCGGCCCTCGATGTGGCGGATGAGGCGGCTGCAAAGGCCGCAGTAGCCAAGGCTGTCGATGTCTTCGGACGTTTGGATGTTGTTGTCAATAACGCGGGATATGGAGATGTCGCCCCGTTTGAGCAAGTAAGTTCAGAGAGCTTTCGCGCTTTGATCGACACGAACTTCTTCGGTGTCGTCTACTTGACACGAGCGGCGATTCCGGTGATGCGGAGACAGAAGAGCGGCTGCGTCCTTCAGATCTCTTCTGTCGGCGGCAGGTTAGCGGTTGTTGGAAACGCAGCCTATCACGCGGCCAAATGGGCGGTGGGGGGCTTCACCGAAGCAATTGCTCAAGAGGTTGCTCCTTTCGGCGTTCGGGTATGTGCGCTGGAGCCGGGCGGTATTCGGACCAACTGGGGCAAACGGGCAAATGCTGGAACACCGAAGCTCTTACCTGAGTACGAGGCATCTGTAGGTGCGCGCATCCAGATGTTGCAGGGCCATTGGGGGCACGAGATGAGCGATCCTGCAAAGGTCGCTCAGGTAATCCTGCAACTGGCCTCCAAAGATCAGCTTCCTACGCATCTGTTGCTCGGCAGCGACGCCGTGCAGTATGCCCGGCTTGCCGAGGAAAAGCGGGATTCCGACGCAAAGGCATGGCGTGACATCAGCGTTTCAACCGACGCTCAGGACGTGAAGGGGCTGCCCGATTTGAAGTTCTGAGATGAGCGGGCGTACTAACGGAACTTCGTGGTCCGCCCGCTTATCCATCGATGATTGTATTTAGACCTTCATCACGCCCGAAGGGGGACGGCTCGCTTGATCGAGTCACGGACTAACCGAAGACTGAGCGGTCGCTGATATTGCCCCTGATAACAGTATTGTTGTCACTTGCTGGTTTGGACCCTGTTCACCCGTTATGTGTCCTTCAGAATGTGCAGCACATTTGTGAGCAACCTTGACCAGACATACGCTCCGGTGGGAGTGATACTGTTATCGGGGACTCTCGATTGATCACCGAGCTAAGGGGGCGCGACGGATGTCAAATGCACTTAAATACGATGTTGCCAGCGTGCTGGAACGTGAAACAGAGACAACGATTGACAGTTGGTATGCCCGCGTCGAAAGCGAAGCGGGCCTGGTTAGCATCCCATTGACCCGCGCAGAGCGATGCGCTCATTTGCCGGCGATGTTCCGTGACCTGGTGTTCCGCCTGCGCAACCCCCTCCCCTTAGGTTCCCGGGCCCTGAAGTCAACCGCTGCACACGCTCATGGTAGTCTGCGACGTGACCAGCGATATACCGCGGCTATGATGGTGGAAGAGTCGCGCATGTTGCAGGTCTCCCTGTTCCAAACTCTCCAGAAGCACATCGAGGAAACCGAATCGGGGGTGCTGCTGCTTTACATCATGGCCATCGCCGATGAGGTGGATTCACAACTGGCTCAAGCGATGACAAGTTACATCTCCGAGGCAAATAGCGACGCTGAACCCATCAAGCCATGAATCAAGCCATGAATTAAGCCATTGAATTGAAAATCGCCGCCTTTGAGCGCTCAATGAAACATTAGTATGAACCTGTAACTCTGGTTTTCATTTCCCATCTGCAAACCGCCACGTCCTATATCCGTTCACCAGTGGATATGGGAAAGTCTGTGTCGCAGGCCAAGGTGCATTGCCATGCCGTCGCCCGATCGCCCGGAGCAAGATGTAACGGATTTGGCGAAGCCCCACCAGACCGCGATCGCTGAATTCAATTTCTTCAACATGGAGAGCCTCTTCGCACTCTCGCCGGATGCGATTCTGGCCACGGACAGCGTTGGGATCATCCGTGGATCGAATCCGCAGGCGACGGAGTTGTTTGGTTACGCTCAGGCAGAATTGATCGGCATGAGGATCGAGAGCCTGCTTGCAGAGCGCTTCAGGAGTTGCTACTCCGGCCATCGGGAAAACTTGAACGCTGACCCACGCGCGCGTCCGATGGGCTCCGCGATGGATCTGTTTTGCCTGCGTAAGGACGGAACGGAGCGTCCGGTGGATGTCCTGCTCAGGCCCATGCCGACGAACGCCGTCCTAATTGAGTTGATCTTCTTCCGCGACACGAGCGAACAGAGGGCCGCATTGGAGGCCGTGAGGCGCAGGGAGCAGCAAATCTGTTCCATCGTCGAGAGCGTGCTTGACTATGCACTGTTTCTACTCGATCTCGACGGCCATGTGGCAACGTGGCACAAAGGCGCAGAATGCATCCATGGCTACAGGGCGGAAGAGATCGTGGGAGAGCACTTCTCGATTTTCTTTACGCAGGAGGATATAGAGCGAGGTCATCCCGCAGAACTGCTGCGGCTGGCGGGCAAACGAGGAGGCATCGGAGATGAGGGCTGGCGGGTGCGCAAGGACGGATCGCGCTTCTGGGCCAACAGCACTTTCACTGCCGTTCACGACTCGGCGGGTGCGATGACCGGTTATTCCGAGGTGACCCGCGACGCAACTGACCACCATCAAGCCGCGGAGTCGGTGATGCTGCAAATGAGCCTTGCTCTCCTCGCCGATATGGATGCGCGCAAGTTGCTGGGAGTGCTTTCTGAGAGCATCCGGGATCTGATTCCGCACGATGCGGCGACGCTGGCGCTTTTCGATGCGCCGACGGGGATGCTCAAGGTACAGTTTCTGGGGCTGGATGGAGTCGAACTTCATCGCGACGAGGTGCGCCTGCCAGTGGCGGGTTCGCCCGCCGGCGAGGCGTTTCGGACTCGCGAACCTCTGTTGCTGGAGCGCATGGAGGGTTCGCCCTTCCCAAGGGAGACGATGCTCCACCTGACCAGACTTGGAATGCAGTCGGGATGCTGGGTTCCAGTGATTCATCGTGGCCAGCCCATTGGAACGCTGGCGGTGGCCAGCCGGCTTGAAGCAGCGTTCGCCTGCCACGATGCCGGACTCCTGGCCCAGGTGGCAAACCAGGTGGCCATGGTTGTAAACAACCGCGTCTTTTCAGGGCCGAGCGCCGATCAGAACCAACGGACGAAGTTTGAACGACAGGTGCTCGAAGACGAAATGAACACAGATCATCGCTTCGAGGATATTGTGGGCGAAAGCTCCGGACTGCGCAACGTGCTGAACGATGTTGCCACCGTGGCGCCCACCGACGCCACCGTGCTGATCCAGGGCGAAACGGGCACCGGCAAGGAACTGCTGGCGCGCGCCATTCACCGGCTGAGCCTGCGTAACGAACACCCGTTTATCAAACTCAATTGCGCGGCGATTCCACCAGGCCTGCTGGAGAGTGAGTTGTTCGGTCATGAAAAAGGCGCGTTTACCGGCGCCATCGCGCGCAAGCTGGGGCGCCTGGAGCTGGCTCAGGAAGGCACGCTTTTCCTGGACGAGATAGGCGAGCTGCCGCTCGATCTGCAACCCAAGGTTCTGCGCGCACTGCAAGAAAGAGAGATCGAGCGCCTGGGCGGGACGCGGCCCATCAAAGTGAATGTGCGCCTGATTGCGGCTACCAATCGCGATCTGGCCAGGATGGTGGCTGAGAAGCAATTCCGCGCCGACCTGTTCTATCGGCTCAAGGTATTTCCCATCTTTGCTCCTTCGCTGCGCGACCGAGTCAGCGACATTCCGGCACTTGTCCGGCATTTTGTGACCATCCACAGCCGTCACATGGGAAAGGTCATCACCACCATCCCGGAAGCCACCATGGCGTCGCTGAAGCGTTGGACGTGGCCGGGGAATATACGTGAACTGGAGAATTTTCTGGAGCGAGCGGTGATTCTCACGCGCGGCTCGGTGCTTTACGTTCCGCTGGCAGAATTGGAAGCTGTCGAGCTGGAAAGGGCGGAACGGGCTATGGAAGACAATGATCGGGATGCCCCAACAAGAGGCGCGACGCATGCCGCCGCCGAACGACAACACATCGTGAGCGCGATGCGCGAGGCCAAGGGCCACATTTCCGGTGAAAATGGCGCGGCGGCGCGTCTGGGCCTGCCACGGACGACCTTGAATTCCAAGTTGAAGAAGCTGGCCATCACCAAAATAGACTATATGTAGTCCGGCAGACGAAATATCGTCAATATTGTTTCGCCAATCCGTCTCCATCCCCATCCCCATTCTGCACGCCGATCCCGTTAAGCCCTTTCCCGACAGCGCGTGGGCCACGATTGTTGGCCGCACCGAGAGTTCGGGCGTCGGAGTGCCCTATATAGGACGCAACGCGCGAGGGGGACGGCAGATGTTACGCATAACAATCGATGAAACCAACGACGCAATGGCGATCAAGCTGGAAGGGCGGATCGCCGGCCCTTGGGCGGAAGAACTCGGCCACGCTTGGGCAGAGGCTGCCCCGCGTTTGTCTTCGAGGAAACTCTTCATCGATATCTGCAATGTCACTTATGTGGATAAGAGCGGTGAGCAAGTCCTGAGGAATATCTATGCCCAAACGGGAGCCTCATTCGCAGCCACTACACCGTTGGTGCTGTTTCTTGCCGGAGAGATTGCGGGCAATCACGCGGGTCGTAATGAAGCGGAGCCGGCAAATGCATGCAATGAATGATATGGCAAGAAAAAGCAAAGGCCAACTGCCCCTGACCGCCGTCTGCAACCCTGACGGCGACTTGCGGACCTTGCCAAACGTCACTTCCGAGCTGACGGCGCTGAAGCTGCTGGTGGAATCCCAGCTGAGGCTCATCTCTCAGCTTGAGGATCGCGACGCCGAAAGAACGCAGCAACTCGAAATGGCGGCACAGGAACTCGAACGCAAGAACGAAGAAATTGCCAATCATTTGAGCGTTATCTCGAATCAGCGGCAGGAAAAGGTAGTGATCCTGCGCGAGGTCTACCATCGCGTCAAGAACAATCTGCAGGTGGTGGAAAGCATGCTCAAAATGAAATGGCGTTCCCTCTCGGACGCGACGGCACGGGAGGCGATCGAGACAGCGATCCTAAGGATCCACGGTATGGCCATGGTCCATGAGCGCCTCTATCAGATGCCGGATCTCGGGGGCGTCTCGCTGACCGCCTACTTGCGCCACTTGATTGGTGCGGCGACCGCGGCGCACTCACTGACGCCGAACCGGGTCAAGTTCGATTTGGATGTGGAAGAGATTCCTCTCGCACTCGATGCCGCTATCCCTTTTGGTCTGTTGATGAACGAGCTCCTGTCGAATTGCCTGGAACATGGGCACGCCACGGACGCCGGGAGCATCGTCCATGTTTCCGTGCGACGCTCCGCGAAGGCCGTCCGCTTGGTGGTTAAAGACAATGGAGCGGGTCTTCCGGAGGGGTTCGATCCAGCCAAGAGCACAACCATGGGGCTCATGCTGGCCGCCAGTTGGGCGCGTCAACTCGGTGGAACACTTGACTTCACAACCAGCCAGGGGTGCCAGGTGCAGGCTGATTTTGCTCGCCTGGCCGAGCAGGTCAAAACGGAATACCCGGCCGTTGCGCAGAGGCTGGCGGCGAGTAAACACCCGCTGCTGCCCACCCGATACCAAGCCTAGAAGCTCTCTGAATAGGCCGCAGTCCTTATGCAGGCTGAAGCCCGCGCCCTTCACGCATGCTGAAGCCCATGCCCGTCCCGCAACCCATCGGGAAGCAAGTCCTGCGTCGGGTCGATCGTCTCACGGCAACAGTATGCATATGCCGGGCCTCCCAGCCCGAATCGCCCCTTGAAACTTGCTGGAAAGATTGTCCTTTAAGGACTTTCCCAAGTGTCTGCGCCATAAGCGGAATTCCTCTGCGCGAGACTCCCTGTTCTTTGCTGCTTGCCTTTTGAACCTGGTTATCATCGCTCAGGTTCAAAAGTTGGGGAGAAACCAAGTGCCCTTGAATCATCTCAATGACGATGCTGGCGCGCTCCGGGATGCGCGCCAGGCGAAATTCACCCGCGGCGATTCCGCTTCCCGCTTCGCGACCGCCCCCATGCCAGAAACCGTAGGCCCCCGTGAAGAAGCTGGCCGCCTTCTCCGCCCTGGGTCTGCTGGCAGTGGCCGCTTATGCCGCCGATATTCCCGACCCCTCAGCCTTGAAGCTGTTCGGCGGGGGAGCTGATGAGGTCGAGGATCTCTGGAAACTCACTGCGTCGCATCTTTGCGGTCGCGATTCTCGCTCTGTTTCTGATCACGCTTGTGCTCGCCTGGGAGGTGCTCGCCCTGCGAAGCGCCCTGCAATGGGTCGATCACACCGATGAGGTCATCGGCGCCGATCGCGAACTGTTGCGGCTGAACATCGATATGGAGACGGGTCTGCGCGGCTTTCTGCTGACCCAAGACGAGTCTTTCCTGAAGCCCTACAATGAGGCGAAAGCGTCGATGGAACGCCGCTTTGATGCCCTGAATCGCCTTGTTCGCGATAGCTCTGCGCAGCAAAACAGGCTTGCGGGGATTCGCGGCATGTATATCGATTGGTTGCGCGAAATGGATGCGGGCGGAGTTGGAACACGACGCCCTTCCAGCTTCTTCGTAGAGAGCTCCAATCCGCGCGTGCAACTCCAGCGCAAGGTCGCCATGGATCGGATTCGGGCGGCTCACCAGGCGTTTGTTGCAACCGAGCAGGGCCTTCGCGAGCAACGCCTCGAAACGGCGCGCAGCGGGGGAGCGCTGATCAATGTGTTGCTCTTGCTGGCCTTTCTTTTGGGCGGAGCGGCTGCGCTGCTCGCCCTCAGGGATTCCAGGCGCCTCGGCTTGAGTGAGCCTTCAGAATCCGTGGCCACGCTGGGAGCAAATCGAGATTGCAAGGCAGAACCTGCCAGGCAGGGGGCAGACTCACAGGGCGTCTGGAGGTCGTGGATGCGGTCCGGCGCTTCAGCTGTTGGGTTTCCGTCGATTGCGCTCTTGCTCAGCCTTCCCTTGAGGCAATATAACCCTTACCCGTTTGTACTGTTCTATGCGGCCGTGAGTCTCGTTACATGGATAGAGGACCTGTGGTGGGGTCTTCTGGCCCTGACTCTCTCCCTCGTTTCGGTCGCTTACTTTCTCATCCTTCCGTATGGAAGTTTTGTGATTGGATTCGATGGCGCCCTCGGTCTGGTGCTTTCCGGATCCATCCAACTCCTCATATGCTGGCTTATCGATAACCAGAAGCAGGCGGCGAACACCATGCGCGCCCAAGACAATGCGCTGCGCCGGAGCGAGGACCTCCTGAATCGAACTGGCCGGCTGGCCGGAGTTGGGGGTTGGGAGCTCGATCTGCTGACCAGTGAGGTGACCTGGTCTGACGAAACTCGCCGGCTTCACGGGGTCGAGAACGACTATGTACCGACTATCGAGGAAAGCATCAATTTCTATGCTCCGGAGGCCAGGCCGGTCATTAGCACCGCCATCGAGCAGTCCATGGTCGACGGCAAAGACTGAGAGGTGGTCGTCCCTGTGATACGGGTGGACGGACTCAGGATATGGGCGCGAGTGATGGGAACGGTCCAGTTCGCAAATGGCAAGCCGGTCCGGCTGGTGGGTGCTTTTCAGGATGTAACCGCCCGGGTGGTTGAATCAGAAGCCCTCGAAAACGCCAACTTACGCACGGCGCTGGCCACGGAAAGTTGCGGCATCGGAATTTGGGACTGGGATATATCGAGCGGGAAGTTCACCTGTGACACGCTTGTTTACCGGGTCTTCGGTCTTGAACCGGAATGCGAAAGGCGATACGATCTCGAATTCTGGGCGGGACGTGTGCATCAGGAGGACCGCCCGGCTGTGGAGATGGGACTGCAGGATTGCCTTGCGGGAATCAGGCCCTATGACATTGAGTTCCGCAACGTATGGGACGACGGCGGCATTCACCATATCAAGGCCACCGGAAAGGTGACTTGCGACCGCGACGGCAACTTCACCAGGATGGTGGGGACCAACATGGATATCACCGCACGCAAGCATGCGGAAGCAGCTCTGCGTCTGGGAAATGAGAACGAACAAAAGCTAATCATGGGAGTCAAAGACTATGCAATTCTGATGCTCGACCCGCAGGGCATTGTAACCACCTGGAATGAGGGCGCGGAGAGGATCAAGGGTTATCGCGCGGAGGAGATCGTCGGGTATCACTATTCGAAGTTCTATCCTCCGGAAGCCATTGCGGCAGGCAAACCGGCGCGGGAATTGCAGATAGCTGTCGAGCAGGGGCGCTTCGAAGAAGAGGCTTGGCGTATGCGCAAGGACGGTTCCAGATTCTGGGCCAACATCGTCATTACGTCGCTGTTCGATGCGAATGGGAAATTGCGCGGCTTCGGGAAAGTGACTCGGGACATCAGCGAACGCAAAGCGGTGGAGGCTGAGCGCGAGAAGATTGCAGCGGAATTAGCCCGTTACACCCGGGCTCTGGAGCGCAGCAACCTGGAACTGGACGCTTTTGCCTACGCGGCTTCGCATGACCTGAAGGCGCCGCTGCGGGTCATCCACAATGCCTCGACCTGGATCGAAGAAGACCTGGCGGGGAAACTGACCGCCGAGATGAGCGAGAACATGAACCTGCTGCGCAGCCGCGTGCGGCGCATGGACAGGCTGCTTGACGATCTGCTCGAATATTCCCGCATCGGCCGCGAGACCGACGACAGCCATACGGAAGCGATCTCCGGCACGGTCTTGATGGAAAACATCCAGGGATTGCTTTCCCCTCCCGAAGGTTTCATTGTCGATGTCAGCTCCACTCTGGCCGGAATGGAGGTCTTCCGGATGCCCTTGCAGCAGATTCTGATCAACCTGATCTCGAACGCCATCAAGCATCACGACAAGAAAACCGGCCGCATCGAGGTTTCCGTCGAAGATGTCGGCGCAATGCTCCGCTTCAGCGTCAAAGACAATGGTCCGGGTATTCCGGCCGAGTACCACGAAAAGATATTCAAGATGTTTCAGACCCTAAAGCCCAGGGACCAGGTGGAGGGCAGCGGCATGGGATTGGCCATGGTGCGCAAGCATGTGGATATCGCCGGCGGCGAACTCAAGCTGGATTCGGCGGTTGGCCAGGGGAGCACCTTCAGCTTCACGTGGCCCAAAGACAACGGAAGCACGAACAAGACAAAACACAAATTTACGCGAATTGGAGTGAGATCATGACATGGCCCTCAAACCCACCTCCCAACCCCATCCGCATCCTGCTTGTCGAGGATGACGACGGCGACGCCAAGGCGGTGGAGCGCACCTTCCAAACGGCCCGCATCGCCAATCCAATCGTCCGCGCACTGGACGGGATCGAGGCGATGGAAATACTGAAGGGAAGCGATAAACAGCCCAAACTCGAAGCACCGTACCTGCTGCTGGTGGACCTGAACATGCCGCGCATGGACGGCATTCAACTGGTGACGGCAATTCGGGAGGATCCCGAACTGCATGACGCGATCATCTTCATGCTCACCACGTCGAACCGGGCAGAGGACAAGCAGGCTGCCTACTCCCTGAACGTGACCGGCTACATTCTCAAGGAGAAGGCGGGCGAGGATTTTCTCAAGCTGTTCAGCCTGGTGGACTCCTATTGGCGCATCGTCGAGATGCCATAAGCACGCCTGCAAATCAAGAGTGATCGATGAATAACAAAGCTCTGCGAATCCTGATCACCGATGACGATGAAGGCGACCGCAAGCAGATCAAGCGAGCCATCGGCCAATGCGGGCTGTCCGCCGAGTGTACCGAGACGGCCAGCATCAAGGACGCGCTAGCGGCATGCGATGTTTGCGAGTTCGATTGCGCCATTGTCGACTATCGGCTACCGGGAGAGGATGGCCTGGAGGGCATTACCGCGCTGCGCGGGAGCCTTCCGCACATGGCCATCATCATGTCCACCGGCCAGGGGGACGAAATGGTTGCAGCCGAAGCGATGAAGCGCGGAGCTGCCGATTACATTTTGAAATCACGCATCAATCCTGCCACGGTTCAGCGCGCCATTCAAAACGCGTTCGAAAAATGCGCTTTGCAGCGGAGAGTCATCCAGCAGCAACAGGAACTGGAGAATTTTGCCCGCGTGCTGGCTCACGACCTGAAAGCGCCCGCTGCTTCTATTGAATCCTTCGCAACCCGCATCGGCGAGAGGCTCCGGGAAGGAAGTCTGGAGAAGGCACTGCAGTCTGCCAATTGGGTAATCCAGACAGCCAGACGCATGAACCGGTTGATCGATACTCTGCACCGGTACACCATGGCCGACGTGCAAGTCGACTTTGAAGCGGTTGAAATGAATGATGTATTCGAATCGGCCCAAGCAAATCTTCATCAGTCGATCGAGGAGAGCGGAGCCAGCGTCACGGCAGATACCTTGCCGCCGGTATTCGGAAACGCTCCGCAACTCATCCAATTTCTGCAAAACCTGATCGCCAACGCACTCAAGTTCTGCGACAAGCCTGTGGCATGCATTCATGTTTCCGCGCTGCCTCGGGCCGCATCCGGAAGCGATGAAGCATCCTGGTTGTTTTCCGTGGCCGATAATGGCATCGGCATTCCGAAGGCTCAGCACAAGTGGATCTTTGAACCCTTTACGCGCTTGACCTCCGGGCGCGATCGCGATGGAACAGGCCTTGGACTCGCCAGCTGCAAGAAGCTCATCGAGCGCCATGGAGGCACGATCTGGTGCGAATCCGAGGCAAACTCAGGCACTACGTTTTTCTTCACGCTGCAAGCTGTCTCTTCTCAGCCAGACTGCATTTCGACGCTTGACCTGTAGGCTAAAGCGGAGCCGGATTGCTGGGCTTCCCTCAGTCTATTCATCTTGGTACGCTCGCAGTCTGCGTACGGCCTCCTCGAATCCAATCCAGAATGGTGCGGTATTCATCGCTGGATTGGTTTCCATGCCAACGCTGGCCGCCGTTATGCGTGGCCAGATAGTCTTCAACATCGCCCGCGCTATCGGTGGGGCGGGTGGGTTTGATGAGCATCAGGCTTTTGTCCGGTTCGGTGATGTCCACGACGCGCATCGCGGACTTGTAGTTGTCTTCGCTGTCCTGGTCGGAGAAGATCCCCTCGGCATTGGGCGGCTGCAGCTTGAAGATCACATGGTTCGCGTGACAATTAACGCATGCCTTGCCGTCGGGTCCGGGCCTGGCAAGGATGGGTTCGATCCTCGCGACAAAGGTGCGGAAGTCCAGCACCGAGCCGGGCTGCACATCATTCAGCGCATCCCCCAGCTTCTTTCCTTTCAGCACGCTGCTGGCGATGAGCTTGAGACGCGGATTGGTGGAGGTCTGAAGCCGGTTCATTGCCGCAAGAAAATCAGGCCGCTGCTCCACGCCCTTGACCTTGCGCAGCGTATCGAGAGCTGCGGCGCTCACGTTGGCGTCCGCATTCAACAGGCTGGTCATCACCGTATCGACGACGATGGGATAATCCAACGGTTCGCGGGCTCTCAATGCGGCCGGGTGCCCATTGAGGTAGTCCTGATCCTGCGAGACCGCACCGCCGGAGACGCCGAAGCGCTTCTTTAGAAATTGCGGATTGCTGGCTTCCTCCATCAGGATTCTCAGCCCCGGGCCGTTCATTCTTGCAAATGCAGGTTGCACGGTGGGCGCGGTTTTGGGATCGCTTAGAAAGTGTTCCAGCAGAATCCGCACGGCGGCGCGCTGTGTGTCGGGCATGGGGGAATCGAGGCCATCCAATACCTGTTTCTGAAGCGCCGGCTCGCGCATTAGATTGCTGAACGAAGAAGCGGCATCCAGCACCTGGCCAAAGTTCGCCGGCTGCGGTTCTTCCTTAAGCATAGACCGCAACGCTTGCTGGACGTCCGCCTGCTGTTCCCATACGGATCCGTTGGGCAGCGCCGCCAACAACGGAAGGACGACGGCCTGGCTGTCGGGGTTTCCGTGCTTGAGAATCTCGACGACTCTAGCTACCAGATTTGGATCGGGCGCGGCCCGCGATTCAAGATTCAGGACTCCTCGTTGGCCGACCTCGTAGACGTAGCGGACGGTCTGGCGCACCTCGGCGCTCGAATCCTCTGAGAGGTTCAGGGCCGCGAGGGTAAAGCGCGCATCACCGGATTCACTCAGAGTGCTGCCCGCCTTGAGCACGTTGATTTTCATCGACTCATCGGCGTCTTTCAGGCAATCGAGCAGCGCTTCCTCCAGCTCCGGCCCGGAGCTCTTGAAGAAGTGGATCAGATCGCTATCATTGCCGATGCGCGTCTGAAAGAAGCTGTTGCGCACGTCGTACTTGAAATCGACGGCCTCGCGATAGGGCGGATATTCGTAGTCCGGGCGATGGAGATCGGGCACGCCGGTGACGTATTTGGTAAGAACCGCGGGCAGGCCGATCGATACAGTGTCCGATTTGAGCGTCGGCAATGCATAGTGGCGGATATGAAAATCCCACAGCGCAGTGAGGATTCCCTCGCGGCCCAGCGGCGTCGCTTCGCGCAGCACCTTGGCCAGCACCTGCGCCTGGTCGCGCACCACCGCTTCATAGCCCGTGTTGATGCGGTCTTTATCTTCGTCCTTGGAACTTGCCTTGACCCAGGCAGAGAGATAGCCGGTATTTTCATCGAGCAGGTCGTAGATGCTTTCCTTCAGTCCGCGCCGCACCATTTCATCGCTTTCGGTGTTGAGACGCGTGGCGAGCGCTTCCAGGGTTCCGCGGCGGACGGCAGGCTGATCGACCTGCCAATAGTACCAACGCCACAGCCCGGCGGCTGCTTCAAAGCGGACGTAGGGCACGGGATCGTTGAGCGTGCGCTCCAGGACGGCCAGCAGATCCGCATCGCCGGTGAGGTCGCGGAAATGCTGGTTGAAGACGCGGGCAGCTCCCCAGCGGGTGCGCGCGTTGGGCGATTCGAGCGCTGCGGTGAGCATTGCGCGCCCTTGCGGTGCAATGCTCGCGCGTCGCGACAAGACCATGCGCAGCGCGTAGGCTGACGCGACCTGCACCATTTTGGCGGGATCGCCCAGGCCATTGATTAGAACCGCCAGACCGCCGGGGTCAGCCATGTGCCCAAGCGCGCGAGCCGCGGCTTCACGCGCAAGCGGTTGATCGCTTTCCGCCAGCACCTTGCGAATCTGAACGAGTACCGGCGCCGGCGCCAGATCCCAGTACTGGTCCAGTTGTTCCAGAAGCAGCGGGAGGTCGTTGGTGGCAAGAGCAGTGGCCGGCGCAGCATAAGCCGCGTCCCAGTTTTTGGCCGTTGTTGTGCCCGGATACAGCGTAGACAATGCCATCACGGCAAACTGCGTGGCACGAAACGGCGTGTTAAAACCCTGGTAGACGGGATCGCCTTCCCAACTGCCCTCCGGCCGTTGCGCGGCCAGCATGGCTTTGACGGCACGCGCCAGGTGCTCGTCGGTCTCAGGGCGGCGGCCGGCCTCAGCCAGGGCGAGGACCGCGTGATAGGAAATAAAGTCCGCCGGCTTGGCCTTCTTGTCGAATGGATACGGCCATGCGCCCTCGGGAGTTTCGTACTCGTAGAGCTTGTCAATGAGAGCACCGATCTGCGCCGCATACTTCTCGCGACCCAATGCAGACAGAAGCTGGATCTTCCAATTCAGATCGATGACGTTCTTCGGTTCGTAGGGCAGCGCTAAAGTTTCCACATGGTCGCGCTCGGCCAGCCAATCGGCATCGTGGGTCTCGCTGTATGCAAGATTGAATGTCTGCCAGCTCTGCAGCGCGATTTCGAACGGGCTTACATCGGGCTCGCAGCCGTCAGCCTCGTCTCCGGGGAGCACTGTCAGGCCCTTGTAATGAATCTTCAGGAACCGCGCATAGGGCAGGTCGAAATTTTTGCGCGGCGGATCGTGGGTAACATTCTGCTCAAAGGCATGCGCGATCAGCGGCAAGCGGCTGGACACCGTGCGAGCGGTATAAATCACCCGCACCCAGTTGGTATCGGGTTCTCCGTAGAGGGGCCTGGCGTTGTTGTAGATGCGATCGGTGAGAAACTCGAGTCCCGCGCGTTGCGTTGGGGCGTAGCCGTTCTGGACCGCTCTCAAATACCCGCGCGTGGTGAATTGCGCCGGATGGCACGCAATGCAAAGCTGGGTTTCAGAATGCTGCATCACCGTGCGCAACGCGACCGAGCCCCGGCGCGGCGTATTCGACAGCCAACTGTCGCCCATATTGACCAGGAAATCCATCCCGGCGCGCACCGCCAGGTGCGGGTCGGTGTTGGGCGGCACAGGGTACTGGTAGGTGTGCAACTGGTACGCAGGGTGATCGGCAGCCACGCGCACGTAGTACTCCTTCCCAGGTTGAAGGATGCGGGTGCGGAACTTGTAGAGGCCCGGATAATTTTGCGTCGCCTCAACCTGGTAGACAAATTCACCCGCAGTGAATGGAATCACATCCGGCTGTCTGGAGGAGTCCTTGCCCTTTTGAAAGATATCCACGTCGAGCGGGACATCGCGATCGGTCACGTTGAGTACAAAGTAAACCAGGCGCGGGTCTTTTTCGCGAAAAATGAATCGGAACCACTGGAAGCCTTTGAGCATGGCGGCGTAGGCGTCTTCGCTCTTCGACGGCGCGTAGGGCCTTTCGTCGTCGCTGCCAAAGATGGTCTGGCCAAGTTCGAAAGGCTGCGCGTTTTGCCAGGTATCGTTGGGCGCATCGGCAATCACGCCGCGCTTGACCGCATCCGATTTGCCCGGCGGGCCGGCTGAGACCTGGAGGATTTTGGTCAGGGTTGCGCTTATCTCAGGATCGTGGGCCGGATCGCGCGCTCCGGAAGCGGATGAAAGGCTTGCTGTAACCGGACCTGCAACGCGCGGTCGCAGCGTCAGGTAGAAGTCGAGGTCGGCCGCGTGCAGCCATTTGGATCCGACCACACCCTCTGCGTCGCTCACTGTGACCCGGACTGAGTCGTTCCCCTGGAGTTGAACGGGATCTTTCACCCATAATGTGATTGCGTAAAGGGAGCCTGGGCGGGCTATGCCGAGCTTGATGATACGCGCCGACGGCGTCGCCGTTTGGTTCGCATGGACGAATTGACCTGCGTGAATGGTTACGCCAATCATCCATGCGGCGATGGCAAGTAGAACGATCGCCCAACCGGCGATTCTTTGACTTCCTGGCGTGAACTTCATGATTAGACCTCGAATGTTCCACAGCCTGTTCAAAGGGGGCCAAACCGGCGACAAGTATCGGTGAAGAAACTATATAACCGCTGGGGTCTCATAGGACACGGGCCGGTTTTGATTCTTCCCCGGATGCGGAATTGACCGAGCCGGCAGGACGTAGCCGGCATCAAGCCGGGAGAACGGATTGGCGTCTCCGGCAAGAAGGAAAAAAAAGACGCCGGCGTCCCGTAACAATTCCTTGTGGAAAAGCTGGCGAAGGATTATGGTTCATGCACGGTTTCGCGTGCGATACGCTAAGTGCTCAAAAGGTGCGTCCTCGCGGTGTGCGCAAACCCCTCAGGGCCCATCCCGCACACTGCGCGCTGTTCACTACCAACCGAGACGTCGAAGATGAGGTCGATTTCTTCCACGATTGAGAGGTCCCCCATGCGAGTTACTCGATTCAACAAGTCTGTCCGTGACTCTAACGGAGCCGTTCTGCCGGAGTCGTTGACCCCAATCAAGTCAGCAGGATCGCCTGCACACCGGCCACACCTCATCCTCTGCTTCACGGCGCTTCTGTTCGCATTCAGCAGCGTCGCGGTCCATGCCCAGGACGTGCACCACCCGCCGGATTACACGTCCATCGTTGTCTTCGGCGACTCGCTCTCCGACACCGGCAATGTCGCAGATCTCAGCGAGGCCAAGTACGGC
>Ga0182024_10012031_pt1 | contig 17209 bp, 10 predicted proteins | sample P32metaG_FD_120480 | JGI IMG/M metagenome (GOLD analysis project Ga0182024, IMG submission 120480) | Permafrost microbial communities from Stordalen Mire, Sweden - P3-2 metaG (Illumina Assembly) | ecosystem: Environmental > Terrestrial > Soil > Wetlands > Permafrost | place: Sweden: Stordalen...
AAGATGAGTAACTATCCCCTGGTGGACAGATCCAAGGACCATATTCAGCCACTCGCAGTGGTCACAATCAAGCGCCCACCTAAACGTCCACGCTAAAGCGATGTCCTTAAGGAAACGGCATTGTACCTAGATCAAGTGCTGCACAACTCATCCGTGACCCTGCGCCGAGCGGCCGAGCACAAACGCTCGCTCATGGAGATGGTGGCACATGACTTAAGAAGCCCGTTGATGTCGGCTTCTTTTCAAGTCGATAATTTGATCTCTCAGTCAAAGACAATTTGCAAAGAGTTCACTCCCAGGCTTCAGAAATTGCAACAAACTTGCTCGCTTGTGATCGCATTCGTTGAGGACCTGCTTACCGTGGAAAAATTGGAAGCGGGCAAGCTCGAGCTTGACTGGGACAGCATCGAACTTTCAGATGTGCTCGATGATTCCCTGCAGCAGATCATGCCTCTTGCTGAAATGAAGAATATTACTATCACCTCAAACGCTCAGCAGCTGAAAGTTTTGGCTGACAGACGCAGAGTACACCAGGTGCTCAATAACCTGCTCTCCAATGCCATCAAATATTCCCCGACCGGATCGCAGGTTGTGGTCAGCGCGCAGCTGCAAGAGAAAGAGGTCAAAGTATCGATTGTCGATCAAGGCCCAGGTATCCCTAAAAACCAACAGTCCAAGCTCTTTGAGAAGTTCTATCAGGTCGATGGCGGCGGCACCAGAGACGGTGGCACCAGAGACGGTAGCACCAGAGACGGTAGCACCAGAGAAGGTTTTGGCTTGGGCTTGGCCATTTGCAATCTTATAATTTCAGAGCATCGCGGCACCGTAGGCGTGGACAGCCAAGTTGGGAAGGGCAGCACATTCTGGTTCACGCTGCCGTTAGACAAGGACTGAAGGTCGCGATAGGACTGGTTTAACAGCTCCTCGTCGTTGTCGGTGACAGTGACGGTGGTCACTCTGTTTTTTTATGACAGTGACTGTGGTCACTCCTTTTAACCAATATGTCGAAAAGGATTGGGCTAGCGCATGGGGTACAATTAAAGGTTGAACTTTTCAGCAGAAAATATCTCTTTTATTTCAGATTGATGCTCGAATTCCGCAATAAAAAGGATATATCTCTTCTATTGCAGAAAACGGGACCTGTTCTGCAATAAAAGAGATATATAATTACTCTTGACTACGACTGCAGGCGCCACCGGCGGTGCTTAAAGTTATTCAATCGCCTTTCACCCTGGAGACGGCCATTCCCGCAGCTTCTTGCGCAGAACCAGGGTTGCCGGCACCCTGAGAATTGCGTTCGTCGGTGATTGCCTTCTCCAGAGCGGGCAGGGCTACCGTGGCGGCTTTGCCAATGCCGCCCAACCCATATGCCGCGCATTCGCGGTCATCATAGTTTGCACTCTTAAGTAATTGAATCAGGGCAGGCACCGCTGGTGATGCCGCCGGTCCAATCTTTCCAAGAGCGCGGGCTGCCGAATTACGCAACCTCTCGTTTTTCAAAAGCTCCAGCAACGCAGGAACGGCGCTTGATGCTGCCGGACCGATAGATTCAACAGCATTGCAAGCTCTAAAACTAGCCTCATCGTCATCGCCTCTCTTTAGAATGGCAACCAGTTCTGGAATCGCATTGGCAGCAGATGCGCCGAGGCTCGGCAAAGCGAAGAGCGAGTAAGTTCTAACCTGCGAATCGTTGTCCCCCAGAGATTTAACAATTGCACCTGCGGCTGGTCTTGCTTTGGCACTCAGCTCGTAGAGAGACTGTGCTGCCGCACTCCTGACAGCATTGGAATCATCTTTGGTAAGCGCGTCTCCAAGCGCCATTGCAGCAAGTTCGGCAGTTTTACTGTAACTTTCTTGACCAATTTCTGCTAGCGCCGCGGCAGCAGCACTGCGAACCTTGGCGTCCTTGTCACCAGAGAGTGCTTTGACCAGCACATCTAGAACGCGATGATCATTTGAGTGTGCGCATGCTCCCAGCAAGGTGGCAAGATCGGCTCGCAAAATAGCATCGCCAATCGAAAAAGCATTGGCAAGACCATTTATGTCGGAGCCTGTAAATGCAAAGCCATCCATACGCCTCATACCAAGTAACACCAGCGCAGCGTTGCCGGAATTCTTCGTCGCTAACGCATCGACCAAAGCCGTTATCGCGGAAGGATCGACAAGCTGCGCCGGCAACGTTAATGAACTAAAATTACCACGCAGTTCTTCTGCCTCTTCTCTACTGATTGCCGCAAGTAACGCCGGCACCAATTTTCCGCGGTCGCCTCGTGGAGTTGTTTTGATTTCACTTAGAGCGTGCTTGAGAAGGTCGTTTGGTTTCTCTTCGAATCTTGCAAGGGGACGAGGACCGATTCCTTCAAAACGCGGAGAAGAGGGTATTTCAAGACGCGGAGAAGGAATCTGTACTGGATGATTTTCAATGCGAGTCACCTGTCCGTGAACCAGTAACATCGCTATCGACAACGCTAATCCAAGGCTCAACGTCAAAGCGATTTTGAACAAACGCAGGTGATCTTTTTCTCTCACGAACAGACTGCCTCCTCCCATTGATAAAGCAATTCACGAACATCTCTTGAACGTTCAGCCGGACTTCTAAGCTAAGGACGCCTATCGCCTAATCATTGCTGATCTCTGGCGTTATTTCTAGATCAACAAAGGCAGGATAAATATAGGGATCTTGCTGTTCTATCTTTGGGCGCTTAGTGCCAAAAAAGTTTGCAAGGAGTGTGACTGTGCATCTTTTGATCGTTGGTGATCAGAGGTAACCCGATTTGAATCGCGCTAGCTACTATTGCTCGATCAAATGGGTCGGTGTGATAACGCAGATCGTGCAACAGTTTCACAGTCGTCTCATCAAAGGATAGTGGGTTGATTGCTGGGTACTGAAAAAGTTCGTCGATCCATTCCGAGAAAGGTTTGTCGATTTGTATGTCGTCATTTTGAACAAGCATGGACAACTCCCAAATTACAGGAGACGGTACGAAGATTGCTGTCCGGGCGTTTGCTGTCGCTTCTTCAAAAGCTTGTTTTGCTTTCTTACTAAGACGCCTCCCACCATCACAAAAGAAATAGATGATGGGGTGCGTGTCTGTTACCAGCAACTTCTCCTGACTCACAAGCTGCTAGCCGTGTCCTTAAGCGATTGTTTTAATTGCTCGGCAATCTTTTCGCTTGCAGCTTCTAGATTGTCGGTCTTGATTTTGATTGAGCCAATCAAATTCGGCAATTTTGGATGAGCTGCTGTTTTTGCGTGCATGCAAACCTTGCTTGCCAAAGCCATGTAGTGGTGATAGCTCAATAGGACAGCAACTGGTTTATCGTGATCTGTAATCTGGACGGCAGAAGCTGATGTACTCAGAGAATCAACCAGAGGGAAGAATTCCTTTCGCGCTTGAGTCTTACCTACAGATTGCTGGGTGAAGCCCATAAGCATGGCGGCTTGCTTTTCGATGTCTTTTAGAGATGGCATATTAAACCAGTGTGCATTAAGGGTGTACAGTCAGCGTACACTAGCAGTGTACACCAGGGTTGCAGATCTAGCAATAGGTTCACGCTGCGTTTATTTAATTTAGAACAGTCAAGTTTTAGAGCTATTGTCCAGATCAAAACCTACATCCCGTCTCGCAAAATCTGCTGCATGCGGTCCTGGATGTTTTGTGGCATGCGCGCGTTAATCTGGCGATAGACCTGCATTACTCGCTGCATGCGGTTCATCTGTTCGTCGTCGAGGGTGTGGTTTTGCTGAGCTTGCCGATAGTCTTTCCAGGCACTGATATAAACTCTGGCGGCCCAATCGCCCATGAAGGAATTGCCCTGAAACTCGTGTCCAGGCATAGTATATTGATTTTGAATGCGGGAAATTTCTTCAATTCGTTTGTCGGCTGGTAATTGATTGACTACATCCATAATCTTGTGCAAAGTAGCGTTGAGGGCGACGGTATCTACATGTCCTTCCCTTTCTTGTCGCTGGTACTGAGTAGAGCCGATTAACGTGAGCGTGTTGAGTTGGCGCTGGAAACTGACGTCGCTCAAATTGCCAGCGGCTTTTTCCAGACGCAAAAGGTCGAGCTGATCATTAAGAGTGGCTCTGCCATGGCGGCGATCATCTCTGATGGCATCGCGGTATTCCTGCAGTTGGTTGGAATCAGTGGCCGGACGCATGCTCAGATAGAGCTGGCGGGCAGTCATCTGATGGTCGCCGAAGTGATCGGCGCCGCTGCCCCATTGATTATCGATAGAAACCATGGCCGGACGCCCGTTATGAGCAGGAATGAAATCAGTGACATTGACCACATGCCAGCCGCCTTCAACTCCTCCCGAACCACCGGCGGTGCCACCATCGGAGTCGGTGTGGAACGGCTCATTGCCTGTGTGAACGGCAATGACCACGGGTAACCGTCCGTGCGCTTTGGCATCGGCCAACATTCTCTCCAGATCCCTTTGCGACTCGACATGCACAGTGTTGTTTTCAGAAACTTGCTGATGCTCGAAGAACCAGTTGGTGGCTCCCTGATCGCCCGTTATCGTATTGCCCACCTCAACCAGATTGCTGTCGACAAGACTGGGACTGCGGGTCGGCGTGCCTTCCTCACCCCTCAACCAACCCCAGAATCCGACACCTTCTCTCACTTCCGACCTGGACCCATCGGCGGCATACCTGTAAAGACGCTCGCCATCTTGGGTTTGCTCATAGTGCACAGCAGGATCATGCTTCTGGTACCAGATGTTCACCGCTGTCACCTGGAAGAGCTGGCTGGCCAGGTCGCGAGAGCCGTCGGGCGGGTGCGCCGCCTGCGCTTCTTTGTCGGGCGTCAAACTACCGTTATCGATGACCACTCGCGTGCCGTCGCGGGCGACATACTGTCCGGTAATCGCCACATCAGCCACCAGCTTTGCTGCATCAGACGGATGTCTGGCATATGTGCGCGATTCAATCGTAGCGACGTTGCAGGTCAGATGCTGACCCTGATCGATGTCGGTTGGATTGGCAGCATGATTGACGATTTGCCCGGCAATCATCACCCTTTCCTTCTCATGAATGGGTGAGCCCGGTCTGTCTGTAGCCTCCAGCACTGCGCAGACGCGCTCATAGGTTTTGGCAATCTCTGCTCTGGCTTTTCTAGCTGCTACGGCCGCGCTCACCCCTTCCCTCATGTAAAGCTCATGCAGCTGCTGGCTTCTTTCCTCGAGCTTGGCCATGTTTTGAGCGAATGCAGCACGCTCAGCCGGATCTTTGATATGTTGATCGGCGAGCTCATTCAGGCGGGCACGCTGCAGCCGTATGTCAGATGCATTGGTCTTATCGAGTTCCACCGGGGTATCGCCAGGCTTGGCAGCGACCAGATATCTGCCCTCGCCGGTTTTCGTCAGCACATAATTGTCTTCCGGGCGTGGTCCTGTGTGTTGTTCCGTGTAGCCACCATCTGTGTTAGCTGTGTGGGTGTGGCTAAACAGCCTACCGCCAACACCCGCTGCCTCTCTGCCGCCAGCACCCGGTTTATCTGCCGGGTGCGGTGCATCTTTAGCTGTCTGATGAACCGCATCCTGCGGGCGATGAGCCTGAGAACCAGATGAACCCACGTCGAACAGAATCAGCTGAGGCAGGTTGAATGGAGCGGTTTTGGAAAAGATTGAGACTTGATAGTCTTTGTTGAAATTAGCGGCAGCCATATCGACGGCGGGTTGTCGCTCATTGTTGGCATTGTTGCCGCCCTTGTCGCCTTCCTTACGGGAAGAGTGTTTGAGCTGGCTGTCCAAAGCTGGATTGCCCGGTGAATCGTTGGTCATAGTAAATGTCCCTGCAGAATCTGGGATTGGAGAAGCGCGTGGGTGAGCGCAATAGTCACGATTGAAAATTGACCAAATCTTGGCGGGTGAGCGCAATATTTACCCGAAGGTAAACATGGAAGGGAGGGTTGATCGAATCTATACGGCGGCGGCGATAATTTGACACGGAGGCTTTCAGCTTTTCACGCCAGAGGGGAGCGCTATTGGATCATCAACAGCTTCAACAATCCGTTTGTTCGAGCCTGATTGCTTCTTGAACAGTTCGATCGAGCAATCAATTTTGATATGATCCTCGAGTGGGGATTCCCCCAAAGGCTGAACTTTTTCAGCAGAAAATGTCTCTTCTATTGCAGAATACTCTCGAAATTCCGCAATAAAAAGGACATGTCTCTTCTATTGCAGAAAACCGGACCTGTTCTGCAATAAAAGAGACAAATAATTACTCTTAACTACAATTATAGGCTCCACCGGCGGTGCTATAGGTAGGCTGGAGATGATGACAACTTCACAATGCCGCATTGGTCGAATGAAGGGCAGTCATGACTTCATCTCACCACATATGGTGCCGATCTACTTGGGACAATCGGGGATAGTGGGGCAATTGACTAAGTCACTTACTTCGGAAACCACGTCCAATAATAGATGTGACATGCGTCTCGGATTTCCAGCGCAGGAGCTCCTCAGAACTTTCCAACTTTAAGCCACCTTAAGCCACAGAAGAATGGCCAAACCCAGACCGAAGAGGATCCAACCAATCGGAATGCCCAGCTCGTTGTCTCTATTCACCTTTGAAGCAATATCTTGGTACGTGATTATTTGATCGTTACCAACCGTCAATTGGTAAAGCTCTGCAAAATCTCGCCCGTAGTTCAGGTGTCCTATCATTGTCTTTGTATTAACCCGGACCTTCACTGATTCTCCGCGCCTGGCGGCCGTCCTGACTGCCTCTAGCGCCTTATTGACGTATGGGCGAACTCGGAGAAGATACTCACCAACTCTGAATTTCAGCGTGTTCGAAGTATCTCCGTATCGGCGGCTAGCCGTCGAGTATTCGATATCGATATCCCTTGGTACCCCTTCTACCAGCGTAAGATCGTGTTCGGGAGTCGGGCCCATAAAATAACCGCCAAAGAGTAGAAGAACTCCTAACCCCAGAAAGAGGCTCATGAAGACCTTGAGTAGAGCACGGCCGCTGTCCATTATCGGTAACCAAATAAAACGAAGATCGGATTTGACAATGCTAACACGTCTCAAGAGACTTTGAGAACCATAGAGAAGTCGCTTACTTCGGGGCAATCTCCACCTGTGCGCCCTCTATCCACCGTTTGTGCTCGTCGGTGTAATAAAGATACGCGCGGCTTGCCGGACCGGTGTAGGTGCCAGGAACGGCAGCGATCAGACTGAGTGGCAACTCCACATTCGCCTCGCCGGCAAGCGTGCGCCAGTAGAGCACCACTTCGCGTCCCAGCACTTCGTAAGCATCAATGGTTCCTTTCTTTACCAGCTCTTTCAGTTGGTCGTGGCGTGGCTCCAATCCACCGGGCAATCCGACGATTGCCACCGGAGTTGGTACCACTTCCTTGCTCTTGTTTCTTACTGTGACGTTGGCCTCAGTGGCAGCCCCTTCGACTAACTTATCCTGCGCCATTGTCACACTCAGATCCAATACGCACTCCTCAGCGCTAGGCGGCGTGAGGGCGTTGTAGCGCACAGCCAGCGAGTAGGGCATTGGCCCGCCGCCTTCCATGCACAGCTGCACCTTGTGTTCTCCCGGTGTGAGCAGTTCGCTCACGTCGGGCATTTTGATCGCGCCTTGCGTGTGCTGATTGAATGCAACCCACTCACCAATTGATTGCCCGTCTACCAAGATACGCACCATCCCCGGTGCTTTGGGGCGCGCCCTTTGCTTGTCGTAGTTGACGATGGCCCGCAGCGCCAGCACGGTAGCCTGGGTGGAACCGTAGCGACCCGCTTTGCAGGAGTCAGCCAGGAACTTGATGCTCTTCTCCACCCTGTCGGCGTAGGCCGGCTCGCGCAGCCAGGCAAGCGTAGCCAGGGCAGTGCCTTCCACAATAAGCGACTGGCCTCCTGAGCCGACAATGGAGCTCTTGATGCTGTCGATACTGCCGTCAGGCTTTTGCTTAGCGGCCAGGCGGTCCATCAACTTTATTGCCTCGGCCTTGTCGCCCGCCAGATGCAGAGCGTTTGCCGCCAATGCCACCACATAATAGTTCTGGCTGGCTGCAGCGGCAGTCTTGAGTGAGTCCAGTTCCGGCTTCAATTCAGCAGGCGGTTGACCTGACTCCAAGAGCGCCCAGACGATGTAGGCATTTGAGCAGTCTTTATCTTCAATCCAGGTATGCAAGGAACGGCGCTGGCGGGTGAAGCCACCAGACCCATCTTTCTGCTTGAGCAGCCATGATCGCGTGGTGCTGATCATGTTCTTGTCCACTTCCTTCACTTTTGCCATATCGTCAAAGTGGAGCAGCCCAAACGCTGTAAGCGCCTCGTGACCAGGGTTTTGCCCGAACCACTCGTAGCCTCTGTCGGCGCACCAGAAGCCGACCAGTTGCTTGTAGCCTCTGTCCAACTTCTCTTGCGAGGTCTGCACCAATTTCGGATCAACGCCCGTGTGAGAAAGGAAGTATTGTTGCGCCATCGTCAGCGGATAGCTAGTGGAAGAAGTTTGCTCAAAACAGCCATTAGGATCCTGGATCATCCTTTGCAAAGCCTCGGTCAGATTGGCAAGCGGTGTTGGATAGACAGCTGTGTTGGACGAAAGGCTTGCCGGTGTCACGTCGTCGGGAATCGTGATTGCGTGTGTGATCGTCTGTCCTGGTTCAAGCATTCCCCCGAAGCTTATCTCGATTGGGAAACCCTTGGGTTTGACGCAGAGTTTGCGGGTGACTTTGTCTTCGTACACTCCGCCTTTGGCGGTGAGAACGAAGTCTTTCAGCCCGTTGCCGGAGCCAACATTGATTGGCTGAATCCAGCGCACTCGGTCCAGGGCGCCGATCTCATCACTGCCCTTCAGCAGTTGCGGTAGCTCGAAGTCACCTTTCAAGCCGACGTTCACGCCGGCCTGCACGAGTTTGCTGGTGGTGGCATTGATTAGATTGATGGGCAGGAGAATTTGGTCTCCGGCGGTTACTTCAAGCGGCAATTTGGCCTCTGCGTAGAAGGGCTGCACCGCTTCCACGCCCAGATCTGCTGCACCAACGGCGCCATCACCGGCGAAGGCATCAGCGAAGACACGAAATGTGGAAACACTGTCGCTGAGTGCGAAGGTGACTGTTGCTTCGCCGAAGATGGCATCAGTCTTGACCGCAGCGTTCCAGTAAACCGTTTCGCTAAAGTCCACGCGATCGGTTGGCTTGCGGTCTGGGCGCACCTGGTGCACAAACTCGCGAACCATTATCAGATTGCTGCCAACACTGGAAGCCACATCGAAATTTGCCATCTGCCTTCTCGCCCTCACGCTCTCAGCTAAGAAGAGTGGCTGTCCGAGCGGTTCTTGCATTACTTGCATCTGCCTCTGCATATTGAGAGCAACAGGGGCAGGAGCTGCAGGACGTGCAGCATGTGCGGGAGCGGGGATCGGCGCGCCAACCGCCGGCATCGCAGGTGGTGCCATAGGTCTTGGCACTGGCATCGGCCGTGCCATTGGCATGGGTGGGGCCATCGCCATCGGTTGCATGGCAGGGGCCATCGGCATCGGCGGGGCCATCGGCCCTGGCTGCGGTGCTGGCTGGAACATTGCCCATTGTCCCGCCGGAGCTCCCCATCCGCCACGAACAATTTCTTCCTTCAATGCCACCACGCGTCTGGCCTGGTCACCATGCGCGTTGATGAAGCTGGCCAGATCCATTAAGGCGAAGCGGCGCCAGCCTTGCGTGCCCAACAGCAGATCGGTAGCAAGCGGCGCTTTCGGATTCTTTGCGTCCAGGTAGACGTGCGCCTGTGCCAGATCCTTTACCTCTGATTCCAGATAAAGCATCACCGGCAGACGCGGAGCCTGCTCGCGCTTCTCCACCATTTCGAGCACACTGTCGTCGGTTACTGTCATGCCCACCATTGCGCAGACCGGCTTGCCGTTCGTGTCGGTGGCTTTGACGGTGAGTTTGACTCCGTCGCCAGGGACATATGATTTCTTTTCAGAAGTGATGCTTACATTGAGCGGGTTCGCCGGCTCAACGAAGATCAAGCGCTCGGCCAGAGGCATTTCGTTCTTATCCCACACGGTCACTGTCAACACGCCGTCTACGTCGAGCGGCAGCGAAATCGTGTGCAAACTGCCAGGAACGAGATCGGCTTGCTTACGCAAATCCACCTTGCAGACCGACACTTCCACCTCGCGCTTGGACAAGGTGACAGCGAAGACCTCATCGGTGCAGCCGACCTGCACAGTCACAGGCTGATCTTTCTCGAATACATCCTTGTCTGCACGCAGAAGGGCGCCGTGCTGCTTGATTGGCGGCAGCGGATACACTGTCTTTATCCCAGACGGCTGAGAAATGTTGAGATAATAAACACAATCGGCGCTGGGAGTGAATTCGAAGCGTCCGCGCCCTTCGTGTTCTGTACGCCATGATGTAACTGTTTCAGAATCTTGCTCGCACATCAGGTTTCCCACCAGGTCGGCGGGTTTGCCGTTGGGCTGCCGGGCTTGGATGTACACGCGGTTGCAGTAGCCGGCAATCAAATCACCGCCTTCAGGGAAAATCTGCAGATCCATTGTTTGGAGCAGAATAGGGATGGTTTTTGACGCTGTCTCAATCACACCGCCATCTTCGATCACAAGAGCCAACGTGCCTTCTCCGCGTGGAATCTGGTGCGGCAGGTCGAAACTTACGCAGCACAACCCCTTCTCGTCTACATGGCCAGTCTCGCCCTTTACTTCGATACCATCCACTCGGGCGATTACAGTCACTTTTGCGCCCTCGGGAACGCCTCCCTCCGCGCGTTTCACATCCAAAGTAGCGCTTACCGTGTCACCTGGACCGTAGCCATCACGCAGAAAAGTGATCTGCGAATTCAGCCTGGGAGCGCGGTAGGCGCGAATGTCGAATTTGCGCTGCGCAGGCGCATAGCCCTGCCACGGATAGCTGGCGCGGATGGTGTACTCTCCACCAGCCTGATCTTCCGGCACTTCCCAGGCGAAGCCCCAGACACTGTCTTGCGCGGCAGAGGTGCCAGAAGCGACAATGTCGCCTTTGGGACCTTTGATCTCGATAGTGGCGTTGGCAGTGGCGTTGATATTAGCGTTGGCGCTCTGCCCAAGAGGCTTGTGGTTTTCGGCGTTGAGCAGCACGCCGCGGATATAGACCTTCTCTGTGCCGTGGTAGATGGGCTTGTCTGTGCTAATAAAGGTGAGGTAGCGGTCAGCGCCGCCCAGGTCATTGCTTGTCGCCATTTTGGCACGGGAAAGTTTTTCGTTCATGGTTGTGTCCTGCCTGCGAGTTAAGGTGGGTAGAGCAAGTCCGTCAGCAAGCGAGACCGCTGGCAGACCACGAGGAAGTCGCACCCACTTCAAGGGTGAACTCATTTCATCAATCGTTAACGCATAGGTGTCATCGACACCATGACAGTATTGTTGCAAATTACTGTAATACTGTCAAGGTTATCTTCCAAGCCACTGAGTAAGCGCAAATCTCGGTAATTACCCCGTAGAAGGGGGAAATAAATGGCATTATTGTTGTAGAACTTTCCTGTCTCCAGTAGTCGCCAGTGGGTGCAAATCGCAGAGATGAAAATACAAAGACCCAAAATTGTTGGACTATCCGTAATTCTCGTTCTCTGCTCTATCGCTGTAGGCTTGACCTATGGATTAATGGACAGTGCCAAGCCCCCTGCACACGGCACAGAATTTGCAAATTCATGGGTCAACGGCAAACCGACCACCCAGTACTATAACCCTAATGCCCGTAGTAATTTAAGCCGCCTTATGTTTGGACCACAGGGGAACGTTGCGGCGTTAAAGCGCAGATGAAAATAGGTACATAGTGTTCAACCTCTAGCGTAGTTTTCCTCATTGGCACCATCAGTAGTGCAACTTCAGGAGCGCCACAATGTTTCGCTTGATAGGCTGGTTCACATGGTTTCTTGTCCGGCTTCTGTTGAGTCTTCTGTTTTATGCAACGCCACTAATTGGATTTTGGCTGGCTTCATCACTGGCAGCCTACCTGGGCGGGCCGCCCTGGATGGCATGGACAGCCGGGGCATTGCTGTTTCCGATCGTCCCGGGAATCTGGGAGCTTCACGCCTGGTCCACTCGACGCCCGAAAAGCAAAGCTTTTCTCACGCCCTTCGACCGCGTTAGTTTGCGGACTTTCGCAGTCGGACTAACATTCCTGGCTGTGCTGCTCTGCATTTATCCACAAACAGCGTTTGTCTCACTGTCCACACGGGGAGACTGGATGCTGGACGGCGTAAAAGACGCCCGCGCTGACAGAGCGCGTCATCTCTTGTTCGCAGCTGCTGGTGGTTTGGAATGGCTGTACAAGGCGACCAAGAATAATCCTTACAAAGCGCAGATCGACGCGGAAGCGCGAAAAAGGGCGGAAGAAGCAGCGCAACAGCGTGAACAAGAACAGGCAAAAACCAACGATGAGACGCAGCAGAGTAACAAAGACCTGGCAAAAACGAGCGATGAGGCGCAGCTGAGTGAACAAGAACTGGCAAATGAGCTCGTAGAACAAGAAGCAGCTCGGCCGGGCAAGAGAGCCCACCATAAACAAGATCTTCAAATCGCTCATCAGCCTGAGACTGCGCAGCCAACCTCAAAGTGGCCCTGGAAAGGGGCGAGCTTGCACCCCGCAGTTGCCACAATGCCTGCTTCAGTTGAGACCAGCATCAAATCTGTGGCTCAATACATCGCCAAACAGGAACCAGATCCAGTTCTGCGCATCAAGGCTCTCCACGACTACGTAGCGGACAGGATCGCCTACGACAGCGAGGCTTTCTATGCCGGCAGGTATCCAGATCAGGAGGCTGAAACTGTGTTCAAGACGCGAAAAGGCGTCTGCGCGGGTTACGCAAATTTGCTGTATGCGTTGGCATCTGCAATCCATGAGCAAGTCATAGTGGTGACTGGCGATGCGCGCGACTCAGAGGCAGGCGACAGGCTCACTGGCATGGGTCACGCTTGGAATGCCGCGCACATCGGTCGCCGCTGGTACCTGATCGATGTATGCTGGGATGCCGGTTACATAAGCCGGGAAAAGGGATTTACCAAGGCTTACAAGACGGACTATTTCTTGCCTCCTCCCCAAGTGATGATCCAGGATCATTTTCCAGAACTATCAGACTGGCAGCTGCTTGCCGACCCGCTATCGCAAGGCGACTTTTTGCGCCAACCAATGCTGCGTCCGCGCTTTCAGGAAGCAAATCTCACCTTGGTTGCTCCCAAACGCGCAAGGAATGACGCAGAATCAAAGGCGGTTGTGATAGTGAAGAACCCGAAGCACAACTGGCTTATGGCGGGGTTGGAACGCAACGGAAAACAGATTGCAAGCAACAAGTCTGCCACCAACGACGAAACAGCCCAGCTCGAGTGTCCGCTGCCGGAAAAGGGTACCTACCGATTGAATATGTTCGTTAACCCAGATAACGAGTATGGCCAGTACGATTTTGTCGGGTCAGTCGACTTCGTCAACCGGTGATGACAAAATGGTCGCGTAAATAGCCTGCGTCTCACCGACAAGGAATGTCATGCGAAACCAAGCAATGTTGAAATTAGTGCAGTACTGGTTGTTCGTTTGCCTCCTGATGCTGTCAAGTCAGGCGGTGGCATTGGCTGTGGACTTGACGGGCATGCGCGCGATTGGCAATTGTGCCGGTATGACAAAAACGGCTGATGGAGTGGTGATCGATTGTGACGATCACAGCCAAGTGCGTCTGCAAGTGCTGGCACCGGATCTGGTGCGAGTGCGCGCTGCTTTTCAGACCAGTCTGCCGCAACACGATCATTCATGGGCAATTGCTCGCACAGATTGGAATAAGGACAAGGTACCTTTCACGGTTTCAAATTCGGAGTCTAAGGATGACTTCTCGCTTGAGACATCCGAATTGCGCGTCGTCGTCATCCGCAAGCCTCTGCGCGTTTTATTTTACGATGCGCACAGCGGGCGATTAATCAACGCCGACGGACTGCCGATGCAATACAACCCAACATCTGGTGCGGTGGCAGCGGCAAAGACGATAGGATCAGAAGAGCACTTATACGGTCTGGGAGAAAAGGCGGCACATCTGGATAAGCGCCATGGCGCTTATGAGATGTGGAGTTCGGACACACCCGGCTATCTCATCGGTCGAGATCCGATCTATCAAAGCATCCCTTTCTACATCGGACTTTTGATGGATCCTGCTGATACAAGCGTATCCGACCCTTCCCGTTCTTGGCGCGGGTGCGCCTATGGCATCTTCTTCGACAACAGCTATCGCACACACTTCGATTTGTCATCAAGTGATCCTGAGCATGTCATCTTTCAATCCGATGGCGGCGAAATGAATTACTACTTCTTTTATGGTCCTTCCATAAAGAAGATTCTCAACCGCTACACCGAGCTCACCGGACGCATGCCGCTGCCGCCCAAGTGGGCACTGGGAAATCAACAGAGCCGCTACAGCTACGCCAACGAACAGCAAGTCAGAGACGTCGTCACGCGTTATAAGAAAGAAAATATTCCCCTGGATGTTTTACATTTTGACATTCATTATATGGATGCCTACCGCGTCTTCACCTGGAACCACGAGCGCTTCCCTGATCCGAAGGGCTTGATCAAGTGGCTGAACGACCAGGGCGTCAAGGTCGTAACGATCATCGACCCGGGTGTGAAGTATGAGCCCGGTGGCAGCTACAGCGTGTTCAATGAGGGCACGGTGCACAATTATTTCCTCAAAAAAACAAATGGTGAACCATATGTCGGAGAGGTCTGGCCTGGAAAGTCAGTCTTTGTCGATTACACCATCGCTGATGCAGCGAAGTGGTGGGGCGACCAACACAAAGCCTTGTTGGATACAGGAGTCTCAGGCATCTGGAACGACATGAATGAGCCCGCTGATTTTCAGAGCCGCGACGGCGACAAGTGGAAGGATGTCGTCAACTACGACGAGGGAGAACATTCAAAACATGCGAAGATGCGCAATCTCTTCGCCTTTCTCGAGTGCAAGGCCACCTACGAAGGGCTGCAACGCTTGCACCCTGACGAGCGTCCATATGTGATCACGCGCAGCGGCTACGCTGGTATACAGCGTTATGCCACCATGTGGACAGGTGACAGCAACGCTTCATGGGACGCCCTGGCACTGAGTATCCCGATGTTTGAAACGCTCGGTCTGAGCGGCGAAAGTTTTGTCGGAGCTGATCTCGGAGGCTACATGGGGCGAAGCGACGGTGAGTTCTTGACACGTTCATATCAGATTGGTTTCCTCACTCCATTTTGCAGAAACCATCACGCCGTCGATTACTACGATCAGGAACCCTGGCGCTTCGGCAAGAGATACGAAGACATCATCCGCAAATTCGTACAGTTGCGATATCACCTTTTGCCCTATCTCTACACCGTGCTGGCGCAGGCGCACGAGACGGGTACGCCCTGGTTCCGGCCACTGATTCTTGAGGACCAGGACGACTACAATGCCCTCGACATCGACGATGAATTCATGGTCGGCAGTGCGCTTCTGGCTGCACCAGTGCTGCATCCTGGCGTGACAAAGCGCGATCTCTATCTTCCTCGAGGTCAATGGTATGACTATTTCACTGGTGAAAAATATGAGGGCGGCCAGTACATTTCAGTCCAGGCGCCACTAGATACGGTGCCCTTGTTCGTCAAGGCCGGCAGCATCTTGCCGACCGGACCGGCAGTCGATTTTGTTGGGCAGGCTGGTGGCGATGCGATCAAATACGACGTCTATCCAGATAAAGATGGTGCTGCCGTGGGTCATTTGTACCAAGACGACGGCATTACGCCGGCTTACCTGAACGGAGCCTGCGAGCACTTCACTCTCAAGTTCAAGGACGGCAAAGCGACATCAGCATCCTCCCGGGACAATGCAGAGAAACCCCTGCCCAGCACGGCAATTAACTTACGTAGGCAATGAGTTGGAAATTCATTACTTTCCCGCAGTCTTCTTGTCTGATGAATGTTTGTCCAACCATTCGAGGTCAGCCTGGAGTTCCTTACTATACTCTGGTGTTTTTGCCTCCGGCAACGACTTTGCTTTTAGGACTGTTTCGCGGGCCTCTTTCAGGCGCCCCGTAGTTCGGTAAAGACCAGCCAAATTACAAAGCACACCGCAATCCGGTGCAAGCGCGATAGAGCGCTTAAATGCTGCCTCTGCCGAAGTCACGTCTTTTAGATGGGAACAAGCCAGACCCAATTGACTCCAGTAATTGGCGTCACGAGGATTCAAATTTACAGCTTGTTGTATGTAGTTTCTTGCCGTCGCATCGTCATGCTTTCCGTTTAAGTACGCGTTACCCAAGTCGAAAATTGCCAGATCATTTCCCGGTTCAAGTGCCATTGCTTTTTTGTAACAGCTAATAGCTTCGTCCACTTTACCAGCGTCATCAAACTCGCAGCCCTGGTTTATCAATCGGCCGGCGTCTGTCAGTCCATCTTTTGCGTCACACCCGGGAGTTTGCGCAAAACTGATAACAACCAAAAATGAAATCAGACTCGCAGTTGAACCAACCAGTGCGAATTTGCTGACCGTAAAACTGCCGGCCGACACACCGGCCAAAGCTAGACTCCGAACTGGTTTCCGACTTAACATCTTTCCTAAATCCATGTTGGAATCTATCGCTATATTCCCTCTATCTGACGAATTCATCAACAAGGAAATAGCAATTTCTGCAGCTGGCGGGCAATCCTTCGGCGCTTTCAGAAAAGTTTCAACTGGGTGTAATATGTTTGCTAGAACCAGGTCTAATGTTCCGGAAAGCTCTTAGGATTAGGTGTTTTGGGCAAGAACTGTGTACGGGCGTGGATGAAACTCTTCAACTTGTCGGGGCGACCTGGGCGACATTTTGCGTCAACAAGGAAGATTTGCAGAAGCCAGACAGATATTATTGAAAGCGCGTGCTTGTCCTGAAAATGGAAATATCCAGGCGAAATAGACAAACTCTTGGAGCAGTGTCAGCAACATAAAAAGGCATCGAATTAATCATGTGCCACTATTAGCGGTGCAGCCAGCTGAAGGACCTGATCGAAATCGAAGGAGAGATCATAGCGAATGAGAATATACAGCCTGCTACGATTACAACATACATTTATGCAAATGTTCAATCGGAATGCAATTCCCAGTTCAGTTTTGGCCGCTTTGTCGGCCGACAGTTCTTCGGTCAGAAAATCCGCACGGGTTGGTTCAGCTGCGAGTCTGATTTCCTTTTTGGTTATTTTGTGTTTTGCGGTAGCTC
>Ga0182024_10012032_pt1 | contig 17207 bp, 16 predicted proteins | sample P32metaG_FD_120480 | JGI IMG/M metagenome (GOLD analysis project Ga0182024, IMG submission 120480) | Permafrost microbial communities from Stordalen Mire, Sweden - P3-2 metaG (Illumina Assembly) | ecosystem: Environmental > Terrestrial > Soil > Wetlands > Permafrost | place: Sweden: Stordalen...
CACCGCCCACCTCACCGGCGGTCAGGCGCTCGGCGGCTATCTCAACAGCAGCACGAACTTCGCGTTGGCCACCAATTTCGGCACCACCGGCGGGTACGGCTCGTTCACCGGCCCGACGACGCTCGCGGCGGCCTCGGCGATCATCGTCAAGCCGACCGACGAGTTGGGCGCCGAGATCGGCTACCAGCATTGGTGGATGGACAATCTGCGCAGCAACATCAACGCCGGCTTCAACGCCCACGGTATCCCGTCCAAACTGGTCGGCGCGACCCAGGCCGCGGCGATGAACAAGGAGCTGATCACCGCCCACGCCAACGTCATCTGGAGCCCGGTCTCCTCGGTGGACATCGGCCTCGAGTACATGTTTGGCCAGCGCACGGTGGTCACCAACGCACATGCCACCGAGAACGTGCTGATCAGCAAGTTCGCGTTCCGCTTCTAGTCGCGATCGACCGATCGCCACTGCGACAAACCCGCCGGCTCCGCCGGCGGGTTTTTCGTTTGCACATACGGTCGGTCTAGGCCTCCAGAGAGGCGATGCTACTGAGCCGACGCAAGCGCGGGTGCTGGGCCGTCGGCTTTCGCCGCTTCGATCTCGGCGGCCTTGCGCTCGACCAGTTCGACCAGATGGTCGACGATGCTGGCGTCTTTCAGGCGGTGGTCGGTAACACCGCTCAGATAAATCTGATGGGTGTTGTTGCCGCCACCGGTAAGCCCGATATCGGTCTCGCGCGCCTCGCCCGGCCCGTTGACGACGCAGCCGATGACCGAAAGGGTCAGCGGCGTCGTGATGTGCGCGAGCCGTTCCTCGAGGGCGGCGACGGTCTTGATCACCTCGAATTGCTGACGGGCACAGGACGGGCATGAGATCACGGTGACCCCGCGGCGTCGCAGGTTCAGCGATTTCAGCATGTCGAAGCCGACCTTGATCTCCTCTACCGGATCGGCCGAGAGCGAGACGCGAATCGTATCGCCAATCCCGGCCCACAACAGCATGCCCATGCCGATGGAGGATTTGACCGTGCCGCTCCGCAGGCCGCCGGCCTCGGTAATGCCGAGATGAAGCGGGTAGTCGCAGGCGTCAGCTAGCTGCTGGTAGGCGGCAACAGCGAGGAACACGTCGGACGCCTTGCACGAAATCTTGAATTCGAAGAAATCGTTGTCTTCGAGGATCTTGGCGTGGTTGAGCGCGCTCTCGACCATCGCCTCGGGACACGGCTCACCGTATTTCTCGAGAAGATCGCGCTCGAGAGATCCGGCATTGACGCCGATGCGCATCGAGCAATTATGGTCCTTCGCCGCCTTGACCACCTCGCGCACCCGCTCCATCGAGCCGATATTGCCCGGATTGATTCGCAGACACGCGGCACCGCTCTCGGCCGCCTCGATCGCGCGTTTGTAATGAAAATGAATGTCGGCGACGATCGGTACCTCGACCTGCCGGACGATTTGCTTCAGCGCCAGCGAGGATTCCTGGTCGGGGCAGGAGATGCGCACGATATCGGCGCCGGCGCGCTCCAGCGCCTGCACCTGCTCGACCGTCGCCTTGACGTCGTGTGTCACCGTATTGGTCATCGACTGTACGGTGATCGGTGCATCGCCGCCGACCGGCACCTTGCCGACGTAGATTTTCCGGCAGGCGCGGCGGTGGATGTCGCGGTAGGGGCGAATGCTCATCATCGTCCTCGCGGGATTTTTCTACCGTGCGTTATAGAACGCCTGGGTGACGGAAAAAAGACGCCGTTCTATCCATGAACGGCGTGGCCGGCTGTAAGCTCCGCCGGATCGAGCGCAACGTCGCGCCGAAGCGTGCCGATTCCCCCGATCGACGGCGCCGGTTTGCCATCGACGGCGATTTCCAACACCCCGGCATTGCCGGTCCGCAGCGATAGACCGGGACGAACCGGGACGTTGTAAACCTCACCCGATTTCAGGACGCGTGAGAAGACGATCGACTGGTCCGCCGAGCGAATCTGGATCCAGCAATCCGCCAGTGCGCGGATCGAGATCCGGCCGGCTCCGGCGGCGACGGTTGTGGCCGCCGGCACGGCCGGTGGCGGCAGGGTTTGGGACGGGGCAGGCGGCGCCACTGCGGGTTGAGGAACCGCGGCCGGCGGCGGCTTTTGAGCGACTATCGGTGGCGCTGGAGACGGTTGCGCTGCCGCCGCCGGCGGAGGCTTTTGCACGACCGGCGGGGGAGTGGGCATCGCGTTTGCGGCGGCGGTGACCTGCTTGGGCGGCAACGGAGCCGGCACCGGAGCAGGAGCCGTAACCGGTGCCGAAGCAGCGGTGGCCGGCGGATTCGGCGCCGGAGCGCTTGCCGTTGGCAGTGACGGCGCGGGCGGAGCCACCAGCACCGGGGGAGCAGGCGTCTGCAAGGCCGCCGGTACCGCAACGACATGCTCGGGCCGATTACGATCGTCGGTCGACAGGTAATACCAGATGCCGTAACCGCACAGCGCCAATATCAGCGCGACGAGGACCAGCGCCCTGCCCGGCAGGCTGCGCTCGTCGAGCGGCACGGGCAGCGCCAGATCCGGCCGCGCCGTAACCCCGGACGCCTCGGCCTTGAACTGCGTCAGCACCTGCTCGGCGTTGAGACCGAGAAAATCGGCGTATGCCCGGAGAAACCCGATCGCGTAGGCCGCGCCCGGCAGATCGCGCGTGCGGCCTTGTTCGAGCGCGGCAAGATAGGCGGGCTTGATGCGCAACATCGCCCCGATCTCCTCGAGATCGAGGCCAAGATCCTCGCGCCGCTCCTGCAGTAAGTCGCCGACCACGCGCATGCGCGGCTGCGACCGTGCCTGATCGGCTACCGCAGGCTCGGTGAACGGCGTCCTGATCCGCTGGAAAATGGTCACCCGGGGGACTCGCTTTCACCACTTTCTATACTAGGGCGCGCAAGGCTGTCCAACTGAACCGGCACCTCAGACCGCCACCGCGTGGTCGCGCGCGTAGGCTTCGAGCCGCGGACGCAGCGAGCGGTCGGGCCGCTGGCCGATTTCGTCGAGATACCGGCCCAGCAAACCGGCATCAAGGCTGCGGATCATCGTCTTGACCGGGCCGAGCGCGGTCGCCGTCAACGACAAGGTGCGGAACCCGAGCCCGATCAGCATCATCGCCTCGATCGGATTGCCCGCCATCTCGCCGCACATGCTGAGCGGCACGCCGGCCTCGGCACATTTTCCGATGACGTCGCGAAACACTGCGACCATCGGGGCCGACAAGAGATCGTAACGATCCGCGAGCCGCGGGTTGCCCCGATCGCAGGCAAAGAGGAATTGGGCGAGGTCGTTGGTCCCGATCGACAGAAAGTCGATCCGTTCGAGCAGCGCCGGCAGCTGCCATAGCAGCGAGGGTACCTCCAACATCACCCCGATCTTGACCGAGCGCGGCGGCTCGCAGCCCTCGGCTGCGGTGCGCGCCTGCTCCCGATCGAGCAAGGTCCGCGCCCGCTCCAGTTCGGCGACCTCGGCGATCATCGGGAACTTGACCCACAGATCGCGGCCCGCGGCGGCACGCAGCAAGGCGCGCAATTGCTGGCGCAGCATCGCCGGCCGGTCGAGCCCGATGCGAATCGCGCGCCAGCCCATCGCCGGATTGTCTTCGGCGGCGTGGCTGAGATACGGCAGCACCTTGTCGCCGCCAATATCGAGCGTACGGAAGACGATCGGCCGCCCGCCTACCTGTTCGTAGGCACGGCGGTAGAACCCGGTCTGGTCGGCGACATCGGGAAACGCATCACGGGTCAACAGCGGAATCTCGGTACGGAACAGGCCGACGCCTTCAGCGCCCGTGGCCACCACCTGTACCAAATCTATCAACAAACCCGCGTTCAAGAGCAATCGGACCGGCACTCCGTCACGCGTCACCGCCGGCTCGTCGCGCAGCGTGTCGTAATAAGCGCGCCGCCGCGTGCGCTCGGCCACCGTATCGACGATCGACTGGTGCAAATCCTCGCTGGGACGGATCAGCACCTGGCCGTGATCGCCGTCGACAATCACGATATCGCCCGGCTCGGTCCGGCTCGTCGCATCCTCGACCCGCCCGACGACCGGAATGTCAAAGGCGCGGGCGACGATCGCAACATGAGCGGTCGGCGAGCCTTCTTCGAGTACGAGGCCGCGGACACGGCGATGGGCGTAATCGAGCAGCTCGGCAGGCCCCATCGACCGGGCAATCAGGATGAATTCAGGCGGCAACTCGCCCAGATTGGCCTCCCCCGTCCCTCCGGAAAGAGAGGTCTGCAGTCTGTTGGCGAGATCTTCGAGATCGAGAAGGCGCTCGCGGAGATACGGATCCGCGATCTGCAGCATTCGCGCCCGATTTTCCTCACGGATCTTCTGTACCGCTGCCTCGGCGGTAAGGCCGCTTTGCACCGCCTCGGTGATGCGGCCAAGCCAGCCGCGGTCCGCGGCGAACATGCGGTAGGTTTCGATGATGTCGCGATGCTCGCCGGCACCGAGCCGGCGGCTGGTGGCAACCAGCTCATCTACCTGATTTTGCATCGCCGCCACGGCGCGGCGCAGCCGTTCGAGCTCGGCGCCGACGTCTTCGGCAACGACCTGGCGGATTACCAGCTTCGGCGCATGGAGGACCGCCGGTCCAATCGCCAGCCCGTCATTGAGGCGGATGCCATCGAGCCGCAGCGGCAAGAGAGCCCCACTGTCGCTCTGCGACATCTCCAGCGGATTGACCAGTTCGCCGCTGGCGATCAGCTCGGCGACGATCATCGCGATCGTCTGCGCGATCTCGATCTCGTCCTCGGTGTAATGGCGCAGCGTACGGTTCTGCACCACCAGCACACCGAGAACCCGGCCGCCGCGCAGGACCGGGACGCCCATTAGCGAGTGGTAGATCTCCTCACCCGTTTCCGGGCGATAGGCAAAATCGGGGTGCGCCTGGGCATCGGCCAAAGCCAGCGGTCGTGCGGTAGCAGCGATGACGCCGACGAGACCTTCGCCGACGCGCAGCCGCGTGCGATGCACCGCCTCGCGGCGCAGCCCTTCAGTGGCGAAAAGTTCGAGCACCTCGCCAGCGCGCATCACATAGGCGGAGCAGACTTCCGCAACCATCTCGGCGGCGACAACACGGACAATGCGATCGAGACGCTCCTGCGCCGTGCCCGATGCCGCCATGACATCGCGCAGCTGGCGCAGCAGCCGGCGGGTTCCGGCGCCGCCGCCCCCACCCGGCTGAGAGCCGGTTACGGGAGACGTAGCCGGCGGGCCGATCGGAGACGTGCCCGGTTTGTGTGCCGGGGCGCTCGCCGCCGTATCGTTCATCCGACCCGGTCCCGCATCGGCGCGGCGCGGTCTCGGCGCCCCTCGATCTGGGCCAGTGTCTGAGCGACGAGCTCTTCGAGGATGTCGACCGTGCTCTGCTCGCACGTTACGAGGCCGACGCTCTGTCCGGCCATCAGCGATCCGGCCTCGACATCGCCGTCGATCACCGCGCGCCGCAGCGCACCCGCCCAGAAATGCTCGATTTCGAGTTGCGCATCCTTTTGCGACAGCTCGCCGCGCGCGAAGCGCTCGATAACCGCCCGCTGGATCGCCGCGAACCGCTCGGTCGCTGGGTTCGCGAGCGCCCGCACCGGTATCACCGGGAAGCGCGTGTCGAGCTGCACCGACGGCACCGCATCGCGCGAGGCGGCGCGGATGAAAGCGCGCTTGAAATTCGCGTGAGCGATCGACTCGTAGGCACAGACAAAACGCGTCCCGAGCTGCACTCCCGAAGCGCCCATTTCAAGATAGGAGAGGATCGCTTCGCCGCGCCCGATGCCTCCGGCGACGAAAACCGGCACCTCGGTCACGTGCGGCAGCACCTCCTGCGCCAGAACGGCGGTGGACACCGGCCCGATATGGCCGCCCGCCTCGCTACCCTCGATGACGATCGCCTCGGCGCCACTGCGCACCAGCTTTTTCGCGATTACGAGCGCCGGCGCAAAGCACACCGCGCGCGCGCCGCCGTCGCGGATGCGGGCGATCGCGGCGCCAGGCGGAATGCCCCCGGCAAGCACGACATGGCCGACCCCGCGGGCGAGGCACACATCGACCAGCTCCAAGAGTCGAGGGTGCATCGTGATCAAATTGACGCCGAACGGACGCCGGGTCAGCGCCGCAGTGGCGGCTATCTCCGCATCGAGAAGATCCGGTGTCATCGAGCCCGATGCAATGACCCCGAACCCGCCGGCATTGGAGATCGCGGCTACCAGATTGCGCTCCGATACCCAGGTCATCGCCCCGCCCATGATCGCGAGGTCGGAACCGAGAAACGCGCGGCCGCGCGCCCACGCGCGATCGAGCTCGGCACGCGTCGCGGCGGGGCGCGACCGGGCCTGCCGTCTATCGCTGGCGACGAATTCGGCGGTCATCCGGCGTCATCGAGTCCGTACGCCGTGTGCAACGCACGCAGCGCCAGCTCGGTATAATCGGCCGCGATAAGCACGCTGACCTTGATCTCGGAGGTCGAGATCACTTGGATGTTGATGCCGCGGTCTGCCAGCGTCTTGAACATCTGCTGCGCGACGCCAGCATGGCTGCGCATGCCGACCCCGATGACCGAGATTTTGACGACGTTGGAATCGGGCTTCAGCGCCTTGAAACCGAGCGCCTTGCGACGCTCCTCGAGCACAGCGATCGCCCTGTCGAGGTCGCTTCGCCCGACGGTGAAAGTCATATCGGTCGTGCTACCGTCGGCCGACACGTTCTGTACGATCATGTCGACGTTGATCGCATTGTCGGCGAGGGGTCCGAAAATCGCCGCGGCGACGCCCGGTTTATCGGCGACGCGCTCGACCGTGATCTTCGCTTCGTCGCGGCTATAGGCGATGCCGCTAACCACCCGGTTTTCCACAATCTCATCCTCGTCGACAACGAGCGTACCCGGAGTGTCGGTGAAGCTCGACAACACCTGCAGGCGAACCCGATTGTTCATCGCCATCGCCACCGAGCGCGTCTCGAGAACCCGCGCGCCCTGCGATGCCATCTCAAGCATTTCTTCAAAGGCGATTCTATCGAGCTTCCTCGCTTTCGCAACGATACGCGGATCGGTGGTGTAGATCCCGTCAACATCGGTGAAGATGTCGCAACGCTCAGCCTTCAGCTCCGCTGCCATTGCGACGGCCGAGGTGTCCGACCCGCCGCGCCCCAGCGTGGTGATGCGCCCGCGCGGCCCGATCCCCTGGAATCCGGCAACGACGGCGACCTGGCCGTCGCCGAGCCGGCGAACGAGCTCCTCGGTCTCGATCGACTCGATCCGCGCCTTGCCGTGAGCCCCGTCGGTGCGGATCGGAACTTGCCAGCCCAGCCACGAGCGAGCGTCGATACCCAGATCCTGCAAGGCCAATGCCATGAGGCCCGCCGTCACCTGCTCGCCGCTGGCGACGACGGCGTCGTATTCGCGGGTGTCATGCAGGCGGCTTACCGCCCGGGTCCAGTCGACAAGCTGGTTGGTCGTTCCGGCCATCGCCGAGACGACCACGACGACCTCATTCCCGGCGTCAACCTCGCGCTTCACCTTCAGCGCAGCATTCTTGATGTGCTCGACGTTCGCCACCGAGGTGCCGCCGAATTTCTGAACGATACGCGCCATTTTGCTGCGTCGATGCCCCACACGCCGTTCTACGCCGAGCTTGCCGGCGCCATATCCCCTTCGCATACTCTTTTGCGGTTGGTTGGGCCACCCTACCGGGCAAAAACAGCGACATGAAGGCAATTGGCGACACGATCGATCCCGTCGAAGTCGCACGTTTCGCACGTCAAGCGGCGAGTTGGTGGGACCCCGCCGGCAGTTTTCGGCCGTTGCACCGCCTCAACCCGGCGCGGCTGCAGTTCATCCGTGACGCTCTAACCGGACATTTCGGCCGCGATTCGCGCTCATTGCACCCATTCGACGGGCTTGCGCTCGCCGATATCGGCTGCGGCGGCGGGCTCATTGCCGAGCCGATGACGCGACTAGGGTTCGCAGTAACCGCAATCGACGCCGATGAGCAGGCGATCGCGGTGGCCAAGTCCCATGGCCAAACCGCCGGCCTCAAAATCGATTACCGAATCTCGACGGCGGAAGCGCTGGCTCGGCGCAAGCATCGTTTCGACGTCGTACTGGCACTCGAGATCGTCGAGCACGTCGCCGAGCCGCAAGCCTTCCTTACCGCTTGCGCCACCCTGTTGAGGCCAGGCGGGGCGTTCATCGGCGCCACGCTCAACCGGTCGCCGCAATCCTATGCACTGGCGATCGTCGGCGCGGAATATCTGCTGCGCTGGCTGCCCCGTGGGACGCATGATTGGCGGCGTTTCCTGCGCCCGTCGGAATTTGTTTTGGGGCTGCGCCGCGCCGGGCTGGAGCCAACCCGACTCAAGGGCTTGCACTATCGCCTGACCGGTGGCGAGTGGGCGCCGACCGACGATCTCTCGATCAATTACATGGTGATGGCGGTTAAGCGGCGACCGGCTTAGGCGTCGCTCGGCTGAACCCAAGGAACTCGGCCGAATTTGATGCCTTCCTCGGCCAGTTCGCGCGACTCGTTTTCGGTCGCCTCGCCGTAAATGCCGCGCTGATCGCTTTCGCCGTAGTGGATACGGCGGGCTTCCTCGGCGAATTGCGGGCCGACGTAATCGCAATGGCTCTCCACCTGCCGCCGCAGCTCGACAAGAGCCGAGCGAAGCTGAGCGGGCGAAACGGGAGCCATATCGCGCGAGCGGCCGATGCTGGGCGCCATCAACGCCTTTTCCACATGCGTGTCGCCGCATTCCGGACAGGCGATTTCGCCCGCCGCCTGCTGCGCTTCGTAACCCTCGCCGTTGCGGAACCACGCCTCGAACTCGTGCCGCGAGACGCAGCGAAGCGCAAACCGGATCATCAACCCGACCTCCTCGACCCTCAATTTACACTGCAGCAAGGGCCTTTAGCAATCGTGGCCGGGTAGTGCTAACGAAAGGTAAAGAGCGCCCGCTCCGGATGGGTTTCTGCGGCATTCGCCGCCCTGCCGCGCCCGTTTCCAACGGCCTATTCTGCGGCGAACGGCCGCGCTCGCTCGGGCGGGGTCAAATCGCGGTCATGCTGCAGCGACGGCAAGCCGCCGCGCACCTCGGCGACGCGGGCCGGATCGATCTTGGCGGTGACGATGCCAACCCCCTCGCCGCCTTCGGCCATGACCTCGCCCCAGGGGTCGACGATTAGCGAGTGGCCGTAGCTCTTGCGCCCGGCGGTATGCTCGCCGGTCTGCGCCGGGGCGAAGACAAAGGCGCCGTTCTCGATCGCCCGCGAGCGCAGCAATACCTCCCAATGCGCCTTGCCGGTCGGCACGGTGAAGACCGACGGCACCGACAGGAAATCGGCCCCGGCTTGCGCGAGCATCCGGTACAGATGCGGGAAGCGCAGGTCGTAGCACACGGTCATGCCGAGGCGGCCCCACGGCGTCTCGGCGACGACGGTGCGGTGGCCGGGGCGATAGGCATTGCTTTCGCGGATGCTTTCGCCGTTCGGCAGATCGATGTCGAACAGATGGATCTTGTCGTATTTGGCGACGATGCCGCCCTGCGCGTCGATGAGGAACGAGCGGTTCGCCAGCCGCTCCTCGCCTCCGGCGGCGCCGGGTTCGCCCGAAGGGTCGATGACCAGCGAGCCGACCAGTATCCAGGCGCCGGTGTCGCGCGCGAGATCGCGCATTGCCGCGAGAAACGGATCGTCGATCTCGCGCCGCGCCTTGTCGCGGCGCTTCTGGCCACTTTCGATAAAATTGCTGGCCTCGGGCGTGGTGATAAAATCGGCGCCGGCATCGCGGGCGCGGCAGATCAGCTCCGAAACGGTCGTGATGTTGGGCTCGGGATCGGGCCCGGCGGTGAACTGCACGCAGGCGACGGTAAACGGCACGGTAGCCATCACGTTATTCCGAGCTTCGGATCGAGCTTGCCGGCCCGCTCCAGCGCCATCATGTCGTCGCAGCCGCCGATGTGCTCGCCGCCGATAAAGATCTGCGGCACCGTGCGCCCACCATGCGCGCGCTCGACCATTTCGGCGCGACGCCCCGGCTCCTCGTCGAGGCTGATCTCGTGATAGGCGACGCCCTTCCTTTCGAGCAGCGACTTTGCGCCCGCGCAATAGGGGCACCACATCGTCGTGTAGATATCGACCTCGGCCATCGTTCCGATCCCAAATTTCGCCGCGTCAGATATGGCGTGAAACCGGCGGTTCTGCAAATCTCCGCAAACGCCTAGCCGCTACCCACGCGCAGCGCCCGCGCCAGCACCAGCACGCCGACCGACGCCGCTCCCGCCCGGCGCAGCACCCGCACGCACTCCTCGGCGGTAGCCGCCGGTGGTCAGCACGTCGTCGATCAGCACCACCCGCTTGCCCTCCACGCTGCGTCCACGCCGCAGCGCAAAGGCGCCGTGTACATTGCGCGCTCGCGCCGCCGGGCCCATCAGCCCTTGCGACGGCGTCCGGCGGCGGCGCACCAGCCAATCCGGCCCGACCGGCGGGCCGCCGTCGCGCGGATCGCCCGGGCCAGCAGCGCCGCCTGATTGAAACGGCGCCCGAAGAGCCGAGTCCAGTGCAGCGGCACCGGCACCAGGAGGTCGGCGCCTGCCAACACCTCATCTCCGACGCGGTGCATCCAGCGGCCAAGGGCACCGACGAGATGCGTTTGGTCGGCGTGTTTCAGCATCAGAACCAGCCGCCGGCTGTGGCGGTCGTAGCGCAATACCGAGCGGGCGCGATCCCAACTCGGCGGCCGGCTAGCGCAAGCCCCGCAAATCGCACCCTCGCCCATCGGATGCGGAAACGGCAGTCCGCACACCGCGCACCATGGCGGCGCGAAGAAATTCATCGACGCCCAGCAGCTGCCGCATAACGCATCGACGTCGTCGACCGTCGCGCCGCAGGCAAGGCAGCGCGGCGGCAGTACGCCGTCGACGACGGCGCGGCCCCATCGCCGCAGCCGGTCCGGGAGGGCTGCCGTGAGCTGCATATCGCCATCATCGGACTGGCGGGTCCGGCGTCAACCGGCAATGCGCACGCTAGGCGACTGTCAGCATCCGGGATTTTGCGTCACCGCGACGGGTTCGACAAGCGGCAGGGAAATCCGCGCCCGAGTGCCCTTGCCGAGCCGGCTCGTGAGCTCGATCGTGCCGCCGTGCTGCTCGACGATCTGGCGGCTCGCCGCCAGTCCGAGCCCAGTCCCAAAGCGTCTGGTGCTGAAAAGCGGCTCGAACGCTCGCTCGAGAGTTTCGGCCGCGATACCCGGACCGTTATCGATGACGTCGATCTCGGCGCTGCCGCCTTTGAGGCGGGAGCGAAACACGATCCGCGGCGGGCGCCCGAGATCGCCGGCTTCACTGAAGGCCTGCACTGCGTTGTCGAGGACATTGCCGAGCGCGCGGCGCATCCGGGAAGGATCGATCGCGGCGACGGCCGGCGCGTGCAAATCGAGCTTCGGCACAATCGACGTCTCGCCAGCGAGGCTCGCGACCAGCTCCCTTACCCAGTCGTCGAGGCCATGCGGACGGCAATGCAGCGGGGCGCGGTGCGAATATTCCAGAAGGTCGCTGATGATGCGGTTGCAGCGATCGGCGCTGCGCTCGATCCGGTCGAGCGCGCGCATCAAACTAGGCGACGGCGAGTCAAGATCGGTGCGCGCGGGAAGCAGCGAGTTCTTGATCGTGCTCAGCGGGTCGCGCAGCTCGCCCGCCACCTTTGCGGTCAACGAGCCCATCGCCGACAGTCGCTCGCGCGCCAATAGCTCGGCTTGCAGGGCGCTCTGCCGTTCCTGGTATTCGTGAATTTCGGTGACGTCCCGGTAAGTGCCGACGCGTAGCCACGGCCTGCCGTCATCGTCGGGCACTACATCGGACACATGATGCACCCAACGGATGCTCCCGTTAGGGCGAACGACGCGAAACTCCGCAGGAGGCGCGGCTACGCCCTGCTCCGCCGCGGCCATCACCGCGCGGTAGCGGCCGCGATCCTCAGGATGAAACAGCTTCGGCGCCTCGTCGTGGGTCGGCGGGGGAACAGCGGGGTCGCGATCGAAAATCTCGTACATCTCCGGCGTCCAGGTGACCGCGCCGGTGCGCAAATCTCGCTCGATGCTGCCGACATGGGCGACGCGCTGCGCGCAATAGAGATGGTCCTGGCTGCGGTGTAGGCTGCGCGTCAATTCCCAGAGTTGGCGCTCGGCCTTCTTGACCGCGGTGATGTCGCTCCAGATGCAGGCGAGCCGCCCGTCGGGCAACGGCGTGTTGTCGACGAACATCCACCGGCCATCGGCGAGCTGGTAGATCACATCACCCTTGACCAGTTTGTACTCATGCGCGGATCGGTCTTCCTCGTGCGGGGACGCGGCGAAGAAGCCGACTTGACGGCGCCATTTCATGATGTCCTGGAAGGCCATGCCCGGATGAAGCAGACAGCTCCCGTCGGGACACCGATGCAGATCGGCGAAGGCCTTGTTGAAGGCGACGAGCCGCTCATCGACGCCGTAGACGCAGAACGGCTGCCGGATCATCGCCGCACCATCGCGGAAATGGTCGCCCATCGCCTCGCCGAGATTGATTTCGGTTACGGCAGCTTGAGATTGCTCGATCCTGTCCAATCGAAAATTCCTGTGGCTCGCGCCAGCCTCAAAAATAACGGCGAAATTCGCTAAAAATTGGTTTACCTACAGTCTCTACACAGAATTTCTATGAGATTATCTTGCGCTATCTCTGATTATTTCTTGGGCAGTTCTGCATATTCTATAATCACGTGCCGTGCTAGCGTCCGTCGATGTTGACCAGCCGCACCAATCCGCCAGCCGACATAGCGCTATTCGACCGCCGCGCCTGGCGCGCGCATCGCGATCGCGCTGCCGGGCTCGGTGTCGATTTCCTGCACTTGGAAGTCGCCGGGCGGCTGATCGACCGGCTCGACCTCGTCAATCGTGAGTTTCCCGTCGCGCTCGATCTTGGCTGCGGCGAGGGTGTGCTGGCGCGCAACCTTGCCGAGCGCCGCGGCACCGACATCGTCGTCGCCGCCGAACCGTCCTGGCGGATGGTGAAGGCCGCCGACGCGCCGAAACTCTGCGCCGACCCGGAACTGCTGCCGTTCCGCGACGCCAGCTTCGACCTCGTCACCAGCTGCCTTGCACTGCACTGGTGCGCCGATCTACCGGGCACATTGATCCAGGCTTGCCGCACGCTTAAACCTGACGGATTGTTCCTCGTGGCGATGCTCGGCGGCAATACGCTGATAGAGTTGCGCACGGCCTTGTTCGAAGCCGAACTTGCCGAAGAGGGCGGCGTGAGCCCGCACGTTTCGCCTACGGCCGAGTTGGGGGACGCCGCCGTGCTGTTGCAGCGGGCCGGATTTGCGATGCCGGTCGCGGATAGCGAGACGATCACGGCCACCTATCCCGATCTGCCGGCGCTGCTGCACGATTTGCGCGGCATGGGCGAGACTAACGCGCTCGCGGCACGCCAGCGCTTTCTCAGCCGCGCCACCCTCGCCCGCGCCGGCGCGATCTACGCCGAGCGCTTCGGCGACGGCGACGGGCGCATCGCCGCGACCTTCGAAGTGCTCTTCCTGACCGGCTGGGCACCGCATCCGGACCAAGTCAAGCCGCGCCCCGGCCCGCGACGCCGCATCGCCTAACCCGCCGCGGCCGCCAACAGCCGCACCAGCTCGATATCCTGGGCATGACCGCCGCGCTGGGACGAGACCCGCCCGGTGACGATGCCGCCCGGCGGGCACAGCACGGCGAAAGCGCCGGCGATATCGAGAAAGCGGTGCCGCGCGAAGAGGTTGAGCGTCTCGGCCGGCGGCTGCTCCTGAGGCCAGGTCGCGTGGCGCAAATGCGGCCAGCCGAAGCAGGCGGCCAACCGCGCGAGCCGGCGGCGATGCGGCGGCCAGCCGGGGGCCTTGGTACCGATGATCGTTGCGGCGGCCGCACCCTGCAGCGGGAAACGCTGCTCCAGCTCGATCGCCCCGAGCCCGGGATAGTCGATCGCGACCGCCATCTCTAGCCCCTCGTCGCGGTCCCCGCTGAACGCCACTGGACGCTCGCCCCCGGCCGAGAAATTTCCGGGAATCCGGCGTAAAACTAGCTCCGGACCTGCTTTAAGCGCCGGCTGGAGCGCGCGCCAGAACATCTCGGCCGAGCCGTCGAACGGCACCCACGTGTTCGACGAGACGATCCGCAGGCCGTCAATGCCCGCAACCACCCGGAGCGCCAGCAGGTGCTCGACGATGTGCAGCTCGGCACCGTTATGGGTCAGGACAAGACGCTGACGCCGGTGCACCAGGATGTCCGGGGTCAGCGGGATATCCTCGGCGCCGGCGCTCCAAAACCAACCCGGCGCTCCGGACGGCTCGAGGCGGATGCTGGAGCGGCGTCCCCAAAAATCGTAGCCGGCGACATCGACCGGCCGGCAGAGAACGAGCCGCTTCACACTGGATGGCGGCTAAAGCAGATCGCGCAGCATGGCGACGAGCGGCTTGTCCGCCGGCGGCATGGAATAGTCGGCAAGCTGCGCCGAACGGACCCATTTCAGTCGCTGGCCTTCGCGCGCGGTGACGATCCCCTGCCACTTGCGGCACACGTAGAGCGGCATCAGCAAATGGAACTCCGGGTAGGCATGCGAGGCGAATGTGAACGGCGCGAGGCAGCTGGCATGAACGCCGATCCCGAGCTCCTCGTCGAGTTCGCGGATCAGCGCCATCTCGGGTGTCTCGCCGGCCTGCACCTTGCCGCCGGGAAATTCCCACATCCCGGCGAGGTGCTTGCCCGGTGGCCGCTCGGCCAGCAGCACGCGGCCGTCCGGGTCGATCAGCGCTACGGCCGCGACGAGGACGACCGGACTAACTGCGGTAGCTGCCATTGATGTCGACATAGCCGTGGGTCAGGTCGCAGGTCCACACTGTCGCCTGGCCGCGGCCGACCGCGAGATCGACATCGATGCGGATGTCGCGGCCTTTCATGTGAGCCGTCACCGGCGTTTCGTCGTAACCCGGCACCGGCCCGCCCTTGGCGACGATCTGCACCCCGCCGACCGAGATCAGGAGCTTGTCGCGATCGGCCTTCTCGCCGGCCTTGCCGATCGCCATGACGATCCGGCCCCAATTGGCGTCGCTGGCGGCAATGGCGGTTTTGACCAACGGCGAATTGCCGATCGCGAGACCGATCCGGCGCGCCGCCCGCGCGCTGGCCGCGCCCTTGACCGCGATAGTGACGAATTTCTCGGCGCCCTCGCCGTCGCGAGCGATCTGCTGTGCGAGGTCGATCATCACGCGATCGAGCGCGCGCCGGAAATCGCCCAGCCTCCGGTCGTTGGGGTCGGCGATGCGCGAATGCTTCGCCTGCTGCGTCGCGCACAGCAGCACGGTATCGCTGGTCGAGGTGTCGCCATCGACGGTGATCGAATTGAACGAGCGTACGGTCGCGGCGGACAGCAGCTTTTGCAGCACCGGCGCGGGCAATGCGGCGTCGGTGAAGACGTAGCCGAGCATCGTCGCCATGTCGGGGCCGATCATCCCCGAGCCCTTGCAGAACCCGTTGATCCGCACCGGGACGCCGTCGATCGTCGCGGTCGCGGTGGCGCCCTTAGGAAAGGTGTCGGTCGTCATGATCGCGCGCGCCGCCGGCTCCCACGCCTCGGCGGCAAGGCGCTTCGCGATGAGTGGCAGCGCGGCGGTGATCCGCTCGCCCGGCGGCGGCTCGCCGATCACCCCGGTCGAGGAGATGAAAATCTCCTGCGGCTTGCAGTTGAACAGGTTCGCCGTCACGCCAGCCGCCGCCTCGACCACCGCGCGCCCCGCCTGGCCGGTGAAGACGTTGGCATTGCCCGAATTGACCACGATCGCGCGCACCTTGCCGCCCGGCAGGCATTCGCGGCACCAGCCGACCGGCGGGCCGAAGGTCAGCGATTTGGTGAAGACGCCAGCGATGGCGCTGCCCGGCGCGAGCTCGGCCAGCATCATGTCGTCGCGCCCGGAGTAGCGGATGCCAGCGGCATAGGACGCCAAGCGTACTCCATCCACGGGTGCCATGGCGGGAAAGGATGCGGGCGCGAGCGGCGAAACGTTAGCCATCGAACAAATCTCCCCTCAGGTCGCAAGATAAGCTTGTCGGTCGTTGCAAAGGCACAAAAAAACCGCCGATTCTGTCGGCGGCGGTGAATGGGCTGCGGTTCGAGGGGACCGGCCGGCTGGCGCTCTATCGGCGTCGCCGGTCCCGTGAACGCGCAGGCGCGCAGGCACCGCGTGGATAGCGGCGTTGGCGTCGGTTCTGTTTGACGAGGGCGTTCGCGTTCATGGAAATGCCTAAAACCATAAAGTCAGCTGCGGGAAGGCGTGAGCTGAAAAAAGCGGTGTCGGCATTGGCCGTCATATGGCTGCGACGCTGGGTTTAATTGACACCCTGCCATCGCGGACCTATCTCTCAACCGTCGCCGCGCGCTAGCAATTTGCCCTTTTCATTACCGTTCTGAGGTTTCCATGTTCGGCGCCCTAGCCCGGCGGCTGTTCGGCTCCGCCAACGATCGCTACGTCAAGAGTCTGTCGTCGCTCGTGGCGCAGATCAACGAATTGGAGCCGGCGCTCGAAAAGCTGTCGCCCGACGAATTGCGCGCCCGCACTGCCGAGTTTCGGCAGCGGCTCGACGAGGGCGAGGAGCTCGACGATCTCCTGGTCGAAGCCTTCGCCACGGTCCGCGAGGCGGCGAAGCGCACGCTGGGGCAGCGCCATTTCGACGTGCAGCTGATGGGCGGCATCGTGCTTCACCGCGGCATGATCGCCGAGATGAAGACCGGCGAAGGCAAGACCCTAGTTTCGACCCTGCCGGTCTATCTCAACGCACTGCCCGGCAACGGCGTCCACGTCGTCACCGTCAACGACTATCTGGCCAAGCGCGATGCCGAGTGGATGGGCCAGATCTACAATTACCTGGGCATGAGGGTCGGCTGCATCGTCCACGATATCGACGATCCGCAGCGCCGCGAGCAATACCTCTGCGACATCACCTACGGCACCAACAACGAGCTCGGCTTCGACTATCTGCGCGACAACATGAAGTTCCGGCTCGAGGACATGGTCCAGCGGCCGTTCAACTACGCGATCGTCGACGAGGTGGATTCGATCCTGATCGACGAGGCGCGCACGCCGCTGATCATCTCGGGGCCGACCGAGGACAATTCCGAGCTCTACAACCGCATCGACAAGCTGATCCCGCC